>Ga0335081_10002573_pt1 | contig 28577 bp, 10 predicted proteins | sample Lox_Sample_35_FD_206713 | JGI IMG/M metagenome (GOLD analysis project Ga0335081, IMG submission 206713) | Soil microbial communities from Loxahatchee National Wildlife Refuge, Florida, United States - Lox_Sample_3.5 | ecosystem: Environmental > Terrestrial > Soil > Wetlands | place: USA...
GGAGGTGCAGGCAGGAGCGTACTGTAAAACCGTCGGCTCAGCCTACGTTGGTTCGAACCCAACACCTGCCACACGTTTCCGCAGTTCAAAGCCGGTGACGCAGGATTGCGTCACCGGCTTTCGCCTGAAAGGGAGCGGTTACACGGACCGTCGGCTGTGTCCCGTGGGCTATGCGTGGGCCGGATCCGGTCGGCTGCCGGCTTCGGCCGAGAGCGATGCGGATGCCCTCTGAACTGCGGAAATACTGGTGAGAGCTGATTCGTTCATGTGGTAATGCGAACCTGCCGGACCGGGCGGCCGTGGGCTATGCGCGGGACTTGACGCCCGTTCACGGACATATGGCGGACAGAGTCCGGGCGGAGCCGACGGTGCGCGGAACCGCTTGCTGTCACGAGCTGTGACGAGCATGCGACGGTTGCGTCCGCGGCGAGGGCGTCTTCGATCCGCTGGCTGATGAGGTCGTCGTGGCCGTCGGTGCAGTGCAGGTATATGTCTGAAGGACCCGGGCGCTGTTTCCGACGCGGGCGGCGACCTCGGCGGGGGCGCCGGCCGCGTTCAGCCAGCGAGAGGGCGGCGTGCCGCAGGTCATACGGGCGGCGAGCCAGCGCTGTGGCGGCCAGCCCGGGCCGAGCACAGCCTGGCGGGCGGCGCGCCAGGCGCGGCCGTAGACCGACTCGCTGAGCATGCCGCCCGCCTCGCCCGGACTTCCAAATGGCCGCTGACGCTGGGCTAGCATGCGCCACCGCTCCACACTATCTACACATGGTCTGCATCCCGCCTGCATAGGAGGATGTTGCCCTTCTCTTTGCACGTGAACTTCTCGTTGAACGAATCTTGCCGCAAGGCCCTGGCGTCTGGGTATGAGACTTGGGCGGCTGACCATCAAGTTTGCGGCAGTTGGGGTTGCAATCGCTACGTGTTCTTGGTGTACCTATTCCGGCGGACGAGGGCGCATGGGGCGACAAGAAGCCGGTGCCAGGGTGGCCGATCTGATCCCGGGCCTGCCACGGGCTCTGGGCGCTGCGAGGATATCGGCACCGCTCATCAATCACCGGGCCCTGCAGTCATAGGCCTGCCGGAATTGCGATCAAGATCATTCTCCCGGCGGTTCCGGCTGCCGCCTAGCCGATTAGCGGGTCGGGTCCGTCGTCGGCCTGTCCTGCCTCAACCCTGGAAAGGTGGTGCCCCGTGTCCGTGCCCGGATCCCCGCTCCCCGGCGGTGACGGGGCCTCGACGCGACCGCAACCCTCGCCGGTCGGCTCCGGCGGGGCCCGGGTGACGATCGGCGCGGGGTTCACGCCCGGTGTCCCGGAGGTCACCGCGCCCGCGCTTACGTTGCCGGTCTCCGGCGGCGCGATCCGCGCCATCGGCGAGACGTTCGGCACTGACCCCTTTACCGGCACGGCGTCGATGACGGTCCCGGTCGCCACCAGCCCCGGGCGCGGCGGGTTCGGCCCGTCACTGGCCCTGTCGTACGGTTCCGGCCAGGGCAATGGGCCCTTCGGGATCGGCTGGTCGATGCCGGTACCAGCGATAACGCGCCGGACCGACCGGGGCTTGCCCCGCTATGACGACACCGATACCTTCCTGCTGTCCGGTGCCGAAGATCTGGTCCCCGCCCTCCAGCCCGACGGCGACGGCGGATGGCGGCCGCAGAACCGGGCCGAACCGCCGCAGGCACCCGGGTACCGGGTCGACCGGTACCGGCCGCGAACCGAAGGCGCGTTCGCCCGGATCGAGCGCTGGACCAGGCTCGCCGACGGCGACGTGCACTGGCGCTCGATCACCCGCGACAACATCGCCCACCGGTACGGCGAGGACCCGAACGCCCGCATCGCCGACCCGGACGATCCGCGCCGGGTGTTCAGCTGGCTGCTGTGCCGCAGCGACGACGGCCGGGGCAACGCGGTCACGTACGAGTACCTGGCCGAGAGCGGCGACGGCGTCGACGCCGGACAGGCGCACGAGCGGCACCGCACGCCACGGCAGCGCACCGCCAACCGCTACCTGAAGCGGATCCGGTACGGCAACCGGACCTCGACGTTGACCGCGCCGGAGCCTGAAAGCGATGACGACTGGCTGTTCGAGGTGGTCCTGGACTACGGGGACCACGACCCGGACACGTCGGCCCCTGAGGCCAGCCGCCCGCCGGCCGTCCGGTCGCACCCGTTCTCGGCTTACCGGGCCGGCTTCGAGATCCGCACCTACCGGCTGTGCCAGCGGGTGCTGATGTTCCATCACCTGCCCGAGGAGCCTGGCGTCGGCAGCGGCTGCCTGGTTCGGTCCACCGACCTCAGCTACACCGATCACGGCCCGGCCGGCGAGTTCCTCACCGCGATCACCCAGCGGGGGTACCGGCGCACGGACGGCGGCTACGACAGCGCCTCGTACCCGCCCCTGGAGTTCGGCTACACCACCGGTGACCTTACCGGTGAGATACACGAGGTCGACCCGGACAGCGTGGCGAACCTGCCCGCCGGGTCGGCCGCCGGGCCTCGGTGGGTGGACCTCGACGGCGCCGGCATCGTCGGCGTGCTCGCGCCCGGGCCGTTCGGCTGGTATTACACCCCCAACCTCGGCCAGGGCCGCCTCGGCGGCCCGCAGGAGATCCCCGGCATGCCCTCGCCCGCGCTGCCGGCCCCGGCCCGGCCCCGGCTGCTCGACCTCGACGGCGATGGGCTGCTGGATGCCGTCACCGTCGCCGGCGGGACGGCCGGGCGCCTGTCCCGCACGGCGGACGGCGGCTGGCAGCCGTGGCAGCCGCTGCCGTACCCGCCGGCCGTGGACCTGGACGACCCCGACGTCCAGCTCGTCGACCTTGACGGCGACGGGCTGGCCGACCTGCTGGTCACCGAGGGCGACGCGCTGACGTGGTACCCGTCGCTGGGCGGGGCGGGCTTCGGCGCCGGGATCACGGTACCCACCGCCGCCGACGAGGACAGCGGGCCGCGGCTGCTGCTCTCCGACGCCACCTCAAGCGTGCACCTGGCCGACATGTCCGGCGACGGCCTGGCCGACCTCGTCCGCATCCGCAACGGCGAGGTCAGCTACTATCCCAGCCTCGGCTACGGCCGGTTCGGCCCGCGGATCGCCATGGACCGCGCCCCCTGGTTCGACCCGCAGGAACTGTTCGATTCGCGGCGGCTGCGGCTGGCCGACGTGGACGGCTCCGGCGTCACCGACGTCCTCTACCTGGCGCCGGACGGGGTACGGCTGCACCGCAACGACGCCGGCAACGGCTTCGCGCCGCCCGAGACGCTGCCGGGGCTGCCCCCAGCCGACGCGATGGACTCGGTCGAGACCGTCGACGTGCTCGGCGCGGGCACCGCCTGCCTGGTCTGGTCGTCCAGCCACCCGGATGACGCGCGCCGGTCGCTGCGCTACGCCGACCTGACCGGCGGGGTGAAACCGCACCTGCTGGAGCGGGTGGACAACAACCTCGGCGCGGAAACCGTGATCCGGTACGCCCCGTCGACCCGGTTCGCCCTGGCCGACGCGGCCGCCGGCCAGCCCTGGCTGACCCGGCTGCCGTTCCCGGTGCAGGTGGTGGAGCGGGTGGAGACCTACGACCGGATCAGCGCGAACCGGTTCGTCAAGCGTTTCGCCTACCACCACGGCTACTTCGACGGCACTGACCGGGAGTTCCGCGGCTTCGGCCTGACCGAGCAGTGGGACACCGAAGAGCTCTCCGCCCTGTCCCCGCCCGCGCTGGCCACGGCATCGAACCTCGATCCAGCCTCGCAGGTGCCGCCGGTCCTGACCCGCACCTGGTCACATACCGGGGCGTTCACCGACGTCACCGGGGGCGACCTCGCCGCGGCGTACGCGCCGGAGTTCTGGGCCGAGCCGGGCCTGACCGGCACCGAACAGGCCGCGGCCGAACCGCTGCCCAGCACATTGCCCGGCACCGTGCTGCTCGCCGACGGCACCCGGCTGCCGTACCGGCCGGCCACGGAGGAACTGCGCGAGGCGTACCGGGCGCTGCGCGGGGCGGCGCTGCGGCAGGAGGTGTACGCCCTGGACGGCTCGGCCGGGCAGGACCGGCCGTACACGGTCACCACCTCGTCCTACGCGGTGGAGCTGCTGCAACCGATGGCCGGGCAGCCGCACGCGGTCTGCCTGCGCCGCCCGGCCGAGACCCTCACGGCCTCCTACGAGCGGACGCTGTATGAGATCGAGGCCGCCGACGGCACGGTCACTGGCCGCGCCGACCCGCGCGTCGGACACGACGTGACGCTCGACGTCGACGGGTTCGGCAACGTGCTGCGCGGCGTGTCGCTGGTCTACCCGCGCCGGTACCCAGGCACCGACCTGGACCCCCGCCTGCCGTCCTGGGCGGCAGCCGCGGTGACCGCGGCCCAAGGCGCCCCGGCGGTCGTGCTGGTCACGAACAGCTTCACCAACGCCGTCGACGACGACGCGGCCTACCGCACCCCCGTCCTGGCCGAGTCGCACGCCGAGGAGCTGACCAGCGTGGCCACGGCGGTCCCGGCGCTGCTGCGGCCGGATACGCTGCGGACGCTGGCCGGCGCGCCAGCCGCCGGGCGGCGCACGATCCGCCGGTCACGGATGCTCTACCGCGCCGACGACCTGTCCGGGCCGCTGCCGCTGGGGACGGCCGGCGCGCTGGCGCTGCCGTACCGGACCGACCAGCTCGCCCTCACCGGCGAACTGGTCGACGCGATCCTGCGCCGCGATGGCGCCGCGCTGCTGCCCGACCCGGCGGGCGTACTCGGCGGCGAATGCGGCTACCTGGCCGAGGGCGGCCAATGGTGGGCACCGTCCGGACAGGCAATTTATGGACCGAACGGACCGGCGGACTTCTATCTCCCAAATGGTTTCACCGACCCGTTCGGCAACACCACCACGATCACCCGCGACCCGTACCGGCTATTGGCGGTCACCGTCACCGACCCGCTCGGCAACGCCGCGACGGTGGTGAACGACTACCGGGTCCTGGCCCCGGCCCGCCTGACCGACGCGAACGGCGCGGTGTCCGAGGCGGCCTTTGACACGCTCGGCATGGTCGCGGCGACCGCCCGGTGCGGTCGGCCGGGGGACACCAGGGGCTCTGCGGTGGACGGCGTCGAGCCTGACCTGGACGCCGCCACGGTGGCGGCGTACCTGGACGATCCGCTCGGCGCGGCGCCGGCGCTGCTCGGCGGGGCCAGCACCCGGGTGGTGTACGACCTGTTGGCCTTCTACCGCACCCGCGACCAGGCGCAGCCGCAGCCGCCGGCCGCCGCGACGCTGTCCCGGGAGAGCTACGCCAGCGACCTGAGCCCCGGCCAGGGCACCCGGATCCAGCAGGCGCTGGCCTATTCCGACGGTTTCGGGCGGGTGCTGCAGCGCAAGGCGCTGGCCGCACCGGGGCCCGTCGGCGACGGCGGCGCCGACGCGGATCCGCGCTGGGTGGCCTCCGGCTGGACGATCGTCAACAACAAGGGCCTGCCCGTGCGGCAGTACGAGCCGTTCTACACCCGCACGCACCGGTTCGAGGCCGCGATACAGGTGGGCGTGAGCCCCATCGTCTGCTACGACCCGGCCGGGCGGGCGGTCGCGACGGTGAACCCGGACCACACCTGGGCCAAGGTGGCCTTCGACGCGTGGCGGCAGGAGTCCTGGGACGCGTGCGACACCGTGCTCATCGCCGACCCGCGCACCGACGCCGACGTCGGGGACCACCTGGCCCGGCTGCCCGCCGCCGACACGCTGCCCAGCTGGTACGCCGCGCGGGCCGGCGGTGACCTCGGCCCGAATGAGCAGGCGGCGGCGCAGGCGTCGGCCGCGCACGCGGCCACGCCCGCCCAGGCCTACCTGGATCCCATGGGCCGCACCGTGCTCACCGTGGCGCACAACCAGGCGGGCGAGGACGATCTGCTCCAGCCCACGCTGGTGGTCTTCGACGTCGAGGGCAACCAGCGCGGAGTCGTCGACGCGCTCGGCCACACGGCCATGCGCTACGACCCCGACCTGGCCGGCCGGGTGCTGCACTCGGCGAGCCTGGACGCGGGCGAGCGCTGGCTGCTCGCCGACGCGGCCGGGCAGCTCCGGTACGCCTGGGACAGCCGCGGCTTCCGGCACCGGACGGCCTACGACGCGCTGCGCCGCCCGGTCGCGACGTACCTGGACGACGGCGGCGGAGGCGGCGAGACCCTGGCCGGGCGTACCGAGTACGGCGAGTCGCTGGACCGCGCCGAAGCCGCCGGCCGGTACCTGCTGGGCCGGGCCTACCGGGTGTCCGACGGCGCCGGGACGCTGACCACCCAGGCCTACGACTTCGCCGGCAACGCGCTGCGGGCCTCCCGGGTGCTTGCCGCCGACCCGGCCGTGGTCCCGGACTGGTCGGGTGACGTGCCGCTCGAAGCCGAGGAGTTCACGACCACGACCGCGTACGACGCGCTGAATCGGCCGGTCCTCACCACCGCACCGGACGGGTCGCGAAGCCGGCCCAGTTATGACGAGGCGGGGCTGATGGCCCGGGTCGACGTGGCGCTGGCCGGTACCGGCGACTGGCAGCCGTACGTCACCGGGATCACCTACTCGGCCAAGGGCCAGCGGGAGCAGATCTCCTACGGCAACGGCGCGGTCACCGACCACGGATACGACCCGCTCACCCAGCGGCTGCGCTCGCTGCGCACGGTCCGCGGCGCCGACGTCCTGCAGGACCTCACCTACACCTACGACGCCACCGGGAACGTCACCCGGATCACCGACGCCGCACAGCAGACCGTGTTCTTCCGCAACACGGTCGTCGAGCCGAGCGCCACGTATACCTACGACGCGACCTACCAGCTCGTGACGGCCACCGGGCGCGAGCACCTCGGCCAGCTCGGCGACCCGGTGCCACCCGACCCCTACGACACCGGGGCGACCGGGCTCGACGTACCGGGCGACGGCCAGGCCATGGGCCGCTACCAGGAGACCTACAGCTACGACCCGGTCGGCAACATCCTGGCCGTCCGGCACGCGGGCTCCGACGCCGCGCACCCGGGCTGGACCCGGACCTACACCTACGGCCCCGGCAACCGGCTGGCCACCACCGTGACCGGCACCGGGCCGGCCCAGGCCTACACCTACGACGAGCACGGCTCGATGACCTCCATGCCGCACCTGCCGCTCATGGCCTGGGACCACGCCGACCGGCTGCGGGCCACGGCCACACAGGTCGTACCGGACCGGCAGCCCGAGACCACCTGGTACGCCTACGACGCCGGCGGCCAGCGGGCCCGCTGGGTCACGCTGCGCTCAGCCGCGCCCGGCGAGCAGCCGGTCCGCAAGTGCGAACGGATCTACGTGGGCGGCTTCGAGGTCTACCGCGAATACGACGCGACCGGGTCGGCACTCACGCTGGAGCGGCTGTCTCTGTCAGTCCTGGACGGTACCAAGCGGATCGCGCTCGCCGAACGGCGGACGGTCGGCGACGACGGCTCCCCGGACCTGCTGGTCCGCTACCAGCTCGGCAACCACCTCGGCTCGGCTGCCCTGGAACTGGACGCCGGCGGGACGGTTATCTCCTACGAGGAGTACCACCCCTACGGCTCCACGTCTTACCAGGCCGTCGACAAGAGCCTGCGCGCCGCCGCGAAACGCTACCGCTTCACCGGCCTGGAACGCGACGAGTCCACCGGCCTGGAATACCACTCCGCCCGCTATTACGCCCCCTGGCTGGGCCGCTGGACCGCTCCGGATCCGGCCGTGCGCGAAAGCGATTACTGCTATTCGTTCAATCGTCCGAGTGCCCTAGTCGATCTCGACGGGAATTATCCGACGCTGTCCGACCCCGCTGTGTGGAAGGCGTTGCGTCAAGTGGGCAATGCCATCGACACCGGCCTGCAGACTGCGGGCGCGGCGGCGCAGTACGCGAGCGACATGACGCTCGGTGGCTCACTGCTCGACATGGCCGGGCTCAGTCCGCTCGATCTTGTGCCGAGCACGTCGTTTCAGCAGGGCCGGCCGACAGGCAGAAAGATGTCCACGGTGATGGCTGCCGCAGAAGCGACGACTGGCCTGATGATGGCCGGTGCCGGCGTCGTGCTAGCAGGCGGGGCGGGCATAGGTGGAGCCGGGACAGGTTCGCCAGGTGGCCCCGGGGGATCTGTTGCCGTGGCATCGCTCGCCGAAGTAGCCGCTTCGCCAGTAACCGTGCCGCTAGTGGTAGGCGGCGGAATATTGCTGGGTCACGGCGCTTCCGTTATCGGCCTCAATTCTCTTGACGGTGGAATGACACCGCCCAGCCATGCGGCCCTGGCGGAACGAGGCAGCGAGGGGGCATCCGGCAAGGTCGAGATGCCGCCCGGGCCAACCACACATGGTCCAGCCCCTGTGGGCGAGCCTGGGTTCGACGAGGTGGCCGTCTCGGTTGAAACTCACACCGACAGCCAAGGGGTCCAACACCAACGAATCCTCGTCCGCGACGAGGGCGAACTGCAGCGGATGTCCAACATTCTCATGGCGCCAGACGAGTGGCAGATCCGCGACAAACTTGCGCCCACTGGCGAATGGTATCGGACCACCGATGAGTTGACAGAGCTTGAATATGAACGGCGAGGACACGAAAACACCAATGAAGGTCCCCATCTGAAGTTGCAGACACGACCCGACAAGGACTCGGCGTGGACCCCGATCGAAAAAGTATTCATAAAGTACTGGGAATCGTACAACAAGGACTGGCTCGGAGCGAGCAAGGCTGGTCCGGCGAAACTGCATGAAATGAAGTAGCAGGATTTCACAGCACTAGGCGGAACTGAGGCGAGATGTCAGAACTTGGATTCGAACCGCTGGTGCAGGAGACGACTCTTGCCAGCGGCACCGTATACCTGGAGTACGGCGCTCCAGCAGCGGGCCTGGGCCTGCGCGTGCGCGCGTACCGTAAGGGGTTCGGCGGGGTCGCTACGCTGATCGGGGAGGCTGCTGTCGGTCTCGATGGCAGCTATCAGATCCCGCTGCCGTCCGGTGACTCGAAGGGCCCGGCACCGCTGAACCTCGAGCTGCGGATGCCGGCCGCCGACCAGACCGAGGTGGTGCTCACCGACACGCTGTTCGACGTCCAGCCGGGCGACGTCATCAACGTCGTCGCGCCCGCGTCCGTGCAGCCGCCGGAAGCCGAGTACCGGCGGTTGCTCGCCGACATCGCCTCGCCTCTGGGCGGGCTGGCGCTCGGCGGCGCCAAGCAGACCGCCGACCAGCCGGACCTGACCCTGCTCCAGCGGAACACCGGCTGGGACGCCCGGCTCATCGCGCTGGCCGCGACCGCCGAGCACCTCGCCACCGCTACTGGCCTGAGCGCCGCCGCCGCGTACGCGCTGCTGCGGACCGGGCTGCCGGACGACCCGGACGCGCTGGCCGGCGTTTCGCCGGCCGCCGTGACCCGGGCGCTGCACCAGGCGGTCAGCGCAGGCATCGTCGACCTGGACGACGCTGCCCAGCAGGCCGCCGTGGCCGCCTTCACCACCTTCACGCGGCGCCACCGGCTGACCGCCACCGCGCCCGGCGCGCTATCCAGCCAGGGCGAGATGCTCGCCGCCGCCGGGCTGTCCGCCAACCAGGCCGCGGCCTTCGACGACATCGACGCCTCGGTCGCGCACGGCAGCGGCGACCCCGCCGACATCTGGAGCGCGGCCGCCACCGCCGGCCTGCCCGTCGACGCGCTCAAGCTGACCGGCAAGCTCGGCCGGCTCACCCTCAACAACGCCCCGCTGACCAGGCCGCTGCTCGCCACGCTCGCCGGCCAGGACCTCGGGTCCGTGCTGGCCGCCCGCGGGCTGTACCAGTCGGCCGCCTGGGCCGCGCTGGTCCGGGCCACCGCCCAGCACGCCGGGTCCAAGCTCGACGACCTGATCCCGCCCGTGTTCACCGGCGCCACCACGGCCGACCGGCTCCAGGCGTACGCCGGGGACATGGCGCGCAAGGTCCGCATCAGCTTCCCCGCCAACGCCGTGGCCCACGGGGTGTCCGCCGGTACCATCTCGCTGCCGGGCACCGCCGACGCCGTGCGCGACCAGGCGGCCACCGTGCTGGACCGGGCCGCCGCGCTCGGCCTGTCCCTCGGCCGGGTCTCGGTGTCGGCGATGCTGCGCGACCACGGCGACGCGCTGCTCGACGGCGTGCCGGACGACCAGCGCGACGCGGTCACCGCCGCCGTGCGCACCCTGCACCGCGCGTACCAGATCACCCCCACCGACCAGGCGATGGCCGCGTTGCTGCAGGCCGGCCTGACCTCGGCGTACGACGTCACCGCGATGCCGCTGCGCACGTTCCTGGCCCGGCACGGCGACGCCTTCGCCTCCTCCGCCGAGGCCACCGCGGTCTACGCCAAGGCTCAGCAGGTCAGCAGCGCCGCGCTGGCCGCCGTGTCGGGGGCCCGCCAGCTCGACGTGGCCCCGCCCCTGTTCGTCTTGTCCGGCACCGCTGAGGCCAGGCAGGCCGGCCAGGACGCCCTGGTCAAGACGTTCCCGACGATGGAGCAGCTGTTCGGCAGTCAGGACTACTGCGCCTGCGACGATTGCGGCTCGGTGCTGAGCCCGGCGGCGTACCTGGTCGACCTGCTGCACTTCCTCGACCCGCCCGCCGGGTCCGGCCCGCCTGGTGCGAAGACCCCGTTCGAGATCCTCGACCGGCGTCGCCCCGACCTGGCCGAGCTCCAGCTGACCTGCGAGAACACCAACACGGTCATGCCGTACGTGGACCTGGTCAACGAGACCATGGAGTTCTACGTCGCGCACGGGCAGCTGGCCCCGGACGCGGCGCGGGACACCGGCGACGCGGTCTCGGCGGACCTGATCGCCGAGCCGCAGTTCCTGATCCCGGCCGCGTACGACATCATGCGGACCGCTGCTTATCCGCAGACGTTGCCGTTCGACCTGTGGCTGGAGACGGTGCGGCGGCTGCTGGAGCACTTCGGGTGCCCGCTGTGGCAGGTCCTCGACGCGTTCCGCACCACCGGCGCGCTGTACCCGGACGACAAGCGCCGGTACGGCCAGGCCGCCGTGGCGATCGAACGCCTCGGCGTGCCCGCCGGCGTGTTCGCGCTGCTGTCAGTACCCGATCAGGAGTCGCACTGGCAGGTGCTGTACGGCTACCCTCCCGGCGACCAGGCCCAGGCCCGGGCCCAGGTTCCGGCCCCCACCCCGGCCCCCACTCCCACCCCCGCCCCGGCCCCCACTCCCACCCCGGCCCAGGTCCAGGCCCAGGCGCTGGCCGAACTGCCGAACGCGGTGACGCTCTCGCGCCGGCTCGGCGTCAGCTACGACGACCTGCTCCAGCTCGTCACCAGCCGGTTCGTCAACCCGGAACTCGCCGCGGTCGCGGCCCTGCCCAAGCTCGGGCTGACCCTCGCCGACGTGCTGCGCTACCAGGGCGCGCCCGGTCACGCCCCGATGACCGCCGACGAGCGCGCCGCGGTGGAGGCGGCGCTGGCGCCCGTGGGCGGCCCGGCCGCGCTTACGGCGCTGCTGCCCGCCGACCTCCTGGCCCGGATGCTGGTGCTCGCCGACCCGACCGGTGAGTGCGGTTTCGAGACCACCACCTTGCAGTACGCCGACGGCGGCAAGGCCGACGCGATGGCGTTCCTGACCCTTGACCACCTGGTGCGGGTGTGGCGGCGGACCGGCTGGACGCTCGCCGAAACGGACCAGGCGCTGAGCACGTTCCTGCCCGCCGACCCCGACCCGCGCACACCGGACGCGCTCGGGCCGGCCATGGCCAGCGCCCTGCTCGGGACCGCCCGGCTAGCCTCGCTCGGCGACATGCTGCCGGGCGACCGCACCGAGCTGCTGGAACTGTGGTCGGACCTGTCCCCTGACCGTTATGCCGAGCTGTTCCTGGTCCCCGGGACACCGCCGGTGGACGCGGCCGTGTTCGACCAGCCGCTCGGCCGCTATCTCCAGTTCCTCGACGGCGGCACCTGGCGGCCGTTCGGGTGGGACCCCGCGCGGCCGGAGGAGCCCGCCGCCGGCAACGTCGGCCTGGCCGCGCACGCCGGCACGGTCCAGGGCGCGCTCGGGCTCACCGCCACCGACGTCTCGGCGATCCTGGCCGACACCGGCGGCAGCCTCGAGGCCGCCGCGCTGAACCTGGCCACGGTCTCCCGGCTGCACCGGTACGCGGTGCTGGCCCGGCGGCTCGGGCTCGGTGTCGCCGACCTGATCACGCTGCGCCAGCTCGCCGGAATCGACCCGTTCGCGCCACCGCCGCCAGGCCCGGTCGCCACCCTGGCCGACGACCACGCCGCGGTCACCGTCACCTTCGCCGCCACGGTGGCGGCCGTGCTTTCGGCCGACCTCACCGCCCCGGCCCTGGACTACCTGCTGCGGCACCGCTTCGACCCGGCTGGCCCTTATGCGCCCGCGGCTGCGGCGCCGCTGGACCTGATCCGGGCCCTCGACGCGGAGATCACCCAGATCAACACCGAGCAGGCCGACCCGCCTGACCCGACCGCGCTGAGCGACGACGAACTGCGCCAGAAGATGGCGCTCGTGCTGCCCGCCGACGTGGTCGACACGTTCTCCGCCATGTGGACCGGCACGATCTCCTACGACGCGGTGCTCACCGGCGTGGCGGCGGCAGACGCGCTGGACCCGGCGCTGGTGGCCGCCGAGCCCTCGATCACGCTCAAGTACGACCCAGTGCGCGCCGAACAGCACCTGATCCGTACCGGCGTGCTGGTGGACGCCGAGCGCGACCGCCTGGTCTCGCACTTCGGCGGCACCCCGGACCAACTCGCCCGTTACACCGCGCTGCTGGACTCGGTGCGAGCCACCGCCGCCGGGTTCTTCGACGCGACGCTGCTGGCCCCGGTCGGCTTCCTGGCCCTGGAAGACTATGACGGATTGTTCGCGCCGCTGCCGGCCGACGCCGACCAGGCCAGCCAGGAACTGGCCAAACGCCGGGAACGCCTGATCACCGCGTTCATGCCGTTCCTGCGCGAGAGCCTGATCACCGTGGCGATCACCACGAACGTGGTCGGCGCCTTCACCGTCGTATATCAGGACAGCGACGCGCTGGTCACCGCGCTGCTCGCCGAGCCGGACCTGATCGCCGACCGGACCGCGCCGGGCCAGCCGCTGCTGTCCGCCTACCGGGCCGCGGGCGACCACGGCAGCACGGCCACCGCGGACCCTGGCGCCGGCACCGCACAGGTCGAGGCCTACCTGGAGGTGCCCGTCGCCGGCTCGTACCGGTTCGTGGTGTCCTGCCCGCACGCCGGTACCGCCGTGCAGCTGCGCTTCGACCACCTCTCCGACGTGCTGCTGCTGGCCACTACCGCCGCCGACGGCGAGCAGCCGGGCGCGGCGGCCGACCTGGTGCCGGGCACCACGTACCACCTGGCCATGGCGGCCACCGGCACCGCCGGCGGCGCGGTCGAGGTGCTGGTGCTGGGCGAGAACCTGCCGCTAGGCCCGCTCGACCGGCTGGTCTGCCACCCCGCCGGATCGGTGGAGCGGGTCCGCCGGGCCAACGTGCTGCTGGACAAGGCGCTGGCGATCGCCGCCGCGGCCGGGCTGACCGAACCGGAACTGCGTCACGTGCTCACCCACTCGGCCGACTTCGCCGGGCTGGCGCTCACCGCGCTGCCGGTGACCGCCGGCGAGGGCGACCCGGCCACGGCGACCGCGCTGTTCGGCCAGGTCGGGCGGCTGCTCGACTACGCCACGCTGGGCGCGGCGATCGGCGCGGTGCCGGGCGAGCTGACCGACCTGTTCGCCCACGCCCGGCAGACCTACCCGGCCGACCCGGCCGCAGCCGACCAGGGCCGGCAGGCCGCCGCGGATGCCCTGCTCGCGGACGCCCAGGCGCGGGTCGCCGCGCTCACCCGCCGGGACCAGCCGGTGGTCGCCGACGCGTTCGGCCGGCTCGGCATCACCGCCATCGTCACCGTCACCGCGTCCGGCACCGGCACCGCGTCCGGCAACAGCACCGTGCTCGATGCCGCCGTCGCGGCGCTGATCAGCGAGGTCGGCCTCGGCCGTCTGTGGACGGTCCTCGCGCTGGCCACCAGGACCGGGATCTCACCGGGCGCGCTGGCCGGCTCGGCCACCCCGACCCCGGACATGACCGTGGCCCGGCAGCTGCGCGACGCGGTCCGCGCCGGGTACGACACCGACGGCTGGCGGCGGGTCGCCCAGCCGATCTTCGACACGCTCCGCCAGCGCCGCCGCGATGCCCTGGTCGCCTGGATCATGCAGCACAACGGCTTGACCGACCCCGACGACCTGTACGAGTACTTCCTCGTCGACCCGGCCACCGAACCGGTCGTGCAGACGACCCGGCTGCGGCTGGCCATCTCCGCGGTACAGCTGTTCATCCAGCGCTGCCTGCTCAACCTCGAACCGGGCGTGCCGGCCTCGCTGATCGACGCCGACCGCTGGGAGTGGATGAAGCGGTACCGGCTGTGGGAGGCGAACCGGAAGATCTTCCTCTGGCCGGAGAACTGGCTGGAACCGGAGTTCCGCGACGACAAGAGCCACCTGTTCGACGCGCTGGAAAGCACCCTGCTGGCCGGCGACGTCACCGACGACCTGGCCAGCGAGGCGCTGTTCGCCTACCTGCGCGGGCTGGAACCGCTGGCGCGCCTGGACGTCCGGTCGGTCCACCTGGAACAGGCCGCCGACCCGGCCGGGAACACCCTGCATGTCGTCGCGCGGACCTTCGCCGCGCCGTACGCGTACTTCTACCGCACCTATCAGTACGGGGTGTGGACGGCGTGGGAGCCGGTGACCGTGCCGATCGACGGTGACCACCTCGCCGCGGCGGTGTGGCAGGACCGGCTGCACCTGTTCTGGGTGACGTTCCTGGAGCACGGCGACTCCACGTCGAACGACGGCAAGTCCGTCCAGGATCTGGCCAACCAGCCCGTCGACCAGGTACGGAGCCCGCGGTGGATCGACGTCCAGCTGCACTGGGCCGAATACCACCAGGGCACCTGGACCCAGCCCGCCTCGGGTGGCCTGGACACCCCGGTCAGCGTGAAGGTCGGCCCCGAGTGGACGGCTTCGGACGAGACGATCCACGTGAGCTTCGACGGCGACGCCATCTTGATCCACCTCAGCCGGGCGTCCGCCGACGAGATGAACCAGGCGTTCCGGCTGGAGAACAAGAACAGCCCGCCGCACCTCGGCGCGCACCACGATCCGCCCGCCGTCCCGTACACGACCTGGACCGCGTATATCGCGGGCACCGAAACGGTCCCGTTCCCCAGGCCGCTGTGGGTCACCCACAGCGAGCCGCAGGGCACCGTGACCGACCACATCCTGCAGGTCGGCTCCGACTGGACCCTGCGCACCCTCGACAACCCCGTCACCGGGCAGGACGCGCAGACCGCGGCGCTGGCCGACCCGTTCTTCTACGCCGACAGCGGGGACACCTTCTACGTCGAGCCCGCGGTCACGCAGACCCTGCTGATCGACGACGGCTGGGTGATCCCGGCCGTGACGGCGCAGCGGACCTTCGACACCGAGCCGTACTGGGCCGGCCTGAACCTGTTCGGTCAGGCGCCCGCGACCGCCGCCAGCAGCGGCGTTGAGCTCAGCCCGGCGGCCCGGTTCGCGATCACCGCCCGCGCCGACTGGTCCACCGCCGCCGCAACGACCATCGACTACCAGGGCACGCCGGTCACCGCACCGGTCCCGGCCACCCGGACGGGAGCCCCGCGATGACCATCGCCTTCCATAACGGAGCCGACCTCGGTTCCACGGCGTATCAACCGCTCGACTGGTCCATCGAGCGGATCCGCGAGCGGACCCTGTCCTACGCCTTCCGGACGCACTTCCACCCGTACGTCGGCCAGTTGGTGCACCGGCTCGTCACCGACTCGATCGACGGGCTGCAGGGTGCCGACACCGAGGACGTGACCCGGCCGGACGGGACCGTGGTCACCCTGCCCGACGGCAGCCCGAAGCCCGTGCTGTACCAGGAGCTGATGACCGGGCAGCGGTACGGCCCCACCCAGCTGGTGAGCCAGCCGTACCCGGTCGCCGACCTGGACTTCAGCACCAGCGGCGGGTACGTCGTCTACAACTGGGAGCTGTTCTTCCACCTGCCGCTCACCGTGGCCATCCACCTCAGCGGCAACGGGCGGTACGAGGAGGCCCAGAGCTGGTTCCACTATGTGTTCGACCCGACCGACGACAGCGACGGCCCGACCCCGCAGCGGTTCTGGAAGGTCCGTCCGTTCCGCACCACCGACGTCGAGTCGGTCACCGACATCCTCACCAACCTATCCACTGGCGCCGACCCGCAGCTGCTCGCCGACACGACCGCCGCCCTCGCGGCGTGGGCCGACGACCCGTTCTCCCCGTTCACGGTGGCGCGGTACCGGCCGGGCGCGTACATGGTCAAGACCGTGATGGCGTACCTGGACAACCTGATCGCCTGGGGTGACTCGCTGTTCCGCCAGGACACCGGCGAGACGATCAACGAGGCGACCCAGCTCTACGTGCTGGCGGCCAACCTGCTCGGGCCCACGCCGGAGCAGGTCCCGCCCAAGGGACTGCAGGTGACGCAGACATACCGCAGCCTGCGCGGCGACCTTGACGCGCTGAGCAACGCGGTCCGTGAGATCGAGGCCGACCTGCCGTTCGACCTGGCCCCCGCGCCCGCCCCGGCCAACGGCACCGCCCCGCGCAGCACGGTGAGCACCGTCGGCACGGCGCTGTACTTCTGCGTACCCCGCAACGACATGCTGCTTGCGTACTGGGACACCGTCGCCGACCGGCTGTTCAAGATCCGCAACAGCCTGACCATCGAGGGGGTGTTCCGGCAGCTCCCGCTGTTCGAGCCGCCGATTGACCCGGCGCTGCTGGCCCGCGCCGCCGCGGCCGGGCTGGACGTCGCGGCGGTGGTCAGCGGGCTCAACCAGCCGCTGCCGCTGGTGCGCTTCCGGTCGCTGGTGGCCAAGGCCAGCCAGCTTTGCCAAGAGGTACGCAACCTCGGCGGGCAGCTGCTGTCGGCGATGGAGAAGAAGGACGCCGAAACCCTCCAGGTGCTGCGGGCCCGGCAGGACCTCCAGCTGCTGGAACTCGGCGAGGTGGTCAAGTACGAGGCGTGGCAGGAGGCGATCAAGTCCCGCGAGGCGCTCGAGGCCTCGCTGGACAACGCGTACCAGCGGTACCGGCACTACCAGCGGCTGCTCGGCGCCGACGAATCCACCCTCACCAAGCCGGGACTGGACGCCCTCGACCTTGACCTCATGGACAAGGCCAGCTTCAGCTCGACGGAGCCGTCGATCGCCACCGTAGACGCGTCGATCACCAAGGCCGAGAGCGCACCGGACGTCGCCGCCGGGCACCAGCTGACCCCCGAGGAGGCGGACGAGCTACAGTTCCTGGCGCTCGCCCAGACCTTCCAGGACCGGGCCGCCGCCAACGAGCTGAACGCCTCGATGCTCGGCATCCTGCCTGACTTCGGCACGGAGGCCCAGCCCATGGGCGTAGGGCTGACGATCTCATTCGGGTCGGCGAACCTCGTGGCCGTCGCGAACGCCTCCGCCGCGAACGCCCGCAGCCAGGCCGGCGGCCTGTCCTATTACGCCGGGCTGGATTCGCGCGTCGCCGGGTACGACCGGCGGGAGCAGGACTGGACGCTGCAGAGCAACAGCGCCGCCGGCGAGGTCAACGCGACCCTCAAGCAGCTGCGCGCCGCGCAGATCCGCGAGGCCATGGCGAACCGCGACTACACCAACCACCAGCAGCAGGTCCGCAACGCCACCGACATCGAGCGCTTCCTCACCGACGCCCGCACCGGCAAGACCACCAACGAGGCGTTCTACCTGTGGCTCAAGCGAGAGACCCGGGCCCTGTACGGACGCTGCTTCCAGCTCGCGTACGACACCGCGCGCAAGGCCGAACGGGCCCTGCAGCACGAGCTCGGCGACCCCAGCCGCACCTTCCTGCGCTATGACTACCGGTCCGGCATGGAGGAACTGCTGGCCGGGGAGCGGCTCTACCTCGACGTGACCCGGATGGAGCTGGCCTACGACGACCTCAACCGCCGCGAATACGAGATGACCAAGCACCTCTCGCTGCGCCAGCTCGACCCGCGGGCCCTCATCGAACTGCGCACCACCGGACAGTGCACGATCGACATCGACGAAGCCGCCTTCGACCTCGACGCGCCCGGGCACTACTTCCGGCGGCTGCGCGGGGTCGCGCTGACGATCCCCTGCGTGGCCGGCCCGTACACCTCGGTGAACTGCACCCTCACCCTGCTGTCCAGCTCGGTGCGCACGAGCCCGTCCCTCGACGGCGGGTACGACCGGGCCTCCGCTGACGACGGCCGGTTCAGCGACTACTACGGCGGCGTCCAGTCGGTAGTCACCAGCTCGGCGGCCAACGACAGCGGCCTGTTCGGCGATGGCGCCGGCGACGACCGGTACCTGCCGTTCGAAGGCTCCGGCGCAGTCAGCCGGTGGCGGCTGGAGCTGCCCACTCAGGCGCGGCAGTACGACTACGACACCATCTCGGACGTCGTGCTGCACCTGCGCTACACCGCCCGCGACGGCGGTCTGGCCCTGCGCTCGAAGGCGGCGGACGCCTTGCAGGCCAGGATCGACGCTGCCGGCGCGGTCGGGTCGGCCCGGCTGCTGGACGTACGGCACGAGTTCCCCACCGAGTGGGCGCGGTTCACCACCTCGGCGCTATCGGGCCAGCCCCCGACCGCGCCGCTGACGCTGACGCTGCGCGAGGAGCACTATCCGTACTGGGCCAGCCTGGCCACCGGCCGGGTGCTGCACGCGGTGGAGCTGTTCGCCTCGGCCGGACCCGGCGACGTCTCCGTCTACGACGCGCCGGCCGACAACCCGCCGGGAATGCGGCACGAGACGGTGCTGCGGGCCGACCCGAGCGTCGGTAATCTGCGCAGCGGCATGCTCGCCGCTCCGCTGCCGCCCCCCATCGGCGAGCTGACGCTGTATCTCGACGACGCAGCCCTCACCGACCTCTGGATCGTCCTGATCTGGGGCACTGCCGCACGAACGATTACCTGATCCGAACGTCCTGGTATTGGGCGGGACTGTATGCGTCGACTGCGCGGGGGCTTGGTGACGGAACGTCATAACGTGGCTTCTCGCGGGCCCTCTGCGACCGTAGCCGGAGAGCCGCGGCGTCCGGCGCTCCTGGAGGTCTATGGAAGGTCGATGCCCGGTACATCAGGAGTACATGGCACGGTGGCGGCCGATGGTAAGCCTCTCGTCATGATGGTTCCGCATTGTATCGGCTGCGCCAGGCGTGGTAGTCCCGTCTGGGCAGGTCAGGAGCGTTGCGCGGACGCTGTCCGTGGCTGTCCGTGCCGCCCGGCGGCCAGGAGCCCGCGGGCACGGACATAGAGCGGACAGCGTCGTCGCGGCGAACATCATCCAGTCGCGTTTGCGCAGGTCAGAAGGCATGCGAAGGTGCAGGCAGGAGCGTACTGTAAAACCGTCGGCTCAGCCTACGTTGGTTCGAACCCAACACCTGCCACCAGTTTCCGCAGGTCAAAGCCGGTGATGCTGGATTGCATCACCGGCTTTTGCGTGCAAAGGGAGCGGTTACGCAGACCGTCGGCTGTGTCCCGTGGGCTATGCGTGGGCCAGACCTGGCCGTCTCCAGACGTCGATCGTAGAACCGAATGATACGGTATGAGCTGTGGAAACAGTCGGCCTGCGGAATACTGGGCGGCCTCGGTCCTGGCGTGCCCTGGCAGGAGTCCGTGGGCCAGACGTGGGCCGGTGACGGAGATTCACGGACACATAGCGGACAGGGTCACGGGGGAGCCGACGGTGCGCGCAACCGCTCGCTTTCACGCATTCCGGCGGACGGGAACTGCCTGTGCCCGCGTTGAGGGCGTCTTCGATCTGTTGGCTGACGACATCGTCCTCGCTGTCGATGCAGTGCAGGTAGACCTCGTGCAGGACGCGGGCGCTGTTGCCTGCCCGCGCGGCGACTTCGGCGGGCTCGCCGGTGGCATTCAGCCATAGCGACAGGGCGGCGTGCCGTAGATCGTAGGGGCGGCGGGCGAGCGGGGTGGCGGCCAGTTCCGGGCCGAGCGCGGCCAGGCGGGCGGCGTGCCAGGCGCGACCGTAGACAGATTCGCTGAGTATGCCGCCGCGGGTGCCGCGGAACAGCCGTCCGTCTGGTGTGGTGCCGAACAGGCGCAGGTGGCGGCGGAGCATGCGGGCCAGGACGGGCGGGATGGGGATGGCGCGGATGGTGCCGTCGGGGCGGTGCTTGAGGCCGCGCGGCTCGTGCGGCGTCCCGGTGCTGGTCCATGCGGTACCGGTACGCGGGCAGGCGGCGGTGAGGATGATCCTCCCGTGGCCGTTCTCCGGGAGGATGAGATCCTCGCGGCGCAGCGCGACGGCCTCCTCCGGGCGCAGCGCCGCGTAATACAGGCAGCCGAAGAACGCGGCCAGCCCTGGCCGTTCGCGGGCGGCATGGTGCAGGATCGCCCGGACCTGCGCCGGGCTGGCGACCGTAGCCGGGTTGACAGCCGTCGCAGCTGCGGGTGCGTGCCAGCGCACCAGGCCGAGGGGGTTGGCGGGCAGCAGTCCGAGCTCGACGGCGTAGCCGAGGGCGCCGTGGAACGCGGCCCGCGACCCGCCATCGCACCTCGAAGGCTGCCCGGCCGGACCGGCGCCGTATCGCGAAGACCCGGATATCGAACGAACTCATGGAAATCCCTCCCCTGAAACTGACGCGAATCATGTAGGGTCCAGCCGATCGCAAAGGGATCTCACCGCACAGGCGCTTTCTGTCACATCATCAGGCGCTGATCGGCGCCGGGACATCCCGTCGCCGTAGCCACGTTCGGTCAGGCCTGGGACATGTTCCGGCCGTCCCGGTGCCATTACGGCGCATCGCCGCACAAGCCCAAGCCATCCCTGGGTTCTCGAAGCCCTGGCCAAGGGCCATGCTCTCCGCCGTCCGGTATACGGCCTGGCGGTGCGGCGCTTGCCTGGCTGGTATTCAATAGGCGGAATGCCGCTGCCGGATGAGTCCGGCCGTCTCACGCGGCGTCAGCTCGACGGACAGAACGGACTTCTCTATCGCGATGCCGCGGATACCGCCGATCACGTCGCTGGCGTTGAGCAGGAACCTGAGCTGCCCGGACGGACCCTCGGCGATCTCGTCCAGGCCCTCCGATGTCACCCCCGAGATAGGCGAACTCTCCGAAGTCGTCCGGACTGTGGGCTTCCGCCATGGCGCGCTGCGCGTCGGCGGCGTATTTGCGGAGGATCTCCGGCCTGGTGACCCGGACCACAAGCTTGGCGGTCACGGTCAGCCGCACGTCGTCCGGGTTGTCCTCCAAATCGGCGATGTCTTCATCCGCTCCAGGCGGTCCATACGAGCTGGGCGGAGGACTCCAGGCCCGCCTGCTTCCGCTCCGCCCTTGCCTCTTGCTCCTGCAGCGCTTACGTGACATCCCGTCACGATAGCGGGTCCAGTGCCGCCTCGCCGGTTTCGTGGACCGTGCCCGGCGTGATCAATCAAGGCCGAACCAGGAACCGCCGCGTCCCGCGCCCAGCAGCGGCTGGGGAGTGTTTAGCGACGGGCCGGCGAAGCGCGCAGGTCGCACCTGTCCGCTCGTGCCGGCGCGGGGGAACCGCAGCACTTCTTGAACTTCTTCCCGCTTCCGCGGGGCACGGCTGGTTCCGTCCGGTCTTCCCGGCCGGATGCTGCTTCGCGGCACGCGACTCGCCTGCCGGCGCGGCCGGCGCCGCCCGGCCCGTGGCGCGTGCCACCCGCCGCCCGGCACGCTGCCGGTCCTTCTCCGCCTGCCGCCGGAACTCCGTGGCCTCGTCGGGACGGCCGGTCCGGCCGCAGACGTCCGCCAGCCGTCCCGCGATGTGCTCGGCTTCCCGTACTCCGGTAACCGCGTAGCCACGGCGCAGGATCTCTTCCGCCCGCGCGCAGTCCTGTGTCTTGCCGGGACCGTAGGGCGTGTAACAGTCGGCCCAGCCGATCCATCCCCATCCCCAGGCGGGATCGTCGTCCAGCCACGACTGGTACAACTCGTCCGCCTTCTGCTGATACCCGGTCTCGAAATAGGAGTCGGCCAGCGCCCTGCGGAAGTTCCCGGTGGTCAGCGCGTCTTCAGTGGGGAACCTCCGGAGCCACTCCGCGGCCATTTCCAGCCGTGCCGTCCGCAACTCCGGGTCATGTTCCCCGCCGTTCTGCAGCGCCATTTCGAGGTCCTGGCACCAGTTGAACAGCGACTGCGTCATCGGGAAACGGTCGTCGAACTCCCTGATCGACCCGGCACCGATGGCGTCGCACATCCGCAGCACGTCCGACCAGGCGCCAAGCCATATCCTGCCGCTGGCGACGAAGTCGTTGCGCTGGTCGGCGTCGTAGCCCTCCTGGATCTTGTCGTCCAGGAGCTCCAGGTGTGGCTTCTCTGGCCACCAGCGCTGCCAGAGTTCGGTCAGGCAGATCCAGGCCCAGTCGGCGTCCCAATCGTGCAGCCGGAGCCGCTCGCTGACGACTTGCTCGGCGGACAGCGCTCCGTCGCATAGCTCCGCCAGCTTCTCGCGGTCCGCGTCCACCCCGAGACCACGGAGCTTGGCGAGCAGGTCGTCGTCGCTCATGCCCGTGGCGTGCGACCGCAGCGGCCTGCCGCTTTCCGCTACGCGGCGCCGGATGCCGTCGTCGCGGACAATCTCCCCCGAGACGATCCGGTCCAGTTCGACCCAGGACATCTTCACGCCCTGGTACTGCCTCACAGGCCACCCGCCCAGTGCCGGTAGGCGGCGATCCACTGCGCGCCTTTCGGCGGCGGCTCGGGCAGCGGCAGGTCGAGGACGGAGATCGCCTGGTGGTGGCCGTCGCGGACGCAGTCGGCGACGATGCCGGACTCCGTCTGGGTGATTTTCTGGACCGTCACCGTCACGCCCAGGACCGTGGTCTCGAAGGGGATCTCCAGGTTGTCCTCGATCATCACGGCGAAGCCGCCCAGTTGCTCCTCATCGCCGTACGCGTCGACCGTGGCCTCTTCGACCAGCGCGTCCAGTTCTTCGTCGCTCAGGTCCGGCATGAGGGAAAGCGTACGCGGCGAGCGTTACCCGTGCAGGCTGCTCGGTGTCGGGATAGTGTGCCTGCGTGAGTCTCCCGGAAAGCCTGCCATCGTCCGGCACTCCCGACCTCGCCGCGCTAGCCGCGAAGTCCGCTGTGCTCCGGCGTGCGGCCTCATTGGCTGGCTGGGCCGGGCGCGGGAAGAGGACGCTGACCGCCAAGGGCGTGCTGCGCAAGCAGGACGTGCCAGCTGCCGCCGCGATCATCGGGGTCAAGGCTCCGCAGGCGGTCCGGAGCGCGGCCGACCTGCCGGAACTCCACGTCGCCTGGTGCGCCGCGATCGGCATGGGCCTGCTCACCGTGGAAGGCGGTAAGGCATCCGGCGGGCCAGAGCTCAAGAACCTGGCCTCCGGACGACGGCACGGGGCTACTGAAAGCATGGCTGAAGGGCTTCTTCGCTGTTTCGGCTGGTTTGGGCGGGGACCAGGACCAGGACCTGGGCAGGGGCATCGTCGTCCTCGTTCTGGCGCTGCTGAAAGTGCTGCCGGACGAGGACGCGCCCGGGCGCGGGCTGCTGCGGGAAGTGCTTGAGGAAGCCGACGAGATCTGCGATGAGCACGACCTCGATGTCGACGTGCACGGCGCGCTGTCCGGGCTTTCCTCGCACGGGACGCCGAGGATCGAGGGGCTGATGGCGCTGCTCGCCGATTTCGGCATTATCGCCAAGGTCAGACCCACCGCGTCAAAGGCACCTGCCGTCGCGCCGCTGGGCGAGTGGGCGGCAAGCCGCCTGGCGGAGATGTGCCCAGTTCCGCTCGACGCGAGGCTGACAGCCGAACAGCTCATAGAAGAGGCAGCGAACTTCCCCGCGGACGAGCGGGAGACCCTCGCCGACAGCTGGCTGGACGCACGCGACCCCGCGGACGCGGTCCGGGAAATCCTGTCCGCCGCCGAGGACATGCCGTCCCGGCTGCGCGTGGTAGCGCTCGAACTCGCGGAAATGGCCGGAGAAGACGGATGGCCTGCCTGGCGCGAGATCGCGGGCGACGAGGCCCGGCCGCACGCGGCGCGGCACGCCCGCGTGTTCCTGTTCTCGATGGGGCAGGGGCCGGAGCCTGCGCGCGCGGACTGGCAGTGGGTAGGCACCGAGGCCGCCGCGGCGGCGCTCCATGAGGCTGGGCCCGACGAGGCCCTGTGCTGCATCTGGGACACGATTGGCGGCGGCGGCGACATCGCGAAACGACCCGCCGAGGTGCGCGCGAGCGGCCATCCTGAGGCAGAGCACGTGGCCAGTTCGGTGGAGGCATTTGCCGCGTCGGGCGCGCCGCTCACGATCCGGCAGGGCATCGAGCTGAAGGTCGCGCTCAAGTATGCGAAGCCGCCGGTCTGGCGCGGCGTGCAGCTTCCTCTTACGGCGACGCTCGGCGACCTGCACGCGGCGATCCAGGTCCTGTTCGGCTGGGACGGGGATCACCTGCACGTGTTCCACGCGGTCGGCGTGCGCTACGGCAACCCGTTCTACGAGCTGGAACGGGCGGCGCAGCGTCCACCACAGCGGGTCGTCCGGCCCGGCCGGGACCAGGCCGTGCAGCTGCGCCTGATACAGCCGCAGCCACACGAACGCGTCCGGGGAGGCCGGCAGCTGCTGCAGGTGCCGTGTCCCCTTGCGGATCACCGCGATCAGCTGCTGCCCCGGGTCGGCGTCCCGGCACGACACGCCAAGCAGCTCTGACGCGCGCGCCCCGGTGGACACCCAGAACGCCACCAGGGCACGATCCCGATGCGAGCCCAAGGCGGCGAACAGCTCGTTGAACTTCTCCTCCGGGATGTGGTGCGGCGCGCGCCGGGCAAGCCGGGGCCGGTACCGCCCGGAATGCTCGCCGCCCTCCCCGGCCCGATCACCCTGTCGCGGACCTCTGCCATGAGCGGATCCAGCGGCGGCCTGTCCTTGGCGGCCTCATCAACGAGTATGAGCGGGCGGCATAAAGCCCAGGTCAAAGACCGATGGCCGAGTTATGCAACCCCGCAGGGACTTCGCCAGCGTAAGCACGGGTGCCGCCACCCGCGGTAATGTTCAGCGGGGACAGGTAGGCGAGGCCGGAGATGGCGGAGGAAGTTTTCAGCAACGACGCGCAGACCGTCGTCAATTCTGGGGGCACGAGCGCCCCAGCGGGTGGTACGTCCGAGACGTGGACTGTTGCCAGCCCCGGGGCGTTTCCTACCGCGTCCTCCACCGCCTCCCGGCCGACGACCTTCCACGTCGCCGACACCGCGTTTCCGGCTGAGGTGATCGCCGTCACCGATACCACCGGGGCGACCTGGACGGTGACCCGCGGCGCCGAGGGCAGCACCCCAGTCGCTCACCCACCGGGATTCAGCGTCAAGCAGGTGGTCACCGCCGGGGTGCTCGCCAGCCTGCGCGATGCGCCCGCAGTGTTCAACGTCAAGACCGAGTTCCTCGCCGCAGGCGACGGCGTTGCCGTCGACTCGGCCGCGTTCAACAACGCGGTGACCGCGCTCAGCGCAGCCGGAGGCGGGACGCTCCTGGTCCCGGCCGGAACCTACGTGATGAGCAACGTCCAGTTCGGGTCGAACATCACCGTGCGCGGCGCGGGGATGGGCGCGACCGTCTTCCTCATGGACCCTGCCGCCGCGTCGCGGGCGGTGGTCTGCCGGGTTGCCCCGGCCAGCCAGGTCACCGCCACCTCCAACATGATGCTGCGTGACCTGACCATCGACGGCAACAAAGACAGCTGGGGCCCGGACAGCAACCAGAAAGGCTACGGCTACTACCTGGGCCAGGGCACCCAGGGCCTGATCACCCACTGCAAGTGCATCAACGTCGAGATCCGCAACTGCCTGACCTACTCATTCGACGTGGAGAACGCCACCGACATTTCCCTGGAGTCATGCTGGGCGCACGACAACGGCTACACCACCGGCACCGGCACCGAGCACAACTGCGACGGGTTCACGCTCATCGGCAGCGACATCACGGCGCTGAACTGCCAGTCGTATGACAACGCGCGGCGTGGCTACCTGTGCGGCCAGGACAACGTGAACTGGGCGCGGGTCAAGCTGATCGGCTGCTCTGCGCGCGGCAACGGCAGCCACGGCGCGTCGCTCGGGTCGAACTCCGGTGGCACGCTCATCGACAGCGAGGTCATCGGTGGCAGCTACATCAGCAACGGCGGTACCGGGGTTCAGCTGACCACCAATGCTGTCCGCTGCCGGGTGGTCGGCGCGACGATGACCGGCAACTCGGCCAACGGGATCAGGCTCAGCACCGCCACCTATTGCGTGGTTACCGGGAACACCGTCTACAACAACGCCGCCGCCGCAGCATCCAGCCCGGAGATCTACCTGAGCACCACGTCCACGAACAACGCGATCACCGGGAACGTGGTCAGCTCCGCGAACGCGGCCAACGCGATCGCCGAGCAGGCCGGCGGCGCGACCGACCGCAACGCGGTCACCGGCAACAATGTCACCAGCACCGGGACTACGATCGTCCTCCGCGGCGCGCACTCCCTGGCCAGCAGCAACGTCGGCTACAACACCGCGCTCGCCGCGTCAGCGAACTTCAAGCCCTCCGATCCCTCGTCCACCACCAGCGGCACCCTGGTCATGATGGGCTTGGGCTCTACGGTCATGTTCACCCCGCACTCCACCGGCAAGATCGAGATCAACCTTACCTGCGAGATCGGGGTCGCCGGCGCGTCCACGAACGTGACGGTCGGCCCTCGCTACGGGACCGGCGCGGCCCCCGCAAATGGCACGTCCGTGACAGGTGCCAGGTTCGGGCTGGGCGCGGACGCGCTGATCCGGCCCGCGGCATCCAGCGCGTCCAGCGCGTTCGCCTGCACTGACGTGATCACCGGGCCGGCCACGGGGACCGCATACTGGTTCGACCTGGCGATCGGCACCTCCGACACCTCAAACGCGGCGTTCATCCAGAACGTCAGCGTGTCGATCACTGAGCTCGCGAACTAGTCGGTGTGCATGACGCGCCAGACCTTGAAGTTCGCGATGGCGCGCTCGCCGGTGCACGGATCTTGCTGATTTCCTCGTTAGGCGAGACCGACGAACGGCATCGTCGCGTTGGCCGTGCTGTAGTTGACCAATGCGGGCATCGAAGTGAGGCCCGCACCGAACGCCGCTGCGCGGTTCTGCGCACCGGTGTTCGTGCGATCCGGCGCGGTGAATGCGGAGATAATCTTCGGCGCCGTCGTCGGCGAGCCCGTGACAAGCACTGCGACGTAGACGTCATCACCGGGATTGACGCCGACCGTGTTCGTCAGGGTGATCTTCTTGAATCCGGTCGTGCCGAAGGCAGTCATAGCGTCGGCCGTGGCCATGGCCATGTCCGCCGCCTGGGTACCGTCGGTCTTGTACAACCCGGCATAAACATGCGTCGCCCCGGCTTGAGCAACTATGACGTCCAGGGCGATCTGCGAGATCGTCGCGCCGAAGCAACGCACGCGCGTGAGCATGACCTGGCCGGCGCTGAGCGTGACGCTCTGATTGGTGAGGACCGGGTCGAAGCTGGCGGCGATCAGACCCATGTGATCGACATACGGGGGGGTGGTGAGCGTCGCGCCACCGTACGCGATCCAGCCGAGGTTTCCGCCGCCGGTCTCCTTCACCCACAAGATATGCTGCGAGGCGCCGTCGATCTGCTGGTACGTCGCGGGCGCCGCCGCGGTGACCCGCCCGTTGGGGTTGCCGTATCCGGCCCAGCGCTGGACGGTACCGTCTTCGACGAGCCATGTGCCCGAGGCAACACCGGCGATGATCGATGCGCCGGCTGCGCCGCCGTCGATCTGGTTGCCGCCGATGACCGCTTTCAAGATGCTGTTCGTGAAAGTGCTGCCGCCGGTGAGGCGGAAGTGCGCCACCGAGCTCATGGTCGGATCCGGCTCGTTGTCGCGCCCCTTGTTGTTGGTGATCTCGAGGAACGTATACGGGACCGCGTTCGAGCAAGCGATCTCGATCGCGGCGCCGTCCGGGTTGACGATCTCGTTGCCGCGGCAGGTCACCCGGCAGCCCACGTTGGAGCCGCCCGAGATAGCGCTGGTGATGGCGATGCCGTTGGTGCCCTGACCGGCGCCATCATCGGAACAATCGACGATGTTGTCCTGGATGTAGACGAGCGACGTCGACGCTCGGACTTCGTAAGTGAGCCCGGACGCTGGGATGGGGCCGTTGTCTCCGGTGGGGAAGCGCCACGACAGGCCGTCGTAGGCGGACGCGAGATGCAGCGTCGTCGTGTCGTTCGTGCTGACGACGCCCTCGACGCCGCCGGTGACGACGACCTGGCCCTTGAACTGATTCGCGGTCCAGGTCGCAGTGCTGTCCTGGACGGTCGCGGTGATCGAGTAGGCATGCGTTCCGGCGGCAGGCTGCTGGCCGACCCAGCCGCCGCTGAACGTCAGCATGGTGCGCGTGTTGCCTGTGATGATGCTGTACGAGCTGCCGATGTAGAGGCGCGCGCCGACGAACTCGCCGGCGGTCCAGACGGCGCTCTTGGTGGCGTCGGTCAGCGTCGTGGCGTCGAAAACCCTCGTTGCGCCGAAGTCAGATCGGGTGACT
>Ga0335081_10002574_pt1 | contig 28575 bp, 21 predicted proteins | sample Lox_Sample_35_FD_206713 | JGI IMG/M metagenome (GOLD analysis project Ga0335081, IMG submission 206713) | Soil microbial communities from Loxahatchee National Wildlife Refuge, Florida, United States - Lox_Sample_3.5 | ecosystem: Environmental > Terrestrial > Soil > Wetlands | place: USA...
CCTTGGGCGAGCGATCGGCAAGTATGGTCTGCACGAAATCCCGCATCTCGTCGAGATAGCCCTGCGCGAACCGCTCCAGGAAGTGATCGACGATATCGGTTTTCGCGCCGGCTGCCGTGAGCACCAGTTCCGCTGTATGCTGCAGATAGCCAGTAATAATGGTGCCTTTCGAGCCCACAATCTCGGTACGAATATCGTACCCATAGCCGGACTGCATATAGTTCTCGACTGCGCCGAGCGCGCCGCGGGAGAATTTCATGTTGAGCAGCGCCGTGTCGATGTCGTTGAACTGCGCGATCTCGGGAAAGACCAGCACCGCGCCATAGGCATGGATCTCCGAAATCTCGTCGTTCATCAGCCAGCGGCCCAGGTCAAACTCGTGGATCGTCGAATCCTGAAAGAACATGCCGTTGACTCCGCTGGCCATGTAACTGACCGGGGGAGGGGCGGGGTCACGGGCCAGGGACTTAAAGATTACCGGCTTACCGATCTCCCCGGCCTCAATTCGCCTCTTGGCCTTCACGTTGGGAGGATCGTACCGCCGGACATGTCCTACCTGGACTCGCACCCCCGCCTTTTCCGTAATATCAAGAAGTTCGTCCGCTTCCGCGAGCGCGAGCGTAAAGGGTTTCTCGCAGAAAATGTCCTTGCCTGCCTGCGCGCACACTTTCATGGTGGCGCCATGAAACTTTGCCGGGGTCACCACCACGATGGCTTGCACGTCCTTGCGCTCGGCCACCGCTTCCACCTTGTTGAAGGCGTGCTCGATCTCCAGCTCGGCTGCCACTTGCTGGGCGCGTTTGAGGTCGGCGTCTACAACCGCTACCAGACGCGCTTCCGCAATCAAGTGGCGGAGGTTGTAAGCATGCTGCTTGCCCATGGTTCCCACGCCCACGACTGCCACGCCCAGCTTTGCCATGTCGGTCCCCGCGCTCCTACGAGTATTTAATCTTCACCGGGCCGCGCTTCTTCACGGCCTGATAGATCGCCTGAATAATAATGATGTCCCGCATTCCCTGTTCTCCACTTGGCTCTGGCTGCCGACCCTTATGGATGCAGTCCGCAAAATAGTCTAGCTCGAGAACGAATTCGTCGATGGGCTTGAAAGTCTTCGCAAACCATTTTCCCCCGATCTTGCCGCTGATCCGCCGCTCTTCCTCGAAAGCAAAGGCCGGAGCCAATTCCGCCCAGCCTTTTTCTCCATGCACGTGCACAAAGGAAGAGAATGCAGCACTGTACGCGGCGCTCCCTTGCAGCACCAGCCCACTGGGAAAATCCAGCCGGAACGCCACTCCTTCTTCCACCTCTTTATATCGTCGACGATCGCGAACCCAGCTGATGCCGGTCGCGGTAACGGGATCCTCGTCGACCAGCCACCGGCACGTGTTGACGCAATAAACGCCCAGGTCGGTCAGTGGTCCGCCCCCGCACAGTTTCTTCGAGAACAGCCATGCCGATGAATTGTCGCCGAACGGACGATGCTCCGTGAACAGGGTGTGAATGATGTCGATCCTTCCCAGTTCGGCGCTCGTAATCATTTTTTTGAGCAGCAGACTACTGGGCTCGAAGTACTTGCGGTACGCGGTCATGAACAATACTTTGTTCTTGCGGCAGACATTAACCATGTTTCGCGCCTGCTGCACCGTCGCCGAGAGTGGCTTCTCGCAGAGTACGTGCTTGCCAGCCTTCGCCGCCGCGACGGCGTACCTTTCGTGTTCCCCAGGCGGCGTGGCGATGTAAACGGCATCTACCTGCGGATTCTCCAGGCATCGGGGAAATTCGTCATAGCTGTAGGCATGACCCGCGCCAAATTCCTGTGCGTACTTCTTCGCTTTGTTCTCATCGCCGCTGACCACCGCGACCAGCTTCGCTTTCTTGCTATGCGCGAACGCGGGCAGCACCGCGACCTGCGAAATGCTGCCCAGTCCCACCACGGCATACCCGACACTCTTCGCAGATGCCATCAATCATTTCCTCCGAGCTCAGCCAGCGGCCGGATATCAGCTCTCGCGATCAGCGCGACTGAGCCCCTGGTTCTTTATCGCTTTGTGCTCCAGGCCGCGAAGTTCCTCGATGTTCTCGAGGACCTTGTGGATCGCATCGACGATGCTGTCGACATTCTCCTTGCCGCCGAGGAAGAGATGATGCGAGAACCACACCGCTTCGTGATACGCTGCACGTTCCGCCGCCGGGCACTTACCCTTGTACATGGCGCGCAGATCAAGCGGCTTCGGCCGTCCCCAGCTCAGAGCTGGGTAGTCTGTGGGATCGAGAGGAAACAGCGAACTGCAGTACACGGGCTCGTAGAAGAGGCCATCGCAAGGTATTCCCTCCAGTTGCAGGGCCGCCACGAAAGCAGCACGAGAGATGTCCTTGACCTGCTCTGCGAAATATTTCATCACGTATCCATACGGCGCCAGGCGAGTGATGCGCGGCTCCGGCTTCAGCAATCCAATGCCTTTTGTGCCCTTCATGCGCGACTCGAAATAATCCATGTTGGCTTGCCGGACCTTCGCTTGCTCGGGAAGCCGCTCCAACTGCGGGCCCAGCACCGCTGCCTGGAATTCACCTAAGCGGTAATTGAAGCCGATGATCCGGTGGTGAAACTGATCAGTAACGCTCCTCCTCCCGGCGTTGATGTAAGACTGAACGCGTTCGAAGTATTCCAGGTTATTAGTAATAACGGCGCCGCCCTCGCCGGAGGTGATCAGCTTGCTCGACTGAAAGCTGAAAGCGCCCACGTCGCCGATCGATCCCGCGCCCTTGCCGCGCCACATCCCGCCATGGGCGTGGGCGCAGTCTTCGATGACCTTGATCCCATGCTTCGCCGCCAGCGGAATCAGGACGTCGAGATCCGCGAATCTCATTCCCAAATGCACCGGCAGCAGCGCCTTCGTTTTCGGCGTGATCGCCTGCTCCACCAACTTGGCGTCAAGGCAATATGTCTCCGGATCGACGTCGACGAAAACCGGCACCGCATTCACCAGCAACACCGGCCCGACCGTTCCTTCCCAGGTATAGGCAGGAACAATGACCTCATCACCGGGACGGATATCGATGGCTTTGAGAGCGGCCTGAATCGCCACGGTTCCGGTGTTCACAGCCTGGCCGTACTTGGCGGTGTGGAACTCGGCAAACTTCTTGCCGAAGGCGTCGCCGTGCTTCCCTGGAAAGGGCTGGCCCCCCCAGTTGTGATTGGTTAAAACATCTTCAAGCGCTCGTCGCTCTTTATCGGTAAAAATAGGCCAGGCATCAAAGCGCTTTGTTCGGCTCGGCTCGCCACCGGTGATCGCCAGTTTTCCCATCGAACATCTCCTTAGCACAGAGCTGGTTGTAATTCGTTAAGAGTCAGTCGAGGCTCGAAATCAAGACCATGGTTCGATTGCAACTTTCATGGAGTCCGGAGCCACCGATTTGTGCACCGCTGCTTCCACGTCACGAAGCGGGAATCGGTGGGAGACAAATTCGCGCAAAGGATACGTCTTCATGTAGCGAGCCATCTGCCGCATGCACGGGCCGTAGCTGGCGGGTTCCTCGCCGCCCACGCCGAGAATTCTCACGCTCTTTCCGCACAGCTGCCGGTGCGGGCTGATGGGCACCTCGCCCAGGTCAGAGAAATTGCCCGCTTCCACCAGCAATCCGCCGAGCCGCAACAGATCGAGGGCCTCGGGCACCGCCTTCGGCACGCCTGCCGTTTCGATGACCATATCCGCTCCACGGCCCTGCGTTAGGCCGCGCACAAACTCTAGCCGTTCTGCCGGAGTCGTGTTAGAGGCATTAAGCACGTAGTCCGCGCCCAGCCGCTTCGCAAAGTGCAGCCGGTAATCGGACAGATCCACCGCGATGATGTTCCCAGCTCCAAGCATCCGGGCCTTCATCAGGAAACACATGCCGAGGGGGCCAACGCCAAGCACCACAACAGTGTCGTCAAAAAGGAATGCCTCGCTGGGGAAGACCGACATCTGTTTGGCGCGGTCCAACCCCACCGCAACCGCCATAATTTCCGTGAGTACCGCAACTTCAGAGGGCAGGTCGTCGGGTACGCGCACCAGAAAACTTCCCGGAATAATGTACATGTACTGTGACCACCCGCCAAAAAGGTGCGGAGGATCGGCAGCGCTTAGATTGTTGCCGTAATCCGTCATGTTCTGGCAAAAGTAGTACGGGTAGTCGTGCCGGCAGTAGTAGCAGTCGCCGCAGGAAACGTTCGCGCCGACCACAACTCGATCGCCGACCTTGAGCGGGACACCCTCGAAGTCGGAGTATTGTCCGTTCCCACCGATCGCCGCGACGGTGGCGACATTCTCGTGACCTTGAATGATAGGGAAGCGGATCTGCTTTCCATTGCCCGTTCCCGCGTATTGCGTGGTGTATCCCTGGTAGGTGTGTTTGTCGGTCCCGCAAATCCCCGAAATCTCCATCTTCAAAAGCACGCAGCCGGGGGCAGGTTCAGGCAGGGGATATTCGCGCAGTTCGTACCTTCCGGGTTCCACCAGCGCGGCGGCGAGAACGTTTTGAGCCGGCATTGCTAAAGGACCTCGCAGAGCAGCCCGAAGAATCGTCGAGGAAGCAATTGGGGCTGCTCGTGATAAGCGCTTAGAACAATAGCGACGCCCATCGGGATTTGTCAAGCCGATATTCGCCTCCGCCTGACGCCATCCCCGTCCCGCGTCAGCGTCTCAATTCGTGGAATCCAGGCGCATGCGTTTCTGTTCCTGGGCGGTTGCCTTGCGCTTCAAAGCTTCGAAGATTTGCAGTTCCTTTCGTGCCGCCTCCATCTGACCTTGTTCCTTGTAGATTCCGAATAGCAGGTAGTGGGCGTCCTGCTCGTCGGGTTCCGCAGCCACGATCGACTGCAGAAGTTTTACGGCTTCGTCAGTCTTGCCGTGATGGTGATAGGTCTTGGCCAGATCCAGCTGGGCTTCCGTGATCCCCGGTTGACGATCCAATGCGCGTGACAGGTATTGTTGCGCGTCGTCTAGCTTGTTCTGTTGCAGATAAACATCGCCGATCAGGTAATTGGTCATGGCGTCATTCGGAGAAATCTTCAGCTCTTCGTTGAACTCCGCCAGGGCCTCGTCAAGCCGTCCCGCCTCGCGGTACACCGTCCCCAGCGCATAGTGAAGTCCGGCGGCGTCCGGCTTCTGCTCAATGGCCTTCTTGTACTCGTTGATCGCAGCCGGGGTCAGGCCCTGCTGGCGAAGCATCTCAGCCCTTAGCTGAAACATGCGGTACGAATCCGGCGCCACCTTACTCAACTGCGCAAACGAATTCGACGCCACGTACACCGACGCTTTCCCCTTGAAGTACAGCGCGTCCGGACTGTTCGGCTCGAGCTCGGCCCAACGGCTGAGCATGATGAGTGCCTTGTCATCTTTACTCTGTCTGAGATAGGCGAGCCCCAGGTGTGCCACCACTACCGGATCGTCCTTTTTTGTCTGATACGCCTTCTCCAATAGCGGAGTCGCGCGGTCGAGGTTGCCCGTGTTGAAGTAACTCAGCGCCAGCAGGACCTGTGTTCGATCCAGCTTCGGATCGAGGTCCAGCGCCTTCCGAAACTCCGCGATCGCCCGCACATAGTCGTCGGTCATGTAGAGGGCGAGGCCAAGATTGGAGTGAGCCTCTGCTGATCGCGGATCAAGCTTGACGACCTGCTCGTAGACTTTTTCTGCCCGGTCGTATTGCTGGTCGCGCAGGGCGGCTTGCCCTTGCGCCGCCAATTCGGCGAGCTGTTGGGATTCGGTGGCCGCCAGAACTGCCGGCGCGAGAATCAGAGCAACAAAGAGGAGACCGATCCGCGAAGGCGACGGTAGACCATTTCTTTCGCCACCAAGAAAACTCCAGAATCGCAGGCGCGGGCTGTTCTTCCACTCCATGGGAATCCTCTGGCCAAACATAACAAGCGGATATTCGCTCACGGCCGAACGCTCACGCTGATGCGATGAGGGGTGTTGAGTTCGTAAGCGTCCTTGCGATCAGGATCGCGGGCAGCAGGCTGTGCGTGCCCCTCGTTGTCGACGGCGCGAACTTCCAGCGTGTATTGGCCGGGGTGAGGGATCCGCCATTCGTAGCTCCACGGGGTCCAAACCAACGCAGCCGGCGAATCCGCGAGCATGGCCGGTTCCCAACCTGCGGCCTGGTCAAAGCGTAGCTCCACTCTGCTGACCTTACTCTCGCCCGCCCAGGCAACACCTTCCACCCGGTAGGTCTTGCCGCGAATTTCCTCCTCATTTGACGGACGGAGGAATTTCGAATTCACTCGTATGCGCGTGATGGTCTGTCGCTCGCCGCTCGCCTTCACCGCCACGTAGCGTTCCTCCTGAAAAAATCCCTTGAACGGCTCCTGCAAAACTTCAATGCGAGTTAGCCACTTCACCGAATCCATTCCGTACCAGCCCGGAACCAGCGCCCGCAGCGGAAAGCCGTGATCGGCGGGCAGCGGCGCGCCGTTCATTTCATAGGCCAACAGCGTCGAGGGATCGAGCGCTTTCTCCAGCGGGATGGCCCGCGCGAAGTGAGTGCCGGGCGGAACATCTTCGCCCTCGCCGGAATCCGCGCCGTGAAAAACCACGGTCGTGGCCCCTGAATGCAATCCCGCTCCCTTGAGCAAATCTGCCAAGGGTATTCCTGACCAGACCGCGGTACTCACGCCGCTGCCTCCGGAGGGATTACCGGCGCATTCCAAAGTGAGAGGGTGCCTGACCGACGAGGTCAGCAGCAGGTCTGAGTAAGATAACCTTTGCGGCTTTGCAACCATACCGCTGATCTCGAGACTCCACTTGTCCTCATTGATGGTCGGAGTTCGAAAATGATTGCGAATAAAAAAGTCGATGTTCTTGGTCACCAGCGCTTTTGCGCCCTCATCCACGGGAGCGATGCCTGGCGCGAAGTTAGCTGGAGGGCCTGAGCCGGGAACGTTTTGGGCCCTAAAATAACCGGATGCCAGGCCGCCGGAAGCGATGGTGGCCCACAGAAACTCACGCCTGCTCATCTCCTTTGCGGCACGAATTTTATTGATGTCGGCGGGACGCTTCATCACGGAAACGGTAGCAACGGCTTTTTGCAAAGCGATTATATCTGGTTCGTTTTCCCGATGTGGCCTGGCCTCGACTTCGCTGGCCCGGTTGGGCCGTCCGCAACCGGTGGAGGAAGTACGCTACGAAGTTCCTTGGCTGGGGACCGGCGGGCGCGTCGCCTTGCGTCCGGAAGCGTAAATGCCGTGCAGAAAGAGGTCGCCGATCTGGCGTGCCAGAGCATCGGCATTTCCGTCCGTCCGTGGGTCGTACCACGTGTACATCCAGTTCATCATGCCCAGCAGTCCCAAGACCGCGGTGCGCGTGTTGAATTCCAATCTCTGCTCCTGTTTTAACCCGTCGGTTATCGCGAAACAGAGGCGATAATACTCGCGCTTGTAGCTGGCCATGTGTTTTCCGAAGTCATTTTTCAGGACTTCGTCCTCGTGCGACAGAACCTTCAGCGCCTTGGGGTATGCCAGAAAATATTCGAGCTGATTCAGGATGAATGCCCGCAGGCGATCCTCTGGGCTCGCCACCGGCTCAAGCCGCTGTCGCAGGCGTGCGATCAACGACACGAGGTAATGCTTCTGGATGAGATAGAGAATCTTTTCTTTGGACTCGAAGTAGTGATAGAGCCCGGCCAGCGAGATCCCGCTGGCACGGGCCAAGTCGCGCATCGAGGCGGCGGCGTACCCCTTTTCGTAGAAGACTGTGGTTGCCTGTTCGAGAATCTTCACCACGCGGCGGTCAAAGCGCGTGGCAGGGAATGGTGTGGAAGCTTCGGAGCCGATGTCGGCAGAATCCATGTTGATGAAGTCCCGCCGCTGAGGAGGTCGAACTCAGCGGGTGGAATCCCTGCTGAGTTGCAGAACAGGAGCAAGTCCCTATTTTTGCTGCAAAGATTCTAAGTAGTGGCTGAGATTCGCGACGCGCTGTTGGACCTCGCCGGTATGCCCGCCGCTCATGCGCCAGAAAATCGGACCCCAGACCGGCATCTCTTTGTTTCCGTGAGCCGCAAGATTGGCCTGGCCATTGAGAACGGTAGCCACTCGATCCGACGGAAATTTCCCGCCGTTCTTCTTTGCCAGCGCGGTCAGATCGGCGGGTGCGACATTGAGCGCTGTGGCTGCCGGTCCGTCGCCCTTGGCATCTTTACCGTGGCACGATGCGCAATACGACATGAACATGTCGTGTCCGGAAGCGGGCGACGTCGCCATCGCCGGCGCATGCTTCACCTGCGGAACCTGATCTTGAGCGGCGGCGCAAATCGTGAGGCAGACAACGAACGCTGCCATACAGACTCTGTAAAGGATGGTCATAGCCTTCTCCTGCAATCGCACATCGCTGCCTTCATCGATACTGCCGGAAAAGCTCAGACTCAAGTCACCTCACAAAGCGTGGCAACTCAAAACGTGAACTTGGCCGAGATCTGCAACTGCCGCGGGTTAAACATCGTTCTCGGCGTGCCAAACAGGGAGTTTGGCGCAGGCGCTCCGCCGTTGGTTGCAGGGTTGCACGCGACCTGTCCTTGCTGGATCGCCAGGGAGGCGGCATCGCCAAAATGCTGCGGCGTTGCCCCGCAGAAGTCGATCGTCCCGCCGCCATACACGGAAGTGACCTCGTCAATGTTTTGCCGGTTGAAGACGTTGAATGCGTCCATCGCCAGACTTAGCGACGTACGCTCACTTAAATGGATCAAGCGTGCCAGCCGCAAGTCCACGGTGTACAGATGGTCTCCGCGATAAGCATTTCGTGGCGAGTTTCCTACCCGGTCCGTAACCGGGTTGGTATCTCCGTTAACGTCGTTGCCCACAAACATCGTGAACGGGCGCGGAGATTCCAAGGTGATGATGCTGCTGAATTCAAAGTTGCGTGCGAACCCATGATTCGGTGTACTCGCGGTGAAGTTTCCCACGAACCGGTGGCGAACATCCTGCACCGAGTCGGCCCGTTCCAGATAGCGCTTGTACAAGTCTTCGGGCGTGCTGACGAACGTGGTAAACGTGCCGTCGTCCCGCGTGTGGGAATAGGTGTAGTTCGCGTTGAACCGTAGGTACTGTCCCAGTCTGTCAGTCACCGAAAGAGTGCCGCCGTCATACTCGGCGTTCCCGGTTCCATCCAGGAAGTACATCAAGCCGGCATTGGTATAGAGCACTCCGCTGAATCCATCTCTGCCGTCAGCAAGCTTGTTGTTGGGAAACGGCCCGAAGGGCGTAAACGGAGGGCCGGGGATCACGGATGCCGGGGGACAACTGGTAGCCGAGTTAGTCAATCCCGCCGACGGACATACATTCAGGTTCTCAGGACGAATTTGTTTGTGCGCCCGCAGGAAAAGATATCCTGCGCTGACCACTAACCCCTTACCAACTTCCTGGTCAAGTTGCAGACTCGCTTGCTCGGAGTAAGCCATGCGCATGTTGCGATCGATTCCGCCGCCGCTATTCGTGACAAACGTCCCGGCTGGGCCGGTATTGAAGTTAGGCGGTGTCTGTCCGGTCTGTACCAGGGTCTTTGCTGCTTGCCACGGCGTAGGCACCGGCGAACCGTTGGGATACGGGAGTCCCAGCGCATCGAAACTCAACTGATTGAGCACCCATGGGGCGGTCGAGTTCCCCTGCCGGACCCATGGTTGCGGCGCGTTAGGAATCACCACCTCGCGCTGCGGATAGGTCACAAAGAAGAACGTCATGTTGTAATGATCGTCAAACATCCCGTACCCGGCGCGGATAACGGTCTTCTTGGTCGGCGACCAGGCCAAACCAAGGCGGGGCTGGAAACCGCGGAAATCGTGATTGATGATCTGCGTCAAGCCGGTCTCGAAATCCCATCGCAGTCCGTAGTTGAAGGTCAGCGTCGGAGTCAGCCGCCACTGATCCTGGGCGAATAATCCGACGTACCCGTGATTGATCCTTACATCGAAGTCTTGCGGATTGACATAGGCATTCGGCCAGGTTCCGCCTGCGGTTGGTATCACGGGTGGCAGGCTGCCAGGAGTAATAGGTCCGGTCCCCACGGGGGCGCCCCAGAAGACGATGGGCACGCCGTTGAGGGGATCATTTGGGTTCGGTCCGACATCGCTCGTAGGGAATCCGAAATTCGTTGCGGGGGAAATGCTGGCAGTCGGGCACGGACCATTCGCTGGGTTCTCGGGGATGCTCGCCGTCTGATCCACAAAGCGGGCAAAATCCACCATGCAATTGATATTCGGAGTGATGATCCGCATGGGCGTGAAGCCCGGCCAGATCACGAAATTCTGTATCCAGTTGAGGTCGCCGCCGAAGCGCCAGTAGTGATTTCCCTTCACCCACGCCAGACTGTCGGAGATCTGCTGGCGGCTTTCGTCGATTCCGTCGAACGTTCCGAAGTTGTGACCGAAGGAAAGGGTGTTGGGGATATCAAGATTGGGCTGCCCCGTGGTAGCCGGGAAACGATAGTGACGCCTCGCGTACTGCACCAGGAAGGTATTCACTAGGCTAGGCTTCAAAAGTGAGTTCACCGTTCCCACCAAAGACTGGTCGCGTAGAAATGTATTGTGCCCGTCGCTGGGTGCTCCGATTCCGCCGCCATCCAGGGTGTCCCCTACCAGCACATTCAGGTCGCGGCCATCCACGATGCCATAGTGAATGCTCAAGCGGTTATTCTGATTGAACTGATGGTCCATCCTGACAAACCCATTGTCGTTGTCGAGCGTCTTCAGAAGGTTCAGGTTTTCCGGCTGTAGTCCTACCGCCGCCTTGGCAGCATCGATCGTGCTCAGGTTCCCGATGAGGGTCGCGGGAAAAGTCGGCGACTCGGCGAATCGTTGCCCTTCATAGTTGCCGAAGAAAAACGTCTTGTCTTTCCTGATCGGTCCACCCAGCGTCGCCCCATATTGGCCGCGCCGGTATTGGTCATACTGCGACGTTTGCAGTAGCGACCGCGAATTCGCCGCTTTGTTGCTTAGATAACCGTATACGGAGCCGTGTACGTCGTTCGTTCCCGACTTGGTCACCACGTTCACGATTCCGCCCAACGCCCTGCCGTATTCGGCGCCGAAACTGTTGTTCACTACGCGGAATTCGCTGACCGCCTCCTGCGAGGGCGTGGCCCGCTGCGAGCCTGTCCCTTCGTTGATGTAGTCGGCGCCATCCACCGTTACGGCGTTGCTCAAGTCCCGCATTCCGCCGAACGAAATTCGCGTAGTCTCGGGTTCGGTGAACGTGGATTGAAGACTGGTGCGGCCCGTAGCCACGCCCGGAGTCAGCAATGCGTAGTCGACGAATCGACGGCCATTGGTCGGCAACTGCTGAATCTCCACCGTGTCGATGACCTGGCTGATTTCGGAGCGAGTCGGTTCGACCGGCGGCGCTTCCGTGTTGACGTTCACCACCTCAGACGTCGCCGCCACCTTCAGGGAAACGTCGACCGTCGCCGTTTGTCCTACGGTAAGATTGATCCCGGTTTGCACGTACTTGGCAAACCCTGCGTTTTGCACTGTAAGTTCGTAGTGTCCTGGCTGAAGATTCGGAACCACATAAAAGCCCGATGTGTTCGAAACCGCGTTGTAGCTTCGGTTCGTGCCCACATCACGCAGAGTGATAGATGCCCCTACGACCGACCGTCCGCTCGCGTCCAGTACGGTACCGTTCAACAGTGCAAAGCTGACAGTCGCTTGCCCGAGTGCAAACGGAACGAGACTTACTAGCACTAACAGAACCACGCACAGGGTCCACGCAGAACGCAGGCTCATAGCTATCTCCCTCATCGTTGAAGGCTTTGTGAAATGCTCCTCGAATTTCCTGACTCGCACCACTGCCCAGCACGCGCGGCCGACCCTCCGCCGCCCGCGCCCACCTTGTTCACTCCCAATTGAAGAGACTTGGAGCCCCACTTGCTCCGCAAAGCTCAAAAGCGAAGCAGCCCACTGCCTCGCCATCTGAATCTCAAGTCCGGTCGAGCGATTTTTTCGCTCGCGTATTTTGCGCAGAGCATTGATCCAAACGCTAAAACTGTCCAATACATGTTTGGTTGCACGCTGATACCTGAATGATATTAGTCAGTCGTTTCAGCGTGATCGCGGCAACCGGAAACTCTATGGCCGCATTCAGTTGGTCAACTGGAAGATGCTCAGGAGGTTTCTGAATCCCCTCTCAGCCCCATCACCCGCGTGAGCTGATTCGTAGGTTTGTGCCTTGGCACCTCCAGACCTGCTGCCGGGCGAGTTACCCGTACGGTGGCGAGAAAAGCGAAAAAGTTCCGCCATGCTATACTCCGCACCGTTTTTGAGTATCCGCGCTCCGTCTTGAACGTTGCGCCGAAGGATCACCGTACTCTTGATACGCCTGCCTGACACATTCAACGTGGCCACTCACTTTGTGGATCGCAATGTTCTGCTAGGCAGAGCCCGGAAGATTGCGATTGAATGTGGGCATGAGCGAGTCTCATATCAGCAACTGCTGGAACGGACCAACCGCGTAGGGAATGGGCTGCGTCACCTGGGTATCCGCCCCGAGGAACGCGTCATCCTGTTGCTGGTCGATGGCCCGGAATTTCTGTACTGCTTCTTCGGTGCAATCAAGATCGGGGCGGTCGCTGTTCCCGCCAACACTCTGCTCAAGCCGCCGGAGCTCGAATACATTTTCAACGACACTCGCGCGCGCGTCGCCTTCGTGAGCGAGAACCTCCTTTCACAACTGCAATCCATTCCGCGGGACCGGCTGAATCACGTGCAACACATCGTCGTCGTCGGAGAGGCAGGTTCGCAAGAGGTCTGTCTGAGTGATCTCATGCAATCCGCGTCCGCAAATCTGGACGCTGAGCCCACCAGCAAGGACGATGCTGCCTTCTGGCTCTACTCTTCCGGCAGTACCGGAGTTCCGAAAGGATGCATTCATCTCCATCACGACATGGTGGTCTCCTCGGAGCTGTATGCCCGCGGCATTCTGCAGATGAATGAAAACGACCGATGCTACAGCGTGGCCCGTCTGTTCTTTGCCTACGGCCTGGGCAACGCCGGCTACTTCCCCTTGCACTTTGGCGCGACCACAATTCTTTCTTCGGCGCGCCCCGTGCCTGCCAGCATCTATGCCGATATCGAACGCTATCGCCCCACGCTGTTTTTCTCTGTCCCGACCAATTACGCGTCGATGCTGGCCCATCAACGGGAGAATGGCCGCGAGTTCGATCTCACTAGTGTGCGACACGCCATCTCGGCGGGCGAGTCTCTTCCCGCGCCAATCTTCGAGCGCTTCAAGCAGCGATTTGGGGTCGAAATCCTCGATGCCCTGGGTTCCACCGAGGCCTTGCAGATGGTCATCTCCAACCGCCCCGGCGAAATCAGGCCCGGCTCCAGCGGCAGGATTATTCCCGGTTACGAAGCCCGCATCGTCGACGACAACGGCAACTCCGTCCCTCCTGGCGAAATCGGTCATTTGCTGATTAAAGGTGACTCCATTTGCGCGGGCTATTGGAACCAGCACGAGAAAACCAAGGAAACTTTTCAAGGCCACTGGTTCCACACCGGAGACAAGTATTACCAGGACGAGGACGGCTACTTCTGGTATGCGGGACGCGCCGATGATCTCTTCAAGGTAAACGGCCGATGGCTCAGTCCTACCGAAGTCGAAAGCGCCTTGATCGCGCACCCCGCAGTGAGGGAAGCGGCGGTCGTCGCCCGCGAGGATGACAGTGGCTTGCCCAAACCCGCAGCCTACGTCGTGGTCCATGAAGATTGTCGCCCTACCAAAGAGCTTGGCCACGACCTGCAAGAGTGGGTGGCCAGCAGAATTGGGGGATACAAGCAGCCCCGATGGATTGAGTTCCTGGGCGAGCTTCCTAAGACGGCCACAGGAAAGGTGCAGCGCTTCAAGCTGCGCGAACTGCAGAACCAGCAAGCACATAGCCGGGCCGACCGCCCGGAATAGATTACTTACGCAAGGCTCCAGAAGAGGGGTAGAATACCCGCCCGTGGAACTGCGTCACGTACGATACTTCATCGCCGTCGCGGAGTACCTGAACTTCCGCAAAGCTGCGCAACAGTTGCACATTGCGCAGCCCCCGCTAAGTCGTCAGATTCGGCAATTGGAAGACGACGTGGGCGTCCCCCTTTTCGCCCGCAGCAAGCGCAAGGTAGAACTCACCAAGGCTGGGCACGCCTTTTTGGAGGAGGCCCGAAAACTGGTGGCACAGGCCGGCCGGGCTGCGGAAGCCGCCCGCCATGCTCAAAAGGGCGAATCCGGAATCATCCGAATCGGCATTGCCTCGGGACTGGGCGGAGTGGTCAGTAGAGTGGTGTTCGATCATCGCAAGCTTTCTCCTGCCATCGAGATTGAGTGCCGCGATGTCTTCTCCAGCTTGCAGAACGAAGCTCTGCGCAAAGGGGAAATCGACGTAGGCTTTCTTCGCCCGCCCGTCGATCAACTGAACCTGCAATGCGAGCTGCTCTTTGAGGAAGATTTTGTCGTCATTCTCTCCAAAGCGCATCGCCTGGCAAAACGCAGGTTTGTGACGCTTCGCGATGTGGCCAATGAGCCCCTGATTATTTTCGATCGATGCTTTTCCACCGGCCTCTACGACAAGGTTCTGAGCCTGTACAACAAGCAGGGCTTCACCCCGCACCTGACGGCCGCTCATGCCGAGGCGCACGAGGAATCAGGCGCAATCATGGTGGCTTCCGGCAAGGCGATCTTCATCGGCGCCGGCGCGATCGTGAACCGTTCGGTTGCGGGGGTGGAATTAGTCTCCGTCCATTTGAATGAGCCCGAGGCCAAGATCGAAGTCTATGTGGCTTGGCGCAAGAACGAAGAATCTCCGGTGATCCTCGACTTCCTGGACTCCGTCCGGCGCATTTTTCCCTCGCCGATCCGCGAGGAGATCGCCTGACAGCGCGATGAAACCGACACTTCTTCTGCTCCTGGCTCTGAATCTCACCGCATTGTCTTCCGCCCAGCGGCTCGCCTCCGACCAGACTATCGGCCAAATTGAAGTGGTCGCCACCTTCAGCGGCCCCATGCCGACCGGCGTCACCGTCGCCAACAATGGGCGTATTTTCGTGAACTTTCCCAGGTGGGGCGACAACGTCGAATACACCGTTGCGGAAGTTAAGAACGGGCAGACCCAGCCCTATCCCAACGCCGACATCAACCGCTACGCCGCGACGGACAATCCTTCTGACAAGCTTGTTTCCGTGCAGAGCGTCGTGGTCGATCCCACCGGGAGCCGGCTCTGGATTCTCGACACCGGCACCATCCAGATGGGCCCGGTGAAGCCGGGCGGAGCCAAGCTGATCGCCGTCGATCTCAATACGGACAAGGTCATCAAGAAAATCATCTTCCCTCCCGATGTCGCTCTGCCCATGACCTATGTCAACGACGTGCGCTTCGATCTGACCCGCGGTGCTTCCGGCATGGCTTTCATTACGGATTCCACCTCTGCGGGGTCGAACGGGATCGTTGTCGTTGACCTCTCCTCAGGCCAGAGCTGGCGCCGCTTGAACGACCATCCCTCGACGAAACCCGATCCCCAATTCATTCCGGTCGTAGAAGGGAAGATCCTGCAGTTGCGGCTTCCGGGAAAAGCACCGATGCGGTTTGCGGTTGGCTCGGACGGCATTGCCATCAGTCCTGACGGCAAAACTCTCTACTACTGCCCGCTCACCAGTCGCCATCTGTACAGCGTGAGCGTCGACGATCTTGTGGATCGTGGCAAGTCCGACTCCGAAGTCGCCGGCACGGTAAAGGATCTGGGTGAAAAAGGAGGGGCCAGCGATGGTCTCGAGTCGGACACGTCCGGCCGCGTCTATCTCAGTGACTATGAGCACAACTCCATTCACCGCCGCAATCCGGCGGGAGAGATCGAAACTCTCATGCACGATCCGCGTGCGCTCTGGCCCGACACTCTGTCGCTTGCCGCCGACGGCTATCTCTACTTCACCGCGAACCAGATCGAACGCCAGCCTCCCTTCAATAACGGGCAGGACCTGCGCCAGAAGCCCTATGTGCTTTTTCGTTTGAAGGTCGACGGGAAAAGAATTCAGGCGAAGTAGAAGGCAAAATTGGTTCGCGCTCCTCATGGGCGAGGCTTTAAAGTCTTACGACGGATCGGTCCAGGACTGCTCCAGTCCCTTGATCAGTTGCCAGATCGCGCGATTCAGCGGCACGGGCACTCCCAGTTTTTCTCCGGAGTCGGCAATTGCGCCATTCACGAAGTCGACCTCAGTCGGACGTTTCGCCAGCACATCCAGCAGCATGCTGACGTTCCTTCTCCCCGGTGCTCGCGCACCTTCCGCAATCATCTCCCTGGCATCTCCGTGCAACGTTATGCCTAGCGCCGCCGCCACCGCCTCTCCCTCTCGTAACAGGGCCTCATAGAGAGCTGCGGTCCACGGTAAGCGCGTGGCCGCCCCATGATGCAGTTGCGTCAACGCACCCACGGGGTTCACCGCTGAGTTGAAAATCAGTTTTGCCCACTGAGCGCCGCGCGCATCCTCAAGCGGAACCACGCGCAAACCAGACCGGTTCAGAAGTTCCGTCAACTGCTGCACCATTGTGTACGGAGTGTTGGAAGGTTCGAACGGCCCGATCCACAGGTTGCTGTAGAACTCGAAACCCGCTTGCCCCGGCCCCAACAAGTGCGCCGCCATTGTGGTGGCGCCGCGGATCACATAGTTCACACGCTCCGCGAGGATCTCCTCGTTCCCCAGGCCGTTCTGGATGGAACACACGGCACTCGCACCGCCGAAGATGTGCGCCGTCTGCTCGATCGCGGCCCGTGTGTGCAGGCTCTTGGTCGCGAAGATGCCGAAGTCGCACGGTGGAATTTCGCGCGGATCCGAGGTGGCATGAAACTGAACCTGGAAATTCGCGGCCCCTTCGATCCGCAGGCCCTGCTCCCGGATGGCGCGTGTGTGCTCCTCCGCCACGTCGTAGGCGTGCACTTCAACATCATTCAGCCGCGCCAGGTGGGCCGCAAATACGCTGCCCAGCGCCCCGCAACCAACGATGCAGATTCTCAGCGCCATAAAATCCTCACCTGCACGCAACTCGCTCAAAGCGAGAGACAATAACATTCCGCGAATTACCGGCGCAACCGCAGGGTATCTGTCGTTTGACTTTACTTTCGGGCGAAGTGGTATAACTTCCACGTCTCGCAACAGAAATTCTTGTCTCCGGAGCGTAGGGTGAGCACGGTCCGAGAAGTTACCTATCAGCTTTTGCGCGAACTCGGAATGACCACCATCTTCGGCAATCCTGGTTCCACCGAATTGCCCTTCCTGCGCGACATGCCGTCCGATTTCACCTACTTCTTAGGCTTACACGAGCGCTCCGCCGCTGGCATGGCGCTGGGCTATGCCCTGGGAACCGGTAAAGCTGCTTTCGCGAATCTTCATTCCATCGCCAGCGTCGGGAACGGACTCTCGACTCTCGTGGATGCTTTGGGCGCCCATGTTCCTCTCGTAGTCACGACCGGGCAGCAGGATCGCCGCCACCTCTTGTCCGAGCCATTTCTGGTGAGCCGCGCGGTTAAGGTGGTGAAGCCCTATGTCAAGTGGGCCTGCGAGCCGCAGCGTGCGGAAGACGTCCCGGCCGCCATCGCCCGCGGCTACTATCTTGCAACTCAGGCGCCCATGGGGCCGGTGTTCATCTCCATCCCGATGGACGATTGGACGCACGAGTGTCAACCCCTGGCGGCGCGCACAGTAACTCAAACCGTACTTGCAGATCCTTCAGCACTCGATGAAATCGTTCGCGCTCTCGATTCCTGTCGAAATCCCGCGCTAGTGGCCGGCGCCCAAATTGAGGAAGATCGCGGATGGCACGAGGTCGTTGCACTGGCGGAGCATCTTAACGCTGATGTTTACCAGCAGCCCATTCCTGCTCGCTGGACTTTCCCGCGGTCCCATCGTCTGTTCCGCGGAGGCCTGTTGCCTGGCCAGCAGCCGCTCGCCGATCAGCTCGGGGCGTACGACACCGTCATCGTCCTCGGCGCGCCCGTTTTTCTCTACTATGCCTACGTTCCGGGAAATCCGATCCAGCCCGGAACCAAGCTTTTTCAGGTCACGAATTCTCCGCAGCACGCTGCCGCTGCCTTGGCCGGCACCAGCATCGTGGGCAATCTTGCTGCCGCGGCCCAGTACATTCGCGCCCATGTCAAGGCCAGAACGACCGCGACTCCACCACCGCCCCTGCCTCCGCCGCCAAAACCCGACCACCCCATTACGCCCGCTTACCTGTTCAGTACACTCAACAAGCTCATGCCGGGCGATGCTGTGATTGCCGAAGAGTGCCCGTCTTCCAAAGGTGATCTCGATCGCTATCTGCTCCGCGACCAGCCCGGCTCGTTCTATTCCGTCCCGAACGGCGTGCTGGGCTTCGGTTTGCCGGCTGCTGTCGGGCTGCAGCTGGCCAATCCCAAACGACGTGTCGTATGTCCCATCGGCGACGGCTCCATCCAGTACTCGATTCAGGCACTCTGGACGGCGGTGCAACACCATGCTCCCGTCATTGTGATTGTTTTGCGTAACGGAGACTACACCGCCTTGAAGTCCTTTTGTGATTTTACTCAGGTTGGCCGCAACGTTCACGGCATGGATCTTCCTGGCATCGACATTGTGAAAATCGCACAGGGTTATGGTATGACCGCGGAAGAAGTTGATCTTCCACAAGATCTCGAGCCCGCGCTGAGGAACGCGTTCGCATCTTCGCAGCCGCGTCTGATCAGCGTGAACGTTACGCGCGGCGGGGAAAAATGCATGGGCATGGACCAGTCGGTCCATCCCCCCAACTATCGCTGAGCACTCCGCATCTAGTGGGCGACGGCTTTTTCCGCCCCCAGTCCCGTGTTCGCGCGCACCATCAACTCATCGAACTTCGCGTTCGTATCGGGCTCGTGACTTAACCATGTTCCTACAAACGACGCCAAGAAACCGAGCGGCACGCTAAGAAGGGTGACGTTCTCGAGCGGAAACCAGGGCTTGGCCTGAATTAGATGCCTCACTGCGCCACCTGCATTCGGAGGATCGATACCCATGAATGTCGGTCCCAATACGATTAGTGCAATCGAAGCCACCAGGCCCGTCGCTAGGCCCGCAATTGCTCCAGCCGTCGTAAATCGTCGCCAGAAGATGGAGAGCAGCAGGGCCGGGAAATGTGCCGAAGCTGCTACCGCCATGCCTAGTGTCGCCAGAATGCCCACGTTAGACGCCGGTCCGAGCACGATCGCGACCGCAATCGACACTGCCCCCATCGTGAGGGCCGCGACCCGCGCCACCAAAACCGTCTCGTCAGAATCCTGTTCCCCTCCCCCTCGGATCACATTCACCCAGAAGTCGTGCGCGAACGAGGTCGATGCGCTGATCGTCAGTCCTGCAACCACCGCTAGAATGGTGGCGAACGCCACCGCCGACACTACCGCCAGAAAAATCTCTCCGCCCAGCGCCTTCGCCAGCAGTGGCCCGCCCATGTTCGTACCGCCATGCGTGAGGATGAAATCCGGCCCGAGAATGGCACCCGCGCCGAAGCCCAACACGGACGACAAAACGTAAAAACCGCCGATCAGAAACATCGCCCATGCCACACTCTGGCGCGCTGTCTTCGCATCGGGAACGGTATAGAACTTCACCAGGACGTGGGGCAGCCCTGCTGTTCCGAAAACAAATGTCAGGCTTAAAGAGATCATTTCCAGTGCGCCATAAGGCGGCCTGAACCGCAAACCCGGTTGCAGGAAATCCTTCACCACGGGTTGTTCTTTCTGCTGCATCGCGATCTGGCTGGTGGCTGCGAAAAATTCACCCAGGTGAAAATGAAAATGTCCCAGCACCAGAAAAGCCAGTACCAGCATGCATGCCGAAAGCAGCATCGCTTTGATGATCTGAACCCATGTGGTCGCCAGCATTCCCCCGAACACTACGTACACCATCATCAGAATGCCCACCCCGGTGACGGCTACGTTGTAGCTCACGCCAGAACCCGCAAGAAGCAGCGTAACCAGCGCTCCCGCGCCCACCATTTGAGCGATCATGTAAAAGGTAATAATCGTCAGCGTGCTCGATGCAACCAGCGCTCGAACCGGACGCGGTCGAAAGCGGTAGGCCAAAACGTCGCCCATCGTGTACTTTCCCGTGTTACGGAGCGGTTCCGCAATCAGCAGCAGGATGGTCACGAACGCAATGAATCCGCCCACCGAATAGAGGAAACCGTCGAACCCCTGAATGGCCATCAAACCGACGATTCCCAGGAACGACGCCGCGCTCATAAAGTCGCCCGCCACCGCAAAACCGTTCTGCCATGCTGTAATCCTCCGCCCGGCAGCGAAAAACGCGCTCGCCCCATGCGACCGCCTCGCCGCCCAGTAGGTGATCCCCAGCGTGCTCGCCACGAAAAGTAGGAAGACAGCCAGCGAAATAGACACTTAATCTTCTCCTTGCGCGCGGTCCCTCTCCGCGAGGATATCTTTGGTCAACGCATCGAACTTCGCGGCAGCCTTCAGATAGAGCCACGCGATCGTCCACCCCACCACGAATTGCGAGAGGGAGAACAGATACGCGAGCGACACGGTGCCGATCACGCGCATTCCCATCAGTTTCGGCGCGTACCCCACCAGAACCGGAAGCGCGAAGTAGTACACCAGGAAGAAGACGAATGCCGGGATAATGAACACTCTCTTGACCGCGATCAGATGCCTGAACCGGTCGCTGGCCGCAATGCGGCTCCACTCGGTGTGCTTCAGATTGTTTTGCGAATCGCTCATCCCGCCGGCCCGTCGCGTTGCACGGTAATGCCGGGAGATTGTACAGGCTCACCCGGACAAACCGGCAATCACGCTTCCTTCCGTCGGCACACCCTCTCGACCTTTTTGGTTTCACTCTCATACTCAACGAGTATTAGCCTGCGGTATTGTGCAACTTTTACGTTTTCGTTACCGTTAAAACCCGGGATGAATACTCGGGCGGAGGATGAAAACTCACCGGATCGAATACTCGGAAGACCGATCAAAACCCGGGTGAATCCGCACCAACCTGAACGTCGTCTCTGGCCCATCTCACCGTAATCATGCGCACGCAAGTCGGAATTGTCGGAGCAGGTCCTGCAGGATTGGTGTTGTCCCATCTCCTGCGCCTTCAGGGAATCGAATCGGTTGTCCTGGAGTGCCGCAGCCGTGAGTATGTGCAGGAACGCGTTCGCGCCGGAGTGCTCGAGCAAAATACTGTCGACCTGCTTACAGAGATAGGCCTGGGTGAACGCATGAAGCGAGAGGGGCTCGTTCACTACGGAGTCGAGTTACGGTTTCTCGGGCGCCGCCATCGCATCGACTTCCACGAACTTAGCGGTGGCCGCGGCATCACGATCTACGCTCAGGCGGAGGTCGTGAAGGATCTCATCGACGCCCGGCTTGCGGCGCCAGGCGACATTATCTTCGAAGCCGATGACGTTTCTGTGCATGATCTCGACGGTCCGAAACCCTCTATTCGCTATCGCAAGAACGGCGAGCCCTTTGAACTCACCTGCGATTTCATCGCGGGCTGCGACGGTTTTCACGGCATCTGCCGGCCCACCATCCCGGCTGGAGCCGTCACGACGTACGAGCGCGTGTACCCGTTCGGATGGCTTGGCATTCTGGCGGAGGCGCCGCCATCCTCGGACGAACTAGTCTACGCGTATCACGATCGCGGATTCGCCCTGCTCAGCATGCGAACCCTGCAGCTCAGCCGCCTCTACTTGCAGTGCTCGCACGACGAAGACATTCAGAACTGGCCTGACGAAAGGATCTGGGACGAACTCCACACGCGCCTTGCCTGTGAAGGGTGGAACCTTGCCGAAGGGCCGATCGTGCAGAAGGGCATTGCGGGCATGCGCAGCTTCGTCGCCGAACCGATGCAATACGGTCGCCTGTTTCTAGCCGGCGATGCTGCGCATATCGTCCCGCCCACGGGGGCCAAGGGGCTCAACCTCGCCGTCGCTGATGTGCGCGTTCTGGCTCGCGCGCTCTCAGAGTTTTACCGCAGCGGCGATCGCAGCCTGCTGGAAACCTATTCCGCGACCTGCTTGCGGCGGGTGTGGAAGGTGCAGCGCTTTTCCTGGTGGATGACCTCTATCCTGCACCGCTTCGATACGGACAATGCGTTCGACCAGCGCCGTCAGCTCGCCGAACTCGATTACGTGACCAGCTCCCGTGCTGCCGCTCAAAGTCTCGCGGAAAACTACGTGGGACTCCCTTTCGAGGAAAATGGCTGAACGCCACGCGGGGAAGAGACCCAGGAATTCTTATTTAGGGGCTTAGACTAGCTGGCCAGGTCGGGATTGCCGGCAACGTTGATGGTGAAGTTCACGGTGATGTTCGCTACGGTCTCGACCGCCTGTCCATTTTGGATGTACGGCTTGAATTGCCAGCGGCGTACAGCTTCTCTGGCGGCGGAAGCCAGAATCGCCGGACCGCTGACCACTCGGAGATCCTGTACCACGCCGTCGGCACCGATACGCGCCTGCAGAATCACCGAACCCTGCACTCTGCTCTGCGGAGCCAGCATCGGATATTCGGCGCCGCCGGCCTGGAACTTCTGGGTGCTGCTCGGGATGCGCTCGCGCGCGGATGCAATCGTCACCGCACCGGCATTGTGGGCCACTGCACCCGTCGATTTTGACTGTACCGGAATCTCAACCTTGATGGAGTTGCTGCCCGGATGTACGGCCTGATGGTCGTCCCCGCTTACCACTTCCACGTCCAGCGGCGGAATTGCCGTCCTGCTCGTCGCCGTAACCATGGGCTCTGCCGGCGCTGCCGCAGAGGCTTTTTCTTCCACGCGCTTCTTGGCCGGGGTGGCGGGAGCAGAAGAAGGTGCCTGCGAAGTAGCGGCGCTGGGAGCCGATTCCGACGAAACCTGTTCGTCGTCCATCACTTCATCGGCGCCAAACCAGAAGTGGCGATCTTTCACCAGAACAATGGCCACTGCGACCAGCACGAGCACGGTCGCGAGCAGGATTTTTTGCTGTTGCCGCCCTTGCTCGCCTCCTCGGGCCGAATTTGATCTCTGGTTCAGCATTGCCGTGAAGCCGGAAAAACTTGACGCCGATAGAGTGCTACCGGGCAGAAGAAGCCGCAATGCCCCGTCCGTGCCACCCTATGGCACTTTCTTCCTATGTGCTTGTATTTGCGGACGCAACAGACCCTCTTCTAGTCCTGGCCGGCCAACGTTCAGCCCCCACGGAAAAGGATTTGCTCCGGTCCGCATTCAGCTTCCCTTAATGTTTGAGGGCGTATTTTGTTTAACTTACGGGCCGGACGCGGGCCCAGGTATCCTGCCTGCCGAAAACTGAGGAGGGTGTATGCGCAGACTGATGCTAACCGTTGGCTTTCTCACCCTTTTCCTGGTTCTCCCGGCCTTGGCGCAGCAATACCACGTTACTGGGCGGATTCCCCTCGAGGGGGACAGTGGTTGGGACTATCTGTTTGTCGATTCCCGTAGCGGACAGCTTTTCGTATCCCATGGCACCGAGGTGGACGTCATTGACTTGGCCTCGGAAAAGCCAATCGCCAAGATCACCGGCATGAAACGCATTCATGGTATCGCCGTGGCAGACGATCTAGGTCGTGGCTTCATCAGCGACGGTCGCGACGATGCGGTCGTGATCTTCGATCGGAAGTCGCACGCCATCGTCCAGAAAGTACAGGCCGGCAAGAATCCTGATGGAATTCTCTACGATCCCTACAGCAAACGCGTGTTTGCCTTCAATGGCCGCAGCAATGATGCGACCGCAATCGACGCGGCCTCAGGCAAGGTCGTGGGTACCATCCTGCTGGACGGAAAGCCGGAATTCCCGGGGACTGATGGCAAGGGAAATGTCTACGTCAACATCGAAGACAAGAGCGAACTCGTTCTGCTCGATCCTCAGGCACTGAAGGTGAAGAAAACCTGGTCGCTCTCGCCCTGTGACGAGCCTTCCGGCCTCACTTTCGACCCTGACGCTCGCCGCGTCTTCTCGGTATGTTCTAACAAGTTAATGACCGTGGCCGACGCTGACTCGGGAAAAGTAGTCGCCACGGTCCCGATCGGGAATGGCCCCGATGCCGCCGGTTACGACCCTGCCACCAAACTCGTCTTCTCCTCGAACGGCGACGGCACGCTGACCGTGATCAAGCAAGAGACTCCGGACAAATACACCGTGCTGGCTAACGTTACGACCGAACGCAGCGCCCGCACGATGACTCTGGACCCCAAGACCCACAAGATTTATCTGTCCGCGGCGCAGCTTGGCCCGCCGCCTGAGCCGACGGCCGACAATCCGCACCCGCGCCCCAAGATGGTGCCGGGATCATTCCACGTTTTAATCGTTGCGCAACAGTAGCGGGAGGGTTTGTAGATTCTCGACCGAGTTCGCGGACGGAGTTGTGGACAGGCGCAGCCCCTGACAAAGTCAGTCGTGCCGCCTCAGGCCGGCATGATGCGCTTTCCTCCTCCGCCCGGCGTGAATTCCTCGAAAGCTCGATAGGCGGATTCCGGAAAGGAAAACTGCCCGCTGCTGGCGGAAAATCCACCATCGACCACCAGGGTATGTCCGGTCACAAAACTGGATGCGTCTGAGGCCAGAAAGAGAAGAGGACCCACCAGTTCCTTCGGGTCGCCAAGTCTGCCCAGTGCCGACTCCGCCGAAAGATGCTCTTTCAGGCCCATGGCAAGAAGTGGGCCTGTCAGTTCGCTGGGAAACCATCCGGGCGCAATCGCGTTCACCCGCACCCCGCGGTCACCCCAGCTGCACGCCAGGTTGCGCGTAAGGTTGATCACCGCCGCTTTGGTCGCCTGATATGCAGGCGCGGCGTCGCGCCATCCTGCCATTCCGGCAATCGAGGCAATGTTGATGATGGATGCTCCCTTGCCATCGCGTAGCATGGCAGGGGCAAATTCGCGGCAGCAGTACCAGACTCCCATCAGATTGATCTGCACCGTGCGCTCGAACTGATCATGCGGCACATGCTCCGGCATTACTCCGGCCTCAGCGGCGATGCCGGCATTGTTCACCAGGATGTCGGCACGCCCCCATTTTTCCAGGACGGTCGCGACCATCTGCGCCACGTGCGTCGAGTCGCCTACGTCGCACGCCACTGCCAACGCCGTACCGCCCTTCGAGGCAATGTTCTGCGCCACTCGCTCCAGCTTGTCGGCACTCCGTGCGACCACCACCACTTTCGCACCCGCATCGGCCAGAGCTTCCGCCATCGTCACGCCCAGACCATAGGAAGCGCCGGTGATTACCGCAACTTTTCCCGTCAGATCAAACAAAGCACTTTTGTCGTTCATCTCTCCAATTCGCTCCCATACGGATTTTTAGGGGCCACTATACATCGCGCGTCAAGAAGGTCTCGATTCGGAGACAGCAACCCAGAAGCAGGGACCTCGGGCGTCGGCCGAGGCCTACGGCTGGGTATACGTCGATCTCTTCAGAAATTCTCCTTGTCCGGCCTTGCCCTGGAATTTGTCGCCTTCGACTACGACTCGCCCGCGCGACAGCACCAGATCCGGCATCCCCGTCACCTGAATGCCCTCGAACATCGAGTAATCGACGCGCATATGATGGGTCTTCACGCTGATCGTGTGTTTCCGCGCGGGATCGAACACCACAAGATCGGCATCACTGCCCACCGCGATCGTGCCTTTACGCGGATACAGTCCAAACAACTTTGCCGGCGTCGTCGACACCAACTCTACAAAGCGGTTCACGCTGAACCGGCCACCCGCCACACCTCCCGAGTAAATCAGACTCATGCGGTGCTCAACGCCCGGGCCGCCGTTCGGAATCTTGGTGAAGTCATCTTTCCCCAGTTCCTTCTGCTCTTTGAAACAGAATGGACAATGATCCGTCGACACCACCTGCAGATGGTCCCGCTTCAGACCGTTCCACAATTTTTCCTGATGCCACTTCTCCCGCAAAGGAGGAGTGAATACATACTTCGCTCCTTCGAATCCCGGAGCGTCGAAGTTGTCGATCGACAGATACAGATATTGCGGACATGTTTCCGCATACACCGGCAGACCGCGATCCCGCGCCTCGCGCACCTTCTCCAGCGCCTCATTGCAACTCAAATGCACGATGTAAACCGGCGCTCCCGCCATCTCCGCCAGGGCAATCGCGCGCGATGTCGCTTCGGCTTCGGCAGTTGTTGGCCGCGTCAGCGCATGGTACTTCGGCGCTTTTTTCCCTTCAGCGAGCGCTTGCTGCACGATCACGTCGATCGCATTTCCATTCTCGGCATGCATGCAGACCAGCCCGCCGGATTTCCCTGTGCTTTGCAGCGCCTTGAAGATGCTGGCGTCATCGAGCATGAAAACGCCGGGATACGCCATGAACATCTTGAAACTCGTAACCCCTTCGCGAATCAGCGCATTCATCTCCTGTAACTGCGCGTCGGCCAATTCCGTGATGATGCAATGAAACGCATAATCGCACACCGCTTTGCCGGACGCCTTCTTCATCCAGGTGTCGAAGGCGGTGCGCAGCGTCTGGCCCCTGTACTGAATCGCGAAATCGATGAGCGTGGTCGTCCCGCCAAAAGCCGCGGCGCGCGTGCCAGTTTCGAAATCATCAGCGCTGGTGGTTCCGCCGAACGGCATGTCGAGATGGGTGTGGACATCGATACCGCCCGGAAGAACATACTTGCCGCCGGCATCAATCACGCGTCCCGCATTTTGCCGCGGCAAGTCCTTGCCGATCGCGCTAACTTTTCCATCGTTGATGGCCACATCCGCCGCCGAAGTGTCCGTCGCCGTGACCACACGCCCATTCGCGATGATCGTGTCAAACGCCATTTCTTGTCCTCCGCCCGGTGCCAAGCCGAGCAGGAATTTTATGCTAAACTGCCGCACTCCGCGCCGTTATTCGCGGGGGCGGCCACAGGAGGCTTCATGCAGTTCGGCATCACTCTGAAACCTGACATTTCCGTGGAACGCATCGTGGGTCTGACCCGCCAGGCAGAGAGCGCGGGCTTCGAATACGGCTGGATCTTCGACTCCCACGTACTGTGGAAGGAGTGCTATCCACTCCTGACCCTGATGGCCTCGAACACAAGGAAGATGCACCTGGGCCCGTGCGTGACCAATCCCGCGGTTCGCGACATCACGGTCACCGCCAGCCTCTTCGCGACACTCAATATCATCTCCGGGGGCAGAATGGAGTTGGGCATCGGTCGTGGCGACAGTTCACGGCGCGTGCTTGGGAAAAAGCCGGTAACCACAGCCCATCTTGAAAACTCAGTCCAGATTTTTCGTGATCTGACCGCTGGCCGCGAGGTTCAACTCGATGGCCAGTCCACCTGCATTCCCTGGGCCGAGAACTCGCCGCGAGTCTGGATCGCGGGCTATGGGCCGAAAGTTCTGGAGATGGCAGGGCGCGTCGCCGACGGCATCATCCTTCAATTCGCCGATCCCCACCTGATTTCCTGGTGCCTGGGTTTTGTGAAGAAAGGCGCTCAGGCCGCCGGGCGCGACTTCAAGAAGATCGAAGTCATGGCCGCGGCGCCGGTATGGGTCTCAGACGATCTGAACGTCGGACGCGAACGGGTGCGCTGGTTTCCCGCGCTGGTATCGAACCACGTCGTGGATATGATCTCGCACCACGACCCCGCGGAATTGCCGGCTGAACTCACTTCTTATGTGCGCAATCGTGCCGGATACGACTACCAGCAGCACTGCGAGGTCGACAGCAGCAACTCGAAATTTGTTTCCGACGAAGTGACCGATCGCTTCTGCCTGCTGGGCCCGGCTTCCGCTCATCAGGAAAAGCTGCGCTCCTTGGCGAAAGCTGGCGTGACGCAATTCAACATTTATCTGATGTGCGGGGATGAGGAACAGAATCTTGAGGACTTCAAGAGAGAAGTGATGCCCGAGTTCGTCGGGAAAGCGTAAAGGGAATTATAGCTGCAAGCAGGGAACGCTTACGACGCTTCCGCCGCCAACTCTCCCATCGGCGCGAACTTCATCAGCGCATAGTAGGCGACAAACGACACCGCGAACCCCACAAACCACGAATAGTCATACAGCGCCCTTAACGCCGGAACCTGCAGGCCTATGAGCGCGATCCCCGCTCCCAATGCCAGCGCCCCAATCGCTCTCCAGTTGAAGCCCTTCGAATACTCATATGCTCCGCCCCGAAGGTACAGATCCTCTACCAGCAGCAACCGCCTGCGAATCACAAAGTAATCGCAGATCATGATTCCCGCCACCGGCCCGAGGAACGCTGCATACCCACCCAGCCAGCCGAGAATAAAAGTCTTGTAGTTCGCCAGTAGCTTCCACGGCATCAGAGCGATTCCCATGAAACAGGTCATGATCCCGCCCATCCGAAAGCTGATCTTCTTTGGCCACAGGTTGGAAAAATCGTTTGCTGGCGAAACCACGTTGGCGCCAATATTCACATTGAGCGTCGCCAGCAGAATCGCGAAGAGAGAGATCACTACCGCAATCGGAGAATTGAACCGGCTCAGCAGTTGCACTGGATCCCATATCGCGGTCCCGTAGATCACGACGGTCGCCGACGTTACCAGGATTCCAATCAGCGAATACAGTGTCATCGTGGTCGGCAGCGCAAGGGCCTGT
>Ga0335081_10002575_pt1 | contig 28573 bp, 21 predicted proteins | sample Lox_Sample_35_FD_206713 | JGI IMG/M metagenome (GOLD analysis project Ga0335081, IMG submission 206713) | Soil microbial communities from Loxahatchee National Wildlife Refuge, Florida, United States - Lox_Sample_3.5 | ecosystem: Environmental > Terrestrial > Soil > Wetlands | place: USA...
GTATCGACAGCTTGAAGGACCTCGCGCCCAGCGCGCCCTCAACCCGCCTCGGCGACAGCCTGAAGCAGTTCAACGCCGAGACGTCGGACTTGCCGATCGGCGCCGTAGTGCTGCTGAGCGATGGCGATGATAATGCCGGCGGCATCGAACCGGATGCCGTCAGCGCCTTGCGGGCCCGCCACATTCCTGTTCATACGGTCGGCTTCGGCCGCGAGCGGGCGGAGCACGATGTGGAACTGGATGACGCCGTCGTCGCTCCCCGCGCATTGGCCGACTCCCGCCTCACCGCGAAGATCACTCTGCATCAGCGCGGATACGCCGGCTCGTCGATCAACCTGAGCGTGCGCGACGTTAGCGCCGGAGGCCCCGCCAAAATCCTGGCATCTCGCGCCGTGAAGCTGGGGTCCGACGGAAACCTCCAGACCGAGACCTTGATGTTCAACATCGGTGGCGCCGGAGCGAGAACGCTCCAGATCGAAGCCACTCCCCTTCCACGCGAGGAAAACACCGCGAACAACACCCTGACGCGCGTGGTGAATATTGGCGCCGATCCGCGCCGCGTCCTTTATATAGAGGGCGAACCGCGTTGGGAGTACAAGTTCATCCGGCAGGCGGAAGAGGACGACCGCATGGTGCAAATCGTCTCCATGGTGCGCACCAGCCAGAACAAGATTTACCGCCAAGGAATCGGCGATCCCAAAGAGCTGGCCGATGGTTTCCCGGCGCGCGGCGAGGAGCTTTTTAACTACCAGGGATTGATCATTGGATCGGTGGAAGCTGGCTACTTCACGCCAGGCCAGCAGCAGATCATCCACGAGTTCGTGGATCGCCGTGGCGGCGGTTTACTGCTGCTCGGCGGACAGTTCGCGCTGGCGGATGGCGGCTGGAACGCCTCCAACATTACCGACCTGCTGCCGACGACGTTACCCACTGCCACCGGCGCCTTCCATCGCGAGGCCGATCCGCGCAACGGCACCACCCATACGACCGCCGAGCTCGCGCCCGCGGGCGTCGATAGCATCATTACCCGCCTGGTGGATGACCCGGCCGCAAATGCCGCCCGCTGGAAGACTCTGCCGTACTTGATGGACTATGCCGATCCCGGGACGCCCAAACCCGGCGCGGCCGTCCTCGCAAACATGATCACGCCCGAGGGACGAAAGCTACCGCTGCTGGTCACGGAGAACTTTGGCCATGGCCGAACCGCGATTATGGCCACGGGAGGCAGTTGGCGCTGGCAGATGAGTTCGCCTCTGGGCGACACTGCGCACGATTTGTTCTGGCAGCAGCTTCTGCGCTGGCTGGTTTCGGATACTCCTGGCCACGTGACCGCCTCGGTTCCCGCGCAGATGCTGCTCGATAACGGCGCGGTAACTCTGACCGCCGAGGCTCGGGACCAGCAGTACAATCCCGCTCCCGATGCCAAGGTCGAGGCTCATATTCTCGGCCCGAGCGGAATCAGCGCACTGGTGGAGATGTCGCCGGTACCCGATAATCCCGGCCAGTTTCAGGGCGCATGGTCCGCGCCCCGAACCGGCGCCTACCTGACGGAGGTAATTGCCCAGCGAGCCGATCCCGGGACCCGCGCCGTCAAAGAACTGGGCCGCGATGTTCTGACCTTTCAGCGCATGGACGGCGTGGCCGAGAATTTTCATACCGAACAGAACCGCGCTCTGCTCGAACGCCTCGCCGCGGACACCGGCGGACAGTATTGGAAGCCCGCCGGCCTCGGCAAACTCGCCGGCAGCATTCCGTATTCGGAAGCCGGCGTGACCGTGCGCGAAACGAGAGATCTATGGGATCTGCCGCTGGTGTTCCTGGTGCTGCTGCTCCTGCGCTTTTCCGAGTGGTGGCTGCGGCGGAAGTGGGGGATTGTATGAGACGCAGTGGCGTCAGGCCTGCCCCACTTGCGGGAGACGAATAGCCGATCATGCTCCAGCGATTCCTCGATCCCGCTGTCCTCCACGGCATCTCCGGCCTCGACCTCATTGCCAAAACCGTGGTCGATGGCTTCGTCTCCGGCCTGCACCGCTCACCCGACTTTGGTTTCAGCCAGGAGTTCGCCGAATACCGCGCCTATAGTCCCGGCGACGATCTGCGCCGCGTGGATTGGAACGTCTACGCCCGCACCGAGCGATTGTTCTTGCGGCGCTATCGCGGCGAAACCAACACGTTGTTGACGATCCTGCTCGATGCCAGCAACTCCATGCAGTTCGGCTCGCACCGCGTCAACAAGATGGATTACTCCCGGTACCTCGCGGCGTCACTGTTTTATCTGGCCGTCCACGGCCAACGCGATGCCGCCGGACTGATCACGTTCGACGATGAGGTCCGCAACTACATCCGTCCTTCTACGCGCCAGGGACAGTTGCATCGCTTACTCGCCGGCCTGGAGCATGCTGAAGCGCGCGCCCGCACCGATTTCGCGAAACCGATGCGCTACTTCCTGGAATTCCTCAAGCGCCGCGGCATCGTGCTGATCGTCTCCGATTTCTGGGAATCGCCCGAGAGCATCATCCGCACCATCGAGCCGCTGCGCTTCCACGGCAACGAAGTGATCCTGTTCCACGTCCTCGACCCCGAGGATGTGCGTCCGTCGCTGAACCGGCCATCGATCCTGGTGGACATGGAGACCGACAGCCAGATGGAGGTCACGCCCGATTACTCCAAGAAAGAATACCGGGCGAAAATCGAAACGCATCTGATCGAATTGCGCAATCGCGCCCAAGCCGCGGGCCTGAGCTACCACCTGCTCATGACCAATCGGCCGCTCGACGATGCCCTGCGCGAATACCTCACCCTGCGCGGAGGCCGCAAGTAAATGGGACTCTTTGCGCCTTGGTTCCTTGCCGCTCTGGCGGGGCTTACGTTTCCGGTATACCTGCACCTGTTAAAGCGGCAAACCAACCCGCCCAAGCCGGTCAGCTCGCTGATGTTCTTCGAATCGCGCACGCAAGCCTCGACGCGGCATCGCCGGCTCCGCTACTACCTGCTGCTGTCGCTGCGGCTGCTTCTGCTCGTGCTGCTGATACTCGCCTTCGCCAATCCTTTCATCAATCGCAACGCTGCGGCGCTTTCGAGCAACCGGCTGGTGCTGCTGGTGATCGACAACTCCTTCAGCATGCGCGCCGGAACTCGCTTGGCGGATGCTAAAGACGCAGCCATGCGCGTGCTTTCGGGAAAAGGCGCCGCTCGCGCGCAGGTGGCTGCCTTCGGCTCGCAACTGCGATTGATGACGCAACCCATCGACGACCAATCCGCCTTGCGCGCCGCGGTGCAGGCCATCCAGCCTGGCGATGGCCACGGCAACTTCGGCGAGCTGGCGCGTGCCGTGCGGGCGCTGGCCGAATCGGCGCGCACCCCGATTGAGTTCCATCTGTTCAGCGACATGCAGCGCAGCCAACTGGCCGGCGCCTTTGCCGATATGGCACTGCCGGACAACGTAAAGCTGGTGACGCACGCCGTGGTTACGAAGCCACAACCCAATTGGACGGTGGAATCCGTGGAGGCTCCCGGCGAAGTCTGGGGCAAAGATGCCAAGCCGGTGCGCGTTCGGGCTGTGATTGCAGGCTATGGAACGCCCGAGGCCCAACGCAGCGTATCGCTCGTCGTGAGCGGCAAGACCACGGCAATTAAGACCGTGACGGTGCCGGCCAACGGGCGGGCCTCGGTCGAATTTCCGTCGCTCGAAGTGCCCTACGGCTTCAGCCGCTGCGAGGTCCGGATCGACTCCGCCGACGCGTTCCCAGCCGATGATCTCCGCCGCTTTGCCGTCGAGCGGTCCGACCCGCAAAAGGCTTTGCTGGTCCATAACTACGGCGACAATCGGTCGCCGCTCTATATCGGCGCTGCCCTTTCGGCGGCGGCGCAGTCGGCATTCGTACTCGAATCGATCAACGTGAACGAGGCGGCCGATCGGCAGGCGTCCAGTTATGCGTTTGTGATTCTGTCCGATCTGAACTCCGTGCCTACACTTCTCGAAAATGCGCTGATGGGGTACGTGCGTTCCGGCGGCAGCATCCTCATCGCTGCGGGCACTTCCGCGGGAGGCCGTTCGCAGATTCCCATTTTCGGAGCGCACATCATCGAGACACGCGACTACACCCGCTACCCCGATCGTTTCATGTCTGTCGGTTCGAGCGATTCCTCCTTTCCCGGTGTGGCCAGGGCCGACGGTTGGGCCGGCGTGAAGTTTTTCTACGCAGAGAATGTCGATCCGGGGGTTGGCCCGGATGCCGCTCGCGTGATGGTTCGCCTGGGCGACCAGACGCCGCTCCTGCTCGAGAAACGCATCGGCGAAGGCCGCGTGCTGCTGCTGACGTCCGGGCTCGACAACCTCACCAACGATTTCCCGTTGCACCCGGCATTCGTCCCCTTCATCGAGCAGACCGCGCGGTATCTCGCCGGCAGCGAACGCCAAGGCGGCGCCCGGCCGGTGGACGCGTACCTGGAGCTTCGCAATGCCAGTGGAAAAGCGCAAGGCGTTGAAGTCACCGATCCCGAAGGCAAACGCCCGCTGACTTTGGGCGAGGCCGCGAGCGCCCAATCGTTCCAGCTCACGGAGGCCGGTTTCTACCAGCTCCGCCTGGCCAACGGACGTCTGAACGAAGTCGGCGTCAACCCCGATCCCAAAGAATCCAACCTCGACGTGATCCCCGACGATGTTCTGTCGTTGTGGCAAGGCAAGGGCGGCGAAGCTTCCCCAGAGACGGCAGCGGCGCCCGGCTCGCCGGCACCACGCGAGACGCCGCAGAGTCTCTGGTGGTATTTGTTGCTGTTCGGGCTCGCTTTTTGTATGGCGGAATCGGTTGTGGCCAGCCGTTACCTGGGGACGCAGCGGGAGGAATCGCGTCCTGTGCGCCCGGCGCCCGCAACAACCGCGGCCGAATCCAACACTAACTAACCAGCGCACCACGTCGAGTTGAACGGGTTCGGTGAAAACGGTAAGAAAGTTACCGATTCTGAACGAAGAACCAATCAGTTACGAGCAAAAACGGTAAGTTTGTTACCGATTTTGTGGCTCCGGCGGCGGGCCCGGGTTCAGGAACGGGAGGGCGATTGTGACGCGCCATAGGCTTTGAGAATCTCTTCGGCTTCGTGCCGATAGCGTAATTCGATGGCTTCGCGGCGACCGACAACGGTTAGTTCCTGAAGCTTTGCAGCTGCGACAATTTGATAGAAGGTCGAGAACAGCGAGATATAAAACCCGCGCCAGCCGTCCTGGAAACCCCTCCCTGTCACGTAGTGCGACCAAAACTCCCCCGCAGCCTTAACGAGCACAGCTACCGGCGTGATCCGTTCGCCTCGCTCAAATGCCTGTTGGGCTTCAATACTGGTATATCGATTGAGCTTCTCTAAGTACTGGTGTGAGTCCAAGTAAGCGAAGTGGGCGACGGCAAGACCCGGCTCAACCCTAAGTGCCATCATCCGGCTGCCGGGGACCAGGTGAAAAAAGTTGTGGATCGCGAACGTCGCCTTCACGCAGTGCTTCTTAAAGAAGCGGAGCTGTAGACTTTGGCGCGGGCCGAATCCGCTATGCTTCATGGTCGCGCCTAACATGTAATTCATCCAAGGAATCAACACCGCATCGGCATCCCCGCTGGACGCGATACTCAGGAGCTTCCTGCTGAGCGGAAGAGGGACAACCTCATCGGCATCCAGCACCAGGATCCAGTCCCCAGACGCTTGATCGAGGGCGAAGGCCCTGGCCGGGTCGGCGAACCCCACGCGTTCGTGGAAAAAAATCTTCGCCCCAAACTCGCGTGCAATGTCCACCGTCCGGTCATCGCTGTGCATGTCCACGACGACGATCTCGTCAACCCAGGAGTGAACGGACCGTAGTGCGAAGGCTAGGTTCTTCTCTTCGTTCAGAGTATTGATCACTACTGAAATCCGGGGCGGCATGTGGTCCGATACTACTACAGTGGCAGGAAGGCGTCTGTGGCAGCAGACCGTCGGTTTTTCATCGGTCTCGGAACGGAGGAGAGTTACATGCCACGGCTTTGCTAGGATCAAGCGACCGACCGACGGCACAAAGCGACCGTCGGTCCTACTAAGCTTAGAACGCCAGCTTCAACCCGAACTGCACCACCCTCGGATTGTTCACCGTGTAGTTGATGTTGGAAAAAGTGGACGGTGAGGCAAAGTCCGCACCGTAACCATTGCCGCCGGGCGCTCCGAATTGCGGGTGATTGAACAGGTTAAAGAACTCCGCACGGAAATCGACCCGCATTCCTTCCCGCGGCACAAAGTGCTTGATGATCGAGAAATCCGTGTTCACAAAATCGGGACCCGAGAGCGGTGTCCGATTGGCGTTTCCGAGTTGGCCCGCCGCCGGTTGCGCGAAGCAGGAGGGGTTGAACCACTCGGACAGAGTCGGGTGGCTCAACACAGGATTGCATATCTGATTCGGCCGGATCAGGCTTTGCGCATTGGTGTTCACGAGGCCCGCACCGGATGAGTTGTTGCTATCGACGATAAAAATGGGAAACCCTGAGGTGGCTTTTTCAATCACGGTCAGTTCCCAGCCTCCGCCGATGGCGTTGGCCACCGGGTTCCAGTTGCTTCCCCATTTCTTGCCTTTGCCGAATGGCAACTCATAAATGACGCTGGCGGTGAAATCGTGATTCAGGTTGATCTGCGAGAGTCCCCAATCCAGGTTCTGCCAATTCGGAAGAGGGAAGTAGGTCGCGCCGATGATGCTTCCTAACCCGTCGCTGAAACCTGTGTCATAGGCCCGTGAATAGGTATACCCGATGAGCGCGTAAATGCCGTAGCGCGAGCTCTTGGTCTCGGCCTTGATCTGGAGCGAATTGTAGTGCGCCCTTCCTGCGTCATAAATGCTGGCGATATCGGAAAACGGGAACGCGGTATAAGGCACGCCGAAAGCCGCCCCGCCCGGACCGCATCCCAAGGTATATCCCGCCGTTCCGCAGCCGCTGGGAGATCCCACGTTGACGTCATTGCCGAACACCAGAATGTGAGAACTGCGGGAACCGGCATAGCCGGCCGTCAAGACGATATGGCCGGGGATCTCCTGTTCCACATTCACGTTGAACTGTTGAATACGGCCCTGCTTGAAGTTCGTATTTTGGGCCAGGATGGTGCCTTCGAAATCGGCGGGGTTGGGGGGAGCAGTGAAGATGGGAAATCCCGCCGCCATGGTGCTGGGCAAGGCAAACGATTCCGCGTAGTACGGCGGATTTTGCCAGAGGCCTTGCGCGCCCTGGTTCCAGGAGGAATCGTGATAGATGCCATAACCCCCGCGAACCACGGTATTGGCGCGTCCGAAGGGTTTCCAGGCAGCGCCGATGCGCGGTTCCAGAGCGGTCCAATCCATCTGAATGCCGGCGCGAGAATCGGCATTCTGACCGGCAACCAAGAACTCTCCGGTGGCTGGATCAAAATCCGAAATGCGATTGCCCACTTCGGTCTGGGGTGGCATGATCGCCCACGCCAAACCCAGGTTCAAAGTTAAATTCTTGCTGATGCGCCAATCATCCTGGACAAATGGGCGGTAAAGTTTCCAGCGGCGGCCGGTGTTTCCGCCACCGAATTCCCGGTCGTGTATCGCGATGAACACCTGCCCGGTGAGGAGGTCAGCCTCCGCATTACCGGTGAACTGCCCGTCCATAATCCAAAAGCCATTGGGGAAACCGACCGCCAACGTATTCAACTGGTTCGCGCGAAAATTAAGGCCCGCGCGAATGTTGTGTTTGCCGCGTACCATGTCGAGGGAATCGGAAAATGTCCATACATTGGTTCCGCCTACGAATGGCGTATAGCCCCGATCGCCCAGCGACCAATAAGGGCTGGGCATCTCTACCGACGTCAGGCCGCAGCTATTGCCTCCCAAGTTCGCGCCCGGAATGCCGAGAGCCGCCGCGTAGCAACTGTTGTTTCCTTGTGACGTGATGTAATCGAAAATCCGGTTGAAACCCGCGCTGAACTGATTCACCGTGGTGGGCGAAAAAATGTGCGTCTCGGAAATAGCGGCGTTGCGGGCATGGTTGCCGATGCTCTGGTTGCTGGCAAATGCGCCTTGTTCGGCAAAGCCGGGGGCGCCGCCAGGCACGTAGGACTGAGCCTGATCGTAGCTGTAGCGAGCGAAGATCGTGTCTTTGGTCCCAAGGTTTTCGTCCAGGCGTATATCGAACTTACCTTCATCCAGTTTTCGGACCGGCTGGCTCACATAGTTATAGCCAAGAGCGGCATTGTTGGCGTTGGGCAAGGGATACAGGTTGATCAATTGCTGGCCAATTGGGTCGATCTGGCTTTGTGGAACAGTGAACGGGTTTGTGCTTGGCTGGCCGAAGGGATCGTGAGTAAAATCGCCATTCCTCATGGCGGTGGTCGGCATGACACCGGTAAAGGGAATCGCGTGGCGCTGATACTTTTCCTCGTAGTCGGCAAAGAAGAAGGTCTTGTTCTTCTTGATCGGACCGCCCACTGAAGCTCCGAACTGGTTCAGATTGAACTGTTCGGTGGACGCAGCGAAGAAGCTGCGGGCGTCCAGGTCGGTATTGCGCAAGAACTCGAAGAGGCTTCCGTGGAACTGGTCGCTGCCCGATTTCGTATTGATCAAAACGGTTGGCCCGCCGCGCGTTCCCCATTCCGCCGAGTAGTTATAGGTCAGGACTTTGAACTCTTGAATCGAGTCGATGGAAGAAAGAATCCCTATGGCTCCCGCCGTCAACTCGTTGTTATCAACGCCGTCCAACAGCCAATCGGTGCTATTGGCGCGGGATCCGCCCACCGAAAGTGAATAGGAGCCACGCGCCGAAGCTTCGCTGCTCGGACCGCCGGCAAAGAAACTGTTCGGATTGGTCTCCGTGGTGGTGCCCGGCGTTAAGGTGGCAAGCTGAACGAAATCGCGGCCATTTAGAGGCAGATCCGCGACCTGCTGAGTGGTGATTACCTGTCCGAGAGTGGCGTCGGCGGTTTGAATGGCTACCGGCGTGGCCGAGACTTCCACGTTGGTTTGCACGGTCGAGGGAGTAAGGCGGAAATCCAATTCACGGTGCTCGTCCACTTGCAGCCGGATGTCCGCCAGCGTGGCATTTTGAAAGCCTTGTTGTTCTACCTGGACGTTGTAAACAGCCACGGGGAGCAGCGGAATAATGTACTCGCCGGTTACATTCGTGTTGGTAGTCCGAGTCAATCCGGTGGCGGGAGCAGTGATCGTCACCTTTGCGCCTGGTACGGCCGCTCCAGTCGAATCCGTTACAGTGCCCGCGATACTTCCGGTGGCCTGTCCAAAGAGGAGTTGGCCCGCGAATGCCAGCAAGAAAATGAAGGCAGTACCGAATATCTTCTTACTGTGAATGGCATCGTGAGAAAAGACCTGCAGCGCCCTTGCGACTTTCATTTTTGTCTCCTCTATCTTTGGTGACCCGAGAACGGCCTCATGCGGCGGAACGAACAAAGTTCGACCTATAAATCCGGCCAGCGACTAGGAAGCGGATTAGCAGTAGTCTTGCCCGTTTTCATCGGTTTGTCAAGAAAAACCAGCCATTCGGGCGTTCCGGCACGCCCGCCACCAATGCGATATCCTTCAGATATTGGCGTTGGCCACGCGGCTGGAGGGGCCATGAGTTTCCGCGAACAACTGCACGCGTATATTGCGCAACTGGAACACCGCCTCCGCTGGAGCATCTGGCTGCGCGGCCTGGCGATTTTCACCGGCGGCGCCTTGCTCGCGACGTTGGTGCTGGTGGCTCTCGCCAACGCACTGGCTTTTTCACACGGGAGCGTGCCCGCCGCGCGGTTCATGCTGATCCTGGTTCTGGCCGTTGCCGCCGCAGGCGGGTTGGTATTGCCGCTGCGCCGTCTGACCCGCCACCAGGCTGTCGAAACTGCCGAAACCGCTTTCCCGCAATTCCAGCAACGCCTTACTACGTTCGCCGAACGCGATGGACACGATCCGTTTATCGAACTTCTGGCCGGCGACACCCTGGAGGTCGCGCGCTTCGCCGAACCCGAACAAATCGTTACCGACCGCGGTCTTTGGATTTCGCTCGGCTCGAGCGTAGGGGCGTGCGCCATTTTGATGTGGATGATTGCGGCGGGGCCCGGTTTTCTGGGTTATGGCGCCTCGCTGCTGTGGACCGGTCCGCACCGCGACAAACCGGCGCTTTACGATCTGCGCGTGACTCCCGGCGACGCGGTGGTGCGCCGCCACGCCGATCAGATGGTTTCGGCGATTCCGATCGGCCTGCGCTCTCCCACCGTCAAGTTGCACGCGCGGTTTCAAAGCTCGGGTAAATGGGAAGAAATTGCGATGCAGCCGCAATCGTTCGGCAGCTTCGCCGGCGGCTATGGATTTCTGTTTGGCGGATTACTGGAAAACGTCGAGTACTACGTAACTGCCGGCGCGATGGCGTCGAAGCACTTCAACATCAAGGTCACGGACTTGCCCGCAGTGAAGCAAATCCGCGTGACGTATCACTACCCTGCGTGGACCGGCATGCCGGCCGAAACCGAGGAGCGCGGCGGCGATCTGCGCGCCGTCATCGGCACCGAGGCGGAGCTCGCGGTCTCGACCGACCGGCCGCTCGAGGGCGGCCAGATCCAGCTCGATAACGGACAGAAGGTCCAACTCACCGGCGGCCAGAACAACGTGTATCACGCTACGGTCAAAATGGATCGCGATGGCGTGTACCACGTGGCCGGCGTGGAGCAGGCGCAGCCTGTTCGCGTCAGCGAGGATTTCTTCATCGAGGCCCGCAAGGCCAATCCGCCGCAGATTTCGTTGGTGCGTCCAGGACACGGCGACTACCACGCCAACCCCATCGAAGAAGTGACGGTTGCCGCCAAGGCCACCGACGAGTACGGCCTCAAGGACGTCGCGCTGCACTACTCGATCAACGGCGGGCCTGAGACTACCGTGGATGTGCTCCATCAAAACGGCGACAAACAGGCGGAGGGTTCGACGACGATTTCGCTGGAGGCGTTCAAGTTGGTTCCGGGCGACCTGGTGAGCGTCTACGCTACCGCGAAAGACGCCAACGCCGAATCCCACACCGACATGATCTTCATCCAAGCCGAGCCATTTGAGCGCGAGTTTTCGCAATCGCAGCAATCGGGCGGTGGTGGTGGAGGCGGCGGTGGGGGCGGCGATCAACCCGCGCAGATCTCGCAGCGGGAAAAGGAAATCATCTCCGCCACCTTCAAACAACAGGGAGACAAGAACTCGACCCAACAGCAGGCCATTGACATTGCGAAACTGCTTTCGCAATCGCAATCCACCTTGCGCGATCAGGCCGTCACGCTGGCGGGCCGGTTGGAGGCTCGCGAGTTGACGGGTGCAGTGGAGGCGATCGGCGAATTTCAGAAAGACATGCTGGCGGCCTCGCAGGCCATGGCTCCGGCGGCTCAACAACTCGATCAACTGAAGTGGAAGGACGCGATCCCCAACGAGCAGAAGGCCCTGCAATACCTGCTGCGCGCCGAAGCGACGTTCCGCCAGATTCAGGTGGCGTTTGGAGCGGCGGGCGGGGGTGGTGGTGGCGGCGGCGCGGCGCGCGATTTGGCCGCTCTGTTCGATCTGGAGCTCGATACCGAGAAGAACCAGTACGAGACCCAGAAATCGATGGCCACGACTGAAGAACAGAAGGAACAGGAAATCGCCGACGCGCTGAAGAAACTGGATGAACTTGCCCGCCGCGAGGCAGATCTGGCGCAGCAGCAGCGCAACAGCGCCCAAACTGTCGAGAAGAAGTGGGAACAGGAGATGTTGCAGCGCGAGGCGGAGCAGCTCCAGCGGCAGATGGAGCAACAGCTCGGGCAACAAGGGCGGCAGGGCCAGCAGAGTAGCCAGGGTGGTTCGGCGTCCGGCCGATCCGGTGGACAATCCAGCGAACAAGCCGACGCCAGCGGCGCCAATGCTCAATCCGCGGATGAAGCCGCGGAAAGCCGTCAACAGGCGGCCCAGCAGGCGCTCGAGCGTTTGCGCCAGGCCAATGAAGACATGCGGCGCGCCGCTTCGCAAAATGCCAGCTCGGCCGATGCCCGGCGCGCCGCCGACCGTTTGCGCGAGGCCACCGATCTGCTGGGCCGCATGCAGCAGCAGGATGCCGGCAGCCGTCTCGGCGCGATGGCGCAGACGGCCGATCAGCTGGCAGCGCGCCAAAAACAGCAGGCTGATCATGTGCGCCAGTTGATGGCTCAGTTGAATGCGGATAAGGCAGCCGGCAAGCCGCTGAAGTATCCGACGGCCGAGGAAATCGACAAGATGGTGAATGATCGCCAGCAGGTGTCCGATGACCTGGCGCACCTCACCCAGCAAATGCGCACTGAGGCCCGTGAACTCGCGCCCACGCAGCCGGGGGCTTCCGGCAAGCTGCGAACCGCGCTCGATGGCTTAGACGAAAACGACCTGGGCACGCGCATGCAACGCAGCTCGGATTGGCTGCGCGGAGGCCAATTCTCCGATCCGCTCGAGACCGCCCTCACCAATGATCTGCAAAAGCTCGGACAACAGGTGGGCGACGCGGCGCGCGCCCTGGGCACCGCACAGCATACGTCGGAGGATGCTGCGATCAACCGCGCGATGGACGATCTGTCGCGCCTGCGCGATGAACTTGCCGGCATGGGCGGCCGGCCGAATTCTCAACCGGGGCAGGGGCAGGGTCAGTCCGGCCAGCCCGGCGGGCAGCAATATCAGCAGGGCCAACTCAACCGCAACCCGCAAGCGGGGCAAGGCGGGCAATCCGGACAGACAGGGCAGCAAGCGCAAAATGGCCAAGCCGGTCAAGCCGGCGGACGCCAGGGTGGTCCGGTGGGCGATCGCTACGCCGGCGCGGTGGGCAACCCGGCCGGCGGCGCTGGTCGCGATCGCAATGTGTATGGGGGCATCGATACCGGCAACACACGCATCGAGGGTCGCGCGGTCGCGCCGTACACAGGCCCCGCTCCAGCCGATACACAGCGGGAGATCGAGCAGGGCCTAAACCTTCTCAACGGGGTTCGTGCGGTGGTGAAGGACAGCCCGGAAGCCAAACAACAGTTGCAGTCGCTGATCGACCAGATGCGCAATCTCGATCCCAGCCGTTTCCCGGGGAATCCGGCGTTGGTGGAGCAGATGCGGCAACAACTTGTCAGCACCGTGGACGCGCTGGAATTGCAATTGCGCCACCAGCTCGATGCGAAGCAGGGAGGGACCATCCGCAACGCCGACCCGACCAAGGTGCCGGCGGGTTATCAAGATTCCGTTGCGGAGTATTACCGCAAGCTCTCGGGCGCGGGCCGGTAGCTACCCACGCAGGAACTGCTGCAATTCCGCCAGCGTTTCCTTGGGGGCGCTCTCTTGGAGCGAGTGGTTTCCGGGGAGGCCCTTCCCGCTGACGTTGACGCCCTCGTCCTTCCAGATCGTCAGCACGTCGTAGAGTTTGCCCATCGCGCCGTTGGCGGCCCACAGTGTCAGCAACGGGCATTGGATTTTCTTGCCCGCCTTGATATCGGCCTGGTCGTATCCCAGATCGATCGAGGCGGAGGCGCGATAGTCTTCGCACATGGCGTGATTGGCGGCGGGTGTCCTGGTGCGCAGATATTCGCGCTGCACGTCATCCGTCGTTCTCGCCAACTGCGCGGCCACGCCCTCGTCGAGTTCCTTCTCCGGCCCCGGCGACGGACGCAGGTAGTTGAACCAGTGAAAATAGGCACGGACGAAATCGATCGTGACGTGCGAGTAGAGATAGTGCGCGGGCACGATGTCGAAGACGGCGAGTTTGCGGACTTTGTCCGGATGATCGAGCGCCATTCTGCGGCCGACTCGCCCGCCGCGGTCGTGACCGACCATCAGGAAGCGATCATAGCCGAGGTGCTTCATGACCTCGACGCCATCGAGCGCCATGGCGCGCTTGGAGTAGTTGGCGTGGTTGTCGCCGTCCTCGGGCTTGCTGGAATCGCCATAGCCGCGAAGGTCGCACATCACCAGCGTGTAATCCTTGGCCAGGTCGGGCGCGATGAGCCGCCACGTGATCAGCGATTGCGGCGCGCCGTGGAACATCAGCACCGGAGGTCCGGAGCCGCCGATCACCGTGTTGATCTCGGCGCCGGTGGTCTTGATCCGCTCGTTGCGGAAGCCAGGCGGGAACAGGCGCTTCCATGCGGGGTCGCCGGCATCGGCGCGCGCTTTCGGCGCCAGTAATGCAGCGGCTCCCGCGGCCCATGCGGTCTGTTCGAGTAAGTGGCGGCGAGTGGAGGTCGGCTTCTCTTCGGCCATCACAGTCTCCTTTGGGTACTCGTCATGATATCAGTTGGATTTAGCTTCGCTCCAGCTTGATCGTGTAATCGTTCCACTCCACGATCTTGCGATCTTTGAGGAAGAATACGCCTACGCCGTGCCACGAGCGCAAACCGCCGCCGGTGAAGTGGTCGATTCGTTCATTAAACACCATGGGCCCTTTTGCCAGCGTTTCCAGGATTTCAAATCGCTCGACGCGGTCGAGAAAGCTGCCGATGCGAGTCGTGACGGCTTGCCGGCCCTTATTGGGCTCCTGAGTTTCCGACATCCGGTATGAACCGTTGTCCGCGAAAAAGGACATGACCTTGTTCAGGTCGTGCCCGGCGAAGGCCGCGCAGAAATCGCTGACGACCTGTGCGTTGGCCTTTTCCTCGGAGCTCCATTCGGCCGCATGCAAGCGTCCGGGAACACAGGCTAACCCAAGAATTCCGGCGCTGACTCCGGTGATCGCGCCGCGACGAGTCAATGGATCGGTGGAGAGTTTCATTTTCGCCTCATCGGTGAGTGTATCGTATGCGGCAACTGTTTGGACTTTCCTTCACCACCGCAATGTGGGACAATCTCTCATGTTTCGGTAGGGTACGGCCTGATGGCTGAAGAAACCACCGCAAGTCGCCTGGCTTTGGACGTTGACCGCTCCGGAGATCACATTATTGTGCGATGCCGCGGCAAATTGGTAGCAGGCGTCACTGACGTACTCCACAGCCAGGTCAGCCAACTCATTCCTGGCGCGAAAAAAATCGTTCTGGACTTGACCGAGCTGACTCACATGGACAGTATGGGGCTGGCTACGATCGTGCGCCTCTACGTTTCCGGCAAATCCGCGGGCTGCGAGTTAGAACTCATCAACCTGGGCCCACGCATTCGGCAACTTCTCGGGATTACCCACCTGTTGCCGATCTTATCCAGTATCGGCCGAACCGGCATTCCTTATATGTAGGCAGGGGATCGCGGCGGCGCGCTCGTGCGCAGCGCCGCTCTAACTGGTACAATTTCGCACATGGCCGATCTGGCCGCGCCAGCTATTCGCGTTCGTTCGCGGCACTCCGGGGTAGTTCGCCTCACACACTGGATCACCTTCTTAGCCTTCATGGCCCTACTCGTAACCGGGGTGGAGATTCTCATCTCTCACCCGCGCTTTTATTGGGGTGAAACCGGGAACGTAATGACTCCTCCGCTATTCCAACTGCCGATACCATCCTCCCGGGCGACAGTCCCCACCGGCTATGGCTACGTGCTTCCCGACCAAAACGGCTGGAGCCGCTATCTCCATTTCCAATCTGCCTGGGTCGCGGTATTGACTGGCCTGCTTTACGTAGTCTTAGGATTGGTAACGGGCCATTTTCGAAAGAACCTGCTCCCGGGTCGCGGCGATGTCTCCTGGAAGGGCCTGGCAAAGGTAATCGCCCAGCATCTGCGCCTGAAACCGGCGAGCGGAGACGAGACTCAGTCGTATAACGTGCTCCAGCGGCTCACGTATCTGCTGGTGGTTTTTGTTCCGTTTCCGCTAGTGATCTGGACGGGCCTGGCGATGTCGCCCGCCATCGCGTCGGTGTTTCCCGCCGCCGTCGCCGTTTTGGGCGGGCAGCAATCCGCGCGCACCATACACTTTTTCGTGTCTGTATTCCTGGTACTCTTCCTCTTAGTTCATGTCGTTATGGTTTTTATGGGCGGATTTCGAGACCGGGTACGCGCGATGATCACCGGGCGATCGGCGCCGGAAATGGAGTAAGTATGACCACTGTCTCCAGACGTAGACTCATCACTGGGGGATTAGTTACCGCGGCGGGCGCAGCAGGCCTCGCGGCGGCTGCGAAGATCGCCCAGCGGTACGGACTCATCCCGCCGGATGGCAGCGGCCTGTACGGGCCGGGTGAAACACTGACTTATGCCGCGCAGCGTCTATTGACTCGTCACTCACGCGCGCGCGAGTTCACTGCCAGCCAAATCTCCAAACCTCCGTTCGCCAACGAAGTCGCGCCCTTGAGCGAAGCGTTCCAGCGCTTGCAGAAGGGAGGGTTTGTGGATTGGCGCCTCACTGTCGATGGCATGGTAGCTCGCCCCGCATCTTTCTCACTCGCAGAACTTAAGAGCTTTCCCTGGAGCCAACAGATCACTCACCTGGCATGCGAGGAGGGCTGGTCGTATATAGCCGAGTGGCGGGGTGTGCCCCTGTCTCACATCCTGGACCTGGTGGGCACACTTCCTCACGCGCAGTATGTCGTCTATCGTTCGATTGAACACGGTTGGTGGGACAGCCTCGACATGGCGGACGCCTTACACCCGCAAACGCTCGTCGCCCACGGGATGAATGGCGGTGAGCTTCCCGTTCCATTCGGCGGACCGCTGCGGATGCGCGTTCCCCGCCAACTCGGCTATAAGAACGTCAAATACCTCACGCGCCTCACCGTTACCGATAGCCTCAAACAGTTCGGCAAGGGCTTGGGCTCGTCATCTCCCGAAGCTGGATACGCGTGGTACGCCGGCATCTGAGCGTGGACGAGGGCAAGCAATTAACTATTTGGCAGCGCTGGATTCGCCAGCCACAGAAGATCTGGTTGCGCAGAGCGCTCTTTCAAGCCCACTTGTGGAGCGGCATCGGCGTTGGGCTGTATGTTCTCATGATCAGCGTGACCGGAAGCGTGCTGGTGTACCGCAATGAGCTGTACCGAGCCACCACGCCCGAGCCGATCATTTCAAAAGCTTCCGGGCCACGGCTGACTGACAATCAACTTACCCAAGCCGCCGGGCGCCAGTATCCGGGCTACCGCGTCCTGAAGCTCGTGCGGCCTCGGAATCCCGATCAGGCGGTGGATGTCTGGCTACAGCGCGGCGGTAAGATCCGGAAGCGGCTGTTCGATCCCCGGACAGGCAGCGATCTCGGCGATACCGTGCCAATGGGCATCTGGCTTGTGTCCGAACTTCTCGACCTGCACGACAATCTGCTCGGTGGCATGACCGGCCGTAACATCAACGGCGTTGGCGCCGTGGCCGTACTCGGGCTGGCAGTGACCGGACTGGTGATTTGGTGGCCAGGCGCCAAGACCTGGCGGCGCAGCCTGACCCTGCCGCGCGGCGTGGGATGGAAGCGGTTGACCTGGCACCTGCACAGCATGATTGGCTTCTGGAGCCTGGCATTTACGGTTATCTTTGGGCTCAGCGCGATCTATCTGGTAATTCCGGATTTCGTCCAGGATCTAGCCGACCGGATTGAACCTCCCACTGCGGCTAATGCCGGCAAGCGTATCAGCGACCAGGTGATCTATTGGCTCGCTTACTTGCACTTCGGCCGCATCAACGGCATTGGGATTCCCTGTCACGGTCCTGGACTCTGCGATCAGGCGACCAAAGCGGTTTGGGCGCTATTCGGACTGGCACCGGCAGCGATGTTTGTGACTGGCGCCATCATGTGGTGGAACCGAGTGCTGCGCCCCCGGCAGGCACGCGCCCGCCGGCAGACTGGCTCCGCTGCTGTGACTGCATCTTAATCGGGTTCGCACCGGGCCGGAGTCCCCACCTTCCGGTTAGTATCCAGAGCTATCCCGGGACCTCTGGTACTTTTAATCGAAATGCCTTGCCTCCATGATGGAGTTGCGACCCGGATTGAGGATCCGGTTCTAATTTGAGATGAGTCAGGAGGAAACCCAGTATGTGGAATAAACGACCCGAAGAAGAGCTCACTAAGAGGTTCGAATCTCCAGAGGCAGGTATCAACCCGATAGCTGAAATGCCGAACGAAGTTACTTCGGAGAGTACAACGATGTTAACTACAGCCGAGCCGCCACGCAGAGGCACCGCGGTGATCGGCAAAGGAGTGAAGATCGTCGGTGAGATTTACACCAGCGAAGATTTACTGATCGAGGGCTTCGTCCAAGGAAAGGTGGAGGCGCTCTATCAGAAGGTGACGGTGGGTCACAGCGGTACGCTGCACGGCGATGTGCAAGTCCGTGAATTGGACGTGCAGGGAACCGTCCAGGGAAATGTCGAGGCCGGCGACCGCGTCGATGTTCGCAAGGATGCCACGCTGATCGGCGATGCTAAAGCGGCCCGGATTGTGCTCGAAGATGGCGGCTACTTCAAGGGCAGCATTGATATCGTGAAGCCGGACACCGCCTCCAAGCAGCGAGCAGCCTGACGCGCGATGTAACTACTACGGTATTCGGCAGGTGAAGTTCGCGGCGTCGTCGATGCTGCCTGAACCGTTGTAGTGCGCTACTTGCGGGTACGGGCAGAGCGGCCTGGTGCGCATGGCGCCGCTGGATGGGTTGCCATCCATCTTGTACTTCGTCGCAACGATCCTGTCCGGAGCTGTGCCGCTTTCGACCCAGCGCTCCAACGCCGTAGTGATCGGCTCTCGAAAACTGTTTGGTCCCGGCCCACCGCCGCAATGTTGCATACCCGGGACCATGTAGAGGCGGGAGAACTCCCCGGTCTTCGGACCCATCTTCGATTGAACCTGGCGGTAGTAGTTCACGGTGGCTAGCGGGGGAACTGCCGCATCGCTCCATCCGTGATAGAGAATGAGCTTCCCACCCCGATCCCTAAAAGAGCTCAGGTCAGGGTTCGTGGCATTGGCCAACGCCGCGGGACTGTCATCAAACGCCTTCACATCGCGGTCGAAATTAAAGTTCTGCACATTCCAGCGCGGGTCCGGCGGGAGAAAACTCGCAAAGAAACCCTCGGCGCGGACGGAAGAAGAACCCTGGCGGGTGTCCGTTCCAGTGATCCAGCTGGCCCAGGCGTTTGCCACGCCAGTCTCGCCGCCCGGTTCGTAACCGGGTAGGATCTGTGCGCCTTTGGAAGTGTGCGGCCCGGAGTAGATCTTCTGAAGCGCGGTCACCTGAGGCTGAGTCAGACAAGCGTCGTTTTCGGGACCCTTGCACAGCAGCACAGAGGGATCAAACTTGCATTTGGATGGTTCATCAATGACGCCGTCCTTCAGGCCGTCGCGCGCATCACAAGCAGCCAGGGTGGCGGCTTCAATGGCCGGGAGTTTGGCGGCGGGGAAATGGCTTCCGGGCTCGGCCGATAGAGCTTCGCTCACCCACACCATCTCCAGTTGCAATCGGGTTCGGAAATTCGAAGGCGCGCCCGCCAGCACACCGTTGTAGTCCGCCGGGTAGCGCTGCACTTCCATCAGCGCTTCGCGGCCGCCATTGGAACAACTGTCGAAATACGAATACTTCGCGTCGGCTCCGTAGAACGCCTGAACAATCGCCTTGGCGTGGATCGCCGTTTCGTGGATTGCCCGGTAGAAGTAGTCGATGGCTTTTTCGGGATGGTCCTTGCCGAAGGAGTAGTCGTCTCCCGCGCCCCTGTGTCCGGTGTCTGTGGAAGAGGCGGCGAAGCCGGCCATCAGCGCATTCGCCAGCCCATGGGCGTTTGGCGTATAGGTGTATGTGATCGACCCGGCCGAGCCGCCGTTGCCGACGCCCATATACTTGCCGTTCCATCCGGCCACCGGCAGCCACACTTCGAACTCGATATGGGAATCGCTGGACGGTTGGGCCACGCCCTGCACCCGGCAAAATGCGGGCAGCGACTTGTAAAGCGCCAGAGCAGCGGGGTTGGGGCCGCGGCCCGGAGGCACGAACGAACCGGCGGCAACCACATCCGCCGCGGTGATACTGGCGTTCGCCAATTTCAGCGAAGCGAGGCCATCGCAGGTGGCGGCGCCAACGGGAAGAGAGAGCAGGATGGACCACAATCCGGACCGCGCGAGTGTTTTCGCCTTGCGCATGGTTGTTCCTTTCTTACCGGCTCTTAAGCCATCATTTGATCTTCTTCATCCAAGCCAGGATGGGCGCGGAGACTGTCTTGTCCGGAGTATCAATTGAAAACACGATCGACATGTGGCTCTCCCCCTTGGCGAACAGAAGCGTAGGACAATGAGCGGGTCCCTCTTTACAGAGCTCGTCGTGCAGCATCTGGTTGAACAGAACGATGCCTCTGTTGACGGCGGTATCGGCGCCGGGGTCGAGCTCCGCATTGGCCAGCAATATCTTCACTGAGGTCTTTTTGAGTTCGGGAAGACTCGATCGCGACAGACGCGTGGCTGCATCCTCGGGAGGACCCCCAAATCCCGGAGGCGGACCGCCTGCCCCGCGGCCCGTGCTCCCGGCAGGCGGGCCGAAGCCCGGATCGGGGCCACCGGGTTGCCCGGCGGTGCGGCCGGGAAGCGCACCGTCCGAAGCCAGCGCTCCACCTTTCGCGCCACACGTCTTGCCGGCGTCGGCCAGAATCGCGAAGGGGTTCGTTCCAGGAGGAGGCGGCGGCAGCTCCAGCGGGGCAATGTTAAACGCGGCCGGCGACATGAAGATGACGCCCTTCACGCCCACGCCCTTCGGACCCCACAGTTCGGGCCGGCCGATATACGTGCCCAGCGGCATGTTTCCGGCGGAGTGAGCCCAAATGAACATGCGGTCCGGGTTTCCGTGGTATTTGGCGATGTTAGCTTCGACCCACTGGATCATCTGCGAAATGTCCTTCGCGCCGGCGTCCCAGCCCTGGCCGAAATGCCGTTGCATGTTGACGCCAACCATCCCGTTCTTGGTGGCCCAGCGTCCAATGTTGTCGTAGAACGCGTTCGACTCTTTATTCTGCAGCTCGATCTTGTTGCCGCCGCCTCCCGGGACGTAAATCAAAACCGGTCGCGAACCAGCGCCCTTATCTGCCGAAAAGATGTCGACCACATCTTTTGGATTGGGGCCGAAGGAGACATCACGCACCACTGTGATGCCCGGATACAAGGGCGTGGCGCTTGAAGTAATGTCGTTGGCCGGCATGAGCGGGCGGTAAAGCTTGGCCGTGCAGGGAGGGTCCACGATATGCCCGATCTTTACCAACTGCTCCTCGATCTGCGGGGGAACCTGTGCTTCCGCCATGATCGCAGTCAGTGATACCGCCAAAACCAGACTCAGAACATGATGGCGTCTTCCGGTTGTTGTACTGTTTCGATCGAACATCGTTTGCTGATCTCCTTGGTTGCGAATGCTACCTGGATGCGCCATCCCAGTGCTCGACGATCTTTCCGTTCTTAATGCGAAACATGTCAAAAGTGAACCGATCATAGGTCTTGGTTTTGTCTTTGGGGTCGGGCGCCGCCTGCTTAAAAATAAAAGTAACCAGGTCGCCCTCTGCCACGATGTAGGCCGGCGGATTCTTCATATCGGAGCCGACATCATCGCTCGCGGGCTTAGGAAGAGTCTTCATGAACTTCACCAGGCCGTCTCTGCCGCCTGTAATGGTGGGATTGTGCTCCACGAAATCGGGCGCAATGTACTGTTCCATCAGATCAGGATTTCGCGGCTCGAATACGATGCGGTAGAAATCGGTGACGATCTTCTTGTTCAGAGCAGGGCCGCTCAGATATCCCTGCGCAAAGGCGGTCGCACCCGCCAGCAGAGCGATGGTACCCGCGATTTTCGGTAGATTCATAGTCAGCACACCAGTCGGCTAAGCCCCGGGGCCCAAGCCGGGTTCATGATACTCAGCGCCGCGATTGTGTGTCAACCGGCGGAACGTGCGCTAGAGGGAGTCAGGTGTGGGGCCAGCCCTTCCGGGTTGCGACCGCGCTTTCCGGTTTGCATCACAAATCACGAGGCGTATTTGGCCGCCTTCGTGGGGCAGACCGTCGTCTTTCGCGGTCTGCCAGGGCGTGCGAAGCGCGCCTTTGCTCCGCTGTGCGGCGCCGGCAGACGACGGAAACCGATCGTCTGCCCCACAGAGTTAGACCGGATTCTGTATGCGCACTACTCTAGCTGCTCAAAGGTGCGATTGAAGGAATTCCAGCACGCGGCGCTTGGCATCGGCGGCATCCTCGGGCCGGTAGCCTGCTCCCATGGCGCCGCCTAACAGCCGGACGAACCAGTTGGACGGGCGGTTCATGAAACTGTGCCCGGCTTCCGGATAGACCCTCATATCGTAGGGAATGCCGAGTGTGGGGAGCACTTCTTGCAACCGTTGCGCATCCTTGAGAAGCATCTTGTCGCGCCCGCCATAACTCGCGACCACGGGGCACAGTCCATTCAATTGTTGGGGTGCCTGGCCGTAGAACGGCGCGCTCACCTGGAACAGACCCGTCTTCCCCAACAGCAGAGCGAATCCGCCTCCCATGCACAAACCCAGTACGGCGATTCTTTTGGAATCGACATAGTCGCGCTGAGCCAGCCAGTTTCGAGCCTGAATCAGGTCCTCGACTCCCCTACCGCTGCCGGCCCGCATATCCTTCATCACTTGTCGCACGCAGGAAAACCAGGGCCCCCGGTCGAAAAGATCCGGCAGCATCACGGCATATCCTTCCACCGCCAGTTCGTCGGCAATGCGAGTCATCTCTTCGTTCATTCCGAACACTTCGTAGATAAACAGAATTCCGGGAACTCGATGCGACACTTTCGGGCGGCTGAGATAAGCGCTCATCGCGAAACCATCCGCACAAGCGAATGTGTCCTGTGACCGGATCAATTCCGGAACTGCTGGTGAGTTCAAGATCGTCTCTTGCTTCTTTTGGCTCCGGCGGCGTTTAGTCGGTCTTCGTTCGCCGGCGGTCGACTCGTAGCAACAAGAATGCTCCCACGGCCACAGCTATGGCGCCGTAAACCGCCCATCGAATCTGACCGGTCATGAAGCTGCCCGGCAGAACGTTAATTCCTTGCAGAAACCAGATCACGCCAAACAAGACCAACAGAACGCCGATGATGTTCCCTGCGATTCTCATTCGTCCTCCTGAAGCCGGGAGCGTTCAAGCCTGATAGACCACTGAGCCGCCAACCACCGTGCGCACGATCTGAATGTCCTTGATCTTCTCTTTGTCCACCGTGAACAGATCATCCGAGAGCACGACGAAATCGGCGAGTTTGCCGGGCGTGATCGATCCTTTGATGGGTTCCTCATGCGAATTGTACGCGCCATTGATGGTGTTCACGCGCAGCGCTTCCTCGACACTAATGCGCTGGTTCGCGCCCCAAGTCTGGCCATCCCAACCGGTGCGAGTCACCATCCCCTGGATCGCCATGCGCGGATCGAACGGTCCGGGAGGGAAGTCGGAGCCAGCCGCAACTTGCACGCCGGCATCGAGGAAGGTGCGGTAGGCCATCGACCGCTTCATGAGCTCTTCGCCGTAGAAGCGGAACTTGTCGGAGTTGTAATAGGCATACGAGGTGAAGGCCGCGGGGACAATGCCGGCCGCCTTGATGCGCCGCACCAGGTCGTCGTTGATCAAGGTGCAGTGGGTGATCTTCGGACGCGCATCGGCTCGCGGAAACAAGCGCTGCGCGCGCTCCACGGCCGTCAGCACCATGTCGATCGCCACATCGCCATTGGCGTGGCAGTTCACCTGAATGCCCGCGCGGTGTACCCGTTCGATCCATTTATTGAGATCGTCCTGGGTCTCCGTGACGTTGCCCTTGTAGGGCGGCGTCACACCCGGATAGGGCGTGCTGAGCGCCATGGTGCGTTCGGAGAACGATCCGTCCACGGTGTGCTCCGATGTGGCTCCCAGCCGGATCCACTCGTCGCCGAAACCGGTCATGATGCCGCCCGCGATCATCGACTCCAGCACCTTGCCGCTCGACTCGTAGCTCACACGGTGCAGCAGATCCCCGCGCGCCCGCACCTGCTGCAGAGCCGCCAGATTGCCGCCTTCGTGGTGCACGCTCGTCACGCCATAACGCACGAACTGTTTAGAAATGTAGGCCAGCCCGTCGCGGTCGCGCTGCAGCAGTTGCTCTTCGGTAAAGACCGGGCGCTTGCCGACCCTGCTGAGCGCGATCACCGCGCGGTCGGTGACCCGTCCGTTGAGGTCGCCATTGGCATCGCGGTCGAAAGTCCCGCCGGACGGGTTCAGGGTGTTCTTGTTGACGTCCGCCATGGCGAGAGCTTTGCTGTTGTAAAACGACGTGTGGCCGCCGCGGTGGTGAACCGCGACGGGATGGTCCGTCGAGACCTGGTCCAAATCGTGAACGTTGAGTTGCCGGTTGTCTTTTACCTTGGTGTCGTCGAAAAAATAGCCTTCCACCCACATTCCCGGGGGAGTCTCGCGGGCCTTCGCGCGGAGCTTGTCGACAATGCTGGCAATCGTCACGAACTCTACGACGAACGGGTTGCCGACCGCAACTTCGTAGAGCAACATGTTGCCGGGTGCGTGATTGTGGCAATCGATGAATCCGGGTACCACGGTCATCTGGCGGGCGTCGAACGTCTGAGTGCTCTTGCCGATGAGCGCCCGAATCTCGGCATTGCTGCCCACTGCCGTGAACCGGCCGGCTTTGACGGCGAAGGCCTCTGCTCTCGGCACCCGCGGGTCGACCGTGTAGACTTTGGCGTTGAACACGACTAGATCGGTGTCGGTACCGTCAGCGGCAGCCGCAATGCGTACCCACGGCGCACTCACCATACCGGCAACGCCCGCTCCGGCGAGGCCCAGGAATCCTCTACGTGTACGGCGGTCGATGCTCATGGTTCCCAGCATTGTATCGTGTGGGATGAGGCTTGGAAACCGGGACGGAGCATTTCGGAGTAGACGAAGGTCAGCATCAAAAAGATCGCGCGGCTTTGGAACAATGGTGCCTGATGAGCGCGTCCAGTCCCACCATTCGTCTTTTCAGGAGGCTGCCGATGCTGGCAGCCTTTCGTAAAGAAGCTCCCACACCGTCCTTATTGGTGTTTATAGCGCTGCAGTTGCTCGATGTGCTGAGCACCATCGTCGGGATCCGCCTGGGCGCGAGTGAAGCCAGCATCTTCGTTGGCCGCATCCTGAATTACGGTCCCATGGAGGGTTTGCTCGTTTCCAAGCTGATGGCCGTCTTACTGGTGGCCGCAGCCTTAAAGTTCCATCGGCCCAGGCTGGTGGTCTTTTTGAATTACTGGTTCGCGGCCGTGGTGAGCTGGAACCTGGTGATGATTGTCATCACAGAGTTGGGCGCGCACCGCTAGTAATTTGTCCCGTCGGCTTCGAAAGCGCGGCTAACGCCGCTAGTGCAGCAGCAGCTTCTGCACCCGCCAGTTGGAAGTTTCCGCGGCATAGATCTCATGGTCCGAAGGACAGGCCAGCGCGTGTGCACCGGAGAACTCACCGATATTGCGCCCCGATCGTCCAATCACACCGAGCACCTTGCCATCGAGCGCGACTTTGAAAATGCGGCCCGGAAACGTGGACTCACCCACAAACAGAACCTGATTCGGGCCGGGTGTGATGCACAGCGAATTCGGCGCTCCGATCGCCTGCTTCAGGCGGTCGCCGGTAGGTGTGGCGCCGTTCACCGCGCGTGATTTCGGATCTGGCGGTACATCGATCGTGAATATGCGCTTCAGATTGCCGTCGGTGTCGAAGACTTGGATGCGATGATTCGTGCGATCGCCCACGTAAATGTTGTCTTGCATGTCGATGGCGATGGAGTGAGGGATGTTGAACTGGCCGGGCGCCGACCCTTTTGATCCCCACGACTTCACCCAATTGCCGTTCTTGTCGATCTTGGCTACTCGCGAATTGACGTAGCCATCCGTTATGTAAGTGTTGCCTTGCGAGTCCCAGGCAACGTCGGTCGGCTGGCGAAACAAACCATCCACCGGCGGCAAAGGCGGATCGGGATGTCCCAACGGTTCCGCGCCATCCGCGGCCTCCTGCCGCCGCCCAAACACCCAGACGACGCGTCCCTGCGGGTTGAACTTGATCACCATGTTCGACCCTTTGTCGATCGCCCAAATGTTGTCGGCCTTATCGATGCGAACGCTGTGCGCCTCCGACCACGCATACAAACCCTTGCCGATCTCGCGGAGATAGTTTCCATTCTGATCGAACTCGAACAACTGCGCCGCGGCCGCGCCAAAAGCGGGACCAGTCGCGCTGTTCGAACGCGAGAAAACAAAAACGTGGCCTTTGGAATTGACTGCCACTCCAGGAACCTCACCGAAATTCATCCCGTCGGGAAGATTGGGATAATCCGGGACAGAGGTAAAGTGAAGCTCCGGCACGCTCTGCTGAGCCAGGGCGGGGCCAACGATCGCCACCAACGCGAAGCACAACCGTTTCATCGTCTCCTCACACGTTACTTGTTCGAACTATTTCTTTTTGAGCGGCGCCGGCCGGCCGAACTTCGACTCATCTATGGGAACGTTGACCTTGAAGTCCTTCAGCACGATCGAATCGCGCCCATCGAGCCAGGCGAATGTGATACGCGAGGGCAGCTTGATTCCGTTTATATCGCGATAGTCGGCGTAATCGATTTGCGTGGGAGTGCGGCCGATGGGCGATTTCCCGTAGCGCAGTTCCCGCAGGAGCAGGCCGGTCTGCCGGTCGAAGTACAACGTGACGAGCAAACCGCGCGACCCAGTGCCCTGCACGACATTCACGCTGTGTGTCTTGCCCAGTTCCACATCCTTCTGTAATGACGATTGGCTGGAGGGGGCCGGGAGATCGTCGATCGAGGTCGGCGGACCGGTTTTCAAATTCGTGAGAGTCTGCTTGATCTGCCCGGGAAAGGACAATTGCGCGTCGAACCTGGCACCATCCAGGTCGCTACCGCTTAGCTGATATTCGCCCAACACCGTGAGTGGTGTGCGCACCCAGCCGGTCTGTCCGTTGAAGGTGCGGATCTGGTCACCGCGGCCGGTCTCCTCCTTAAACAGAATGATGGTGGCGCGCTTGTCCGGAAACTTCGCTGCAATTTCCACGTCGCCGCCCCCGCCGAAGCCTCCGAAGCCCACGCTCGTCCCCCTGGCGTCGAAGCTGGTGAGGCCCGCCAAGCGTTGCGCCCCGCCAGAGGCTTCAATGAACTTGTCCAGAATCGACTCCGGAGAAGGCAGCCCGGGAGTCTTCGTAATGATATCGTCCGGGTCCAGACTAGGCATGCCGTAGAGGATCGCCATCGTCGGCGTGACCAGGGGCGTGTCGCGGTTGCGATGGCAGGTCCAACAGGTCACTAGTTGGACTCCCTTGAAGTTGTCTCGATTGATCGTGGCCACCATGGTGACCATTCTCCGCGCCGTCACCTTCCTCGGCGTGTCGGCCGCCCAATCTACGCGGTCCGTGCCGGCGTTGGCGTGACAATCCGAGCAATCGAACTGGAGAGCGGCTGTCATGATGCCCATCGTCTCCATGAAGTCATCTACCGGAATTCCCTTCAACACCTGGACATTCTTAAAGACCTGGTCCGACAAAAGCGGCTTGTCTGCCGGCTGCTGCTGTGCGATCGCTACGCTGGCGCCTGCAACCGCGATGGCCATCACGGCGAGTCTGGCTTGTTTGGACAATAAACTCATCTGTTGTTCCTTCTGGGTAAGTATCCCTCAGATTGTGCCACCGTAGGGACTCGGCGGGACAGGAGAACCCGTCAGATCGAATGGAAGAAGCCCCGCAGCGCGGGGTATAGCGAATGATACAGCCGATGTCCCTGCGCATAGACATTTTGTTCCCGAGTCCGCGGCTCTATCGACTCGATCTCATGAATGGCGGCCTTGCACACATCTTCGGTTGAACCGTATTGGCCGGTCCCCGCCAGGGCCAAGAGGGCGGCGCCGTAGGCGGAACCTTCCTGAGTTTCGAGGACCGCCACGCGCTTGCCGAACACGTCCGCCAGCATTTGTCTCCAGAATGCGCTGCGCGCCCCACCTCCGGAAACACGCACCGATTCCACCGTCCCGCTGAGCTCCTCCACGATATCCAGGCAATCTTTCTGGCTGTACGAGACTCCCTCCAGCAGAGCGCGGATCAGATCGGCGCGGGTATGCTTCGCTGTCAGCCCGATCCAACCGCCGCGGGCCGACGCATCGAGGTGGGGCGTGCGTTCACCCATCAGGTACGGCAGCCAGAACAATCCGTCGGCTCCGGCCGGCGAGTTCGCAGCTTCCGTCGTGAGATCGTCGTAGGAGGCTCCTGGCGCCAGTTGGTTGCGGAACCACTGCAGGCTCAGGCCGGCGCCCTGCGTCACTCCCATCACGTGCCAGGCGCCGCGCACGGCATGACAAAACGTATGCACCCGTCCAGCCGGGTCGTACGCGGGTGCGCGCAGGTGAGCGAAGACAACACCGGAAGTTCCCAGCGTGCACGAGACACAGCCCGGCTCCACGATGCCATTACCAATCGCACTGGCCGCCTGGTCGCCCGCTCCAGCCACCACGGGCGTGCCTTCCGCCAAACCGGTACTTGCAGCGGCCCGTTGCGAAATGCGGCCGGTGATCTCACTCGATTCGGAGACGCTGGGAAGGATGGAGCAATCGAGGTCCAGCCCGCTGGCCATCTCGCGCGACCATTTCCTATTTACTACATCGAACAGCGCCGTACCCGAGGCATCCGATACATCGGTTGCGTATTCGCCAGTCAAACGGAAACGC
>Ga0335081_10002576_pt1 | contig 28565 bp, 18 predicted proteins | sample Lox_Sample_35_FD_206713 | JGI IMG/M metagenome (GOLD analysis project Ga0335081, IMG submission 206713) | Soil microbial communities from Loxahatchee National Wildlife Refuge, Florida, United States - Lox_Sample_3.5 | ecosystem: Environmental > Terrestrial > Soil > Wetlands | place: USA...
AGACCTCAGCCCTCCAGTTGATGCCGTCGAAAGTGAGCCATTGGTGCTTCCCTCGGGCGGGCGCCGCGGCGAACTCGTTGCGGTACCAGAAATCCGCGTAGAAGAACGAATCGGAAATCATGAGCTGGTTGTCGCCGTAGTTGGGATCCGGCAGCGCTCCGGCGTTCCAGTAGCTGGACAGCACGGTCGCGGGGACCGTGGCCACCAGCCAATCCTTGTCCTTGAATCCGGGCCGGGAAATGGCTTCGCCGCTGGCGGTGACGAGAGAATCTCGCTGAAGTCTCCAGCCGCCGCCCGAGAGCCCTTGCGCCGGTTTGGCGTGCGGCACCGGTCCGCCGCGTCCATACACTTCCAGCTCACTCAGAATGTAGCCCTTGGGCGCTTCGGCTTTAGTCAACAGAAGGCGCACGTAGCGGCCGCTTTCGGCGTGCGGCAGTTTCACGTCGTCGCCGATCGGGGCAACTGTCCTCCAAGTCCCGGCGTCGTCCGATACCTGGATGCTGCCTTGGGCCGCACGGCGGATCCAGTAGAGCTTCACGCGGTTGAACGTGCAGACCGCTCCCAGATCGACGTACACCCACTCCTCGGCGCCCGAGGCGCTCATCCACGCGCTGGTGAAGCGGTAGGGCCCGCCGATCTCCACTTGCTGGCCGTGGTCGAAGAAGCTCACCTCGCCGATCCGCCAGTTCAGCGCGCTCGCGGCGTCGAACTCGATCTTGTAGAAGCGTGCGTGCGCCGGCGCGGGGAATGAGACCGACGGTTTGAAGTCCCGGCCCGGCCGGTCCATGCTGGCGGCTCGGCCCAGTTCGTTCCAGCTTTGGCCGTCGCCGGAGCCCGACACCACGCAAGTCCATCCTGCGGCCTGCGAAGCGCTCGCCTGGACCGTGCCCTGAACGTCGACCCGCTCCACCTCGAGCGGACCGTCGCCGCCCGCCAATTCGAATTGAACCCAGGCATGCGTTCCGGGGAGGCTGACAGTGGTTACCAGGTTGTGATCCAACAGCAGTTCGCGCTCGTTCTTCCTGGCCACGCCGTTCTGGCTGGTAGTCGTGACCACCCATCGCGGCAGCACCGTTTCCTTGATCCCATCGGTAATCAGTTGCGCCGTGAGGTTGTAGTCGTAACTGCTGGAATGGTACGCGGGACGGTGCAACGCCAGGTTGCGATACCTGGAGTCAGTTGCCATAAGGGGCGCGAAGTCCTGCCTCGGATCGCCCGGATACACTCCTACACCGCGAGTGAACGGCTGGCCAATCAGGGACGTGGCACCCAGGGCCAGCAGAATCGTGAGACGCATGAGCGGAACTCGATTCTAGCAGGACCCTGGGCTCATAGACCACAAAAGGCGATACTTCGCCCCGCCGCGCTAGGTCTTCTGCGGGGCGGCCGGCAGACCGCGCTTCTCCAATGGCACGAAGTCGCGAACCATGTGGCCCGTGTAGATCTGGCGCGGGCGCGCGATCTTCTGCTCGGGATCGGTGATCAGTTCCTGCCACTGCGCCAGCCAGCCCGCCGTGCGCGGAATGGCGAACAGAACCGTGAAGATCTCCGGTTTGAAGCCCATGGCCTGGTAGATGATCCCCGAGTAGAAGTCCACGTTGGGGTAGAGCTTGCGCTTCACGAAGTAGTCGTCCTCGAGCGCGATGCGCTCCAGTTCCAGCGCGATCTCCAGCTTCGGATTGCGGCCGGTGACTTCGAATACCTTGTCCGCGGCCCATTTGATGATCCTGGCGCGAGGATCGTAATTCTTGTAGATCCGGTGTCCGAAGCCCATCAGTTTAAATTGGCCTGCTTTCACCTTCTCGATGTAGGCCGGAACCTTGTCCTTGGAACCGATCTCATCCAGCATTTTCAGGACTTCCTCGTTCGCTCCTCCGTGCAGGGGCCCTGACAGGGCTGCCGCCGCCGCGGCCGTCGAGAGGAACGGATCAGCCTGCGAACTGCCTACGGCGCGCATCGTATTGGCGCTGCAGTTCTGCTCGTGGTCCGCGTGCAAAATAAACAGAATGTCCAATGCCCGCGCCAGGATGGGATTCGCCTGATACTTGGGCTCTACCATCCTCCAGAGCATGTTCATGAAGTTCTCGGCGTAGTTGAGGTCGTTGTCGGGGTAGACATACGGGAAGCCTAGGCTGTGCCGGTAGGTGTAGGCCGCGATGGTCGGCATCTTGCCAATCAGCCGCAGGATCTGCAGCTTCCGAATCTCCGGATCAAAAACGTTCCGGGCCTCGGGATATACGGTCGAAAGAGCAGCGACGGTGCTGACAAGCATCCCCATCGGATGGGCGTCGTAGCGGAACCCCTCGAGGAACTTCTTGGTGGTCTCGTGCAGCATGGTGTGGTGCGTGACGTCGCGGACCCACTCTTTGAGCTGGGCCTCCGTAGGCAGTTCGCCGTACAGGATCAGATAGGCCACCTCGAGGAACGTGCACTTTTCCGCCAGTTGCTCGATCGGGTATCCGCGGTACCGCAGGATGCCCTTGTCGCCATCGATGAAAGTAATCGCGCTCCGGCACGACGACGTATTCATGAATGCGGGATCGTAGGTCATCAGCCCGAAATCCTCGGGCCCGGTCTTGATCTGCCGCAAGTCCATGGCCCGAATGGTCCCGTCATGAATCGGGATCTCGTACTTGGCCTGGGTGCGCTTATCGACAATGCTTAAGAAATCGTTTTCCATTGAATCCTCTCCCTGTGACCCTGGCTCGCGAGGCGCCGCGTGGCAGCAAAAAGCGCGGCGTTCGCCCCGGCCATCGTGCTTTCCGGCACTATGGCGCCGCTCGCGTGCGGACGGCACGGGAGCGGGTTGACTCAGTCCTCGTCTCGCGCTCGACCCGGTAGAAACCGGCGCCGCGCCCGCTACTCCTTCGGCTCCGGCCGCAACCTGTGCAGGCACGGCCGGCGACAAGTTCATAATAAGTCAATGCAAGGGCTTTGTTAAGTCCCTGCCGGCATTGTGATATAGTTGTGTGCAAATTTAGAGCTTAGGGCCTGTTAACCCAGTAGCCGTCCGGAGGCCATATGCAGTCCTACAACAACGTTCCAATTCCGCAGGATGGGGAACCCATCCAGGTTCGCGATCAGAAACTCATCATCCCCGACCATCCGATCCTCCCTTTCATTGAAGGGGATGGCACCGGGCCGGACATCTGGAAAGCTTCCCGCACCGTGTTTGACGCGGCGGTCGAGCGGGCCTACGGCGGCAAGCGCCGCGTGGCCTGGTATGAGGTGTTTGCCGGCGAGAACGCCTTTCGACGGTTCAACGATTGGCTGCCCCAGGGCACCGTGGACGCCATCCGGGAGTTCCATATCGCTATCAAAGGCCCGCTGACCACCCCGGTGGGCGGCGGCATTCGCAGCCTCAACGTCGCCTTGCGGCAGATCCTCGACCTGTACGTATGCATGCGGCCTGTCCGCTACTATCCGGGCGTTCCTTCGCCGATGAAACGGCCCGACCTGCTGGACGTGATCATCTTCCGCGAGAACACCGAAGACGTGTATGCCGGCATCGAGTTCCGGCAAGGGACACCCGAGGCGGCGAAAGTCATCGACCTCCTCACCAAGGAAATGGGTAAGAAGATTCGTCCGGATTCGGGAATCGGAATCAAGCCCATCAGCGTTACGGGGTCGAAAAGACTGATCCGCCGCGCCATTCAATACGCGATTGACAATGGCCGCCGCAGCGTAACGCTGGTCCACAAAGGGAACATCATGAAATTCACCGAGGGCGCGTTCCGCGATTGGGGATACGAGTTGGTGAAAGAGGAGTTCTCCGATAAATGCGTGACGGAAGCCGAAGCCGGCGCCGAAGCCCCACCGGGAAAGATCCTGGTCAAGGACCGGATCGCCGATTCCATGTTCCAGCAGGCGCTCCTGCGGCCCGATGAGTACGACATACTGGCCACTCCCAACCTGAACGGCGACTATCTGTCCGACGCCTGCGCGGCGCAGGTAGGCGGGCTCGGCATGGCGCCGGGCGCCAACATTGGCGATCTGCACGGCGTCTTCGAAGCCACGCACGGAACCGCGCCGAAGTATGCCGGCCAGGACGTCATCAATCCCTCCAGCCTGATTCTCTCCGGCGTCATGATGTTCCGCTACATGGGCTGGAAGGAGGTTTCGCAGCTCATCGAAACCGGGATCACCGAGACCATCCGGCAAAAGCGCGTCACGTACGATTTGCACCGCCAGATGGAAGGCGCGGTGAAGGTGAAGACCAGCGAGTTTGCCTCGTCCATAATCGCCAATATGGGTATGGCGCCGGTAGCGGTCTGAAGGACGGCGATACCGCACGCGAACGTTCGCACTGCGGTCAACATTTGCAAAATCCACGGCCGGACCGATCTGAACCTCGTCTCGCCGCACCAGTTGACGGTAACCTGAAATCTGATGAGCGCCCAACCCGCGCAGCTTCGACTCGAGCCTCTGACCGACATCCTCTCGCCCCCGCGGCCCGTGCCGCCCTATTTCGATCCGGCGTCGGACGCATGGGTGCTCAGCCGGTATCGCGACGTGCTCGCCGCGTTTCGCGAACCGAACCTGTGGACCGTGGGCTCAAGCGGCGAAGGCCAGATGGAGGTCCGCGACGAAATCGGGAAACTGCGTGCTCGCGGCGAGATGCAGGAAGAGCTCTCCTCCTCCAAAGTGAGCGAATGGCAGTCGCGCATGGAGACCCTGGCCGCCAGCGCGGTAGCGCAATTGCCGGCCGGCCGGCCCGTCGACCTGCTCCGCGAATTCGCCCTGCCCTGGTGTCTGTCCCTGGCTATCATAGCGACCAGAGTCGATCCCGACGACCGCCCCCGCCTTGCAGACCTGGGCGCTTCCGTTTTCTCCGGCACGGGCGAGCCGAAAGGCTCGGAGCTTCACGCGCAGGCCTCGGCGGCCACCGCCGAGTTGGACCGCTACTTTCAGCAAAGGGCGATGCGCAACGGAGAGCCAACCTTCATCGCCATCTCGCAGACCATGGCCCGGCTGCTGTCCAACGGGTGGCTGGTACTGTTCCGCCATCCCGCGGAAGCCGCCCGCCTGCGTGCCCAACCGGATCTGATCCCCGGCGCGGTCGACGAGCTTCTGCGATACGCCGGCATTATTCCCAAGCTCTTCCGGCGGGCCATCGCCGACGTCGACCTCGGCGGCCTGCGCATCGCCAAGGAACAGCGGGTCAACCTGATGGTCGCTTCCGCCAACCGCGACCCCGAACAGTTCCCCGACCCGGACCGCTTCGACGTGACACGCCGCGTCGCCAATCACCTCGCGCTCGGCATCGGCCGCAACTCTTGCATCGGAGCGTTCGTCATCCGCATGGCCGCGGCGGTCACAGCCGCCGCGCTTTTGAAGGAATTCCCGGATGCGGAGCCGGCCGGCACGGTGGAATGGGTCAGCGGCGCGGGATTCTGCTTCCCTGGCTCCGTGCAGGTGCTGCTGCGCCGTGCCTCTATGTGCTAAATTTTTAGCATGTGGTATTCATCCCGGTCTTTGCTCTTGACTCTTGCTCTGTTCCTGACGACCGCAGCTTGCGCGGTCCGCGCACCACAAACCTACCGGCTGATCCCCCAGGATCGCGGCCGTGTACTGGTCCCGCCCGGCGTAGCCACCCTGGCCGTCACGCAAGCAACGTTCACGGTAGAGATTCCTTCGTGGCGTCCTCCCTGCAATCCTACAGGAGACGCCGTCGCAATCCAGCCAAGCGGGAAGAAACTGCGCATCATAGTCACACGCGACTCCCTCGCCCTGCAACCGCCCGGCTGGCTCGGCCAGTGGACGGCGGAAGCCGAGGCTGCAGGTTGCCTGGCGCCGGGCAAGGGCCTGGAATTCGCGTCACGCATCCTCGACTCCGTCCCGCTCGATCCTTCCGTAGCCTACAAGCTCTTGCACGCTGACAATATTCGGAAAGGCTACATCGATCTTGGCCCCGAAGATCGCCTGCAAGTGGTCAGCCCCATCATGAAGGCTGGTGTAGCGCCCGACGCTCCCATCCTGGAGACCGCGACCGCTTCCGGGAATGACCGCCAGATAACGCTCGATGTCCGAACCACGACCAACCTAATCGGAGTCGAGACCGCCTGGTACGCCTTCCGACCGAAACCCGATCACATCGGCTCGACAATCGTCCCCATCGCCGCCGAGCGCAGCATTCAAGGCAGGAAGGAACCCGCCGATGCGCCCCTCACGAACTACTTCCAGTTCTCCCCGAGCGCCGCCTTCTACCGCCTGTTCTACAAAACCGATCCCGCCGACAACGGCATCACCGAAATCGTCATCACCGCACCCACCCGCGCGGAACTGGACCGCCGCACCCAGGCGCTCTCCGCCGATTTCAATCTCTGCCAAAAATCCGACCCGGACATGTGCACGGTGATTCCGCGGCGCGTCGCCGTGAACCCATTCCTGCTCGTGACCGTAAACGGCGCGGAGACCAGGCTCGTCATCGGCAGTTCGGTCCGCAATGCGATCATGGCCGGAGGCGGGCCGCCACGCGGCCAGGAGGTCCTGCCGCAGTTGACCGTCTTCAAACCCTACGCCGGCAAGTTGGTCCCGGTGGAATTCGACCGCAGCCGCCAGGAAATCCTCGATCTGGTTCTGCTCGGCGGCGAATCCATCTCCTGGAAGTAACGCTACCGCCCGATCACGACCCCGACACCCGAGGGATTGACTTCCAGCCTGTCGATTCGGTGGGCCAATTCGAACGGCCGGCCCACCATGGCGTTGGGATAGAGCACCAGCAGGAGATTCTGGATCAGGAACTGCAACATCTTGCCGTCGATCTCCACTCCCGAGATCTGCACCCGCTCCACATCCACCGTGGCCTTTCCCGCGGCGGAGTGCAGCCGCGCGGTGACGCTCACCGGCCGCTCGCCGTCCAATAGCATTGACATCAGCCGGCCCGGCGGATAGCCCTGCGCGCGCCTGACCTTGCCGAAATCCACCAAAGCGCTGCCGCTCACCACCCCCGGGCCATCGATCGTGAGTTTCGGGCTGCGTACGCCTTCCGGCGCCTCCCGCTCGGCATAGGCCGTCAGCTCCCGCAGGCTCAATTCCACTCTCGAACCGGCCTGTAGACGCTCCGCTTCGATCAGGTCGAACTTCTGCTTGGCCGACGAGTAGTAGTCGTAAGCCGCCGGCAGCATCCCCGCCAACACCAGCGGGATAGTCCAGATCGGGCGCACCTGCACCCATCCATAGACGGACCGGGCCGCGCCGCCGTTCCGGTTTCGGGTCATACCACCCATCTTGTGTGGCTAGGTTCCCAGTTTAACCCGCAGGGCGCATCGGTTGGCGGAAAGAAACTACACACGAAATCAACAGGTTAGGTGTTTCTGAGTAATTTCTCACCAATTGGCCAGCGTGTTGCATCAATTTCGGAGCCGATTGTGCCGATTCAGAGTGTGATTATCGTCGCCATTGCGGCGGTGTTGGCCATCGTCGCCATCGAGCGCCTGGTGAGGTCCTGGTTGAAATACCGCGGCCGCCGGGTGATCACTTGTCCGGAGAACCAACGGCCCGCCGGCGTCACGGTGGATGCGCGCCACGCGGCAACCTCCGCGCTGTTCAAAGTGCCGGAATTGCGGCTATCCACCTGCTCGCGGTGGCCGGAACGCGCCGGGTGCGGCCAGCAGTGCCTCAGCCAGATCGAAGCCTCGCCGGAGGATTGCCTGGTTCGCAACATCCTGCTGAGCTGGTACGCCGGCAAGACGTGCGCCTGGTGCGGCCAAGCCATCGGTCCCATTTCGTTGGCCGGCGCCAAACCGGCATTGCTGAATGCCGAAAGAGTATCCGTGGAGTGGAGTCAGATTCCAGCCGAGCAATTACCGGAGACGCTGGCGGCCTCCTTGCCCATCTGCTTCGCATGCCACATGGCTAACCGGCTGGTCCGTGAACATCCAGAGCTGGCAGTCAATCGCCCTAGGGAAGAAGGTATCAGCAGATAGTTTTCAGGTCGTTATCATGAGAGCGTTGTTTCTCTGCCTCGCGCTGGCAGCCCTGCCGGCAATCGGGGAACAACGGGGGACCTCTTTGGCACCCATTGCACTCTACACCCAGTTCCAGCAACAACCGCCGCCGGCGGTGCTGGCATCACTCCAGGAAGAAGTGGAGTCCATCATGGCCCCCATGGGTCTTCGCTTCGAATGGCGCCCGCTGACCGGCTCGCGAGGAAGCGAAATCTCCGTCGAACTGGCCGTCATCACCTTCAAAGGAAGATGTGACGTTGCTGGACTGACGTCCCACGAATCCAAGGCGGGTCCGCTCGGGTGGACCCACATCAGCGACGGCGCCATCCTTCCATTCGCCGACGTGGATTGCACCGGGATGCGCGACTTCATACAGAGGCAACTCCTCGCCGTCCGCTTCGAGGACCGCGAGGAGGCATTTGGCCGCGCACTCGGCCGCGTGCTGGCGCACGAGCTATACCATATCTTCGCCAACACCACCCGCCATGGCGTTTGTGGCGTCGGCAAATCCGCTTACAGCGTCGAAGAGTTGCTCTCGCGCGACTTCCAATTCCAAGAGCGCGAATCATTGGCGCTGAAGGCCAGCCAGGCACACATCGCTCTCGAAAGCAACTCGTCAATCGAGCCCTAGCGCACCTGTACGCACAAGCTTGAGCTCGTGCCTGCCGGCCGATAGCCGGCCGCAGGCAGGATCGCCCGCTCCCAATCTCTACCCCCCACCAGCCGTCGATGGCGCAATCGTCGCCGGGTTCCCCATCTGCTTCAATTCGCGCTCTCGCTCCAGCACCGTGACCCCTTTGGTCATCCAGTCCTCCGCCGGCGCGCCTTTCAAATAATGATCGAACCAGGCGTTGATGCGGCGATGGTAGTCAATCTGGTTGGCTTTCTGCGCCACCGAGTGGTTCTCGCCCTCATAAACCAGCATCAGGCATGGTTTGCCGGCTCGGCGCGCGGCGTTGTAGAACTCGATGTCCTGGTGCCAGTCGGACGCCCCATCGTGATCGCCCACCTCCATGAGTATCGGCGCCGCCAGCTTGTTCGCCACGAACGTCGAGGAGTTACGGATGTACGACGCCGGGTCCTCATACAGCGGAACCTGCATGCGCTCCTGCCCGACTTCCACGTGGTTGGTCTCCGGCGCGCCGCTGTTCCAATAAATCTCGCCGACGCTCGACGAGAGATTGGTCAATGCGCCGCCCACCGCCGCCGCGGCAAACAAGTCGCTGTGCGTCACGATAAACGTGGTCTCGTACCCGCCCCACGAATGGCCCGTAAGACCGACGTGCTTGGCGTCGATCATTCCGCTCTCGAGCACCTTCTTAACTGCCGACGAGACGCAGTCTAGGGCCGAGACTCCCGGATCGCGCGGCTTGAATGTGATATCCGGCCGCAATACAAAATAGCCGTGCTGGGTCCACACCGCCGGGTTGTAAGTGTTGCGCTCCGAAGGCGCCGTCCAGTTATGAAGCTGGTTGCTTTCGATCTCGTAAATCTGCACGATCATCGGATACTGCTTGCCCTTCTCGTAGTTGGCCGGGTAATACAGCGCGCCTTGCAACCGGTCGCCGTGCGAGTTCTTGTAATCGATCAACTCGGCGCGGCCCCAGGCGTATTGCGCGGCGAACGGGTTGGTATCGCTGACCCGCTTGGCGTCCTTCAGGTCTGGTCCGCCCGCGAAGAAGTTCGGTGACTCATCCCACGCGCCGCTCTGATAGACGAGAACGTCGGCATCCTTCGCTTTCTCCAGGCCGCGCACGCCCTTGTCGACGTACATCAGTCGATCCACTTTGCCGTTCTGCAGGAGCGCGTACCCCGTGTTCTTGGTCCACCGCCCTTCCAGGCTGAGGTAAACCGGTTTCTCCAGGTCGATCCACTCGGCTTCGCCGCCGCCGCGTCCGCCTCGTCCACCGCGCCCACCGCCTCCGCCGGGTGTCATCCGCACATAGCGAAGGCGGATCTCCTCCGCGCTCCCATCGGTCAAGCGCTTCGGCTTGGTCACGCCGTCGGGGAAGATCTCCCACAGATCATACGAATCGTAGACGATCACGCTGTGGTCGTCCTTGGTCCATCCCGCCACACCGTACGCCGGTTTCTGGCTCACCGGGTAGTCATTCTCCTTGTTGGTGAAGCCGATCTTCGAATCCTTGGTGATATTGCGGCTGGCGCCGGTCTCCAGGTCATAGATCCAGAAATCGCCTTCGCGGAAGTTCATCGCGTACTTGCCGCCAGGGCTGAACTCCACTGGCGGTATCAAGCGCTTGGCCACCTCGGCGCGCGAGCCCGTATCCACATTCACCTTGTAGACGTCGTCGAAATTACGCCCGAACATGGCATCCTTTTCATACGGCGTTCCGTCCAGAGCCAGCGCGCGCGAGCCGTAGCGCGGCAGCCGCACATCCTCTTTGACATTGGTCGAAAGCGCCACCGGCCGGTCGCTCGTCATTACGTGCCAGGCCGCCGGGGCATTGCGGTCTCGATCGCGGTTGGCCGTCAGCTTCTGTTCGCTGATCACGTTCGGATCCTGCCAGTGCCAGACCTCGACCGTGGGCGGATCTTCGTCCGACCTCTTGACTTCGATCTTCTTGGGCCAATCCGCGACTCCCACGTACACGATGGAGCCGTCCTCCGACCACTGCGGCGCGCGCGCTGCCACGATGCGCTGCGGCGCGTCCACATGCGCGGAATGCTTATCGCTCAAGTTCTTCCAGGCGAGCACGATGTAGCTCTCGCCTTCGTAAGCGTCCTGCTTGACCGAGCGCAGCGCCGCCAGGTCGCTCGATTCCTTGCGCCACGTAAGCGCGGTGAATAGAGCAGGCCCGGCGTCCAGCACCTTGAGCGCTCCCGCGCGTGGATCGAACACCTGCAGCGCGTTGCCGATGCGCCCATCCACCCCGATGGCCATCGCCAGGTTGCTGCCCTTGTCCTGCCAGGCGTAAGCCGTGACGTTGCCGAATGTCGTATCGAGGCCGGTCGCGAGGTTGCGCACGATCAGCACGGTGCCGACCGGATCGCGTTCCGCCTCATTCGCCGCTGCGCCGCCGCGACCTCCGCGGCCGCCTCCGGCAGGAGCCGCGGCAGCCGCACCGCCACGCGCGCCGCCCGCAGCCGCGGGAACGTATTTCCGAAATGCTAGATAGGGACCGTCACCCGCGAAGGCGAAGCTTTGCACTTCGTCAACAACCGTGTTCGATCCGCTGGAAAGTTCGAGCACGTTCAGCTTGTTCTGCATCGGCCTGCCGGCCTTTCGCGCCCGGTCCTGCTCGGTCTCGGAAACCGTGGATTCGCATGCCAGCCAGCGCGAATCGGAGGAAAACGCGGCGCCCGAACAGAAGGCCAGCACCTGCGCTTTGCCGCCGCCGGCCGTGGCCGCGACGCGCAGCTCGTTGTCGCCGTTCGTGCGTCGAATTTCATGCGCCAGCCATTTGCCGTCGGGTGACAGCGTACCCGCGCCGAGCGTCTCGAATTTGCCGTAATCGGCCGGAGTGAGCGTCGGCTTGGTCTGCGCGATCAGGCAGGTCGCCAAACTCGCCGCCAAAAGGAGGATGAGGAGGTTGCGGATCGTCATATCGGAAACGATTCTATCGCACGGCCAGGCCGAACACGGCGCTGCCCCGCCGCCAGATCCACGTGATAGCCTATCCATTCTTATGAAGCTCGCAGCCGCATTGCTGTTTGCCCCGCTTTGTGTCGTGCTGGCTCAGGTGCCGGCGCCGGAATCGGTGCTCGGTCACAAACCCGGCGACGACTTCTTTCTCGCCACCTATGACGAGTCGCTCGGCTACTTCCAGAAGCTTGCCAAAGCCACCGACAAGCTCAAGCTGGTCCACGTCGGCAAAACCACCCAGGGCCGTGACTGGTACATCGCCATCATCTCCGCGCCGCGCAATCTCGCCGACCTCGACAAGCACAAAGACACCGCCCGCCGCCTCGCGCTCGTCAAGGGCCTCACTGACGAGCAGGCGCACACTCTGGCGCACAACGGCAAAGTGATCGTGCACATCGATGGCGGCCTGCACGCCACCGAAGTCGCGCCCGCGCAGATGACCATTCAGCTCGCCTACAACCTGGTCACTGCCGCCGATCCCGAGACCGCCGCCATCCTCGACAACGTCATCCTGCTGCTCTGGTTCTCCATCAATCCCGACGGCCAGAACATGGTGGCCAACTGGTACCGCGGCAACCTCGGCACGCCGTACGAAGTCAGCAACCTGCCGTGGCTCTACCAGGAATACATCGGTCACGACAACAACCGCGACGGCTACATGAACAACATGATCGAGTCGCAGGTGATCACCAAGACCGAGCTGGAGTATTATCCCGAGGTTTTCTACAACCATCACCAGACGGCTCCCTTCCCCGCGCGCATCTGGATTCCGCCGTTCGGCGACCCGGTCTCGCTCAATCCGCACCCGCTCATGTACCGCTGGGTGAACGTCTTCGGCACGGCGATGGCCGCATGGCTGGACGAGCACGACATGCCCGGAGCAATGCATCGCGGCCGCTTCGACGACTGGTACCCGGGCTTCGTCGACCACGTGAACAACTTCCGTAACACGGTTTCCTTCCTCACCGAAACCGCCCTATACCAGTACGCCACGCCGCACTTCTACACCACCAACGACTTCCCTTCTGCCCAACAGGACCTGCACACCGAGGTCTATTACTCCAGCCCCTGGCGAGGCGGCTGGTGGCGATTGGGCGATGCGGTGCATTATACGCTGGGCGCGTCGATGGCCGTGCTCGATACCGCCGCCAAGAACCGCGAGGAGCTGCTCTTCGACCGCTATCGCGCCGGAAAAGATGTCATCGAGCACTTCACCAAGGACCCGCCCTACGCCTACATCATTCCGCGCGAGCAGCGCGACACGCCGACCGCCGCGCTCCTGGCCGAGAAACTCATCATTGACGGCATCGAGGTGCACCAGGCCACCCACGACTTCAAGGCAAACGGCTCCACTTATAAAGAAGGCGATTGGGTGATTCTGATGGACCAGCCGTTCGCTGCCCTGGTAAAAGAGCTGTTCGATATCCAGAAGTATCCCGAGATCCCGCGCCCGCCGGCCATCGGTGCGCCGGCCGCTGCTCCCGCCGGCGGCGGTAGAGGCGCCGCCGCGGCTCCGGCCACGCCGCCGGCGGCAATACCGACAGCCGGTGGAGGTGGCCGCGGCGCAGGTGCCGCTCCACAGACCGCGGCTACTCCGCCAACCGCACCCGGTGGTGGGGGCGGTGGAGGCGGAGGAGGTCGAGGCGGCGGTGGAGGCGGGCGAGGTGCCGCTGCTGCCCCCGCAGCCCCGGGCGCCGCTCCAGCAGCAGGACCACAGGCGCCGCTCGCGCAGACCCCATACGACGTCACCGGCTGGACCCTGCCCATCCAGATGGGCGTGGAAGTGGTTGCGGTAGCCCAACCCGTCGACGACGCCACCCGCCGCCTGCTCCGTAAGATTGACCGCGTCGAGCCGATCCAGGGCAAAGTGGAAGGCTCCGGCCCGGTCTTCTCCTTCTCGCACAACACCAACGCCTCGCTGCGCGCGGTCAATGATGTCCTCGCTGCGGGCGGCACTGTGAGCTTCGCCAAGAACGGCGGCGTCATCTATGCCACCGGCAATGCCGAAGCGATCCTCAGGAAGGACGGCGTTAATGCCGCCTCGCTCAAGGAAGCGCCCGATTCATGGCCCGTAAAGAAGCCGCGCCTCGGCCTCTACGAACCTTGGATGGGCAACATCGACGAAGGCTGGACCCGCTGGATCCTCGACCAATTCCACTTCCCCTTCACCCTCCTGCATAACCCCGACGTGAGGGACGGCCACCTGCGCGACCAGTTCGACGTCATCCTGTTCGCCGAGATCGGCGCGGCTCAGATCATGAACGGCAACCGGCCCGGCACCGTTCCCGGCCAGTACGCCGGCGGCATCGGCGAGGAAGGCGCACAAGCCCTCCGCGACTTCGTCACCGCCGGTGGAACGGTCGTGACGCTCGGCAACGCATCGGCGTTCGCCATCGAGCAGTTCAACCTGCCGGTCGCCAACGTGCTCCAGGGCGTCAGCCAGAACCAGTTCTTCTGCTCCGGCTCGCTGCTGCGCGTGGAGATCGCCGACGCCAATCATCCTCTAGTTGCCGGCCTCCCGCCCACACCCGCCGTGATGTTCGAACGCAACGAAGTATTCGATACGCGGCCCGCCTTCCGCGGCAAGGTCCTGGCGACATATATAAAGGACCGCAGCCCGCTGGTCAGCGGGTTCCTTCTGGGCGCCGAGCTGATTCAGGGCAAAGCCGCCGCTCTGGACGCCAACTACGGCAGCGGGCACGTCATCCTGCTGGGCTTCCGCTCGCAATGGCGTGGGCAGTCGCAAGGCACGTACAAATTCCTGTTCAACGCTTTGTACTATGGCCCCGCGATGGCGCCGGAAGCGCCGGCGGGCGGAGGTCGCGGCGGCCGCGGAGGCGGCGGCAATCCGCAACAGGCGGCCTGGAGGCGGGAAGCCGAAGCCGTCAAGACCGAGCTGACCCATCTGCTCGATCTCAACCGCGCCTATTTCACCGCTCGCGGGCCGGCTGCAGCCGAGCCCGGCAAGCAGCTCGAAAGCGCGCTCGATGCCTTTCAGCGCGATCGCATCCCGCTGCTCGACGATCTGCGCGCGCAAGTGGAGGATGCGGCAGGCGTGCGCGGCGAAGCCGCCTGGTCGGCGCAGCTTAAGCGGCTCGCGGCGGATTTGCGCACCAGAGATTTCAGCGCGTCGACGATTGACAACCTTCTCGATCAATACAGACTGGCGGTGGTGCCATGAGAACCCTCACGAAACCAGCCGGCAACCGGATTGCCGGCGTGACGCTGACACTCCTGCTGGCCGCTAGTGCGTGGGCCCAGTTGCCGACACCGGAATCGGTGCTCGGCCACAAGCCGGGTGACGATTTCTACCTGGCCACCTACGAAGATTCGCTCGGATATTTCCGCAAGCTCGCCGCGGCCTCCAATCGCATCAAGCTGGTGAATGTCGGCAAGACCACGCAGGACCGCGACTGGTGGATCGCATTCATCTCCGACCCGCAGAACCTGGCCCAACTGGATCACTACAAGGAAGTCTCGCGCCGCCTGGCAGTGGCGCGCGGCATCACCGACGAGCAGGCCCATGCCATGGTGCGCGACACCAAGCCCATCATCCACATCGATGGCGGGCTGCACGCCACCGAGGTAGCCAACCACCAGCACACCATCCAGCTCGGCTACGACTTGGTGGCCGGCGAGACCGCCGAGATCAAGGCCATCCGCCAGAACCTCATCGTCGAGCTGTGGTTCTCCATCAACCCCGATGGCCAAAGCGCGGTCGCCAACTGGTACCGCCAGAACGTCGGCACGCCTTACGAGGTCGCCCCCCTGCCGGTGCTCTACCAGGAATACGTCGGGCACGACAATAACCGCGACGGCTACATGCTGAACATGCTGGAATCGCGCGTGGTCACCAAGGCCACCCTCGACACCCAGCCCCTGGTCTTCTATACCCAGCACCAGTCCGCGCCCTTCCCCGGCCGCATCTACCTGCCGCCCTTCGCCGATCCCATCTCCGGCAACATGCACCCGCTCATGCTCCGTTGGCTCAGCCTGATCGGCATGACCATCGCGCAGTACCTGGACGACCACGGGTTGCCCGGCTCGATGCACCAGGAAACCTTCGACGTGTGGTATCCCGGCTACCTTGACAACGTCGGCAACTTCCGCCACACCATTTCGTTCTTCACCGAGACGGCGCTCTACCAGTACGCCACGCCGCACTTCTACACCGTGAACGATTTCCCGGCCGTCCGGCAGGGGCTGGGAACCGAGATGCTCTACTCGAGCCCCTGGCGCGGAGGCTGGTGGCGTCTGGCCGATGCCTGCCGCTACATGTACGAAGCCGATATGGCGGTTCTCAACCTGTCGTCCAAGTACCGCGAGCAGATGGCCTACAACAAGTACCGCGCGGCCCGCGACACCATCGAGAAGTTCACCAAGGACCCGCCATTCGCCTACGAAATTCCGCGCGAGCAGCACGACGCGCCCACCGCCGCGGTGCTGCTCGAGAAGCTGATGCTGCACGGCATTGAAGTCCACCAGTCCGCCAAGCCGGATGCCTGGGTCATCCTCATGGACCAGCCGTTCGCCGGCCTCGTCAAGGAGCTCTTCGAGCCGCAGGTCTATCCCGCCATGTCCCAGCGCCCCTACGACGTCACCGGCTGGACGCTGCCCTTCCAGATGGGCGTGGAAGTCCACGCCATGACCACGCCGCTCACCAAGCAGTTCCGCGACAGCCTGCGCCCCATCCATGAGATCACCGGGCTCGCCGCCCCGTTCGCGCTCTCCGCCAACGCCGGCTATCGCGCCATCAACCAGATCCTGGCCGCGAAGGGCAAGGTTGCGCTGGCGGGCGACGAAATCACCGCGTCCGATCTCGAGAAAACCAAACTGGATTCGCTCCTGGCCGAGAACCGCCTGCGCGCGGTCCCTTCCAAGGACGCCGGCAAACCGATCAAACCGCAGCGTATCGGCCTGTACCGGTCGTTCGTCGCCAGCATCGATGAAGGCTGGACGCGCTGGATCCTCGAGCAGTTCCAATTCCCCTATACCAGCCTCTACAACGCCGACGTGCGCGCCGGCCACCTCCGCGAGCACTACGACACCATCGTGATCCCCGACATGAGTGAGCGCACCATCCTCGACGGCCACCGCCCCGGCACCATTCCCGAACGGTACGCCGGCGGCATCGGCGACGAGGGCGCGCAGGAACTGCGCGATTTCGTCAGTGGAGGTGGCACGCTGGTCACGTTCAACAACGCCACCCTGTTCGCCATCAGCCAGTTCCAGTTGCCCGTGACGAATGCGCTCGCCGGTGTGCAGCCCGCCCAGTTCTTCTGTTCCGGGTGCCTGGTGACGGTGCACATCGAAGACTCCAAGAACCGCCTGACCGCCGGCCTTTCACCGGACACCATCGTGATGTTCGAGCGCGGCCCGGCGTTCGACACCAAACCCGAGTTCAAAGGCGCCGTGCTGGCCCGCTACCCGCGCGAGCGCTCACCGCTCGCCAGCGGCTACCTGGCCGGCCCGGACCGGCTGGAAGGCAAGGCCGCCGCGCTCGACGCCGAGTACGGCAAAGGCCACGTGATCCTGCTGGGCTTCAAGCCCCAATGGCGAGCGCAATCACACGCCGCATACAAGTTCTTCTTCAACGCGTTCTACACGGAGTGAACTGGCGCCCGCGAGGCACCAGTTTCTATCGGGTACCGTTGCTCGTCGCCAGCGCTTTCTGCAGCCGGCTGATTTCCACGGCTAGCGGGAGCTGAGCATCGGCCTGCTTCCACAACTCGACAATGGAACCGATCACTTCGGCCGCGCGGGCCTTTTCACCGCGCTGCTGGTAGAACTCGGCCAACCGCGCATGGGCAGCCAGCCATGCCTGTTGCGGCTCCCAGCCCAGCGCCAGCCGCTGACCAATCACCTTTTCGTAATACGACACCGCGCGATCTGCAGTGCCAGCCTTGTCGTACGCATAAGCGAGGCTCTCAAGAGTTAAAGGGCCGCTCGCTTCCAGGTCCGCGCGCTGCAACGCTTCTAGTGCGGGTGCGCGGTTGCCACCCGCCAGCGCCACTTCCCCTTCCAGCCTGCGCAATTCGCTGCTCTCCTTCGGATTGTTGGGGTCGCTGTCCCGCTTCAGTTTCTCCAGGATGCGCTCCGCCTTCTCGACAGAGCCGGCGCGCGCATACGCGATCGCGATCCGCGCGCTCAGCCAGTTGCAGGGAGCACCCAGCAGTTCGAGCGAGTGCGACGCCTGGTCGAGTTCGCCCAACTCGCCAGCCTTATCGCCCTGCGCTCCGAGCAGAGAGGACATAAAAAAGTGATTGCGCGCGTTGCCGAGCCGCCAGACTTCGTTGTCGGTCGAGAGAATCGCTTCTCGCAGCCGCGTCTTCGCGTCGCCGTACTTGCCCTCGTACATGTCCAGCAAAGCCTCAGAGCGCAGCCCATTCGGCCGTGACTCCGGCTTGGCTATCGCCAGCGCGAAGACTTCTCTCGCCTTGGCGGGGTTCCCGCTCTTGACCAGCGCGAAGCCGTACTCGTGGTTGAGGTTCGCCAAGGTGATCCAGCCGGGCTCCAACTCGAAAGCCTTGGCGTAGGAGGCAAGCGCCTCATTGGACTTGTCCCACATGTCATAGCTGGAGGCAAGGTTGATATGGCTGCTCGCATCGTTGGGAGCCACGCGAATCACTTGCTGGAACTGCTCCACGGCTTCCGGGAGCCGGTCATGGTTCATCAACAGTGTGCCGAGACTGTAGCGCACGCGCCAATCGTCTGGGTACATGCCCAGATAAGCCTGGCCGAGTCTGACAGCCTCGTCGAAGTGGCCCAGGCTGTTCGCGCGCAAAACCAGGATATGCAGCCGCTCGCGCTCCGAAAGCCGTTCAGTCAGCTGCAACGCCCGGTCATAGTGCGCCTTCCCCTCGACCGGATCCGAGAAAATATGGCTCAGGCATGCGCTGCCCAAAGCGGCGTGGGCCATGGCAAAGTCCGGGTCTTGGCGCAGAGCGTCACGGAATAGGGTGACCGCCTCCCGGTACTTTCCCTTTTGCCAGAGCTCTTGACCTTGCGCCAGCAGTTCAAGGGCGTACAAGGAAGGCGTCGTAACCTGCGGAAGCGGCCGCTCATTCCGCCGGATGGAAAGTAGTGATTCGCCCAGGTCCCTGCGAATCCGCGACGCCAGGTGGCCCAACGCGCCTAGAATCTGGTTCTGACCGGCCGCATTTTCGATATAGGACCGAACGGCTTCACCCGTGCGCGGATCCACCAGCCTGGCTGTCAGGACGTACTGCGTGCCGACTTTTCCAATGCTGCATCGGATCAGCCCGCGGGCATTCTCGCGCACGCAGACCTCGCGTCCCAGTTGTTCGTCGATTTTCTCGGAGGGGTTCTTCCCCATGCGCCGCAGAGCGTCTTCAATCTGCGCCCTGGGAATCACGTTCGCATGCTTCGACTGCTCGAAGCTCGCGATGAAGGCTGTCGATAGAGTCTTGTCGAACAGCGGATCGCCCGTTTGATTGTCGAAATCCTCAACGAGCACCCAATCCCGTGCAGCAAACGGCAGCGCCGCGGCGCGGCTCGAGCCGACGTACCAGGTGGCGCCGGCCGCCACCACCATCAATCCAGCCAGTACCCCGCCCGGGACCACAATCGAACGAGGAATGCCCCAACGTCTCCGAACCGAAGGGCCTTCTTCCGCCGGGGCCTCCAAGGCGTCAGCCGGTTCTTCCTGTTCCAGCCGCGCACGCCGGTTCTCCCACCATGTGTCCAGTTCCGACGAGGAAGCAAAGACCGAATCCCGCTTCTCGTGGCTATGCCGCTGAACCGGCAAGCCCTCCGTCCGTTCCCATCGCTGGGCGGTGCGAATGGTTCGGTTCAGGTAGGCGGCGATCTCCTTCCAGGACTCCAGGCGCCGTTCCGGACGCGGACCCTGCGGCTGGACCTGTCGAAGACCCGGCGGATGGCTCATAGCTACCTCGTCCCGGCTGGAAAGAGAGTATCAGGTCGTAAATAGTATAAACCGCCCGATCCGTCGCGACAAGAGACGACATCTGTGGATGTCGCCTCTTTTCTGTTGCTTCCATGCTTGGTCCGCCGTAGATTTCGAACCAGGGAAAGCAGAAGGAGCTCGATATGAACGATCCGCGGACCATGTGGTTGTGCATCACCAACATTGCAATGGCGGTCGTCGTTGCGGTCTGTTTTATTACGGTAGCGTGGCTCGTCCTGGCCGAGGTGGCCGTCAGGGTGAGGAGAAAATGGGCACTCTGGTCGGAGTTGGACCGCGACATGCGCCGCCTTGTCAATGGAGGCCACTGGGTGGTTCCATGTCCTGACGACCAGGCCAGTGACTGAGATGTCCCAGGCGATCCTTCATGACAGCACGTTGTGTGTCGGCTGCCGGATGTGCGAGGCCGCATGCGCCAAGCGCTGGAGCCTGCCCTACAACGACACCATCGCCCGAGAGGAGCGGCTATCCTCGCATAAGCTGACGGCCGTGGTAGTCCGCGACGACAAGTGCTCGCGGAAGCTCTGTATGCATTGCGCCGAACCGGCCTGCGTATCAGCCTGCCCGGTGTCGGCCTTGCAGAAGACCGCCATCGGCCCGGTTATCTACCAGGAGGAACGGTGCATGGGTTGCCGGTACTGCATGGTGGTGTGCCCCTTCCAGGTGCCGGCCTACGAGTGGTCCAGCCGCCTCCCCCAAGTGAGGAAGTGCGACATGTGCTACCAGCGGCTCGTGGAGGGAAAGTCGACGGCTTGTGCCGACTACTGTCCGACCGGCGCCACCATCACCGGCGATCGCGAGTCGCTGATCGCCGAAGCCCGCAAGCGTATGGGGGAAAATCCCGAGAGCTATTATCCGCGGATCTACGGGCTCACTGATGCCGGCGGGACCTCGGTGCTCCTGCTTTCGGCCGTGCCTTTAGAGACGTTCGGTATAGGAACTACTGCTCCACAAGAGCCCTTGCCGGCGCTGACGTGGTCGGCGTTGAGCCAGGTGCCCAGCCTTGTGATGCTCGGCTCCGCGTTGCTGGGTGGCGTTTCCTGGATCGTCCACAGACGCAGCCAGGTGGCGGCGGTTGAGGGAAACGGTGCGAAGTGCGGAAAGACGAAAGACCCGCAATGACCCGGATTCTGCGGCTCACCCTCTGGCAGTGGCTTTTCCTCGCCGCGATGGCGGCGGGAGCCCATGCCGGCTATGTCCGCGCCGTATACGGGCTGGGCGGGTCGACCAATCTGAGTGACAGCTTCCCCTGGGGCATCTGGATTGGGTTTGACGTTCTCTGCGGCGTTGGTTTGGCCACCGGCGGCTTCACCCTCGCTGCTATGGTTTACGTCTTGAACCTCCGTCGCTACGAGCCGATCGTGCGGCCAGCGATCGTGACCGCGCTCTTGGGCTACGTGCTGGAAATTCTGGCGCTTCTGTTCGACCTGGGACGTCCGGACCGCATGTGGCACTCGCTGGTGATGTGGAATCCGCGGTCACCCATGTTCGAAGTGGCTTGGTGCGTGGCGCTCGGCACGGTCGTGCTCTTTCTCCAGTTTCTTCCGGCGGTCTTGGAACGCTTCGGCTTGGCCCGGTCGCTGAAATGGGCCAGGTTGACCCTGATTCCGTTGGTAATCGTAGGCGCTCTCCTGTCCGCGCTGCACCAGTCGATGCTTGGCAGCCTGTACCTGATCGTGCCGCGCAAGCTTCATCTGCTGTGGTACTCGCCTCACCTTCCGGCGCTCTTCTACGTCTCGGCGATTTGCGCCGGGCTCGCCATGACGATTTTCGAATCCTGGCACAGCAGCAAGGTGTTCGGTCGGCGGTTGGAGACGCCGCTATTAGCCGGCCTTTCGCGCCCGCTCGGCGCGCTGTTGCTGCTCTATGCCGCGATGCGCGCTGCGGACCTGTGGCACCGAGGCGTGTGGCGCCTGGCATTCCAGCCCAGGCTGCAAAGCTACCTGTTCATTCTCGAGATTCTGTTGGTGTTACTGCCGATTGCGATCCTGATCCGGCCGCCCGACCGCCAAAGCCCGCTCGCGCTCTACTCGGGTTCGGTAATGGTCTTGTTCGGTTTTGTGGCTAACCGGTTGAACGTCAGCATCACGGCCATGCAGGCCGGCGCCGTCACGCCCTATTTCCCTCGATGGACTGAGCTGGCCGCGACGGTTGCCATCTGCGCGCTGGGTGTTGCTATCTTCGGCCTGCTGGCCAGGCGGCTGCCGCTCTATCCCGGTCATCCCAACGCCCAACCCCTCACAACACATTCGCCTACTTTTGTTTCCGATGAGTTACCATAGCCTTTCACGGAGGCAGCAATCATGTTCCGGGCGGGCGCGCAGTGAAGGTCACGTTCTGGGGTGCGGCCGGCGGCGTCACCGGCTCCATGCACCACGTGGAATCCGGCGGGCGGCGCTACCTGCTGGATTGCGGGCTCAACCAGGGCCGCCGCAGGGAAGCTGACCAGAAGAACCGCAACCTGCCGTTCGCACCCTCCTCCATCGACGCCGTCGTTCTCTCGCACGCCCACATCGATCACAGCGGTAACCTGCCTACCCTGGTCAAGGACGGTTTCTCCGGCCCGATCTACTCGACACCTGCCACCATCGACCTGTGCGGCTGGATGCTGCGCGACACGGCCCACATCCACGAGAAAGACGCCGAGTTCCTCAACAAACGCCTGGAACACCGCAAGTCCATTGGCCTGGAAGACGGCCACGTAACGCCGCTCTACACCATGGAGGATGCCGAGCGTACCCTGCCGCTCTTCCAGCCCGTCCCCTACCACTCGCCTCACAACCTCGGGCCCGGCCTGATGTACGTGCCGTACGACGCCGGCCACATTCTCGGATCGTCCTGCCTGGTGCTGCACGAAGCGTCCAACGGTTCGCGCGTGCGGGTGGCGTTCTCGGGCGATATCGGCCGGCCGAACCTGCCCATCATCCGCGACCCGGAGGTCATGCCGGCTGCTGATTACCTGATCATGGAGAGCACCTATGGCGGCCGGCTCCATAAAGACGTCAGCCACGTTGTCAACAAGCTCCGCGATGTGGTGAATCGCACAGCCCGGCGCGGCGGCCGCATCATCGTGCCGGCCTTCGCCGTCGGCCGGACGCAACAACTGGTGCTGCTCCTGCACCAGCTCACCAACGAGAAGCAGATCCCCAACATCCCCATCTTCGTGGACAGCCCCCTGGCTCTGAACGTCACCCAGGTGCACCGCGACCACCCCGAATGCTTCGACGACGAGACGCGGGAGTACCTGCGCCACGGCCAGGATCCGTTCGGTTTCCAACGCCTCCAGTACATCCGCGACGCCTCCGAATCCAAGAAGCTCAACGACCTTCACGGCCCGTTCGTCGTCATTTCCGCCTCCGGCATGTGCGAGCAGGGCCGCATCCTGCACCACCTCCGTAACAACATTGAAGATCCGCGCAATACCGTGCTCATCACCGGCTTCCAGGCGCAGGACACCCTCGGCCGCAAGCTGGTGGAGAAATGGCAGGAGGTCCTGATCTTCGGCGAGCCGACCCGCGTGCGGGCGGAAATCTCCAGCCTGGACGAGTTGAGCGCTCACGCCGACCAGCGGGAACTGCTAGAGTGGATTAAGCCGCTGGCGCCTTCGCTACGCAAGGTCTTCCTGGTGCACGGCGAACCCCAGCAGGCCGAGATGCTGGCCAAGCTCCTCCATTCCACGCACGGACTGGAGGCCGTAATCCCGGCGCCGGGCCAGAGTTTTGAACTGACTTAGGCGAAACGGAAACGCCCTCATGGGCCATCTATACTGAAAGAAGCAAAAGGAGTATCCACAGAGAGTATGACACCGACCTATTCGGATCCGCCGCGTTCGGGACTGGTGACGGCGCTGGTCGCGGGCGCCATCATCGCCCTCCTGGCCGCGGTCATTTACTTGTTCGTGCAGGTGGACCATATGCAGACGGATATGGCCAAGCTGCAGGAAAAATTCATGACCGAGCTGACCAATCAGAAGGACGCCAGCTCGGTGAACGCCGCCGCGCAGTCGAAGCACATCGAGTTGCTCAAGCAACAACTGGAAGACGCGAACAAGCAGAACGCCGCGCAGGCTAAGAACCTCTCCGCACAGGCCAAGCAGGAAGCCACCGCGCACACGGATGCGCTGGCCAAGCAGATCGCCGCCGAAGAGGCGCAGTTGAAGCAGCAGCAGGCGGCCCAGCAGGCCGAACTCGGCGACGTGAAGTCGGCCACCAACGCCGCCAACGCCAAGATCGCGGATGTATCGACTGATGTCGGGGGCGTGAAGAGCCAGGTGACGGCGACGCAGGCCGAACTCCAAAAGACCATTGCCACCCTCAAGTCCGTTCAAGGCGACATGGGCGTGCAGAGCGGGTTGATTGCCACCAACGGCAACGAACTGGCCGCGCTGAAGCTGCGCGGCGAGCGTAACTATATCGACATCAAGCTGGGCAAGACCAAGGCGCCCCAGCGCTACGCCGATATCACTCTGTTGCTGAAGAACGTCGACCCCAAGAAGAACAAGTACACCGTGCAGGTGATGGCCGACGACAAGCTCACTGAAAAGAAGGACAGGAATATCAATGAGCCGGTCCAGTTCTACACCGCCAAGGGCGGCCACATCCCCTACGAACTGGTGATCAACCAGGTCCAGAAGAACGAGATCATCGGCTACCTGGCGACTCCCAAGGAGCAGGCGTCCCGGTAGCTCTATCCCCGGCCGGCGCGGCTCGTATCCGTGTCGCCCGGCCAGGTTCCTGCGTCGATCTTCTCGACCAGCCGCTCTACGTGCAGGCAGTAGAGCGCCGGCTTGCCATCGCGGTCGCTCTGGAAATAGATGCGCTGCGCGTCTGGCGAGAAGCGCGGCGCCGTCATTTCGGGGTGACTGGCCTTGTGCTCGCAGAGCGTCAGCTCCCGCTGCGTGACCCGAAGCAGGATCAGGATTGTCGGCGAGGCCGCGTTGCGGCTGGCGCCCACAAACACCGAAGTGTCGCGGTTGAATCCGAACTGGACATACTGGCTGGTCTTGGCCACCCGTTGGTCGGCGTTGGTATCGGGCGTGCACTCCCGGATGGCGTTCAGTTGCCGGCTGTCCTCCGGGTAGTTGAGGTACAGCAGCGTCTTGCCGTCCGGCGCCCAATCCGCCGGTCCGATGCGGCCGGCCGCCAGCCTGAGCTGGCGCTTCTGCGTGCCGTCGGAATTCACCAGCCACAGCGCCTCGTCGCCTTGCCGGAACACGATCTGCGCCCGCATCGGCCGCGCGATCGGATGGCTCATCACGAACGGCGCTTCCACCACCGTGCGGGCCGCCCCCTGCGCCAGCGATACCATCCGCAGCCGCGAGCCGCCGCCGCGCTGCTCGGCGAAGGTGGCGTGCGTGCCGTCGGGCCCCACGCTCATCCCCGCGCACCGTTCCCATCCCTCCGGCACCTGGTACAGTTGCCGCTCCCGCCCTGCCGCGCTCGAGAGGAACAGCGAGCGGCCGGCAAAGAAACAGAACGAGCGATTGTCTGGCGTCAGGGTCAGCGAGGTGCCGTCCAGGTCCTCCACCGCGGTCAGTTCCCTGCTCTCGCCCGTCTTCAAATCCATGCGAAATGCTTGCGGCCCGCTGCCGCGGTCGCAGCAGAACATCAGGGACGCGTTGTTGCGCGTCACCGCCCGGTTGTACCATGCCGGCAGCGTGCTGGTGTGCTCTGGGTTGGTTAGCCGGTAAACGTCCAGCTCGGTGGTGGGGTCCTGATATCGCCGCACTTCTCCGGCGAAGCTGGCTCCCTTCTCCTGGCCAAGCAGGCCGCCGGCCAACCCGGAGAAAAGGAAAACCCTGCGCGAGCATCCACGCGCGCCACCAGCCATGATTCGATGGTAGCAAGAGTCCGCCGGAGCGGGCCGCTTTTGCCGCGTTAAAGGCGCTTCTCCGCATCCGTCCTCTTTACATACACGTTAAACTAGGAACAGCGGATTTCCCCCGTACCGGGACCATCCATGATTGTCGATACCATCCTGGCGAAAATCTTCGGCACCAAGAACGAGCGCGAGGTCAAGGCCATGCAGCCCATGGTCGCGGCCATCAACGATCTCGAGCCGGCCATGCGCCAGTTGTCGGATATCGACCTCACTGCCAAAACCATCGAGTTCAAAGACCGGCTGGCCCAAGGCGCTTCGCTCGACGACCTGCTGATCGAGGCCTTCGCCGTGGTCCGCGAGGCCGGGCGGCGCGTCCTGAGCATGCGCCACTTCGACGTGCAGTTGATCGGCGGCATCGTGCTCCACAAGGGCAAGATCGCGGAAATGAAAACCGGCGAAGGCAAGACGCTGGTCGCTACCCTGCCCAGCTACCTGAACGCTCTCGAAGGCAAGGGTGTGCACGTGGTCACGGTCAACGATTACCTGGCCAAGCGCGACTCGGAATGGATGGGACGCGTGTACCGGTTCCTGGGGCTGAAAGTGGGCGTGATCATCCACGACCTGTCCGATGAGCAACGGCAGGAGGCCTACCGCCAGTCCGACATCACTTACGGGACCAACAACGAATTCGGCTTCGACTACCTGCGCGACAACATGAAGTTCCGTGACACGGACTGCGTGCAGCGCGGCCATCATTTCGCCATCGTGGACGAGGTCGACTCCATCCTGATCGACGAAGCCCGCACGCCCCTGATCATCTCCGGACCGAGCGAGGAGTCCACCGACAAGTACTACAAGATCAACCGCATCATCCCCAAGCTGATCCGCGGCGAGGTCATCGAAGGCAAGGAGCCGGGCGAGAAGTACACCACCGGCGACTACACCATCGACGAGAAGCACAAAACCGCGGCGCTCACCGAAGAGGGCGTGTTCAAGGTCGAAAAGCTGTTGGGCGTCGGCAATCTCTACGACCCGCACAACATCGAGATCAATCACCACGTGCAGCAAGCCCTCCGCGCGCACGTGCTGTACATGCGCGACCGCGAATACGTGGTGAAGGATGGTGATGAGGGCCCCGAAGTCGTCATCGTGGACGAGTTCACCGGCCGTCTCATGCCCGGCCGCCGCTGGTCGGACGGTCTGCACCAGGCGGTGGAAGCCAAGGAAGGCGTCAAGATCCAGCGCGAGAACCAGACCCTCGCCACCATCACCTTCCAGAATTACTTCCGCATGTACAAGAAGCTGGCCGGCATGACGGGCACGGCGGAGACGGAAGCGGCCGAATTTCAGAAGATCTACAACCTGGATGTGACGGTGATCCCCACCAACCGTCCCCTGATCCGCAGGGAAAACCCCGACGTCGTCTACCGCACGGAAGAGGAGAAATTCCGCAACGCCGCCAAGGAGATCAAGGATCTCCATGGCGACGGGAAGCCGGTGCTCGTTGGCACCATCTCGGTGGAGAAATCCGAAAAGCTCTCCGGCATTTTGAAGCGCATGGGCGTGCGCCACGAGGTACTGAACGCCAAGAATCACGAGCGCGAAGCAACTATCGTCGCCCAGGCGGGGCGCAAAGGGACGGTGACGGTTTCGACCAACATGGCCGGCCGCGGCACCGACATTCTGCTCGGCGGCAACCCGGAGTTCATGACCAAGGACGCCTGCCTCAAGGAGAAGGTGGCCGAGCGGCTTTCCGAAAGCGAAGCGCAGTACGTCGCCGACGAGCATTTCTATTACTTCACCCACCACGACCAGTTCTACCGGGTGCGCCGCGACAAGTGGGACGAAACCTTCGCGCGTTACAAGGAAGAGACCGACGCGGAGCACGATGAAGTCGTGTCGCTGGGCGGCTTGTACATCGTGGCCACCGAGCGGCACGAGTCCCGCCGCATCGACAACCAGTTGCGCGGCCGCTCCGGCCGCCAGGGCGACCCCGGCAGTTCGCGCTTCTTCCTCTCGCTGCAGGACGATCTGCTCCGCATCTTCGGCGGCGAGCGCATGCAGAATCTCATGCTGCGGCTGGGCATGGAAGAGGACGTGCCCATCGAGAGCAAGCTCATCACCAAGCGCATCCGCAAAGCCCAGGAAGCCGTCGAAATGCAGAACTTCGAGGCCCGCAAACACCTGCTGGAATACGACGACGTCAACAACAAGCAGCGCCAGGCCGTCTACGGCATGCGCCGCCAGTTGCTCGAAGGCGTCGACCAGAAAGAGCGGGTCATGGACATGGCGCAGGGCATCGTCGAGCAGTCGGTCGACATGCGCTGCCCCGACGAGAAGCACCCCGATACCTGGGACCTGGTGACGCTGCGCAACGACATCCTCAGCCAGTTCGGCGCGAAGATCGACCTGGCCGAACTGGGCGACCTGACGCGCATCGAGATCACGGATGCAATTCTGGAACGGCTGAGGCAGAAATACCAGGAGAAGGAAGATCTGGTGGGCGCCGACATGATGCGCCAGACCGAGCGCATCATCATGCTGCAGGTGATCGACAACCAGTGGAAGGACCACCTGTTGTCGATGGACGAGCTGAAGCAGGGCATCGGCAACCGCGCCTACGGCCAGAAGGACCCGTTGGTTGAATACAAGAAGGAATCCTACGAGCTCTTCACCGCCATGATGGACCGCATCGAGGACGAGACGGTGCGCTACCTCTACTTCCTGCAGGTGAGCGCCGGCGAGGGGCCGGTGCTGCCGTTCCCCGAGGAGGAGGAAGACGGCGGCGGCAATGGCAACGGCGTTCCCGGCCTGAGGGGCGGCGGCTCCCGCGACTCCGGCGCGGCGGTCGACCCCAACGAAGAGCAGAAGCGCGCGGCCAAGTCGCAGATGGAAGACTTCACGCGCAACATTCAGCGCAAGAAAGAGAAGGAACTGGCCGCGCTGCAATTCGGCGGCGACGATTCGACCGGCCCGAAGACGGTGGCCGCAGGCAAAAAGGTGGGCCGCAACGACCCTTGCCCTTGCGGCAGCGGCAAGAAGTACAAGAAGTGCCACGGAGCCGGGTAGGTCGAGCAGGCAGATCAGCACAGATTGTCATCGGGCGAGTCCCAAAAACCCGGGAGAGAAAAAAGCCCAGCTCCGTCAAGCGCTAAAAACCCGGGGACAGACGGGACGTTTTCCTGAGAAAAACCCGGGGACAGACGGGACGTTTTCCTGAGAATCTCCCCCGCCGCTTCGCACTATA
>Ga0335081_10002577_pt1 | contig 28564 bp, 15 predicted proteins | sample Lox_Sample_35_FD_206713 | JGI IMG/M metagenome (GOLD analysis project Ga0335081, IMG submission 206713) | Soil microbial communities from Loxahatchee National Wildlife Refuge, Florida, United States - Lox_Sample_3.5 | ecosystem: Environmental > Terrestrial > Soil > Wetlands | place: USA...
TCTCGCTGTCGATTTCATCTACATCGCCGTCCATGGATTGGACTTCGATCGCGCGTGACTTGTCATCGCGGCCTACCACCCGGAACAATTGCCCTTTGTCGCCCCGCATGTACCACTGACCGATTTCGGGTCGCACGAAGTTCGCGTCCATCGTCTCTTCTCCGGAAAGCCTTTCCGCTCGAACCGCCACGTACAGTTGATGCAACTTGACACACAATGCCCGTTGGGACCATACGTAGCATCCGACCGCTGACAATCGCGAAGCTTGAGCTGTCCGACCAAGCGACGGAATTCGAGAATCTACGCATCCCTCGCTCGTTGGCGAGAGCGCAATGGATCACTTGCGTCGAGTTTCGCAAGCGGGTAACGCCGCCGGAGTGCTGCGGGCGAGTTCGAGTAGGCGACAGACCTCGGAGTCCTCGAGCTGCTCGAAGTTCTGATACCACTCGCCGATCGCAAACAACATCGCTGGGGTCTGCAGGATGACCGTGCTATCCGCCTCGGCCCGGACGAGCTGGGCGGCTTGCGAGGAGGCAACCGGTGCAGCGACCACAATCGCGCCGGCTCCGCCGGCACGCGCAGCACGAACTGCCGCGAGCATCGTCGAGCCCGTGGCGAGCCCGTCATCGACCAGGATTACGGTCTTGCCCTTGAGTTCGAGCGGGGGAAGACCCGCTCGGTACACGCGCTCGCGCCGCTCGAGCTCGCGACGCTGGTCTTCGGCCAATCGACCAAAGGTCTTCGCCAACTCGGGCATCTCTTGCTCAATTCGCGGCTCGCGCACGACGATGTTTCCCGAGGCGATGGCCCCAACGGCGAGCTCAGGCTGCCCCGGCATGCCGATCTTGCGCACGAGCATCACATCGAGCGGCGCATTCAGCGCCCGGGCGACTTCATAGGCGACAGGTACGCCCCCGCGAGGCAGCCCCAGAACGAGCAGCGGGACCTGCAGCAGTCGGCGCTGCAGGTCGCGCGCGAGCAAGATGCCCGCGGCAGAGCGATCGGTGAATACACGGAGGCTGACCACAACGGGTACACGTAACGCTTTGCGTGCGATGTGTCATCGCGACTTGTACGGACTGGCGCCGGCGTTGCTGCCGCGGATGCCAGTTCAGGTCGCGCTGGCGGCCCATGCGTAGGAGTTCGGATCCACCCGAGTTGAGGATTCTGATAGCTAGTAGTCATCAGGTGGGAGCATGCTGTGTTGCCATGGGCGGACGCTGGGAACACTTTCCACATGAGGCTGATGTAGGCATACGAGGCATCGGATCGACCAAGCCCGAAGCGTTCGAGCAGGCTGCGCTCGCGTTGACAGCCATCGTAGCGGACCTGTCGACCGTCCATGCACGGGATCTGGTGCGCATCAGATGTGATGCGCCGGACGATGAGCTCCTGTTCGCGGAGTGGCTCAACTGCCTCATCTACGAGATGGCGTCGCGCAAGATGTTGTTTTCCCGCTTCTCGGTGCGACTCGACGGCGCGCATCTGGCGGGCGAGGCGTGGGGGGAGGCCGTCGATCGCAGCCGCCACCACCCGGCGGTCGAGGTGAAGGGCGCGACTTATACATCGCTCGAGGTTGCGCAGGTGAACGGCAACTGGATGGCGCAGACGGTCGTGGATGTGTGACTCATGGATCTTGCTCTATTCACGCGACGATCCGACTATCAATGGGAGATCCCACCACATGGCGACATGCGTGTGCCCGCGATCATCTTTGCAAGCGAAGCTCTGGTGCGCGAGATGGACCAGAAGGTGTACGAGCAAGCCGTGAATGTCGCGATGCTTCCGGGGATCGTGGGAGCCTCCTACGCAATGCCCGATGCGCACTGGGGATACGGGTTCCCGATCGGCGGTGTTGCTGCGTTCGATCCGGATGAGGGCGGCGTGATCTCGGCCGGAGGCGTCGGCTTCGATATCTCCTGCGGTGTGCGTTGCCTGCAGACGGGACTGAAGCGCGCCGACATCGCGAGCGTGCAGAAAGCGCTGGCGGATGCTCTCTACTACCGCATACCCACAGGCGTCGGCAGCACCGGGAATATTCATCTCGAGCCCGCCGAGATGGATGCGATGCTCGCCGGTGGTGCGGTTTGGGCGCTTGAGAAGGGCTGGGGTTTGCCTGAGGACCTGGAGCGCATCGAAGAGCGCGGACAGATGCAGGGCGCCGAGCCGGACAGGGTCTCCCAGCATGCAAAGCAGCGGCAACGAGACGAGATGGGCACGCTTGGAAGCGGCAACCACTATCTCGAAGTACAGGAGGTTACCGGCGTGTTCGACGCATCGATCGCCCGCGTGTTTGGACTCGACACGGAGGGCATCGTCGTCATGATCCACTGTGGGTCGCGCGGCCTCGGGCACCAGATCGGCACCGACTTTCTGAAGCGGATGGCGATCTCAGCCGGCGATCATGGCATTCGGTTGCCGGAGCGCGAGCTTGCGTGTGCACCGATCAACTCGGAGCTCGGCAGGGTGTACCTTGGTGCGATGCGTGCTGCGATCAATTGCGCACTCGCAAATCGCCAGATTCTGACCCACCTCGTGCGCAAGGTCTTCGCGGACATTCTCCCCCAGGCGGAGCTTGCGCTTCTGTACGACGTGTCGCACAACACGTGCAAGGTCGAGGAGCATGGAGCTCGCAAGCTCTATGTTCACCGCAAGGGAGCGACACGGGCGTTCGGACCGGGTCATCCAGATGTGCCGGAGTCGCTGCGTGCCGCAGGTCAACCGGTGCTGATCGGCGGGTCGATGGGCACGGGATCCTACATCCTGGCGGGCACGAGCGAGTCGGAGCGGCTTGCGTTCAGTTCCGCTTGCCATGGGGCTGGTCGTGCAATGAGCCGGCACGAGGCCTCCCGCCGGTGGCGTGGTCGGCAGGTCATCGATGACCTGGCGGCACGCGGCATCCTGATCCGAAGCCCGTCCATGCGCGGCGTGGCGGAGGAGGCCCCGGATGCCTACAAGGATGTATCGGCCGTCGTGGATGCCGCCGAGGCCGCGGGCTTGGCACGCAAGGTGGCGCGCCTGGAGCCTCTCATCTGCGTCAAGGGATAAAGGGCTGTCATGCCCCTCGCGAACGCGTCAGATCACCTGAAAGGGCCTCGCGCGCGAATTCCTGACGATCGCGTGCGAATTCACGCAGGCGATGCTCGACGCGTGCGTTGAACGACCCCCTCGGGATGGGCGCCGGTGGGATCACAATTGCCGCACTCCAAGCCGGTGAGCAAGGTGAATGCCTCATCCAGGGTGCGGACGGCGCAGATATGGAAACTGCCGCGCTCAACCGCCGCGATGACATCGTCTCGCAGCATGAGATGCGGAACATTGCCTCCGGGAAGGATCACTATTGCGGCGCAGGCGCGCGTGGTGCTGTACGGAACTTGTCTGGATGCACGCGGCATCGCGGAGAACGACCTCATCGAAGGCGTCGCGCGCAGCACGATGGATGAACTCCCCGGTGAATCCTTGGCGGCCGACAAGCTCCTCGTCTTTTAGATCTTCGGGCAAGCCTCAAGCAGCCGCGCGCCATTAGAGGCCTTGCGGTGCAGAAGGGCTCATGGCCGAGGCCGCGTACTACCGCGGTCAGCGACGCGGATTCCGGGATCCTCTACCGCCTCCTAAACAGCTCCAGACACCCAAGGTCCGCATTGCGGCGCGGCGAGCTCGTCGATTCTCGCTATTCAAGCTCAAAGGGCAAAACGAATTTAGGTACTTCCCCCAATAGCTGCACCTCTCGCCGGCAGCAGATACTTTTCGCCTAATAATTGCCGAGCTCGACGCTCGCCGCGGTGGCTTATCGTTCGGCTCGCTACCGGGAAGTTGCCATGCAGAGCTTCATGAAGAAGCAGCCCTCGTGTGCGCGCCTTATCGCTCTCATCGTGATCGCGGCCCCGTTGTTGCTTGAAGCGCGGCGCGCGAATGCAAACGACCCCTGCGTCGGCGGCGATTGCCAGGGTAACCAGGCGGCGGGCATCGACATCACGGCGCCGCCGAACACCGTGAACGTGTCGAGCCTTTCCGGCCCGCTCCCTCAGATTCAGCCCTCAGCGGGCACGCCGGGTATACAGCTGCAGTCCACTGCGGGTGTGAGCCTAACCGTCAACAGCGGCACCGCGCAGCAGCTCGTCGGCATCCTCACGTCCCAGGCCTCGGGGATCACGGTCTCGAGCGCGGGTACGCCTCCGGCCCCGCCCAATGATCCTCTGCTGAATGTTCCCATCCCCTGCATTGCGGGCGGCGCCATCCCCTGTCCTGCGAGCTCGGGCGGCGCGGCACAGGTCAACAGCTACAGCGACATCACCACCAGCGGCGTGGGTGCGCACGGGATCCTCGTCACCAGCAGTACAGCTGGCTACTTGCCGGGAGTGGTTTCTGCGCTGCAGACGCTCTCAAACAGCTTGAGCAACGGCACGAGCGGCATCAGTTTCGCGGTGTCGCAGGTCGACAACCCTGATGGAACCAACGGTGGCCTCGGCAACAGCATCACCGGCACGCTGCTCTACAACCTCCCCGCGCCGCCCTGCAACACGAGCGATCCGAGCTGCAAGGTCGATCCTTCCACGGTCATACCGATTACGGGTCAGACCGGGGGTACGTTCAAGGTCAATGGTGACGGGACGTTCAACTTCGATCCGGGCACCGCGTTCAATGACCTGGCCGTGGGCGCATCTCGAGCCGCTGCCGTGCAAGTGTTGCTGCAAGGAACGAACGGTGCAGCGAGCGTTCCCGAGCAAGGCGAGCTGATCGCGATCGTGACCAATACTGGGAATGATGCGAACGGCCATCCGATCTTCCAAACGACGTACGAAGTCAATTATCCGCAGTTTGGCGGCTACAGCAGCGTGCAGTCGAATCAGGCGGCCTTTCCGAACCTGCTGAGCTACGTGAACGGGCTCATTGGCATCGCACAGAGCGCGGGTGGCATCGGCAACGGCGTGACCGTCAACCATCTCGCGGGAACCATTCACACCCAAGACGCAGGCGCGTACGGCGTGTATGCGCAAAGTGGAGGCGCCGCGGGCGGTAACGGGCAGGATGGCGGCGGCTTCTTCACCTTCGGGCTCGTCGAGCCCAGCGCTGGAGGCAATGGCAATCAGGCCGGCTCGGTCACCGTTAAGGTGTACGGCGGCATCATGACCGACAGCGCGAATAGCATCGGCGTGTTCGGCCACAGCCTGGGCGGCATCGGCGGCAAGGGCGGCGATGGCGGCACGTACTACACCGGCAGGCTGGGTGGCACCGGCGGCGATGGCTCACTGGTGCAAATCCTCGGCAATGGGAGCATCACGACCTCGGGCGACAACGCCGTGGGAATCTATGCGCTGAGCGAGGGCGGCAACGGTGGTGATGGTGGCGGCGGTGGCCTCTTTACTGCCGGAGGCAATGCCGGCGCCGGAGGCAGGGGTGGCACCGTCGACGTCGCGGGCACCTGGAGCATCACCACCACCGGTGCCAATGCTTATGGCATCTGGGCAAAGAGCGTCGGCGGGGATGCCGGCACCGGCGGCAATGGTGGTTGGATCGCCGGCCACGCGGGTAACGGTGGCCAGGCGACCGACGGCGGCGCTGTGACGCTCACCAGCGGCGGCACCGTGACGACGTGGGGCACCGGAGCTTATGGTCTCTTCGCGCAGAGCGTGGGCGGTTTCGGCGGCAGTGGCGGCGCCGGCGGCAGCATCTTCTATACGCATGGCGGCAGCGGCAGTAGTGCGGGTAGTGGCGGTGTGGTTTCGCTCACCAACGCGAGCGGCGGCAGCGTCATCACCCATGGTGATGCGTCCGACGCTCTGTTCGCGCAAAGCGTCGGCGGAGGTGGCGGCACGGGCGGTCTGGCAACTGGCATCTATGCGGTCGGCGGCCCCGGTGGTCCGGGCGGAAACGGCGGAAGCGTCGACGTCACCAATGAGGGTCTGATCCAGACCTACGGGGACAATGCCCACGGCATCGATGCGCAAAGCGTCGGCGGGGGCGGCGGTGACGGCGGCAGCACTGCGGGACTGGTGTCCATTGGCGGTCAGGGCGCAGGAAACGGCCAGAACTGCGCCGGTGGCGCCGTTTGCAGTCCGAGTGTCGGCGGCAGTGTGACCGTCAGCAACAGCGGCGAGATCGACACCGGCCTCGCAAGTGCGCCCGGAGCCATCAAAGGCATCGGGTCGAGCGCCATCTTCGCGCAAAGCGTCGGCGGCGGAGGAGGCACCGGCGGCTCGAGCACGGGCTGGTTCTCCATCGGCGGCTCGGGCGGCGGAGGCGGCAATGCAGGCTCGGTCACGGTGACCAACAGCGGTAAGCTGACGACGCTCGGGACGGATGCGGGCGCCGTCATCGCCCAAAGCGTGGGCGGTGGCGGTGGCGACGGCGGCAACAGCATCGCCGTGGGCGCCTTCACCGCGCTCGCTATCGGCGGCAAAGGCGGTGTCGGTGGCCAGGGCGGCGCTGTGAGTGTCACCAGCACTGCCGGGGATATCTCCACCAGCGGTGATCGTTCCGATGGCATCTTCGCGCAAAGCATCGGCGGTGGTGGCGGCAACGGAGGATTTGCGGCCTCGCTTGCGGTGGGCATCGGCGGCACCGCCACGATCAGCGTCGGCGGTGGAGGCGGGGGCGGTGGCAATGCCGGCACCGTCGGCATCGTGAATGACAGTCATATCGGCACCGCCGGTGCGGACGCCTACGGCCTGTTCGCCCAGAGCATCGGTGGCGGCGGAGGGAATGGTGGGTTTGCCATCTCAGGGGCGGTCAGCACCGGAGTGTCAGCGTCCCTCACGGTCGGCGGTGGTGGGGGCGGCGGAGGCGGCTCGCTCGATCTGGGCACCGCCGGAAGTCCGGGCTACGTGCCCGCCGTTCAAGTAACCAATACCGGCGGGATTTCCACAGGCGGCGCGGACGCGGCCGGCCTCATCGCCCAATCGATTGGCGGTGGCGGTGGCAATGGCGGCTTTGTCATCAGCGGCGCCGCCGGCCTCGGAGCGATCACCCTTGGAATCGGCGGTGCCGGCGGCTCCGGCGGCGCAGCAGGCACCGTGTCCGTCAACAACGCCGGCAAGATCCAGACCGATGGCGATGACGCGGTCGGCCTGCTGGCCCAGAGCCTGGGCGGCGGCGGCGGTAACGGCGGCTTCAGCGTCGGTGCGAGCGGTGGCGCCTTTGGCGCGGCCACTCTCACCTTCGGCGGCCTGGGTGGCGCAGGCAATGGCGGCGGCGCGGTCACCGTCACGAGCACGAGTGATATCGGCACGTTGGGCAATTTCTCCTCCGCCATCGATGCACAGTCGATCGGCGGGGGCGGCGGCAATGGCGGCTTCAGCATCGCCGGCAGCGGCGCCGGCTTTGCCTCAGCGAGTTTGACCTTCGGCGGTGCTGGCGGCGCCGGTGGCGCCGCGATGCCCGTGACGGTATCAAGCACCGGCAATCTCACGACCGGAACGCTGGGCGGCTCGGCGGGCGCGATGTCTGACGGCATCTTCGCCGAGTCGGTCGGCGGCGGCGGCGGCAGCGGTGGATTCGCCGTCTCCGTGGCCGGCGCTGGCTATGGCGACGTCACGCTCGGCTTCGGCGGCAACGGCGGCCTCGGCGGCAACGGCTCGAGCGTCACGGTCAACAACAACAGCCCGACGACGCCAGCGAACAGCATTACGACCTACAACGCGATGTCGGATGGGATCTTCGCACAGTCGCTGGGCGGCTCCGGGGGCGCCGGTGGCTTCGCAGCCTCCGCAGGTGGTGCGGGCTACGGCACCATCAATCTCAGCTTCGGTGGCGGCGGCGGTGCGGGCGGGAACGCCGAGCTCGTCACCGTCACGAGCTACGGTGCGATCACCACCTACGGCGCCAAGTCCAACGACATCTTCGCGCAGTCGGTAGGAGGTGGCGGTGGTGACGGCGGCTTCGCGCTGGCCGCGGGAGGCTCGGAATACGGATCGCTCACCATGGCCTTCGGCGGCGAGGGGGCGAACGGCGGTCAGGCCGAGAAGGTCAGCGTCGACTCCACGGGCGCCATGACGACCAACGGCGATCAGTCCGCCGGCATCTTCGCGCAATCCATCGGCGGCGGTGGTGGCAACGGCGGGTTCGCCGTCTCCGGCACCCTGACGCTGAGCAGCACCAGCGCCTCAGCGAGCCTATCGGTCGGCGGGGCCGGTGGCACGGGCGCGACAGGCGGCCCCGTTCACGTCGGCAGCACCGGCAACATCGACACCTCGGGCCTCGGCTCCATTGGGATCCTCGCGCAATCGATCGGCGGCAGCGGGGGCAACGGCGGCTTCAGCGGTGCGCTCAACTTGGCGGGCGGCGGCGTCGCCTACACGAGCAGCGTGGGCGGCAACGGCGGCAGCGGCAACACCGCGGGTAACGTGGACGTCGAAAGCACGGGCGATATCAAAACACTCGGTGCCAACTCCGCGGGCATCCTCGCGCAGAGCGTGGGTGGGGGAGGCGGGAACGGCGGCTTCTCGCTGACGCTCGCCGCCTCCATGCAAGGCCCGCCTAGTCTTCCGGCGCCGCTCGATCTGACCCCGAAAAGTGTCGGCGGCACGGGCGGCAGCGGCGGCACGGCCGGTACGGTGTCCGTGACGAGCAGCGGGGAGATCTCAACCACGGGAGCTCTCGCCGACGGCATTCTCGCGCAGAGCGTGGGCGGGGGCGGCGGCCGTGGCGGCTTCTCGGTCGGCGCCGGGCTGTCGTGGTCGGGTGCCAGCAGCATCAACTCGACCGGTGGTGGCGGCGGCACGGGTAACGATGCCGGCCAGGTCACCGTTCAAACAACGGCTGGTGCCAACGGCTATTCCATCGTCACCACGGGCGACGGCTCCAACGGCATCTTCGCGCAGTCCGTCGGTGGAGGTGGTGGCTCCGGAGGTTTCAGTGTCGCTGCCAGCGTGAGCGGCAAGGATGCGGCCAGCGCCAATGCGGTCGGCGGCAGTGGGGGAGTCGGAGGCAGCTCGCTCAACGTCGGCACGTACGCTGAGGAGGGCTATGTGCCTGCCGTACAGGTGACGAACAGCGGCAGTATTCAAACAGGTGGAATGAACGCGAGCGGGATTCTCGCGCAATCGATTGGCGGCGGCGGCGGCAACGGCGGGTTTTCGGTCGCGGGGGATTTCTCCTTCTCCGGCAACGCGAGCAGCAGCGGCCAGTCGGTGGGCGGGTCCGGCGGTGCAGCGGGCAGCGGCGGTGATGTGGTAATCGCCTCGAACGCCTCGGCCAACTCCACGGCGACGATCACGACGATGAAGGATCTGTCGTACGGGATCGAGGCGCAGTCCGTGGGCGGTGGGGGTGGCAATGGCGGCTTTGCCATCACCGGCTCGCTTTCTTTAAAGAGCAGCGCCTCGGCTCAGGCAACCGGTGGAGATGGCTCGGCGGGCAACAGCGCGGGCCGGGTCACCCTCACGAGCGGCGGGACGATCAGCACCAGCGGTGAGGGCTCGATCGGGATCCTGGCGCAGTCCGTCGGCGGTGGCGGCGGCAGCGGCGGCTTCGCCGGAGCGTTGTCGGTGGGCTTGAGCGGCACGGCCTCGACCAATGCAACCGGCGGCAACGGCGGTGGCGGCTCCGATGGACGGACCGTGCAGGTGATGACCGAGGCTGGCAGCGCGATCTCGACCACGGGTGACAACGCGATCGGGATCCTCGCGCAGTCGATCGGCGGCGGTGGCGGCAACGGAGGCTTCTCGATCAGCGCGGCGGTGAGCAAGGCGAGCGGCGAGTCGAGCGATGAGACGAACAACACCGAAGGGAATAACAACTCGGTAGGTGGTCAGAGTGCCACCGGCGGTCAGATGAGCAGCGGCGGCGCCGGCGGCAACGGTGGCTCGGGCAGTGACGTTACCGTCACGAACCAAGGCTCGATCACCACGACTGGACTGCTCGCGCACGGCATCGAGGCGCAGTCGGTCGGGGGTGGTGGTGGCAACGGGGGCTTCGCGGTCTCCGGCACGCTCTCGCTCGGAGGGGATGCCGCGACCAATGGTATCGGCGGTGCCGGTGGTACGGGTGAGACGGCCGGCACGGTGACGGTGAAGAATTTCGGCGCGATCGGTGTGAGTCAGGCTGGCTCGATCGGGATTCTGGCGCAGTCAATCGGCGGCGGCGGCGGCAGCGGCGGCTTCGCGGGTGCGATCAGTCTCAGCACCGGCACTTCGGCCTCGAGCAACAGTGTCGGTGGGGCGGGCGAGGCAGCCGGCGACGGTGGCGTCGTTGGCGTCACAAACAGCGGTGCAATAACCGCGACGGGTGATCAGGGCATCGGGATCCTCGCTCAGTCGGTGGGCGGCGGTGGCGGCAACGGTGGCTTTGCGCTGAGCGGCGCACTCTCGACGCAGGCGGGGGCGCAGAACAGCAGCGTCGGCGGCACCGGCGGAGCCGGCGGCAATGCGCAGAGCGTGACGGTGACCAACAACCTCGGCGGGAACATCACCACGAGTGGTGTGATGGCCTACGGCATCGAGGCGCAATCGGTCGGTGGTGGCGGCGGTAATGGCGGCTTCTCCGTGGGCGGCACGCTCTCGCTCGCGCACGACAACAGCAGCGCCACGGCCACGGGCGATGCCAACAATACGATCGGTGGCGGCGCTGGCGGCCCGGGCAGCAATGCCGGTGCGGTGATCGTCGACAACTTTGCGCAGATCATCGCCAAGGGTATCGGCAGCACCGGCATCCTCGCGCAGTCGGTTGGCGGCGGCGGCGGTGCGGGCGGTTTCGCAGGTGGACTGTCCTTCTCGAACGGCGGCGCGGTGAACAACACGGTCGGCGGCGGAGATGGCAGCGGTGGCGGCACGGCAGCGGCCGTGACGGTGACAAATGAGAGCGGCGCGCTCATCTGGACGCAGAAGGCCAATTCGATCGGGATTCTCGCGCAGGCGGTCGGTGGCGGCGGTGGGAGCGGTGGCTTCTCGATCTCCGCCGGCGCCGTGAACGGTGGCACGGGCCTCACTCAGAGCGTGGGTGGTCAGGGCGGAACGGGCGGCTCGGTGACGGCGCCCGTGACCGTGACCAACAACGGCATGATCGAGACCGATGGCGCGCAGTCGACCGCGATCCTCGCTCAGTCGATCGGTGGCGGCGGCGGAAACGGCGGCTTCTCGGTGAGCGGGGACTTCTCGCTCTCGGGCAGCACGACCAGCACCGCCCAAGCCGTGGGCGGTCGGGGCGGCACCGGTGGTAGTGGCGGAGACGTGAGCGTCTCTTCGAACGCGACGGCCAACTCCAAAGGAATGATCCTCACGCAAAGCGACCTCTCCGACGGCATTGAGGCCCAATCGATCGGGGGTGGCGGTGGCAATGGGGGATTTGCGATCGGCGGCTCGCTGAGCCTGAAGAGCAGCGCCTCGGCGCAGGCGACGGGTGGGGACGGCTCGGCGGGCAACCACGCCGGCAATGTCGCGGTCGCGAGCGGCGGCACCATTGCCACGCTCGGGGAGGGCTCGATCGCGATCCTCGCTCAGTCGGTGGGCGGTGGCGGCGGCAGCGGTGGCTTCGCCGGAGCGTTGTCGGTGGGCTTGAGCGGCACGGCCTCGACCAATGCAACCGGCGGCAACGGCGGTGGCGGCTCCGATGGACAGAGCGTGCAAGTGACCACCCAGGCCGGCAGCGCGATCTCGACCACGGGAGACAACGCGATCGGGATTCTGGCGCAGTCGATTGGCGGCGGCGGCGGCAATGGAGGCTTCTCGATCAGCGCAGCGGTGAGCAAGGCGAGCGGTGAGTCGAGCGATGAAACGAGCAATACGGGCGGCGACAACAATTCGGTGGGCGGCCAGAGCGCCACCGGCGGCAAGACAGCGACCGGTGGTGCCGGTGGCAATGGTGGCGTGGGCAGTGACGTCACGGTGACGAATGCCGCGGCGATTAGCACGAGCGGCGTGCTCGCGCACGGCATCGAGGCGCAGTCGGTCGGCGGTGGCGGTGGTAACGGTGGCTTCGCGGTGTCGGGCGCGCTGTCGCTCGGAGGGGATGCCGCAACCAATGGCATTGGCGGGGCCGGTGGAACGGGCGAGACGGCCGGCACGGTGACGGTGAGCAACACGGGCGCGATCACGGTAACTCAAGCGGGTGCGATCGGGATCCTGGCCCAGTCCATTGGCGGCGGAGGTGGCAGCGGCGGCTTCGCGGGTGCGATCGGTCTCAGCACCGGCACTTCGGCCTCGAGCAACACGGTCGGCGGGGCGGGTCAAGCAGCCGGCAATGGCGGAATCGTCAGCACCACGAACAGCGGCGCCGTGATGGCGACCGGCGATCAGGGCATCGGGATTCTGGCGCAGTCGGTGGGCGGTGGCGGCGGCAACGGTGCGTTCGCACTGAGCGGTGCACTCTCGACACAGGCGGGTGCGCAGAACACGGGCGTCGGCGGGAGCGGCGGCGCTGCCGGCAATGGGCAGAGCGTGACGGTGACCAACAACGTGGGCGGCAACATCACCACGACTGGCGCGATGGCCTACGGCATCGAGGCACAGTCGGTCGGCGGTGGCGGCGGCAACGGAGGCTTCTCCGTCGGCGGCACGCTGAGCCTCGGGAGCAAGAGCGGCGATACCGCAACACCGGGAGACACGACAAACAAGATTGGCGGCGGTGCTGGCGGAACGGGCGGCAACGCGGGCACGGTGAAGGTCGACAATTCCGCGCAGATCATCGCGCTGGGTGCCGGCAGCACCGGGATCCTCGCACAGTCCGTGGGCGGCGGAGGTGGTAGCGGAGGCTTTGCCGGCGGACTGTCCTTCTCAAATGGCGGCGCGGTGAACAACAGCGTCGGTGGCAGCGGCGGCGCGGGGGGGAGTTCGCTCAACGTGGGCACCTACGGTCAGGCAGGCTACGCGCCTGCGGTGCAGGTGACGAACAGCGGCAGCATTCAGACAACCGGACTCAATGCGAGCGGGATCCTCGCGCAGTCGATCGGCGGCGGCGGCGGCAATGGTGCGTTCTCGGTGGGAGGCAGCTTCGCCTTCTCCGGAAATGCGGGCGCCAGCGGTCAGTCGGTGGGCGGATCCGGCGGCGCCGGTGGCAGCGGTGGCGATGTCGTGGTCCTATCAAATGCCATCGCCAACTCGAGCGCGGTGATTACGACGACTAAGGATCTGGCTTACGGCATCGAAGCGCAGTCGGTCGGTGGCGGCGGTGGCAACGGCGGCTTTGCGATCAGCGGCGCGCTGAGTATCAAGGGCAGCGCCTCCGCGCAGGCGACCGGTGGGGATGGCTCCGCAGGTAACGGCGCAGGCCGCGTCACGGTCACAAGCGGCGGCACCATTGCCACGCTCGGTGAGGGCTCGATCGGGATCCTCGCGCAGTCGGTGGGCGGCGGGGGCGGCAGCGGCGGGTTCACTGGTGGGCTGTCGGTCGGCTTGAGCGGCACCGCCTCGACGAATGTGACGGGCGGCAATGGCGGAGGTGGCTCTGATGGTCAGCTCGTGCAGGTGACGACTGCGGCGGGCAGTGCAATTGCGACCACGGGAGACAACGCGATCGGAATCCTCGCCCAGTCGATCGGCGGTGGCGGCGGCAATGGAGGCTTCTCGATCAGCGCGGCGATCAGCAAGGCGAGCGGAGAGTCGAGCGATGACACGGAGAGCTCGAGCCGCGACAACAACTCGGTGGGTGGCCAGAGCTCCACCGGCGGCAAGACAGCGACCGGCGGTGCCGGTGCCAACGGTGGTGTCGGCGGCGATGTCGCGGTGACCAACGCCGCCACGATCAGCACGACCGGATTGCTCGCGCACGGCATCGAGGCGCAGTCGGTCGGGGGTGGCGGCGGTAATGGCGGCTTTGCGGTCTCCGGCGCGCTGTCGCTCGGTGGGACTGCGGCAACCAACGGCATCGGTGGTGCCGGCGGCAATGGAGAGAATGCGGGCGGCGTGACGGTGGCCAATTCGGGCGCCATCACGGTGATGCAGGCCGGGACGATCGGGATCCTCGCGCAGTCGGTGGGCGGCGGGGGCGGCAGCGGCGGCTTCGCCGGTGCGATCAGTGTGAGCACGGGCGGCGCTGCGACGAGCAACGCTGTCGGCGGAGCCGGTAACGGGGCCGGCAATGGTGGGATGGTTAACATCACCAACAGCGGCGCGCTGACTGCGACGGGTGATCAGGGCATCGGCCTCCTCGCTCAGTCGGTGGGCGGTGGCGGCGGCAACGGTGCGTTTGCGCTGAGTGGTGCACTCTCGACGCAAGCGGGCGCGCAGAACGGCACGGTCGGCGGCAGCGGAGGGGCTGCGGGCAACGGATTTGCCGTGACGGTGACCAACGTTGTGGGCGGCAACATCACCACCAGCGGTGCGATGGCTCACGGCATCGAGGCGCAATCGGTGGGTGGGGGTGGTGGCAACGGCGGCTTCTCGGTGGGCGGCACGCTCGCGCTCGCGCAGAGCAATGACAACGCGGCTGCCACGGGTAACGCCACCAATACCATCGGTGGTGGCGCCGGCGGAACGGGCGGCAACGCCGGTGCGGTCACGGTCGACAACTTTGCGCAGATCGTCATTCAGGGTCCCGGCAGCGCCGGCATTCTCGCTCAGTCGGTGGGCGGTGGCGGCGGCGCGGGCGGCTTCGCCGGTGGACTCTCCTTCGCAAATGGCGGCGAGGTGAGCAACAGCGTCGGCGGCGGCAACGGCAGCGGTGGGGGCACGGCGGCGGCGGTGAGCGTGACGAACGAGACGGGCGCGATCATCTGGACGCAGAAGGCCAACTCGATCGGCATTCTCGCGCAGGCGATCAGTGGCGGCGGGGGCAGCGGTGGCTTCTCGATCTCGGGAGCCGGCGCGGCCGGTGGCACGGGGCTCGCGCAGAGCGTGGGCGGTCAAGGTGGAGCGGGCGGCTCGGTGAGCGCTCCGGTGACCGTCACGAACAACGGCATGATCGAGACCGATGGCGCACAGTCCACGGCCATCCTCGCCCAGTCGATCGGCGGCGGTGGCGGCAATGGCGCCATCAGTGTCGGCGGCAGCTACTCGAGCTCGGCGGGCTCGGTGTCGACGGTCGGCGGCTCCGGGGGCTCCGGGGGCAGCGGTGGCGTGGTGCAGGTATTCAACAATGGCTCGATCCTGGTGAAGGGATCGGGTTCGGTGGGAATCCTTGCACAATCGGTCGGCGGTGGTGGCGGCAACGGCGGCTTCAGCGGAGCGCTCAATTTCACCGGCAACAGCGGCGAGCTGACCAACACCGTCGGTGGTACGGGTGGCGCGGGCGGCAACGGCGGGGATGTGACCGTCGTCAGCAACGGCTCGGTCGCTACGACGGCCGCGGATTCGATCAGCGTGCTCGCGCAGTCGATCGGCGGCGGCGGCGGCAACGGCGCATTCTCCATTTCGGCGCAGAACGGCGCCGTCGATGGAGCGGCGCTCACGATCGGCGCCGCAAGCAACGGCACGCAGGGCGCAAACGGCATCGTCACGGAGAGTGTGAGCGGCGGCAGCCTCGCGACGGCCGGCGCGCTCTCCTACGGAATCCTGTCACAAGCCATCGGTGCGGGTGGCGGCAACAGCGCGGTCTCCGCCGACGATCCGCTCACGGTCGGCGCCATGGGTCTGAGTCAGGTCGTCGGCGCGAGCGGCGCGGTGTCGGGCAACGGCAGCGCACTCAGCGGCGTCAATTTGAATCCGATCACCACCACGGGTGCCGGTGCGGCCGCAATTGTGGTGCAATCGATTGGCGGGGGTGGCGGCACCTCGGGCGTGACGGGCGATCTGACTCTCACGTCGGCGGGTCCGATCTCGCTGCACCTCGGTGGGACGACCGCCGGCGGTGGCTCGGGTGCCGGTGCCGCGCTGACCAACGCTGCCTCCAGCATCGCGACGAGCGGGGATGCGGCGCCCGGAATCCTCTCCCAGTCAATCGGCGGCGGTGGCGGCAACGCCATCTACGCCTTCGCTACGGTTGCTGGAACCGCGGGAACCATCACGGCTAGTTTGGGCGGCTCGGCCGGCAGTCAGATCAATCAGGACGCCGGCGGCACGCTGACGCTCGCGACGGGCGGGACGATACTGACTCAGGGCCGCCTCTCACCGGGCGTGGTCGCTCAAAGCCTCGGCGGTGGCGGTGGCGTCGGTACCGTCGTCGCGCCCGGCGGCATGTCCGCGGCGGGCCTCGATGCCACGCTCGGCTCGAGCGGTGGTGCGGGCGGCAACGCCGCCAGTGTGAACGTGACCAGTCTGGGCTCCGTCGCCACGACAGCGCCGGGCTCGATTGGGGTTCTCGCGCAGTCGATCGGTGGTGGCGGCGGGCTCGCACAGACATTCGGCGTGACAGGCACCGCGTCCGTCACGCTGGGTGCGAGCGGCGGTGCAGGCGGAGACGGCGGCACACTGACGGTAACCTCACAAGGAAATCTCACCACCACCGGCACGGATGCCCACGCGCTCGTGGCGCAGTCGATCGGTGGTGGCGGCGGCACCGTCGTCGGAATCGATGCGAGCGGCAAGAGCTTGGCGATGCAGCCGAAGGCCGGTGCAGGAGGCACTGGCGGCAACGCCGGTGCCGTCACAGTCGCGACCTATGGCGCAATCTCCACATCCGGCGCCGGTGCGGCCGGAATCGTGGCGCAATCGATTGGCGGCGGCGGTGGTCTCCTCTCCGGGGGAGCGTTCTCGACGACGTTGCCCCAGAGCGGTCCGTTCGCGGGCAGCGTCGGCGGTAGTGGTGCCGGCGGATCGGTCACCGTGAATCTAAGCGGCGCCGTCAGCACACAGGGTAATCAGGCCGACGCAATCCTCGCGCAGAGTGCGGGCGGACAAGGAACGGGCGGTACGGTCAGCGTGACGGTTAGCGGCAATGTCACTGCCAGTGGTCAGGGATCGCACGGCATCTTCGCGCAGAGTCGTGGCAACGCCGGTGGCGGGGATATCAGCATCGATGTCGTGGACGGCACCGTTGTCGGAGGCACCGGATCGGTTGCGGTCGCATCCGGCGACGGGTCGGCGATGATCGTCGCCTCCGGCGTGCGCATTGAGGGCGGCGCGAACAACGCGCTCGTCAATCACGGCAATGTCACCACGATCGCTGGGATCGCAGGCATGGCCATCAGCGCAGCCGGCGGCAACGAGGCGATCGACAACGTTGGCAGCCTCACCGGCTCACTCGACCTGGGCACCGGGGCGAACTCGTTCCACAACGAGGCCGCGGCGACTTTCAATTCCGGAGCAGCCCTCAACCTCAGCACGGGCAATGTGCTCACCAACGATGGCACGCTGTCGCCTGGCGGTCGAGGTGCTGTCATGACAACTGTCGTGACCGGAAATCTCGTTCAGAGAGCGAGCGGCGTCTACGCCGTTGATCTCGACTACTCGACGGGCGTCACCGATCGGCTCACGGTGTCCGGCACAAGCACGCTCACCGGCACGGTGCCGCTCACGACGCTCAATGCCGGTTTCATCACACCCGGTGATCATCGTCCCATCATCGTATCCAGCGCCGGCGGCATCACCGTCGCGGATCTCACACTCGAGGCTGCGCCATCCGCCATTGTGCAGCGCCGGCTCTTGTCGCTCGACTCGAGCGACCTCGCGCTCGACTACAGCGTCGACTTCGCGCCCGCCGGGCTCACCCCCAACCGAGCCGCGATCGGGCAATACCTCAATACCGTGCAAGCCGCGGGCGGCTCCTCGAGTCTTGCGCCCGTGGTCGCGCAGCTGGTCGGGGAGCCGAACACACAGGCGCTCGCGGCGGCCTACGACCATCTGAGCCCGGAGGTGTATCTCGGCAACGAGACCGGAGCCTTCTTCTCCAATGTGCATTTCAACGACTTGCTTCAGAGCTGCCGGGTGGCGAATGGCGCGCTGCGCTTTGCGCGCGAGGAACGCTGCGCCTGGCTCACGCTCGGGGGCGGCACGCTGCATCAGGATCAGACCTCGACGAACTTCGGTTTCTACCGCAACGCCTTTGATGTGGATGCCGGGACACAGCTGGAGGTGAGCGACAACTGGATCGTCGGCCTTGGCGCGCAGTACGAGGTCAGCTGGCTGCACGCAGCCGGCTTCAGCGCCTCGAACGGCAAACAGGCCCAAGGTGGTGTCGTTGCGAAATGGGAGCACGACGACTCGATCCTCTCCGCCTCGGTGAGCGGCGGACACGCGACCTTCGACAGCACGCGCAGGGTCGGGCTCCCCGTGTCGACAGCGACGGCGACAAGTGAGCCGGAGCTGAACTTCGTCTCCAGCCATCTGCGCTTCAGCCACACGTTCGTGCATGGCAACTGGTACCTCGAGCCGCTGATCGATGCCGGTCCCACCTACGTTCACGTGCCAAGCTTTGCCGAGCATGGCATGGCGGGCGCAGTGCTGAACGTAGACAGCAGCAGCTCGATGCTCTGGACGGCGCAGCCGGCGGTGGAGATCGGCGGTGACACCACGTTGACCGGCGGAGCGACCTTGCGCTCTGTCGCCCGCGCGGGGCTGCTGCATTTCTTCACGGGCACGAGCCCGGCCGTGTCGGCATCGATCGAGGGCGCGCCGGCCGGAAGCGGGGAGTTCGCCGTGAACAACCGCATCGACGGGAACTTCGGCACGGTGTCGTTGGGGCTCGAGCTCCTGACGCGCGAGGCTGTGGAGCTCAAGATCGATTACGACGGGCAGTTTGCGAGCCACGCCTATTCCAGCGGTGGCTCCGTGAGAGTCGAGTATCGCTTCTAGTCCAGATATCGGTGGTTGCGCGAAGATTCGTGCGGGCCTCGCATTGAAGTATTTCCCGGCCCTCTCTCGATGACACCGCTTCCGGGTGTCGTTGCGCCATGCCTTGATATGCGCATATAATGCGCATATGTGGCAATGGAGGCAGTGAAGTGAAGCGCAACCCCGCTCGAGCTGTTCGCAAACGCCCGGTCAACCTTACATTGAATGAGGATCTCGTCAAGGAGGTGAAGGGCGTTACAGATAACCTATCGGGAGTCGTAGAATCGCTCCTTGCGGATTTCGTATCCAAAGAGCGGGAACGCCGGTCCGCTACTGTTGAAGAGGCGCGCGCCACCGCCGTCTTATGGAATGATTTTGCGGAACGCAACGGCTCGTTCGCTGACGATCATTCGACGCTCTGATGGCACAGCTCGATGTGCACCGGAATGTCGGGAGGCAAAAGGAGATCATTCCGTTCGTGGTGGTTGCTCAATCTCGGTTATTCGACGGCTATCGTCGCCGAGTTGTGATCCCGCTCGTGCGGAAGGCCCAGCTCGGTCAGATTCCCAATCCGCGCCTCAATCCCACATTCAAGGTCAAAGGCATCTCGGTGGTATTACATCCGCTGGAACTCGTTTCCGTTGCCAACGAGCAGTTGGGGGAGCGTGTCGGATCGCTCGCCGAGGAAGGCGATGCGATCGTCGCTGCCCTCGATGAGTTGTTCAGCCGTGCGTTCGGATAGATCCCCCGCTGAAGGAGTACTTTCGGCCACAAGCAGCCCGATGGCGATGAAAACCAATCGCTACATTGCAGACATTCGATCCCAGGAACCGGGCTGTAGCCCGCTCGCGCGTACGAATCCATCGTTAGCCGGCGCGGAGGAGCTGCGCGAGAGCGCCGAGCACGGGTTCCGTGAGCAAGATATTGTGACCGACTCCAGGGACGATCGTGACTTGCGCGTTGATTCCGCGACTCTTCAGTGCATCCGCATATTCGATCGAGTACTGCGGGTTCCCGGTATGGTCATTTTCGCCGACGATGAGCCGAACGATCACGTCCCGGCGGACATGAGGCGCGAGCTCAAGCGGCTGCAGGCTGCGCGTCCGTCCTCTCCAGATTGAGCTCTTGCGCACTGTCCTCATGTAAGCGCGGTCGGCGTTCGGGTCACAGCCACAGGCTACGAGCAGCGCGGCGTCAGCGGCTTCCGGGTGCCGACCGAGAAGGTTCGCCTCGATCGCCGCACCACCCGAGTGGCCTACGAGCACGACCCGACGCGGTTTGAATCTCTGCTTCAGATCCTCAATTGCCGAGGCGACGGCATCGACGACCTCGGGCGTGTAGTTGTCATCGGCTGCGTTTCCCCTCACGCCGTCCGATCGATCGCCAGAGTTGTCGGTATATCCCGGGCGCAGGATGCCTACGGCAACCGTGTCCGGTATAGGCTTCCAGTTCGCGAGCATTGCATGAATGCTCGCTGGTAGCACTGGTGCATTGGTTCCCTGCGTCACGAGCTGCGCGAACGCGTACTGGTAGCTGGGTGTCGGATCAAATAGATCCCCGTGCAACACCACCAGCAGAACCGGATGTGCACTCACCTGTGCGCTCGAATAGGCCTCCGCCTTGAGCCTGCCACCTGGTACGGGTAACCAGAGGTGATCGCCGCCGCGCCCATAGGCGGTATCGGCTTTCGGGGCTGCCTCACGTGTGCAGCTCCCCGCGAAGCAACAGATAAGTACGACCAGGCTGGTCGCCAATATTCGGGTGCCGAAACCTACACTCATCTGACTCTCACAGGCCATCGACAGGCCATTCTAGCTCTCGGGATCGGCCCCCGCGCGCAGGCGCCGTGGTCACCGTGGGTCGCCGTACGGAAGAGTCCGCGGAGATCCTTGGAGGCCTTGCCGAGGTCGAGAGAGTGATCGTCTATCCGAGCGATGCGCTCGAAGACGGGTCGCGCGTGACTCCGGTCGGTTGAGCCTAAAGCCTGGCGTTATCGTGCCTCACGCTTTACCCGAAGGAAGTTCACTTCGGGCTGCTGCTCTTGGGCGCGCCCTGCATCCCTCGGCCTCGCCCCATTCCCATGCCCATCATCGGGCAGCCCTGGGCTCCAACCGTGTCTCGGCAAGCGCTCATCATCTCGGATCGACACTCGGCAAGTGCCTTGTCGGAACGCAGGCAAGCCGCCATCTGCTCGTGCAGGTAGGCCATCTTCTCACGCATCGCTTTCGAGGGACTCCCCGGCGATACCGGCGCGGAGGCTGCCGGTTCAGCGGCCGAGGCAGGCATTGCAATGAGGAGAGCCGTTGCAACCACCAACATACGCACTGAATTCGCCACTTTCATGTTGAATCCTCCTCCAATTGCCTGACCAGTCTCGCTCCGCCTGGGGAAAGCGCAATAGGGAGATTCCGCCGAGGGCGGAGTCTCACGTGGCGGAGCGGGCCTGTTCTGCTGTACACCGGCGTCGAGGGTTGACCAGTGTCCAGCGTCCAATATTGACCATGGGAGCGTGCAGCAACCTCCAGATCCTGATCGAGAAATGCTGGTGAGGGCCTGGTCATCCTTCGGCGCCGCTTAGGCCAATCCTGGTCAAACTTCAAAGCAGTGCGGCACTCGTCACAAGCGAGCCTGTGGTTCACACCACTGCACCCACGAGTGCGCCGACCGCCGCCGTGACGCCCATCACCAACGTACCCCAAATCAGCACGCGGGTCGCACCGTGCAGCACGCGCGCACCGCCCGCGCGCGCGGCCAGGGCGCCCAGAGCGGTGAGGAAGGCGAGCGAAACGGCTGCGATGACGGAGACACGCATTCCACGGGGAACGACCAGGCTCGCGAGCAGAGGGACGAGACCGCCTAAGGCGAAGCTCAGGGATGACGCCGCGGCGGCCTGCAGGGGTCGAGCCGTTAGCGCTTCCGTGATGCCGATATCATCCCTCGTATGGGCTGCCAGAGCATCGTGAGTCATGAGCTGATGCGCTACGCGCACCGCCAGTTCGTGATCCAGTCCACGACGGACATAGATGTCGCGTAACTCCGCGCACTCGGCCTCATAGTCGTAGCGCAATGCCCTTCGTTCGATCTCGATATCGGCGCGCTCCGTATCTGCCTGAGAGCTGACCGACACATACTCTCCTGCGCCCATTGACAACGCGCCAGCGACAAGCCCGGCAAACGCCGCCACATACACGCCTCGTGGACCTGCGTGCGCGGCCGCAACGCCCAGCATCAAACTGGAGATGGAAAGCACCCCGTCATTTGCGCCGAGCACCGATGCGCGCAGCCACCCGGATCGATGGGTACGATGAACGTGTGGGGCCATGGTGCGTGGAGAGGCTATGCCTTGAAAGCGACTATATAGCCGACAAATCGAACCCCGGCGGCGTGGCCTTGGACAGACGTGGCGAGAAGTGCTAGTAGCGGTTCATCTCGGCCGCCTTACTGCGCATGCCCACCGGCACGCCGGTGATAGCTGCACCCGCCTTGATGGCTCAAACTAAAATAAGCGTTGTTCCGCATCAAGGACAATCACTTCCTAACTACCTTGGCGATCCTTGAATTGAGGGGGATGTTCTTTGAGTGAAGGCCCGGCTGTTGGCCGTGGTGGTCAAACTCGAGATTCACGCTTGGCCGGAAGATCAGGCAGTGGGTGGAACCGCCGTAGTGGAACATACCGATCTGGTCACCCTTTGAGACGTACTGGCCCTCGTACGCAGTAATCTGGCACGTAGAAACCTCGGCCATCCCCACGGCCAGAACGCACATCAGCCCGATATCCGGGCTGTCCGCTTCGATGAAGACAAGAGCCCGTGTCGCGACTTCGGTAATGTAGCCTTGCGAATCGTTGGGACCGGCCGGGTCGAAGCCCTCCGACGGCGCTTCCGAATAATAGCTCCCGTCCTTCACGTACGCTTTCAGAACCGTGCCGCTGACGGGGCTGTGCCAGCGGTGATAGCTGAGCGGACTCAGGTAAGCCTGGTAAACCGTCCCGTCCACGAACAGCGGCGCTAGCTTGTCGTTCGCCAGCATATGTGTGATCGAGTACGGCTGGGATTTGATCCAGAACCGGTCGCGCTGCTTGACATGACGCGCGATTCGGTACGGCGCAGATTCACAGGCGTTAATGATGACCGAATCATCATCGGGGTGCGTGACGGGACGAACCCCCGGCCGGAATTCCCGCGTAAAGAAATCATCCCATGACTTGAACCCGTGGTGTGGCTGATTGGGGTCGCACTTGTACTCCGCGTCAAAGTTCGACATCGCGTTCATGGCATCTGCGCCGAACCAGCCTCTATGGCGGTCCTGATTCAGGACGTAAGTGGATTCTGTGGAGCTCAGGAATCGACCCCAGCCATTCAGCACCTGCTTCAGCTGGGCATTCACTCGTTCGTTCAAGAAGGCGGCAAATCCGGCTGCAGTTCCCATCGGCCAATCGAGGATCGTGTTGATGGGACATCCGACGAGACCCGTTTGATCAAACTCGGGGGCATGAGTCATGATGGTATTCAGCAGTCGTAGCATGTGACGATAGTCTCTCACCTGCGGTTTGCCCGTCGGATCCCTGTTGTAAGGTGCTCGCCTGGGTACTTGCTCAAACATCTGGTTGAAGAGCATAAAGATCTCGGGATCGCTCTCGATGAGATCTTGGAAGTCTGCGATAAGAGGGTGTAGGGCCTTGTCTTCCGCATGAGTCTTCTGGATGACTGCTTGCAGCCACTTGTCGAGAAAGGCTTGATCCGACGGCAGCCATGCGCCAACGCGATACGGGACGCCGGGTGCGGGTTCGGCCTTCATACTGAGATTCGCAGCTCGTAAGACACGTGTACGTACCGGGTCACAGCACTCACCTCATCGGCGTGGACGAGTTTCATCAGTTCTATACCGTACAACAAGTACCGAGCTCGGTGACCGTTTGCAGTGGGTCAAGAACGTTCGCGTCGCGGACGGAAAGGCGTTCATCAAGCGATGCTACTTGCGGCCGGTCGTGCTCAAAGAAGTCCCGCCAGAGAAGCGACCAATCCTAAAGGGCCCGGAGCGAAGTTGCCACGAGCGGCCGCCAACACCTCCCGGTCCCCCACGAAGCATCGGTATCCGCCTTTGAAACGATTGCGGCGGACTACCCAGTCTTTCGCATCGATCCCGCGTGATGAGCCATGCCAAGCGATTCGCAATGCGTAACAGCGCGTATGACAGCGGACGAGCTGCATGATGTGTGCGGCGCTGATGGCTGGTAAGCTTTGCGTATGGCCCCGGCAGTTTCCCGACCGATCGAGTCCGCTATAGAGCAGGAACGGGTCATCGCGATGCTCTGTGCCGAGGTGGAGGCTTCCGCGTCCGAGGTCGGCCAGGTATTCCGGGGCCAGCTGGCACGCCTCACGGAAGAGGCCCGCGTCCGCGATTTCCTCGCCGTCCTGGCCATTCGCAATACGCGCGCGATCCTGCGTAGCGGCGGCCGACGAGCCAGGTCAGGGATGCACAACAAAGGTGAGCACGGTACTGCCGTACAGCACGGTCGTGCGGCCAGTGCCGAGTTCAGCCCGGAATCGCGCCACAAGAACATCGCCGACGTGGGGTGAGCAGCAGACGTCCAGCCTCACAGCCACATGCCGGGACGCGCACCGCTCAGCGCGGCGCGCGCCGCTGCCGCAGACGCGTGATCTCTTCTTGATCGAGGCTGTCGAGCTGCTCTTCGATGAGCTTCAAGCCCAAATTGATCTCCGGCAGCAGCACGTTCTCAATAGCGCGCGCGCGGCGCTCGGTACGTACGTACTCGCGCGCCAGGCGGCGCAGATTCAGGCAGCACGCGGCTAGTGCGAGAAGCGGCACGAGCCAGGCGCGATAGGCTAGGGTGCACGCACGCGCCTCCGGCGAGTCGTTCACCGGTTGTTCGACCAGGCGCGGCTGCGCCTGCACCAGGCGGGCCTCGATCAATTCGAGCCCGAGCAGCCGCGTGCGCTGCAGTTGCACGGGGTCAGCGGCCGCGCTAAGCGCCGGATACACGCACAGCTCCTCCAGACCGTGACGGCCCACTGCGGCTTGCAGCGCCGCGCGCGCATGGTCTTCGGCGGCGCGAGACTGCGCCTGCAACACCCGCAGTCGAGCAAGCTGCCTGCGGATCTCCGTGGCGAGCAGCACACGCTTCTCATCCAGCAGGTCGTACCCCTCGCGCGCAAGCCTTTGCTCGTCCTTGAGCTCCAGGAACGCAACCCGGGTGATGGGAATCTCGCGCTGCGCCTCAGGCATGCGGCGACGCCTTCAGGTAGCGCTCGACCTGGTCTGCCTTCAGGCGTGTGAGCTCCTGCGCCGGGAGCTGCCGCAGGAGCTCCCAGCCAACGGCCATGCTGTCCTCGAGTGTCCGCGGGCTCCGCTGGTTCACGAGCTGGCGCTCGAACTGCTGGCCGAAGGCGAGGAAGCGTCGGTCGACCTCCGGTAGGCTGTCCTCGCCCATGACACTCGCCAGTACGCGAATGTGCGTGGCGCGCGCGTAGCAGGCAAACAGTTGATTGGCGAGCGCCGGATGATCGGCGAGGGTGTACCCCTCGCCGATGCCCGAGTTCATCAGGCGCGACAGACTCGGCAATACGCGCACGGGAGGATAGATGGCCTGGCGATCGAGCTCACGATCCAGCACGATCTGGCCCTCCGTGATGTAGCCGGTCAGGTCGGCGATGGGATGGCCGATGTCATCACCGGGCATCGACAGGATGGGCAGCTGAGTGAGCGTGCCGGGAAGCCCTCGAATGCATCCCGCGCGCTCGTGCAAACTCGCAAGATCGGAATACATATAGCCAGGATAGCCCTTGCGACTGGGCAGCTCGCCGTGGCTCGCCGACACCTCGCGTAGCGCCTCGCAATAGTTCGTCATGTCGGTGAGGATCACGAGCACGTGGCGGCCCTCGACGAAGGCCAGGTATTCGGCAGCAGTGAGTGCATAACGCGGCGTCAAGAGGCGCTGTGTAGCTGGCTCGTTTGCAAGGTTCAAGAACATTGCCGTGTGCTCGAGCGCGGCACTCGAGGTCATGGCGTCGCGGAAGGCATCCGCGGTGTCATGGGAGATGCCCATGCCCACGAAGACGATCGCAAAGGCTCCCGAGTCAGCCTTGCGAAGACGCGCGTGCAGTGCGATCTGCGTGGCAAGCCGATCGTGCGGCAGCCCGGCGCCAGAGAACAGCGGCAGCTTCTGACCGCGCACCAGGCTATTCATCAGGTCGATGCTGGAAACGCCGGTCTCAATGAAGTCCCGTGGCAGCGCGCGCGCGGCTGGATTGATGGCGAGCCCATCGATGCGCATCTGCCGTACGGCAGGTATCGGACCGCCACCGTCGATGGGACGGCCAATGCTGTCGAACGTGCGGCCGAGCATGCCCGGGCCCACTCCGAAGCGCAGCGGCTCATTGCGCACGCGGATGCGCGTATCGCGAACGCCCAATCCGACGGTCGACTCGAGAACCTCCACCACGATTGTCGCGGCGTCGAGCGCCGCGACCCTGCCGACACGAGTGCGGCCGTCGCGATCGAGCACCTCCACCATCGTGTTGAGCCCCAGGTCGATCTTGCGCGCGAGGAAAACCAGCGGTCCCTCGATGCGCTGCACCGAATCCTCGAGGATGACCTCAGCCTGCATTCGAGGGCTCCTGTGCCGGTGCATTCGCCCGCGCGTCGGAACCGGCCGGAAGTCGCGGTGCGCTGGCGGCCGGCTGCCCGGCCGGCTGCAGCGCGCTGAATTCCGACTCCAGCTGCTTCCAAAGCAGGCGTATGGCCTCGATCCGGTCCTCGCCGTACTCCTCGCCGACCCGCTGCAGGACAACGCGGATCGGCAGAGCGGCGATGTCGTCCGCGGAGACGCCGCGCTCGATGGCAGCGCGCGCCAGTGCAATGAATCGAACGACGATGCCCAGAATTGCCGTTTGGCGCTGCGGGGAACAGTAGCGGTCGACCGCGGAAAACGAGGACTGACGCAACACTGCCTCGTTGGCGAGCTCGGCGCACAGCAGCGTCAACTGCTGCGCGGCAGGCAGCGTGTCCTTGCCGACGATGCGCGCCATGCGCTCGAGATGCACTTGCTCGGTCAATAGATCAAGCAGCATCGTGCGCTGCGCGGTCCATTGCGGATTGCCCTCGATCTGCCACCAGTGCGTCAATGCTTCGACGTCACGGCTGTAGGACTGCAGGGGATGGATTGCCGGGTAGAAGCGCGCCTGCGCACGCTCGCGGTCGAGCGCCCAGAATGTGCGTACGCTGCGCCGGGTATGCATCGTCACGGGCTCGGAGAAGTCGCCGGAGGGTGGGCTGATCGCACCGATGATGGTGACGGAACCTGTGCTGCCGCCGAGCGTGCTCACCAGACCGGCGCGTTCGTAGAACTCTGCAATTCTGGAGCTGAGGTAGGCGGGGTAGCCTGCCTCACCGGGTAGCTCGCCGAGCCGGCCGCTAACCTCCCGCAGGGCTTCGGCCCAGCGACTGGTCGAGTCCGCCATCAGCGCGACGTGCAGACCCTGGTCGCGAAAATACTCCGCGGCGGTAATCGCGGTGTAGATGCTCGCCTCGCGCGCGGCAACGGGCATGTTGGAGGTATTGGCGATGATGAGGGTGCGCTCCATGAGCGGTCGCCCGCTGCGCGGGTCCTCGAGCTGCGGCAACTCATCGAGCACTTCGGCCATCTCGTTGCCGCGCTCGCCGCAGCCCACGTACACAATGACATCGGCGTCGCACCACTTGGCGATCGCCTCCTGCAGCACGGTCTTGCCGGTCCCAAAGCCGCCGGGCATTGCGGCGCGACCCCCACGCGCGACCGGGAAGAGGGTGTCGAGAATGCGCTGTCCGGTAATCATGGGGCCCGCAATCGGCAGACGGCGTACGATGGGCCGCGGCTGCCGCACCGGCCAGGAGTGCGCGAGTGCTACCTGCGCCGTCGAGCCGTCCTCGCGTACGAGGCTGCAGATCGCCTCACGGTCCGTGTACTCACCCGCGGCGCAAATCGACAGTACAGTCCCCTGGATGCCGGGCGGCACTAGACATTGTTGACGGCGGGGCGTTGCGATCCAACCCACGCTCTGGCCGGCGCGCACGATCTCTCCGGGGTGCACCGCCGGCTCAAAGCCGAAGCGCCGTGTCGAGGCTTGCGCAGGTCCAGGCCGGATGAACGGCTCTCCGGAGGCATCCAAGGGCCGCAGCAAGCCGTCGAAGATGTGGCCCAGCAGGCCGGGGCCTAGTTGCACGGCCAGCGGCTCGCCGGTTCCGCGGACCAGATCGCCAGGCTTAAGACCGGTCGTATCCTCGTAGACCTGCGCGACGATCTCATCGGCGCCGAGTTGCACGATCTCTCCCAGCAGTCGGTTAGGCCCGACCGCGATCGCCTCCTGCACATGGAAGGGATCAGAGGTCCCAGCCCGCAGGACCGGACCGCTGATCCAGCGAATGCGCCCCTCACTCATGGCCGCGCGAGGTATTCGGCCAGGAACATCGCCTCGATCCGCTCGCGTTGGGCCAGGAGACCCGCGATCGTGGCATCGAGGCAGACGCCTTCGGCGCGGATGCGCAGTCCTGCGCCCAAGCCGGGATCGCTGTGCCAGTCCACCGAGCGTGCTTCCTTGGCGCGCGCGAGTTCCTCGAACTCGCGGCGCTCGCTGTCCAGCCACCCCGGGCCATGCTCGATGCGCCAGGGTCGCAAGCTCACGAGCACTGCAGCCTGCGTGATCGCCGCCTCGATCCACGCACGCCGCAGAGCAGGATCCTGCCAGCGCGTTTCGAGCACTGCGCCGATATCCGCCCACATGCGAGCGAGCAGCGCCTGGACTTCTAGCTGCGCGCGGTGGCGCGCCTCGAGCTCTGCTCGGGCCTCGGCCTCGTGCAGTCCCTGCTCGAGACGCGCGCGCTCCTGCGCAACGGCACTGCGGACATTCGTGAGAGCCTCCGCGCGCGCGGAGTGCACGAGTGCGCGTATCTGTGTGTCGGCTGCCGCGCGCAGCTCGCCGCAGCGCTGC
>Ga0335081_10002578_pt1 | contig 28546 bp, 21 predicted proteins | sample Lox_Sample_35_FD_206713 | JGI IMG/M metagenome (GOLD analysis project Ga0335081, IMG submission 206713) | Soil microbial communities from Loxahatchee National Wildlife Refuge, Florida, United States - Lox_Sample_3.5 | ecosystem: Environmental > Terrestrial > Soil > Wetlands | place: USA...
CCGTGACGCGCGGCAGCCGCGACTTCAGGTCGGCCGGCTTGACTGCCCCGGCCGGCAGGTCGGCGGCGTAGGCGCCGGATACGACCGCGCAGTAGAACGCCGGGTCGAGCAGGTCCTCGACATCGGCCTCGCGGCCCGAGGCGAGCTCGCTGAGGTGAATCATTGCCCCGGCGCGCAGGTGACCGTTGTCGTGCAGCGCCTTGATCCGCCGCTGGTCCCCGCCGCTGGCGTCGACAAGCACCGCAACGTTCAGGTCGTCGCGGTCGTGCAGGCTGACGAACGCGGAGACCTTGTCGGCGCCGCCCACCGGGGTGACTGCCCACCGCGGGTCGAGCGCGGCCAGGCCGGCCTCCCGGCAGGCCTGGCTCAGGACCTGCAGGTAGATCAGGTCGGCCGGTCCCTGCACGAGCAGGCAGTCGCGGCCGGTGACCAGCGCCTGCGCGAGCTCGTAGTTCAGCGCGGCGTGCAGCGGGAACACGGTCTCGCTGTCGGTCTGGTACGCGTCCGCACTGATCGTGGTGCCGTGCTGGTCCAGATCGGCCACCGTGCGCACCCGGCCGATGTGCCTCGGGTCGATCATGAACGGGGAGTGCGTCGTGTAGACGACCTGATGCTTGGGCGCGAGCTTGTTCTCGATGAAGGCGAGCACGTCTGCCTGGCCGGTCGCGTGCAGGCTCATGCCCGGTTCGTCGAGCAGCAGGATCGTGCTCCGGTCCGGGTCCTGCGCGATATTGCTGAAGTAGGCGTAGAACGAGAAGAACCAGACGAAGCCGCGGGAGCGCTCGTCGAACGGCACCGTGACCGAGTGCTTGGGGTTGTAGATGCGCAGGTTGATCACCGGGCCGCGGTTCAGCGGCGGCGCGTCGTCCGGATTGCCCGCCGACATCTGGATCGTGACCCGCAGCCCCGGGTTCTGCCGCCAGTAGGTGAAGGCGTCCTCGGTGATCCCGTTCGCCACGCCCTCGAGCTCGCGGGTCAGCGCCTCGAAGTCCACCACGTCGAAGTCGCCGAGATCGGCGTTGGCGGTCTGCAGCAGGGACAGGAACGTCAGGTCGGCCTCGTCGGCGAAGCCGGACGCCTGCTTGGCCCGCAGATCGGGCAGCGAGACGCGGCCGCGCATGGTGCTGTAGTCCGAGAAGTAGAAGAACCTGGGCAGCCAGACCTCCAGGTAGGTGTCCACCAGGTAGACGCCGATGGACTGCTCCCGCCAGGACTCGATCCTGGCGATCATCTCGCTGACCGAGGGGTCGGGGTTCTGGACCGCCTTCAGCGCGGTCATCAGCTCGCCGATCGTTGTGGCCGCCTCGACCGCCTCGCCGTCGCCGTCGGCGAGCTCGACCCCGGCGGCCAGGTGCTTGATGACTCGGTCGGACTGGTAGTCGGTCTTGTACCGCCGCCGCCCGTCGTAGCCCTTGACGACGGTGATCTCGCGGCTGTTCAGCGCGCCCGGCCCGAGGTCGCTCTCGATGATCTCCACCTCGCGGTCGCTGAGCGCGAACACCGCAGTGACCACGTCGGCCGGGGACTCGTCCCTGACCTTGCGGTAGGCCGAGAACCGTCGGCTCGGGTAATCCATGACGTCGTCGAACGCCGTCTTGCCCTTGATCGGGTTCAGCGGATTGAGCAGGTGAAGTGCGTGCAGGAATGCCGTCTTGCCGGACTCGTTCTTGCCGACCAGGCACGTGATCGCCTCGACCGGGACGACCCCGGAGTCGTCGATGCTCCGGTAATTCTGGATGCGGACCGACTTCAGTTTCACCGCAGTCATTCCTCCCCTGCCGATAACGTCGGCCTGTCGCGGCCGGCCGGGCAGCGGGCCGTGGCCGAGCCGCGCTGCGTGCGGGAACAGCCGCAATGGCCGTACCCGCCGCACTCTACCGACCTTCATGATCGGCTTAGGGCCGATCCGCCGACACTTGCCCCTTCTGCGCGCGACTTGACTCTTCCGTCGCGTCAGCTGGTTGGCTGAGTTCATGTACGGCATAGGCACGCTGGCTCGGCTGGCCCAGGTCTCGGTCCGCACGCTGCGGCACTACGACGACCTCGGGCTGCTCATTCCTGCCTTCGTCGACCAGGTCACGGGATACCGGTACTACGCGCCGGACCAGGCGCTGCGGCTGCACCGCATCCTGGTGCTTCGCGACCTCGGCGTGCCGTTGGCGGAGATCGGCAAGCTCGTCGACGATGGCGTCTCGGCCGAGCAGCTGCGCGGGATCCTGCGGCTGCGTCAGGCCGAGGCCCGCGCCCGGCTGGCCGAGCAGCAGGAGCAGCTCACCAGGGTCGAGGTCCGGCTTGCGCAGCTTGAGGAGGAGCAGATGGCCGATTACGAGGTGATCGTCAAGCGCCTCGAGCCGATGCGGGTGGTCGCGCTGAGCGAGGACCTCACCGGCCACGACGGGATCGGCGCGGCTGCCGGGCGGATGTACCCGCGGCTGCACGCCGCGCTGGCGCAGCACCGGGTGGCGTTCGACGGGCTGTCGCTCGCCCTCTATGACGACACGGGCGACGACGAGCGGCCGCTCCGCCTCACCACCGCACTGCGCATCCCTTCCGGGGTCTGCATCACCGGTGACGGCCTGACCACCATGGACCTGCCCGCCGTCGAGCGCGCCGCAACCACGGTGGTGCGCGGCGCGCCGGAGAAGTTCGCCGATGCGTTCCGCGCGCTGCACGAGTGGATCGGCCGGACCGGGGACCAGGCCACCTCATCGGATCGCGAGCTCTACATCGACTGTGACGGACCCCGCGATACCTGGGTAACCGAGCTCCAGGCGATCCTGCAGCCACCCGCCGACTCGGCGGTCGGCCAGCGCCTTCCTGCCGCACCCCCAGGCGCCCAGCCGGGGTCACCATCGGAGCACTGTGTCCCGCGCGGTGTTAACCAGGCGTTCACTAACCCTCCGTTGACCCATGCAGACGGAGTATTCGATCATCGAGCCGAAGGTGCTGAGCATGGGAGCGGGAATGCAGCCGAGCCCGCTGGATCTGCCGCCGGGCCTCGTCCCTAAGGATCGTTCCGGCCGGGCAGCCGTCGCTCGGGCCTTCTCGCAGCCGCCGGCCTGCCGTGGCTGCCAGCCCTCAGCCGCTGGCCCTGCCGTGGCCGCCGGCCCTGCTGTGGCCGCCGGCCCTGCCGTGGCCGCCGGCCCTGCCGTGGCCGCCGGCCCTGCTGTGGCCGCGGGCCCTGCTGTGGCCGCCGGCCCTGCTGTGCCCGCTTGGCCCTCGGAAGCGTGGGCCCTCCCGCAGCCGCCGACCGTCCCACATACCGGCCCATGAGCACCACAAGTAACACCAGACCCGGTTACCACTCCAGCTTTTATGCGATACCGAGTCGTTTTGGAATGTATGCCACATCCACTGCGTATTCCGGACCTTTCTTCACATCCATTCAGGCGGTCGGCGCGGCGGGCTCCCGTTCCTCCGGCTCATGAGCACCACAAGTAACACCAGCCCCGATCGTCGCTCAAGGCCCGCAGCCCCGCTGGCCCGCAGCCCCGCTGGCCCGCAGCCCCGCTGGCCCCACGCCCGCTGCGCCGAGCCCGCGCCCACCCAGCACGCACCCACCCAGCGCGCGCCCACCCAGCGCGCGCCCACCCAGCGCGCGCCCACCACCTAGCGCGCGCCCACCACCCAGCACGCGCCCACCCAGCGCGCGCCCGCCCAGCCCGCTGCGCCCAGCCCGCTGCGCCCAGGCCGCTGGGTCAGCGTCCGGTGAAGCAGAAGCCGGCCCAGAAGAACGGGTCGGCATAAGAGTTCGCGGCACCCGTGGCCGCGGAGCGCTCCCTGATCCGGTCGGCCAGGGTGGTCCCGTCGTCGTCGCCGAGTACGCCGGCCGCGACAAGCTCGGCCTCGGCGAACCGGCACTTGTCCCGGTCGCTGGTCGATCGCAGCCAGTCCTGCGCCCTGGCCAGGGCCAGCGGAGCCGGGCAACCCTCGTGCCGCCACTCCCAGTAGAAGCGCAGCATCAGCAGAGCCGCGCTCAGGTCCTCGACCAGCCAGAGCGTCGAGACCACGCCGGCGCAGCCTGCCGCGAGGAACGCCACCGGCAACGTGATCACCTCGTCGAGCAGGTAGGGGCCGTTCAGCCCGCTCTCACAGGCCGACAGCACAACCGCGCGCGCCGGGGCCGCGCCGGCTCGCAGGATGTCCTCGACGGTCAGCTGGCCGCCTCCCGGCAGGAAGAGCGCGCTGCGCAGCGGCGCGCCGATCTCGACCGCCGCGTGGCAGGCGAAGTGGACCACGCCGCCGGGCGGGAAGGCCGCGAGCACCCCGCCGGGCGTCGCCTCGGCGGGGGTGCCGGGCGCCATGCCAGACGAACCCGCCGCGCCCGCGGCTGGCCGCGCGAAGAAGGCCCGCACCCCCGCCTCCTCCCACCGGACCGACGGCAGCGCGGGATCGGCGACGACCAGCACCTGCTCGGTCGGCGCGTCGGCAGACCACGCTGGATCAAGCCCCAGGCTCGGCAGGATCGTAATGCCGCGGGCCGGGACGCCAGAGTTCAGCGCGGCAGCGATCGGCAGCATGGAGAGCACGCCCGCCGGAATCACCGTCAGCGGGCCGCTCGGGTACGCGGCCCGCAGCGGCTTGAGGGCGTCCCGCAGCGCATCGACCATGCGGGCCACCTCTGCCCGCCAGTGGCCCATCCCGAGCATGCTGTTGCGTCGGACGCCCTCCAGCGCTGCGGCATAGGAACTCAGCCGATCCTCAAGCGAAGATCCGCCGATCTGGTCGAGCCAGAGCACGGTGGCCGGTTCGCGATGCTGAGAGATGAGGGCCAGGCCACCCGCCGGAGTGGTCACGAGGTGGACCACGGGCTGGCCTGCGCGAGGGTGGCGAGCCGGCGGGCGCTGCGCCGTACGGAGCCGTTCGGCGATCATCGTGGTCCGGCCGCGCTCGAGAATCGAGATCGCGGCGTCCGCGGCCCCGGTCCTCGCCGCGGCGTAGGCGGCCATCGCCGCCAGCGTGCCGCGCTCGGCCGCGGTCGCGTCCCTGGAGAACAGCTCCTCGGTCCGGCTGGCCAGGGCGTCGAGATGGACCGCCGCCACCCGCTCCGCCTCGATCACCTCGTCCCAGGCTTCCCGGCCGAACGCCGAGTCGGCCAGCGTCTTGGCGGCCTGCAGGCCGATCACCGGCGTGGTGCGCTTCCCGGCGGGCGGTGCGGCGAGGCCACGGAGAATGGGGATGGCTTCGGCCGTCCGGCCGTCCTGCATGAGCTGGGCCGCCCGGTTGAAGTCGAAGGTCGCCGCCAGCGCGGGCTCCGCAATCCCGGCGCTACCGCCGACGATGTCAAGCGCCTGCCTGAGCAGCTCAGGATCGACCGCGTCGCCCCCGGCCATCAGGTCCCGCCGGCCATCAGGACCTGCCGGCCATCAGGACCAGCCGGTGTCATCAGGACCCGCCGGCCATCAGGACTCACCGGCCATCAGGACTCGCTCAGCAGGCCGGCCGCCCGGCCCTGCTGCACCGCGGCGACGAGGCTCTGCGCGGTCGTCGAGTGGTCGAACGAGCCCGGCGCGGACTCGGTCAGGGCCTCCTGCAGCAGCGTCACGGCCCGGTTCATGTCGGCCTTCCTATCCTCAAGCGGCCGCTGCGTGACGAACTGCGCGTAGCGGCTCAGCAGGTTACCGAAATTGCGCTTGAGCTGAGGCACCACTCCGGGCGGAGCGGGCGGCAGCACGTTGTCGGGCCCGAGCAGCGACTCGATCAGGAGGATGGGGTGGACGAGGTCACGCGGGCCGCGCCATCGCTCGACACCGTGCATTTGAATCCCCAGGTCATGCTCGCCCCTCGCGCGCACGCGGTCGAACCTGGCCTCCGAGGCCCACGCGACATTCAGCACCCTGCGGTACGTCTCGGTGTCGCCGGCGGGCGTGGCGGCCAAAGACTTCTTGAAGTCCTGCACGGCCGCGTTCAGGTCCTCCAGCGAGCCATGCCTGGTATAGCGCAGCATCAGGGCGAAGCCACGGGTTCCGAACATGACCGGGTTGCCCTGCCCGGTCACCGGTATCACCCGGTTCATCAGGTCGATGACCTCCGTGGTGTACCGGTCGGAGCCGGCCTGCGCGCCCGCCGACAGCGCCTGCACAAGTTCGGCCAGGCACTGCGCCGCGTCCTGGGCTGTGCGCCACGGCCCGGGCAGGGCCGACCGCAACGCGCCGATCGCGGCGTCCAGGCTCTGCTGCGAGCCCGTGGCCTGCCACAGGGAGTAGGCGTGCCGACCGTCGGCGAGCCGATCCTCGGCCTGCCCCATCGAGCCTCCTCGCCAGGCGCCGTCGCTCAGAAGTGCACGGCCGCGGGGTTGACCCCGTCCGCGCCGGGCAGCGGGATCCGGCACTTGCGGAACCTGCCCATCTCGACCTCAGCAGACAGGTCAACGCTGAGCGTGCCGGTCCGCCCGACCGGCACCTGGATGATCATCACCAGGCGGGTCGCCCCGCGCAGGTCCTGCCCGGTGACCCTGCCGAAGGTCCATGCCGGGTGCGCGGACAGCTCAGGTCCGCCCGTCACGAAGTCCATCGTGCCGTGCGCGGCCTTGCTCCCGTCGATGTCCCCGAGTTCGACGCCGACCGGGCCGACCGTCAGCTTGGGCGAGATCGTGAAGCCCTTGGTGACGTCATAGCCGGGCCCGGCATGCGTGGGGAAGAGCGAGTACGCCACGGTCTGGCCGGTGTCGCCGTCGTCGGCGAGCGTCACCTGGACGCTGGCCGCGGTCAGCGGCGGCGGGTAGCTGACCGGAAAGTTGATCGACAGGTGGGCGAGCGCGAAGCGCAGCTTCCCGGCCTGGCCCCTGACGAATGCCTGCAGGTCCGCGTCCTCGGGACGGTAGCTCGCGTCGATCGGGGTGACGAGCGGCCCGCCGAACTCGACCCGGTCCCTGAGCTTCGGCGCCTCAGATCCGCGGACAACGAAATCGACGCCCTCAGGGTCAAGATCAACAGGCCGAAAGGCCAGGGGCGGGAACGGCTCGATCGCCAACTCTGGCTCCTCACCCGACGTCTTCCTTGCGGCCCGTCGGCTCTCCTCGCGGCCGGTCAGCGAGCGCACGCTAGCTACTTATCATCCGCTCGAAGCGAGCCAAAGGCAAAGCTCACGAGTCGCTCGCACGGTCCATTCCGGAGAAGCCTGGCGCACCGAAACGGTGCCCCGCAGCCAGGCCTGCTCTGGCCGATCCGGCTGGGTCCGTCAGGCGCTCAGCAGGACGTCGGCCGACAGTGGAAGCTCGCGCGAGGACCGGCCGACGTGCACGGTGAACTGACCGCCCGGCGTGATCCAGCGGGCCAGCGACTCGTCGTACCTGGAGAACGCCCTGGCCGGCACGGTCAGCTGCACCTGCACCGACTCGCCAGGCTCGGCGCGCGCGACGGTGAATGCCGCCAGCGCGCGGACCGGGCGGCCCCGCCTGGCCGGGTCGCCCGGCTCGGCGAGGTAGGCCTGCACGACCTCCTTGCCTGCCCGCGCGCCGGTGTTGCGCACCCGCACGGTCAGCTCGAGGTCACTGCCGTCGGCCAGCCAGCCAGGGCACTGCACCGACTCGTACGCCCAGCTCGTATAGCCGAGGCCGTGGCCGAACGGGTAGGCCGGTTCCAGCCCCGCCGCGTCATAACCGCGGTAGCCGATCAGCAAGCCTTCGTCATAGCGCAGCACGCCTGACTCGCCTGGCCTGGCGTGCAGCACCGGGCTGTCGCCCTCCTTCGCCGGGATAGTCACCGGGAGCCTGCCGCCCGGCTCGGCGTGGCCGAGCAGCACGTCGGCCAGCGCGGTGCCGAATTCCTGGCCGGGCAGCCAGGCATAGACGACCGCGGCGGCCCGATCGGCCCACGGCATCAGCACCGGCATGCCCGAGTTGACCACCACGATCGTGGCGGGATTCACCTCGGTCACCCTGGTGACCAGCTCGTCCTGGCGGCCCGGCAGGGCCAGCGAGTGCCGGTCGAAGCCCTCGCTCTCGGTCAGCTCCGCGGACCCGACGACGACGATCGCGGCGTCGGCCGCCGCCGCGGCGGCCTGCGCCGCTGCCAGCAGGTCGTCGTCGCTGGCCACCGGCGCGATGCCCAGCCGCACCGCCAGCGGACCTGCGCCGTCGGCGGCGGGCGCGAACGCCATCCGCAGCGGCGTCGGCGCCCCGGCCTCCAGCCACACCGCCGCGCGCAGCTCGCCCGGCCTGGTCATGGCCTCGACCGGATCATCGGGCACCGTCGTCGCGCCGTCGATCACCGGCACGCCGTCGACCTCGAGCGCCAGGCCGCCGACGCCGGACACGCTCAGCAGGTGACCGCCGGAAGTCGCGGGCGTGAACGTCGTGGTCAGCACGACCCGCCCTGGCCGGCCCCAGCCGATCCCCTCGGGAACGCCGTCCCACCAGGCCAGGTTCGCCGACTCGCGATGCTCGGCCGCGATGACCGTGCCGTCGGGGTCGGTGAACTCCAGGCGCAGCCCAGGAGTCCCGGTCACCGGGTCGGTCAGCGAGCCGGATGGCGGCTCGGGCACCATGTGCCAGGTCTGGCAGCCCGCGAAGGTGCTGACCGCTACCTGGCCGCCCAGCGCGGCAGTGAGCGCCTCGGCCGGGCCGGCGACGGACGCCGGCACCACGCCGGCGCTGCCGCCGCCCTGGATGACCGGGTGGACGGCGTTCGGGCCGATGATGGCGACGCTGCGCAGCCTGGCCGGGTCAAGCGGCAGCGCGCCGTCGCGGTTGCGCAGCAGCACGAACGAGGCGGCCGCCGCCTCCCGCAGCAGGCCGTGGTCGACCAGCGCGGGAGAAATCTCGTGGCCGGCCGTGCCCGGCTGGTCCTGGCTGTAAGCGCCGGGCGGGTCGGTGAGCGCGCCTACCCGGCGGGCCAGCCGCAGCAGCCTGGCGACCTTGTCGTCAAGCAGGTCCTCGGTCACCAGGCCTTCGTCGAACGCTCGGACCAGCAGGTCGCCCCACGGCCCGTGCGGGCCAGGCATGGACAGGTCGAGTGTCGCCAGCGCGGTCGCCTGCGTGCTCCGCGCCGCATGCCAGTCCGAGGTCACCACGCCGTCGAAGCCCCACTCGTTCTTCAGCACGTCGCGCAGCAGGCGGATGTTCTCGGTCATCGGCGTTCCGTTGACGTTGTTGTAGGCGGCCATCACCAGCCAGGCGCCGGCCTGCTTGACGCAGGCCTCGAACGGCACCAGGTAAAGCTCGCGCAGCACGCTCTCGGAGAGCCGCACGTCGTAGGTCCACCGCTCGGTCTCGGTGTCGTTGGCGACGAAGTGCTTGACGGTGGCAGCGACCCCGGCCGACTGCACGCCGCGTACGTAAGCGGCGGCGAGTCCCGCGGTCAGCGCCGGGTCCTCGGCGAAGAACTCGAAGCCGCGGCCGCCGAGCGGCGTACGCATCAGGTTGACCGTCGGCGCCAGCAGCACATCGACGGCCTTGCTCCTGGCCTCGGCGCCCAGCGCCGCCGCCACCCGGTAGACCAGGTCGGCGTCCCAGGTCGCGCCGAGCGCCGACGGGCACGGCAGGCAGGCGGACGGGTGCCGCTCGTCCTTGACGGTGCCCCGGACGCCGTTAGGCCCATCCGAGGTCACCATCGAACGCAGCCCGATCGGCAGGCACTCGTGCGTACGCCAGCTGTCGGCGCCGGAGAGCAGCCTGACCTTCTCGGGTACGGGCAGGCCGGCGGCGAGGTCGCGCTCGGTCGGGCGCCTCGCTGCCAGCAGCGTGGGGGTGGCACCTGCCCGGCCGGTGTCCCGGCCGGGCAGGGTGCCCCCGTGATCTGGTGTCGTCACGGTCGGCGCAGCCTTAGGAGACAGGCTTGAGCTGCGTGATCGTGTAGAGAATCTCTGGGATGTTGGGACCTGGGTCCATGTACGGGTTGCCGGTCGACGGCCAGCCGGTGTAGTCCCTGGTCGAGAACTCGGCCCAGGAGGCGCCGAGCAGAAGTGGCGCGACCGGGACCTGAGTGGACATGATGGACTCCAGCTTGGTGATCGCTGCCTGCTGTGCTGTCGCGGTGCCCGCCTGGGCGTACGCGTTCAGCGCGGCCTGCGCGGCCGGGTCGTCGAACCGCCCGAAGTCGGCGGACGCCGTCTTGCCGATCGGCGCGGACAGCCTGTAGTCCATCCAGTTGTCGTAGAAGAAGTACGGGGTGAGGCCCTGGGCGCCCCAGTGGATCGCCGCGGTGAAGTTGCCGCTGTTCAGGTTCGAGGTCCACACGGTCGGGCCGTTCGGACCGGGCTCGCCCTGCACAGAGACGTTGAAGCCCTGGGCGTTGAGCTGCTTGGTGATCAGCTGCGAGTCCAGGTAGTAGTCGCTGTAGATGACCGGGTCCATGATCGAGAAGGTGATCTTCTGGCCGTTCTTCTCCCAGAAGCCGCCGACCTTCTTGTAGCCGGCGCCGGTCAGGATCGAGGTGACCTTGGCAGGATCACCGGTGGCCGGAAGGTCATTGGCCAGCGACGCGGTCAGGTAGCTCTGGTCGACCGGCAGCATCAGGCCGCTGGACGTAGTCTCAGCGGGCTCGTTGCTTGACTCGCCGTCGACCGACAGCTGCTGCCGGTTGATCGCGAAGCTGACCGCCTGCCGGACAGCCGGGTTGTTCAGCGGCGCCTTGGTGGTGTTGAACCACAGGCCCACCACGTTGTTGTCGCTGAAGTAGGGCGCCGACGCCGTCCAGGTGTGGTTGTCCGGGCTCTTGGACAGGTAGTTCTGCTGCGCCCCGCTGATCGAGTTGCCCGCCCAGTCGATGGCGCCGCTGGCGACCGGGGTCACCAGGTTGGCGTTGCTGGTGTAGGACGGGAAGTCGACCTCGGGGACGTGCAGCGAGGACTTGGCGTAGAACAGCGGGTTGATCTTCATGGTGAAGCCCTGCGCGCTGAACTTGTCCAGCACGTACGGGCCGGTGCCGACCGGCGTCGGGTCGCTGAAGGTAGTCGGGTTGCTGAGCTTGGACCAGATGTGCTCCGGCACGATCTGGGTCTGCATGATCAGGTACAGGTTCGCGTACTCGGGCTGGCTGAAGGTGAGCGTGACCGTGTTGCCTGAGCTGGTCGCGCTGGTCGGCACCGGCGTCGCCGGGACGTTCAGCGCCGGGAACTTCTTGATCAGGTTGAAGGTGAAGGCCACGTCCGCGGCGCTGAACGGCTTGCCGTCGCTCCACTTGACGCCGGAGCGGGTCGTCACGGTGAGCGTCTCGCCGCCGTTCGACCAGGCGTACTTGACGCCGAGCTCGGGGATCGGGGCCTGCTGCGGGTTCAGAGTGTCGAAGACGAACAGCGGCTGCTGGTACAGGTCGACCGCGTGCACTTCGTACCCGGTCGAGGTGGACACGAACGGATTGAACGTGTCGGTCATGGGCGAGAGCGCTGTGGTCTCGATGACCAGCGGCTTGCCCACCGTGGCGCTCGAGCCGCTACTGGTGCTCGAGCTGCTGCACGCCGCGATCCCCATGCAGAGGACCGCAGCCGCAGCGAGGCTGCCTGCGAATTTCCGGTTCATTGCCTAAACTCCAAGGATGCTCGGCCGGCTCTGCGCCGGCCTGTTGTGAGTGACCGTGCCGGGTCTTTCTGCGGGGTGGCTCAGGCCGGCCGGGCGCTAGCCCGGCGTGTCCTGCGCCTGCGAGCGGTACTGCCGTTGCGGGCTTTGCGGCCGCGCGAGCGGTGCCTGCGGTCAGGACCTTCCTTGGCGCATCACGTCTCCTCTCCCTGTCCGCTTGTGGAGTCTGCGAGCTCGGGCTTGCTCCTGGCCGGGTCGAGCAGCCAGCACGCGCTCAGGTGGCCGGGCCCGGCAGGGAACGTGGGCGGTCTGCGCTCGGCGCAGACCGCCATGGCGTGCGGGCAGCGGGGGTGGAACCGGCAGCCTGGCGGCGGCGCGACCTGGCTCGGCGGCGCGCCGCGGCCGCGCAGCGACTCGCGCTGCCCGCGCTCGGGGTCGGGCGCCGCGCTGAGCAGCAGCTGCGTGTACGGATGCGCGGGCTCGTCGGTGACCTGCACCGCCGGGCCGGCCTCGACCACGTGACCCGCGTACATCACCATGATGTGGTCGGCCAGGTACCTGGCCGAGGCGATGTCGTGGGTGATGTACAGCACCGCGAGGTGCTCGCGGTCGCGCAGGTCGCCGAGCAGGTTGAGCACGCCGAGCCTGATCGACACGTCGAGCATGGACACCGGCTCATCGGCGAGCAGCACCCGCGGCCGGACCGCCAGCGCCCTGGCGATCGCCACCCGCTGCCGCTGCCCGCCGGACAGCTCATGCGGGAATTTGCGCAGGTAGGCATCGCCCGGGGTGAGCGCGACCCGTTCAAGCAGGCCGCAGATCTCCTCATCGAGCCGGTCAGCTCCGGCCAGCTTGTGCACGAGCAGCGGCCTGGCCAGGTGGTAGCGCACGTCGTGCACCGGGTTCAAGGAGGAGAACGGGTCCTGCAGCACCATCTGGACCTGCCGGGCGTAGCCGCGCCCGGTCTGGCCGGCCAGCCTCGCCCCGTCGAGCAGCAGCTCGCCGCTGGTCGGCCTGATCAGCCCGGCCAGCATCCGGGCCAGCGTGGACTTGCCCGAGCCGCTCTCGCCGACCACGGCGGTCGCGCTACCGCTGGCCAGCGCGAGCGAGACCTCGTCGACGGCGTGCACCACCCGGCCAGCGCCCGCCGCGCGGCCCGGCGGGCGGCGCAGCGCCGGCCGGCGGGCACCGTGCACCGGGAAGTGCTTGGTGAGGTCGCGTGCCTCAAGCACGGGAGTGACGCTCATTGCGGGCCTCCGGTCAGCTCGGGCGCCGCCAGCCTGGGCTCCGCCGGCCCGGGCGCTGTCGGCCCGGGCGACTGGGCGAGTTCGGACGCGGCGAGTTCGGACGCGGCGAGTTCGGGCGCGGCCAGTTCGGGCGGTGGCTGGCCGTCGTGCTGCAGCCAGCAGGCCACCAGCCGGCCGTTGCCGCCGCCTGGCCGCTCCAGCGGGGGCACCTGCGTGGCGCACTTGTCCATCGCGTAGCCGCAGCGCGGGTGGAAGACGCAGCCGGACGGCAGCGCGCGCAGGTCAGGCGGCGAGCCCTGGATCCCGGCCATGGGCCGGCGCGGGCCGTGCAGCGAGGGGAACGAGTTGAGCAGCCCCAGCGTGTACGGATGCCGCGGCGCGGAGAACAGCGCCGCCGCGCTGGCCCGCTCGACCAGCTTGCCCGCGTACATGACCGCGATCGAGTCGGCGATCTCGATCAGCAGGGACAGGTCGTGGGTGATGAACAGGATCGCGAAACCGAGCCGGTCCCGCAGGTCGGACAGCTCCTGCAGGATCTCCCGCTGGGTGACCACGTCGAGTGCCGTGGTCGGCTCGTCCATGACGACCACTTGCGGCTGCAGCGCGAGCGCCATCGCGATCATCACCCGCTGCCGCATGCCGCCGGACAGCTCGTGCGGGTGGCTGCCGAGCCGGTCGGCGCTGATGCCGACCATCTCGAGCAGCTCGCCGGCCCGTGCCCGCCTGCTCTTCCTGCTCAGCTGCGGCTGGTGCGCGGCGATCACGTCGGTGAGCTGGGCGCGGATGGTCAGCACGGGATTCAGCGCGTTCATGGCGCTCTGCAGCACCAGCGAGATCTGCGACCAGCGCAGCACCCGCAGCTGCGGCTCCTCCGCGTCGAGCAGGTCGAGCGACTGGCCGTCGCCGAGGTTGAAGCGCACCTGCCCGGCGGTGATCACCCCGGGGTCGCGCAGCAGCCTGGTCGCGGCGAGCACCAGCGTGGACTTGCCGCTGCCGCTCTCGCCGGCCAGCCCGAGCACCTCGCCCGCGTGCAGCATCAGGCTGGCGTCGACGACCGCGTGCACGGCATCGGGCCCGATGCCGTAGTCCACGCACAGCCCGCGGATGTCGAGCAGCGGCCGGTCGGCGGCCGGGCCGGCGCCGCGCCGGCGGGCGCCGGGCAGGGAGGCGCCGGGTAGGGGAGCGGCGGGCAGGGGAGCGGCGGGCAGGGGAGCGCTCACGGCTGGCTCCCTTCGCCGCGGACCACCGGCGTCAGCGCGAACGGGCGCCGCCCGCGCATCAGCCGCTGCTGGCGCGCCGCCGGTTGGCGGCGCGCCCCACGGCGGCTGCGGGTCAGCCCGGCGGCGCGCAGCCGCGGGTTGATGAACTCGTCGATGCCGAAGTTCAGCAGCGCGAGCGAGGTGCCGAGCAGCGCGACGGCCAGGCCAGGCGGGACGAACCACCACCAGTAGCCGCTGGTCTCGGCATTGGCAAGCTGCGCGTTGAACAGCATGCTGCCCCAGCTCCAGCTGCTCGGGTTGAACAGCCCGAGGAAGGCGAGCGCGGTGTAGGTGCCGACCGCGTACAGCACGGTGAACAGGAACGACGAGGCCACGATCGGGATCAGGTTCGGCAGGATCTCCGAGACGATGATCCGCCAGCTTCGCTCGCCGATGAGGCGGGCAGAGTCCACGTAGTCCCTGTTGCGCAGGGAGAGAGTCTGGGCGCGCAGCACGCGAGCGCCCCATGCCCACCCCGTCACCGCGATGATCAGGCTGATCACGAAGTCGTTGCCGGACAGGGAGCGCCCGAGCAGCCCGGTCAGGATGATCAGCAGCGGCAGCGCCGGCATGACGAGGAAGATGTTGGCGAGCATCGACAGCAGGTCGTCGGCCAGCCCGCCGATGTACCCCGCGGTGACGCCGATCAGGACAGACAGAGCGGTGGCGATCGCCCCGGCCAGGATCGCCACCAGCAGAGTGCTGCGCCCGCTCACCAGAAGCTGGGACAGCACGTCCTGCTGCAGCTGCGTGGTGCCGAGCAGGTGAGCCGCCGACGGCGGCAGCGGCACGGGCGCGTTGGCGAAGGTCGCCGACGGGTTGTCCGGCGCGAAGAATGGCCCGGCGATCGCCAGCAGCAGGAAGAACGCGAGCAGCCCGAGGCCCAGCCGGATCTTGCCCGACCTCGGCAGCCGGATCGCGCGCGCACGTCGGCTGATCGCGGGCGGGCCGGTCGGCTCGGGCGCCGCGAGGTCGCCGGCCGTGACGGTTCCGATGCCGAAAGCCATGGCTCAGGCCTCCTGGCGGGTGCGCGGATCGAGGAATACGTAGACGAAGTCGGCGATCAGGTTCGCCCCGAGCACCGCGAACGTGATGATCAGGAAGATGCCCTGCAGCAGCGCGTAGTCGTTGTCGCCGACGCCGTTGACCAGCAGCAGGCCGAGCCCGGGGTAGCTGAACACGATCTCGGTGAGCAGCGCCCCAGAGACGATGAAGCCCACCGCCAGCGAGAACCCGGAGACACTGGGGAGAACTGCGTTACGGGCGGCATACCAGACGACCCGCCATCGCGGCAGTCCCTTGGCCGCCGCGATCAGCACGAAATCCTCGTCCATCGTGGTGACCATCATGTTCCGCATGCCCACGATCCAGCCGGCCGCGGATGCGACCACGATCGTGAGCGCGGGCAGGATCGCATGGTCGATCACGTCGGCGAAGTAGGTCCAGTTCATCGCGGGGAAGTCCAGGTCCTGGTGCCCGCCGCCGGAGGGGAACCAGCCGAGCTTGGTGGAGAACAGGTCGAGCGCCAGGAACGCGAGGAAGAAGTACGGCGCCGCCTGGAAGAACGTCGCGGCCGGGAGCAGGTTGTCCAGCCAGCGGCTGTGCCGCCAGCCGACCAGCACGCCGATAGCGGTGCCCGCCACGAAGCTGATCACGGTGGCCAGGCCGACCAGGCCGAGCGTCCACGGCAGGGCCGAGCGGATCACCGTCGTGACCGGCTCGAAGCCGTTGCTTGTCGAGATGCCGAGGTTGCCGTGGAGGAGGTTGTTCCAGAAGTGCAGGTACTGCGCCCACAGGCTGGCCTTGGTGCCCACGCCGAACTGCAGCTCGAGCGAGCGGATCGTGGCCTTGGTGATCGGGACGCCCTGCATCTTGGCCAGCACGGCGTCGACCGGGTTGCCCGGGATGATGCGCGGGATCATGAAGTCCACGCTGATCGCCACGATGGCGGTCACGAGGTAGATCCCGAGCCTGCGCGCGATGGTGACCATGCTCAGCCCCCCGATCCGGTGCCTGCGAGCGGGCGGATGGACTCGGGCGGGCAGCCGCAGCTCTCCCTGCGGATCAGCCTGGTCGGCAGCGCGATGTCGCGGCCGCGGGCGCTGCCGTCGAAGTCGGGGCCGCGGCCGATCATCGAGTACACGGTCTCGAACGCGGTCGCGCCGAGCTCCTGGATCGACTGCCGGACGCTGGTGAGCTGCGGGCGCAGGTGCCGAGCCACCGGGATGTCGTCGAACCCGGTCACCGCGACCTGGCCGGGGACCGAGATGCCGTGCAGCGCCAGTGCGTGCAGCACGCCGATGGCCGACTGGTCGTTCGCGCAGACGATGGCACGCGGCAGCCCGGATCCGGAGACGATCAGGTGCTCGATGGCCTGCGCGCCGCCGGCCGCCTGGTAGCTGCCGCGCCACGCCTCGCCGGTGAACAGGATGGCGCCGCCCGCCGCCGCCTCCTCGGCAAGCGCCCGGCCGCGGGCCAGGCTGTCCGGGCTGCCCTCGTGCCCGGCCAGGTAGCCGATGGTCAGGTAGCCGTGGTCGGCGATCAGGTGCCTGGCCAGGGCCCGCATCCCGCCCTCGTTGTCACTCTGCACGTTGGCGGTGGTCGGGGTCGGCTGCCCGGCCAGGGTGACCACGGGTACCTGCCGGGAGAGCGCGTCGAGCTGCTCGGGGGAGAGCACCCGGTCGTGCAGGATCAGCCCGTCGCTCTTGCGCGCGAGCGCGAAGACCAGCCGGCCGGCGTCAGGCTCGTCCAGGTCCACCGAGCGGATCAGCAGGTCGAACCCGTGTCGCTGGGCCACGATCTCCATGCCCCGGTTGATCATGTCGGGGAACTGCAGGTTCTCGTCCTCGTCGGTGAACATGCTGGCGCTGTACGCCTGCGGCCGCCGGACCACGACACCGACGACCTCCTTGAGCCTGGCGCTGAGCGCCCTGGCCGCGCCGTCCGGCACGAAGCCGAGTTCCTCGACGGCCTGCAGGACCCGCTCCTTGGTGTCGGCACGGGGGTTGCCCTGGCCGTTCAGCACGCGTGACACCGACGCGATCGACACGCCGGCGACCCTAGCCACGTCGTAGATCGTGGGTGGCTGAGCCGCCGTGGTCCCCGCTTCTGCGTTCACCAGTGCACCGCCGGTGTCGTGGGGCGGGAGCGCCGTCTCCGTCGCCCGCCGCCGTTCCTGCTGTCGCCTCGCCGTTCCTGCCGTCCCGTGTGGCTGGTAAGCGCTTACCGATGCGGCCCCTGCGACCTGCGGCGATTCGCCGCCATGGAGGCGAGGAGTGCGCTGCGGAAGCGGGGACCACCGGAAAGCGCTTACTTTGCTAACTGCCAGGAGACTAGATCGGTTCGCATGCGGGCACAAGGGCCAAAAGTCACCGTTACCCGAACGTGATATCGCTTACCCGAACGTGACCATCGCCAACGCGCTAGACCGACGTGACGCTGGGGTGCAAGCCGGTCGTACGTCCACTGACCGCGCTAATAAGGGTAAAGGCGGACAATTTTTCGCCGGGGCGGCGGTCTGACCGCGGGTAAGTCGGTTGCGCGGGCCGCGGGTCTCCCGGGCTGCCCGCTCGCGCCCTGCCCGTTTGCGCCCTGCCCCTGCCCGCTCGCGCCCTGCCCGTTTGCGCCCTGCCCCTGCCCGCTCGGGACCCGGCCGCTCGCGGGCGGGTGCTGGCGCGGCAGCGGGGTCTCCGAGGGGACGAGGCGGGCGGCGTGTGCGACGAGCTCCCGCCGGCCGGTCTGGCCGGTCTTGGCGACGAGGCTCGCGACGTGCGTATCGACGGTCTTGGGCGAGATGAACAGCCGCCCGGCGATCTGGGAGTTCGACATGCCCTGGGCGACCAGCCGGAAGACGTCCATCTCCCGGCAGGTGACGCCGAGCCTGCGCAGCTGAGCGGGCACCCGGGCGCTGCTCGGACGGGGCCGTGGCGCCTCCTGGCCCGCCTGGCGCAGCATGCCGCGGCAGGCGGCCGCCGGCCGGTCGTGCCCGCTGGCCTCGAAGCCCACCGCGGCCTCGCGCAGCCAGCACAGCGGCTCGCCCCACCCGTCGGCGAGCGCGGCGGGGGCCGTCAGCCAGCGCAGCAGATGGTTCCAGCGCGGCGCGAAGGTCGCCAGCAGGCGGTGGCCGTCCTCGGCCAGGCCAGCCGCTCGCGTGCGGTGGCCGCTGCGGCCGGCGAGCACGGCGTCGGCGTAGGCGAAGAACCCGCGGTTCCAGCGCACCGCCATGCTCTCGGCCTTGGCCCGGTGCACCGCGGCCCGGCCGTTGTCGTCGCCGAGCGCGTGGAGCAGCGCGTAGTACGCCCAGGCCAGCCGTGGCGCGCTCTGCGGCACATGGTCGGCGTGGGTCACCGCCACGGCGATCTCCTTGCTGGCCCTGGGCAGGTCGCCGAGGAACAGCGATGCGGTGACCCTGGAGAAACCCCAGGTAGTGAACAAGATCTCGGGGTTATCTGGCAGCACGCTCTCCGCTCGTAGCGCGGCCTGCTCGGCCTGCGGCCGGTCCGACCTGATCCCGCTGATGAAGGCCTGCGCGCTGGCCGCGAGCGCCTCGACCCGGGAGGCGCCGATCCGGTGCGCGGTCTGCTCGCACTGGCTGATGCATCCCTGTGCGCGGTCCAGGTCGGAGCCGAGTGCCCAGTGCAGGCCGAGCTTGAGGTCGACGACCGACGCTGTGGAGATGGCACCGGCGTGGTGAGCCTGTTCGCTGGCCTCGGACAGCCGGCCGAGGTCGCCCCGGTCGAACATCTCGATGGTGCCGAGCTCGTGCAGCGCGTCGATGCGCGGGATCGCGAGCCCGGCGTCGTCGGCGATCGTGCAGGCGCGCTCGAACGCGGCTATCGCGGCACCGATGTCGCGCGTACGCTCCCGCCGCCCGATCACCTGCAGCGAGTCGACGGCGACCTCGGCTGCCCAGCTAGCCTGCCCTGCTTCCTCGGCGGCCGCCAGTGACCGGCGCGCCAGCCGCTCGGCGCGAGTCGCGTCACCCCCGTCCATCGCGCAGCGCGCCGCCGCGGCGTCCGCGCGACTGGTGAGCTCGGCGTCGCGCAGCCGCCCGGCGATCGCGCGGCCGGCCGCCACGTACGCCGACGCGGTGCCGGGATCGGCCGAACGGCAGGCCCGGGCCACCGCGATCCGCACCATCGCCTCCCGCCTCGGATCGGCTCCGGCGTCGGCGAGCCGGGCGATCAGGCGTTCGGCCTCGGGGATGAGCTGCTCGTAGTCGCCGGCCAGCCCGAGCGCGGTCACCAGGGTGTCGTCGATCTCGGCCGACAGGCCAGGGTCGGCTGGCTGACCCTGGCTGGCCAGCTCGCTGGCATCGCGCAGCGACGTCACGGCGGTGTGCAGCGCGCCGTGGTCAAGCGCTCGCCGGCCGGCCTCCAGCCGCAGCGCCGCCGCCCGATGCCGATCGCCGGCCTTCTCGCGCAGCTCGGCGGCCCGCTCGCACCAGGCGCCAGGCAGGCCGGGGTGCGCCTGCTCGATCGCGTCGGCGGCCCGGCCGGACAGCAGAACCTGGTAAGGCGGCAGCTGTCCGGCCAGGATCGCGTTCCTGGTCAGGCTGTGCCTGAACCGGAAAATGCCGTCACCAGGCCAGACGGGCTCGATGAGCTGGACGTCGCAGGCCTGGCGGAGCGCGCCGACCACCTTGGCCCTGGTCACCTCGGCGACGGCCGGCAGCATGGCCCACGCGAACTCCTGGCCGAGTACGGCGGCCGCCACGAGCACCTGGCCGGCGGCGGGATCAAGCGCGGCGAGCCTGCTGCGCACCGATCCGAGTATCGACGCGGGCATCGCGGTCGTGATGAGGTCATCGACCTTCCAGCCGTCGGCTCGGCTGACCAGCTCGCCGGAGGCGGCCGCGGCGGCGAGGAACTCCTCGACGGCGAATGGCAGACCCTCGCACTGCCTGAGCAGCTTGGTGACCGCGGCCGGAGCGGCGTCGGCGCCCAGGCACGCCGCCGCCATCTGGCTGACCGCAGGCTGGTCGAGCCTGGGCACCTCGATGATGCTCGCGGCGCCGGCCGCGCCGATCGACCTGACGGCATCAAGCCCTGCGGACGGCTCGCTGTCGCGTACCGTAGCGAGGCACAGCACGCGGGTGCCGGCCAGGCTGCCGGCGAGGTGCTCCAGGATTGCGAGCGTCTCGGGGTCGGCCCAGTGCAGATCCTCGAGCACGAGCAGCGACCCCTCCCGACCGGCGGCGGACAGCAGTCGAACCACGGCCTCGCCCACGATGGCCGGCGAGATCTCGGCGTCTGTGTCGCCTGGCCTGCTCCAGTCCGGCACCAGGGAGCCGAGCGCCGGGCGGTAGTCCGCTACGTCAGGGGCGTCGGGATCCAGGCCGGCCCGCGCCGCCCCCATCAGCGCCTCGGTGATGGGCCGAAACGGGGCCGGCAGCATCGACTCGGCGGCCCGGCCGGTGAGCACAAGGAACCCGAGCGACGTGGCCAGCCGGGACGCCTCCCGGCCGAGCCGCGACTTGCCCACCCCGGCCTCGCCTGCCAGCACGACCAGCCCGCCGTTCCCGCCCGCAGCTGACCGCAGCGCCGCGGCCAAGGCATCTACCTCGGCGGCACGCCCGACGAGCACGGGACACAGCATGGACCGCACGGTTGCCAAGGCTACCGGCAGTAATCAAGTAGTTCCTCCACGTAGTTACCTTGAGCGGCCATCGCGCGGGTGACCACGGCAGCGGTTGCGCGGTGGCGCGGCCGAGGCGAGCTTCCCGTTCCTGTACGACCTGGGCTGGCCCTCGCCGCGCTGAGCTGAGCCGGGCTGGCTGACCCGATCGAGCGCTGGGTGTCAGTCGGCCGACTCGAGGAACAGCCGGCGGGCGAAGCCGCCGCGCTGGCCACGCTTGCGGTCGGCGACCCGCGCGAGATCCTCCCAGGTCATGCCGAGGTCGTCGGCCAGCGCGCGGAGCACCTCAAGCACGTCGGCGAGCTCGGCGGGAAGCTCGTCGGCCGATGCATCCTGAGCTTCCCCGGCCTCCTCGACCAGCTTGTTCACCAGGGCGCGGCGGTAACCAGCAGCATCAAGGACCCGCGTGACCGGATGGCCACCGTCCGCCTCGATGAGCTCGGGGATGCGGTCCCTGACCAGCTTGCCGCCGGTGACCGGCGGGTCGTCTCCCGGCTGCTCGGGCCCCAGGTGATCGGGCACGAGGGGATCATCGCACGCCGGGCTCCCGATCTGCGGCCTCCCGATCTGCGGGCCGCCGATCTGCGGGCTGCCGACCGGCCAGTGCCGGGACCGGCCGTTGCTCGCTCGACAGGCGGCTAAATCGTTTCTTTTCGATCGGCGCCTCCCGGCATAATGACCCGGACTCGCTGACCGGCAGAGGGGAGCGATCGGCCGATGAACGTCGCAACTGGCCAGGAGGACCGGGGCGGGAGTCGGGTCGGCGGGCTGTTGCGGCAAAGGAATTTCGCCCTTTTGTGGTTCGGCGAGACGGTCAGCGGGATCGGCAGCGCGATGGCCGCCGTCGGGGTGCCGCTGCTCGCGGTCGTCGTGCTGAAGGCGGGCACGTTCGCGGTGAGCGCGCTGACGGCCGCCGCGTACCTGCCGTGGCTGCTGATCGGCCTGCCGGCGGGCGCATGGGTGGACCGGCTGCCGCCCCGGCCGGTGCTGATCACCTCTGACCTGGTCTGCGCGGTGCTCTACGCGAGCCTGCCGGTTGCCGCCTGGGCGCACGTCCTGACGATCGGGCAGGTCATCGGCGTGGAGCTGCTGGCCGGAGCCGCTGGCGTGTTCTTCTCCACCGCCTACGTCGTCTATCTGCCCTACCTGGTGCGCACCGACGAGCTGATGGAGGGCAATGCCAAGCTCTCCGCCAGCGGGTCGGTCGCTTCGATCGGCGGCCGGGGCGTGGCTGGCCTCGCGGCTCAGGCCGTCGGCGTGGCCTCTTCCCTGCTGTTCAACGCGGGCAGCTTCGGAGTCTCGGCGATCTGCCTGCTCGCGATCCGGGTGAGTGAACCGCGGGGCGTCCGCGAGCGCCCGGCGCGCGGCACCACCCTGCGCGCGGACATCGCGGAAGGGCTGCGGTTCATCTGGCGCGATCCGTTGCTGCGCACGCTGTCGATCTGGCCCGCCGTCGCGAACATGGCCTACGGCGGCGTGCTGGCCGTCTCGGTGCTGTTCCTGGTCCGGGTGGCGCACATCGGCGCGGCCGAGGTAGGCGTTCTGCTCGCGGTCGGCAGCATCGGCGGGCTGGCCGGCGCGCTCATCGCCAGGCGGATCGCGCACGGCGTCGGCACGGCGCGCACGCTGCTGCTCGCGGTCCTTGCCGGCGGCCTTGCCGGGCTGCTCATCCCGCTGACCGCCTCCGGGCCGCGGGCGGCCTTCTTCGTCGCGGGCTCCGGCATCGTGACCGCGGCCATTACCGCGGCCAACATCGTGCTGGTCAGCTTCCGGCAGACCTACACACCGGCTGAGGTGCTCGGGCGAACCACCGCGAGCCAGCGGTTCCTGACCTTCGGCACAGCGCCGGTCGGAGCGCTGGCGGCTGGCGCGCTCGGCACCGCGCTCGGGGTACGGCCTGCGCTGTGGGTGCTGGTCGCGGCGTTCGCGCTCTCCGGCACGCTGCTGCTCACCCGCCCGATCCTCGGCCGCCGCGACCTGCCCGCCAGCCCGGCCGAGGTCCGGGCCGGCGACCGGGGACGCCCGGGCCGCTAGCGCCTGCGCACCACGGCCAGGCAGCCCGTGGCCAGGTCCGAGCCCGGGCCAGCGGATACCAGGTGCCCGTGACCATGCCGAGGACGCCGTGTTGGTCGGCCGGCTCGCCCGTGCTCACCACGCGCTTAAGGTCGATCACCGCAGCGTCGCTGGTCAGCGCCTCCGGGCGGGCCAGCAGGCGGCCGCGGGCCTCGGCGGGGCCGGTGCCTGGCTTGACGCTGAGCTCGGAGACTCCCTCAGTCCTGACCAGGCTCAGCCACTGCTCGACCCAGACCGGGTCGGCGAGCCCGTCGTAGATCCAGCGCGTCCCGAGCACGCTGTGCTCGGTGGTCGCGATTAGCGAGCCCGCCGCGCCGACGAGCGGGGCGCCACGGTAGGTCATCGGCACCTGATAGATCACCGAGCCATCGCTGACCAGGTGCGTCTCCATGCCCACTTCGCCCGCGGGATCCTCCATCCGGAAGTAGCCCACCGGCACCAGTTGCGGCACTCCCGTGCCGGCGTACCACTGCTGCCGCACCAGCCAGGGCGGCACAAAGTCACGAAAATGCGGAGTCAGGGTCGCACCTCGATGAATCTTCGCCACGTACCGGACCCTAGCCCAGCAGGCAGGATCTCCTGCTCGCTGTCCTCGCGTGGAGTGCCGGGCTCGACCCGGTGACCGCCGACAGGGTCGGCCGGAATTTTCGGCGGGCCGCGGTGCCTTGTACCTGGGGCCCGATGAAGTGCCCCCGGAAGAGGACGTCATGGTTGGCCGGATGAGCCAGAAGGTAGCCGTCGGCGTCGTCTTCGTCGCGGCCATGTTCATGTCGATCATGGACGCGACGATCGTGAACGTCGCGCTGCCGACGATCGGGCGCGAGTTTCACGTCAGCCCGACGGCGATCGCCAGCATCGCGATCGCGTTCCTGGTCAGCCTGGCGGTGTTCATTCCGGCCTCGGGCTGGCTCGGTGACCGGTTCGGCGGCAAGCGGGTGCTGCTGACCGCGATCGTGGTGTTCACCGGGGCGTCCGCGCTCTGCGGCCTCGCCACCAGCCTGGGCGAGCTCGTGGCGTTCCGCGTCCTGCAAGGCGCCGGCGGTGGCATGCTCGCGCCGGTCGGCATGGCCATGCTGTACCGCGTGTTCCCGCCCGAGGAGCGGGTCAGGGCGGCGGCGATCCTCACCGTGCCGACCACGCTGGCACCCGCGCTCGGCCCGGTGCTCGGCGGGCTGCTGACTACCGACCTGTCCTGGCGCTGGGTTTTCTACGTGAACCTGCCGATCGGGGCCGCGGCCTTCCTGTTCGGCGTGCTGTTCGTCGCCGAAAGCCGGCAGCCGCATCCCGGGCGGTTCGACCTGCCAGGGTTCCTGCTGTCTGGGTTTGGCCTCGGGCTGCTGATGTACGGAGTCTCCGAGGGGCCGGTCGAGGGCTGGCACTCCGCTGACGTGCTGGTCACGATCGCCGTCGGCGCGGTGCTGTTGGTCGCGATGGTGGTCGTAGAGCTGCGCACGGCTGAGCCGATGGTGGACCTGCGGTTGCTCGGCAACCGGCTGTTCCGCTCGAGCAACGGCGTGATGGTGCTCGGCTCGATAGCGTTCCTCGGCACCTTGTATGCGATCTCGCTGTATTACCAGGACGGCCGCGGGCTGAGCGCGCTCGGCTCCGGGCTGAGCACGTTCCCCGAGGCGATCGGCGTGATGGGCGGGGCGCAGCTTGCGACGCGCTGGCTGTACCCGATGTTCGGCCCGCGCCGGCACATTACCGGCGGGCTGGTGGGGGTCGCGATCTCGATCGGCCTGCTCGGACTGCTCGGGCCGGGAACGAGCCTGTGGTGGGCGCGGCTGCTGATGCTGACCCTGGGCGTGGCCATGGCGCAGATCTTCGTGCCGGTGCAGGCGGCAGCGTTCGCCACCATCACGCCGCAGGCGACCGGCCGCGCGTCGACGATGTTCAACACGGTCCGCCAGCTCGGCGGCGCGATCGGAGTCGCGGTGCTGACCACGGCGATAGTCGCGGTAGGGCCGGTGCACATCGTCAGCGGTCATCCGGTGGCCAACCTGACCGCCTACCGGATCGCGTTCCTGGTGGCAGCGGCGGTCGCCCTGGCCGGCACGGCGTGCTCGCTGACCATCCGTGACTCCGACGCGGCGCGGACGATCCCGCAGCGCAAGAGGCGGCCTGCTGTCCAGGGCCAGCTCGACACCGCCCCGAGTCTGGTGGACTGAGCATCGACGCGGACGGATGCGTACGGCGGAATAGGGGCGTGCGGGGCTGACCAGGAACCGCCGGCGACGGATAATCATGTCCGAGGTAGCGGCCATCATCGTGCTCGGGGCGATAGCAGTCATCGCGGTCGTCATCCTGGACGGGCACCAGGTGAGAACCGTAGCCGGGGAACCGGCACACCCGCATCGCCGCGCATCGACGCGCGCGGTGCCGACCTCCTCGGTCCGCGGCCCGTCACCGCCCCCCGCGGCCTCCCCGGCCCCATCGCGTACCGCGCCGGCACCGTCCAGGGATCCCGCGCCCGTGCCGACCCGGTCAGCCAGCCCGCGCAGCTCACCCAGCCTGCCCAGAGCTACGGCTGAGAACCAAACTCCCCGGGGCGCTAACCAGCTGGCGTGGTCCGAGGCCATCCTTGCCGCTCTCGGCGCTCCCGCGACGAGCGCCGACATCGAGTCGCTGGGATACTGGATGCAGAACGAGGCAGGCTCCCCGCCAAGCGGCTTGGTGGGCGCCAACAATCCGATCAACGTGAGCGAGCCCGGATACGGCGGCACTCCCATGCGCGCCGAGGGCCATGGATACTTCCTGTATTCGTATCCGACACCGCAGGCTGGCATTGCCGCCACCGTCGCCTACCTGGAGAACGGCACCTACGGCGGAATCGTCGCGGCTCTGCGGGCTGGCTCGGGCCTCGGTCTGCCTTCCCTGAGGCCCGAGTTCCTGGTCTACAGCGGTGGCGGATACAGCACCGTGCCTGACGCATGGGGACTCTCCCAGGGGAAGCCGGAGACCTAGGATTCCGCCGCCGTGCAGGGCACTTCGGCATGCACGTGCGGGCGGGCTGCACCGTACATCGCCGACCGCGCAACCTGAGGCGCTAGGGCCGGCCGCGGTGGCGGTTCCACTCGTGCGCGAGCAGCGACATGACCGTCACGTCGAGCCACTGATCGACCCACCTGTGTTCCTCGCGCAGCACGCCCTCAGCGACGAAGCCGATCTTGTCGTAGACGTGCCTGGCCCGCGGGTTGAAGTTGATGACCTGCAGGGAGATGCGGTGCAGGCCAACCTGCTCGAAGCCGTAGCCGATGAACATCCTGATCGACTCGGTGCCAAGGCCCCGGTTGCGGCCCCGCGGACCGATGATCGTCCGGAAGTTACAGCTCTGGTTCGGCTCGCTCCATTCGTTGAAGACAACCTCGCCGACGCACCCGCCGCTGGCCTTATCCACGATGGCCAGGTCGAGGCGGTCGGCCTGGTCATTCCTTGTGCCGTACCAGCTTAGGAACCTGGATTCGGCTGCCCCATCCCAGTCAGGAATGTCGCCGGGATGGTGGTAGCTCCCGGTCAGCCTGAGGACCTCGGGATCGCGCAGCATCTCACGGAGCGCTGGCGCGTCCTGATCGATGGCGATGGGGCGCAGCACGACGTTCGTGCCGGTAAGGGTTGGCTTGACCGACAAGCTGGCGGCCGGCCGATCGCTCACCCTCGGGAGCATGCCCGGCGCCGCCGTCCCGGGGCCAGGAGTTTTCGGCCAAGCAGACCTGGGGTCAAGCTGCCGTCAGCTGACCCCCGGCCTGCCGCCTGGGCTGGCCGCTCCGGCGCTGCCACGCGGAGGCTCGGCGTCAGTCGAATACCCTTGGGCACGACTGCCCGCATGGCGGCGGCGGACCTAAAGAATCACGGTCCACCGCGCTGCCCATGCGTGATCTAGGCGGTGTTGTTCCTTACTTGGCCGGGGCCGGGGTGAGTCGTGCGGTCAGGTCCAGCACGTCCTCGGCAAACTTGCGCTCGGTGGCCATCAGTTGCTCGGTGAAGTCGTAGACCAGCGGCGGGGTCACGGACGGAATCGCCGATGTCATCGGCTGAACCGCGTCGGCCATGACCTTCAGCGCCTCCAATGCCACCGCGTTGCTCTTACCGATCATCTCCAGCAGCCAGCCCTCCATGTCCCGGGCGACCGTAACGGTGTCAGCCATTTCTCCTCCAGGTATCCCTTGTCCTATGCTCATAATACCAAGCGAATGCTTGATATACCAAGCTAAGGACTGGCGAGAGCGCGTCGGGGTCCGCACCGGCATCGATCCGAACAAATTCGGGCATTCCGCTGCGGCCGGCAGACATGGCCGCCGATACTCGGCTCTGTGATTGGCGAGGACTTTCCTGCCCTTCTGGCCGCCGCCCAGCGCGGCGATCAGGCGGCGTTCTCTAGGCTGTGGCGGGATGCGAACCCTGCCTTGCTGCGGTACCTGCGGGTTATCGCCGCAGATGCCGCTGAGGACATCGCCGCGGAGACGTGGGTGCGGGTGCTGAGCGGCCTGACTCGCTTCCGCGGGGACGAGCAGGCATGGCGCGCCTGGCTGTTCACTACCTGCCGCCGACGGTGGATCGATGAGGGACGGCGCAGGTCCAGGAGCCGAGTGATCGGGATCGACGAGATCCCTCTCGCCCACCTGCCGCAGGTCGCCGACGCCGCTGACCTTGCGATGGAGCACCTCGGCACGAGGTCGGCGATGGCCATGCTCGCCAACCTCCCGTCGCTTCAGGCTGAGGTGATCTTGCTGCGGGTGGTCGCGGGACTTGACACGGACATAGTGGCGAGACTGGTCAAGCGCAGCCCCGGCGCGGTGCGCGTCGCGGCGCACCGCGGACTGCGGCGACTGGCACAGATCGCGGCCGAGGCAGGTGTCACGCTGTGACCGGGGCAGGCTCCTGGGAGGCGCTGCTGTCAGGCCGCGAGCTGGCCGAGGATCCGGACGCGGGCGTCCGGCACGCGTCCGACGTCCTTGCCGCGCTCCTGGCCGGCCCGGCTCCCGATGAGCTAGTCGGCGAGGCCGCCGCCATGGCCGAGTTCGTCAGCCGCGTCGGTGCGCCCGTGCACGCGCGGCGATCCCGCCGCCTGCCAGTCCTGGCCGGGCGAACCTGGGCGGGCCGCGCAGCAGCCGCGGCCGCGGCGGCCGCGCTCGCCGTGATCGGCATGGCCACCGCGTCGTACGCGGGGGTGCTGCCCGCTCCAGTTCAGCGCCTTGCGCACGAACTCTTCGGAGCGCCAGCGGCGCAGACCGGTGGCGGGCACCACCACGCCGCACCCCGCCCCGCCCCGGTCCGCAGCGCGGCTCCGGCCAGGCTCCGTTGCTCCTGGCATGCCAGCACCGTGAGGGACGGCGGTCGGCACGATACTGCCCCATCCTGCCGGGACAGCCGCCGGAACCCAGCCAGGCACTGGCGATCGCCCGAATGCCGGCCAGCCCCGCGGCACTCCTGGCAGCCAGGCCCGCGCCGATCGTGGCAGCCAGGCCCGCGCCGATCCTGGCGACCGCGCGCACGCCTAGCTCACCGCAGGTGCGGCCCCGCCGCCTTCCCTGCGCAAACGCCCATACACCACAGAATCCGGCCGTACCCAACGCCGCAGCGAACGACGTCAGCGCCCGGGCAAGCCCGCTACCCGCACCGGCCCGGCAGATAGCGGCGGTTGCCCGCATGCGGAATCGCCGCGTGCTGCCGGTTGGATGCTGCCGCTGGGCATCGCGGGGCCCGGCCGGGGGGGAGGGCCGGGCCCCGCGCGGAGAAGGGCCTCACCCCACGAAACGCCGCGGGGGCCGGAAGCGTTACAGGCCGCCGCTCAGCGTGGCCCGGGCCAGCACTAGCATCTCGCAGGCGACGTGCGTATGGTGCGGGGGACAGTTGCGGTCAGACGGGGAGATTAGTCA
>Ga0335081_10002582_pt1 | contig 28535 bp, 27 predicted proteins | sample Lox_Sample_35_FD_206713 | JGI IMG/M metagenome (GOLD analysis project Ga0335081, IMG submission 206713) | Soil microbial communities from Loxahatchee National Wildlife Refuge, Florida, United States - Lox_Sample_3.5 | ecosystem: Environmental > Terrestrial > Soil > Wetlands | place: USA...
CCCATCATCGTCCCGATCCCCAACTGCTCAGCAGCAGTGAATCAGAGCCTCAGGGCGGCAACAACTGAGTTTTTCAACAGAATCGGCCGTAAGCGGCCAGACAGCTTTCAGCAGTCAAAGAGGGGAAGCGGACATTCACCTCGACTCAGGCGCCGTCTCGGCCTGACCCTCAACAGAGCTCCGCTCCCGCCTATTCACGAGGACCCTGGACACGCGCCCCGGTGTTATGATCGCCGCACGCCATGCCGAGGACGGGAGGTTAGCAACATGCTCAACGTTCGTCCCCTTGAAGAGCGCGACCTGCGGGAGGGGCAGCGCATCGTGCGGCGCGCCTTCGGTACCTTCTTCGGCGTCGCCGATCTCGATAATTTCTGGACCGACTTCGACTACGTCTATGGCCGCTTCGGCTGCGAGCACACCGCCGCCTTCGCCGCCGACCACGACGGCGCGCTTGCCGGCGTCAACTTCGCCACCAACTGGGGCAGTGCCGGCTTTTTCGGCCCACTCTCGATCCGCCCTGACCTGTGGGACAAGGGGATCGCCCAGCCGCTGGTCGCAGCTGCGTCGGAACAATTCGCGAGCTGGGGCACGCGCCATGCCGGCTTGTGCACTTTCGCGCAAGACGCGGGCTTTGATGAATTCTCGATCACCATCCGCCATGGTCATCCCGAGATGCTCGAAGAGTGGGCGGACCTCTTCGCTGCGCTTTAGCGCCGACACTGTTGGGGCCTCGCCGTGGACCTGCAACTCAGCACCGAGCAAGAAATCCTGCGCAGCATCGCCGCGCGGTTTCTCGCCGAGCATTACGACTACCGGACCGTCAAGAACGTCGTCCAAGGCGAGCCCGGATGGCGCGCCGAGATGTGGCTGGAGTTCGCGCGGCTCGGCTGGCTTGGCTTGCCCTTTGCCGTCGAGGACGGCGGCAGCGGCGGCGAAGCCGCCGATCTCGCTCTTCTCATGGAGGCGTTCGGCCGGCACTTGGTGACGGAGCCCTATCTCGCGACGGTCGTGCTGGCTGGCGGCGCCATCGCGGCGATAGCATCGGCAGCGGAACGGCGGGAATGGCTGCCGGCGATCGCCGAAGGCCGCCTGCGCATGGCCTTTGCCGGCGAGGACCGCGCCGAACCAACGCGGGCGCGAGACGTGTCGGGCGGGTTTTTTCTGGAGGGCGCCAAGAAAATCGTGCTCGGCGCGCCTATGGCGAAGACGCTGCTGGTCTCGGCGCGGCTCGATAGCGGCGGGACCGGTCTCTTCGTCGCGCCCGCCGACAGCCGCGGTCTCACCATCCGGCCCTACCGCACCATCGATGGCGGCCGCGCCGCCGACCTGGAACTCGCGAGCGTCGCCCTGCCGTCATCGGCGCTGCTCGGTGGCAACAATAACGCAGATGCGCTGCTCGACGCGGTAGTACAGCGGGCGATGGTCGCACTTTCCGCCGACGCGGTAGGCGCCATTGGGGCGATGGTTGCCGCCACCGTCGAATATGCCAAGACGCGCGTACAGTTCGGCCAGCCGCTCGGCAAGTTTCAGGCCCTCCAGCACCGCTTGGTGCAGATGAAGGTCAAGGAGGAAGAGGCGCGAGCATCATCGCTGTTCGCCACCCTTACCCTCGATGCCGAAGCCGAAGCGCGCACAAGGGCGGTCTATGGCGCGAAGGCGAAGATCGGCCGGGCCGCGCGCTTCGTGCACCAGAGCGCCATCCAGCTCCACGGTGCCATCGGCACCACCGCCGAGCTGTCGCTTGGCGCCTATGCCAAGCGCCTCATGGCTTACGAGAAGCTGTTCGCCTCGACCGACGAATGTCTTGCCCGCTATGCCGGCCTGATTGCGAGGCCCGGCGTCGTCGCCGCCGGACTTCTCGCCGGTTGAGCGCGCGACAAGGGAGAATCGCGCATGGACTTGAAACTGAGTGCAGCGGATCTTGCCTTTCGCGACGAGGTCCGCGCATTTCTCGATGAGAACGTCCCCGCTTCGATGCGCCGCGTGTCTGATCTGACCTCGGGCTTCATCGTCGATCCGGATGTGTCGATTGCATTCCATCGCGCGCTCGCCCGCAAGGGCTGGTCCGTCCCGGACTGGCCAACCGAGCACGGTGGAACCGGATGGACGCCGGCGCAGCGATATATCTTCAACGCCGAATGTGGCCGGGTAGGCGCTCCGACGCACAACAGCGCTGGATCGCATTTCGTCGGCCCCGTGCTTATTCGCTTCGGTACGCGCGAGCAGCAGGCGAAGTACCTGCCGCGCATCCGCTCCGGCGAGGACCATTGGGCGCAGGGCTATTCGGAGCCCGGATCGGGCTCCGATCTCGCGTCGCTCAAGACGCGCGCCGAACCTGACGGCGACGACTACGTCGTCAACGGCCAGAAGATCTGGACCACGTTCGCCCACAAGTCGAATCGGCTCTTTATGCTCGTCCGCACCTCGAGCAGCGGCAAGCGGCAGGAAGGCATCACCTTTCTGCTCGTCGACATGGACACGCGCGGCATCACCGTGCGCCCCATCATCGGAAGCGGCGGCGACCACGAGTTCAACGAAGTGTTCTTCGATAATGTGCGCGTGCCCAAAGCCAATCGTGTCAGCGATGAGAACAAGGGCTGGGATGTTGCCAAGTATCTCCTCGAGTTCGAACGCGGCGGCAGCGTCGTCGCCGGCCGTACGCGCGACGCATTCGCAAAGCTCGTAACGCTGTTGGGCGCGCGCGCGGCCAAGGAGTCGCTTCTCGTTGCGCGCGTGGCGGAACTTGGCACCGATCTCGACGCCATGGAGATGCTGGAGATTTCCGTTCTGTCCGCGGTTCAGGCTGGCAGCAATCCCGGCCCGATCTCTTCGCTCTTGAAGCTTCGCTGGAGCGAGATCCGGCAATCGATCGTGGAGCTGGCAGTCGACGCCATCGGCGACGACGCCCTGCGCTGGACGAGCGAACGGCCGTTCTACGAGATACTGCAGCTTCCGCCCGATCAGGAAGAAGTGCTGGCGATCACCGCGCGGTATTTGAACTCACGCGCTTACACCATCATGGGTGGTACGAGCGAGATTCAAACCAACATTCTGGCAAAGACCTTACTGGGCCTTTGACGACCCAATGAGGATTTACTGTGCCTTTGCCTCGCGACGCGCCCCAATAAGGTGACGGATGGTCGTCGCGGAGCTGCGTCCCTCAGCCGATAGAGATGCGAGCCGTGTGCGGTCTTTCGCAACGCCGCCATAGGTTTCTTTGCAGCGGAGACAGAGGCGGAATTTGCCTGGCAAGAACCATGCGCGTACCCCCGGCCCAACTCGGCCAACGGGCCCGACGCTAATCGCTTTCGGTCGCGCTTGCCGATAATTTGGCTTCAACCGCGGCTCGCCGCCGGCATCAAAATTTAGCCAGCTTTCAGGGTAGTCCTCCTCGCGGTCCTCGAAAGTGAAGTCGGGATCACTCGCATGAAGCGTCAAAAACCCCGCGCGATCCCGGTCGTCCTCTTCGCCACCGACCTTCGCGTCGTCATCGTCGCCCGCAGACACGGGCAACGATCGTCAATGTCGCGCGCCAGGATCATGCGCCCGCTGCCCGATGTCGCCAGAATTACGGGGTGGTAATTCCTGTCCGCATTCCCGACAAAAATGGGCCGCGTACAGGCGTTTCTCTGGATCATCTCCAGGCAGGAATTGCTGCGCCTCGACGGTCACCCGCCGTTTTCCCGGAGGTTCCAACGTCGCGTAAGCGTGTCCGGCGCCCGAAATGAACTGGTGAAGTTTGAACGCGAAGAAACTGCCCGGATTCGCATTCGAGTCACAGATCCGGTCCTTTTCCGCCACGCTCGATACCAGCAACAAGTCGCGAAGTGCTGTACGGCATTCATCCGGAGAGCAGCCTGAATCCTCGCTCAGCTGCTTCACCGCCTCGCTGACGGTCGAGGGCCTGGCACGCACCCAGCGTTGGTCGAGGTCCGACCACACGATGCCGAGACGGGTCACCGCCAGATCGCGCGCTGCCATCGAACGCGCAAGCCGCTCCATTGCGCCAGAGCCTCCCTTCGAGCCCGCGCCTCGCTGTCTCAAATATTCTGACTACGGACACGCCCGGCCGCGTCCAGGTCGATGTGATCTGCCGCTCCAAAACGCCGATCTCAATGCGGTAGACCCCTTCGGTGACGTGATCGAAATAGCTGCCGGGCCGCTCTGGGTCGCCTGTCGGCAGTGAAAAGGCCCAGTACCAAAGTAGGGTCTTAAACTGCTCGATCCCACGATGCTGCCGCAACGTCGGTAATCGGAGCGCGGTCGAGATCGCGAGGTGATCGGGCGCGATATTCCTGCTGTAGGCCGTTCGGTCCATTTCGGCGATAAGCTGGTCGAGCGCTGCGCGGTCGCCTTTCCACCCGAGCCCGACGCGGCAGCTCTGGCTGCGCTCGTCCGTCACCCGTAGGTCGATCGTCACCGATCCCACGCCGGCTTTTAGCCTCTTACGGCGACCGGATCTGTATCGCTCCGTTCCAATCTGTTTCCTCCGAGTTGGTCCAAAATCGGTCCAAACCGCAAAAATTTCATCACAGAATTTTGCATTAAGCGATTGATATAACATTAAAATATGACTTTTCTACCCAAGTGATAGATCGTGAACGGCATGGTCGCGAGCGTCGTCACGATCGTCGTGAGCGCGATGCCGAAGAAATAAAGGCCGGCGCGGCGCAGCGCGCCCGCGTGCGCATGCCAGAGCGAAAGCCGCGGCCGCAGCGCCTCGTAGCAGGCGATAAGCGCCGCGACCGCCGCGAACGACATCTGGAACGACGGGCCGGTCGCCGCCTCGGGCGTCATCAGCATCACCGCCGCCGCGGCCAATGCGACGGCGCGCGCCGAAAGGCTCACGCGATCGACGAGCACTGCGAGAAGCGCCAACCCGATCATGGCGAAGGCGCGGCGCGAAGAGACGGTCGCGCCCGAGAGCAGCATGTAGCCGAAGGTGAGCGCGAGCGCCGAGGCGGCCGCGTATTTCTTGGTCGGGTGATAGAGCGCGAGCCGCGGCACCAGCGCCATGCCGGCGCGCAGCGCAAAGAACGCGATCCCCGCCACCATGCCCATATGCAGGCCCGCTATGACGAGGATGTGCGCAAGCCCGGCATTGCGGAAGGCATCGGCGTCAGCGGGCGGGATCGCGTGCGTGTCGCCGGTGATGAGCGCGGCCGCGATGGCGCCGCGCTCGCCCGGAAGCGCGTGCCGCACGCGCTCGCTCACCTCGGCGCGAAGCGCCTGCAGCGCCACGCGCCACGACGCGGCGCCCGCTTCGCCCGGCGGTGCCTCCCAGCGCGGTGCGCCGAGCGCATAACCGACCGCGCCCAACCGGTCGAACCAGGCGCGGCGCTCGAAATCGAATGAGCCCGGCAGGACCGGCGCCGGCGGCGGCATCAACATCGCCGTAAGCCGAAGCCAGGCGCCCGGGATCGCCGCGGCGTCGTCCTTCCTCAGCCGCACGCGCACGCGGGCCGGGGTCGCTTCGGGCGCAAGGCCCTCGATGCTGAGCCGGCCGATCACAAGCCGCGCGCCTTCCGGCAGCGGATCGACTGATTCGAGCCTGCCCTCGACCGTCACCGGCCCAAGCCGCTTCTGCAGCACCGGCGCCGCGACCAGCGTCGACTGCACCTGCGCCGCCGCGAAGCCAAACACGAACGCCACCGCGGCGGACGCCGTAAAAGCCACCCGTCCGCGCCGCCACATGCGCCAGACCTGCACCGCCGCCAACAGCGCAACCACAGGCCCGAGCCACGGGACGGGCTCCTCCGGCAGCCAGAAATAGGTGCCGATGCCGCAGCCGAGAAAGACCGGGAGCCAAAGCGGCCAGCGCGCGCGCTCGGCCCGCACCGCATCGCCAAGCCATTGCAACGCGGCGTTGCCGCCCGCGCCCAGCGCCGGCGGCACAGCCTCTGCGACATCGGGCTCGGCCGCAGCCATCGTCGAAGTATAGAGCGTGCTGGTCGCCGGCGTCATTTTCCTCAATCTGTCATTGCGAGGAGCGGATGCTCCGAAGCAATCCCCCTCCGGCTCGGAGATTGCTTCGCTACGCTCGCAATGACAGCAAGGAATTCCGGCGCAACGCAATCTGCGCTACATGGCGCGCCATGAGCGTCGTCGTACGGTTCGCGCCCTCGCCCACCGGCTTCCTGCATATCGGCGGCGCGCGCACCGCCTTGTTCAACTGGCTTTATGCGCGCCACACCGGCGGCACGTTCCGCCTGCGCATCGAGGACACCGACCGTGCGCGTTCGACGCAAAGCGCAGTCGATGCCATCATCGATGGGCTGAAATGGCTTGGCCTCGACTGGGACGGCGAGATCGTGATGCAGTCGGCGCGACAGGAGGCTCACGCCGCGGCAGTCTCATCGCTTGTCGCCGCGGGCCATGCCTACCCTTGCTATTGCACGGCGGCCGAGCTCGAGGCAATGCGCGAGAAGGCGCGCGCCGAGGGCCGCACCGCGCTCTATGACGGGCGCTGCCGCGATCTCGACCCGAACGCCGCGCCCAAGGATCGCGCGCCCGCGATCCGTTTGAAGGCACCGCGCGAGGGCGCGACCGTGATCGCCGACCATGTGCAGGGCACGGTGACGGTCGCCAATCTTCAGCTCGACGACCTCATCCTCCTGCGCGGCGATGGCACGCCCACCTACAATCTCTCCGTCGTCGTCGACGACCACGACATGGGCGTGACGCACGTCATCCGCGGCGACGACCACTTCACCAACGCCTTCCGCCAGACGCAGATCTACCGCGCGCTCGGCTGGGCCCCGCCCGAGTTCGCGCACGTGCCGCTCATTCATGGGCCCGACGGCGCGAAATTGTCGAAGCGGCACGGCGCCATGGGCGTCGATGCCTACCGCGACATGGGCTATCTGCCGGAGGCGCTCAGGAACTACCTGCTGCGCCTCGGCTGGAGCCACGGCGACGACGAGATCATCCCCACGGCCGACGCGGTGCGCTGGTTCGATCTCGACGCGATCGGCCGCTCGCCCGCGCGCTTCGACTTCGCGAAGCTCGGAAACGTCAACGCGCATTACATCCGCGAAACCTCGGACACGCGCCTCGTCGATCTGACGGCGCCGATCGTCGAGGGCCGCCTCGGCGCGGCGCTGGCCGACGCGCAGCGCGATGTCCTCCTGCGTGCCATGCCGGCGCTGAAGCCGCGCGCCAAGACGCTCGTCGAGCTCGCCGAGCGCGCGCAGTTCTACGTGGCGCCGCGTCCGATCCCGCTCGAGGCGAAGGCGGCCGCCCTCCTCGACGAGGCGGCCACGGCGCGGCTTGCCGCGCTCGCGCCGGCGCTGGCCGAGATGCCGTGGCAGGCGGCCGAGCTCGAGGCGGCGGTGCGGCGCTTTGCGGAAGGGTCCGGCGTGAAGCTCGGCGACATCGCCCAACCGCTTCGCGCGGCCTTGGCGGGAGCAACGGCTTCCCCTGGAATCTTCGAGGTGATGGAAGCCCTTGGCCGCAATGAGACGCTTGGCCGGATCGCCGACGCGGTCGATCGGGACTAGTATTTTACAATTAACCAGTGCGGACTTATGTTACCTCTATTGCAGCGCAACATATCCCCTGGGGATGCCGACCGATGGCCACCAAGACCGATACGAAGCCCGCGCAGACGTCGAACGAGCCACGCGAAACGGTGACGCTCGTCGACAATGCCACGGGCCAGCAGACCGAGCTGCCGCTGCGCTCGGGCACGATCGGTCCCAAGGTGATGGACATCCGCAAGCTTTACAACGATCTGGGCGTCTTCACCTTCGATCCCGGCTACACCGCGACCGGAAGCTGTGAATCGAAGATCACCTACATCGATGGCGACGAAGGCGTCCTGCTCTATCGCGGCTATCCGATCGAGGACCTCGCCGCGAACAGCGACTTCATGGAGGTGGCCTACCTCCTGCTCTACGGCGAGCTGCCGACCGCGGCGGAGAAGACGAAGTTCACGCGCGACATCACGCTCCACACCATGGTGCACGAGCAGCTCGCGACGTTCTACCGGGGCTTCCGGCGCGACGCGCATCCGATGGCGGTGATGTGCGGCGTCGTCGGCGCGCTCTCGGCCTTCTATCACGATTCGACCGACATCTCCGATCCGTACCAGCGCATGGTCGCCTCGTACCGGCTCATCGCCAAGATGCCGACGATCGCCGCCATGGCCTACAAATACACGATCGGCCAGCCGTTCCAGTATCCGCAGAACCATCTGCCCTACGCCGACAATTTCCTGCACATGACCTACGCCGTGCCGTGCGAGCCCTACAAGGTGAACCCGGTCTTGGCGCGCGCCATGGACCGCATCTTCATCCTGCACATGGACCACGAGCAGAACGCCTCGACCTCGACCGTGCGGCTCGCGGGATCGTCGGGCGCCAACCCGTTCGCGTGCATCGCCGCCGGCATCGCCTCGCTCTGGGGCCCGGCGCATGGCGGCGCCAACGAGGCGGTCTTGAAGATGCTGAACCAGATCGGCAGCAAGGACCGCATCCCCGAATTCGTGAAGCGCGCGAGCGATCCCAAGGATTCCTTCACGCTCATGGGCTTCGGCCACCGCGTCTACAAGAATTACGATCCGCGCGCGGCGGTGCTCAGGAAGTCGTGCCATGAGGTGCTGGACGAGCTTGGCGTGCGCGACGAGCCGCTCCTCGACATCGCCATGGAGCTGGAGCGCATCGCGCTTCAGGACGATTACTTCATCAAGCGCAAGCTCTACCCGAACGTCGATTTCTATTCGGGCATCATCCTCAAAGCGATGGGCTTCCCGACCTCGATGTTCACGGTGCTCTTCGCAATCGCGCGCACGGTCGGCTGGGTTGCGCAGTGGAACGAGATGATCGAGGACCTGAAGATCGGCCGCCCGCGCCAGCTCTATACCGGCGCCGCCCGCCGTCCCTACGTCGCGATCGACAAGCGGAAGTAGTCGCGCACAGCCACCGCGCGTCCTTCGACTGCGCGCTGCGCGCTGCGCTCAGGATGAGGACCTTCTATAGGCCTCACCAAAATCCCTCATCCTGAGCGTAGGCCCGAAGGGCCGAAGTCGAAGGACGGATTTTTCCTCACAGCTGTCATTGCGAGGAGCGCTAGCGACGAAGCAATCCCCAGATTGCTTCGCTCCGCTCGCAATGACAGTGGCAGTCCCTACGGCCGCGCGATCAGCTCGATCTTGTAGCCGTCCGGGTCCTCGATGAAGGCGATATGCGTCGTGCCGAACTTCAAGGGGCCGGGCGGACGCGGGATCTTCACGCCTTCCTTCTTCAGCGCCTCGCACGTGCCGTAAAGATCGGGCACGCCCACCGCGAGGTGGCCGAACGCAGCGCCCAAGGCATAGGGCTCCTTCTGGTCCCAGTTGTAAGTCAATTCCAGCACCGTGCCCTCGGTCTCGTCGTCGTAGCCGACGAAGGCGAGCGTGTAGCGCCCCTCGGGCGATTCGCGCTTCCGGATGAGTTTCATGCCCATCAAACGCGTGTAGAAGTCGATCGACTTGTCGAGGTCGAAGACGCGCAGCATGGTGTGGAGAAAGCGGAAATTTCCGGTGTCCATCATCACTCCTTTCGCGGGGTCGCACGCGCGATCGCGGCGAGCACGTCATCGGCCGCCCGGAGGCCGGGCGAGAATGCGCCATATCCGAGCGCATGAAGCGCGGCTTCGCAAGATGCCGCCTGCGCCGCACGCGCCGCGGGATCGTCGAGGAGGCACGCGATCGCGGCCGCCAATTTCTCCGGCGTGCACTCGTCCTGCAGCAATTCCGGAACCGCGGCGCGGTCGAGCACGAGATTGACGAGGTTGGCGTAGCGCACCTTGACGATGCGCTTCAGGAGCGCGTGCGTCCACGCATTGACGCGATAGGCGACGACGGACGGTGTCTTCGCCATCGCCAGCTCGAGCGCGACCGTGCCCGAGGCGGCGAGCGCCGCGTCCGCTGCCGCAAAGGCATCGTACTTCTCGGCGCCGCCCGCGAGCACGATGGCGCGCGCAGGAAAGTCGCGCACGCTCGCGCGCACCGCGTCCTCGACGGTCTCGGGCGCGGGCAGCGCCACGACAAGTCCCGGATAGCGCGCCGCCAAATGCTCGACCGCGGCGCGGAAGATCGGCAGAAGCCGCCCGACCTCGCCCGCCCTGCTCCCCGGCAGAAGCACCAGCAGCTTCGCCTCGGGTGCAATGTCGTGGCGGCCGCGGAACGCTGGTCCATCGCCGCGATCGGCGCCGCTTTCGACGACGGGGTGGCCGACATAGTGGCAGGAGAGCCCGACCGCGGCGAAATAAGGCGGCTCGAACGGCAACAGCGCCATCAGATGGTCGTACCAGCGCGCCATGCGCCGCGCGCGGCCCGCGCGCCACGCCCACACCATGGGGGCGACATAGTGGATGAGGGGCAGCCTCGCACCGCGCCGCCTGAGCCCATGTGCGACGCGCCAGGTGAAACCCGAACTGTCGATTGTCACGACCGCGTCGGGCTTTTGCGCGAGCACATCGGCCACCGTCTCGCGCACGATGCGGAAGATCTTGGCCGCGCGCGGCAGCACTTCGGCTACGCCCATGACGGCGAGCTCGCCGATCGGCACGCGGCTCTGGAGCCCTTGCGCCGCCATCGCCGCACCCCCGATCCCGGCGAAGCGAACGTGCCCGCCCGTGCGCTCTTTCAAGGCCGCCATGAGGCGGCCGCCCAAGAAATCGCCCGAAGGCTCGCCGGCGATAATGTAGATGAAGGGTGCCGCGCTCACGGCACGCGGATGCCTACGACGAAAAGCCCGCGCGCGTCGGCCGCTGCGGCGATCGCGGCACGGTCGACGAGAAGCGTCGAGCCGGCCTCGACCGCGATCCCGGCAAACCCCGCATCGGCCGCAAGCTCGACCGTGCGCGCGCCGATCGTCGGCAGGTCGGCGCGCCGGTCCTGGCCGGGCTTCGCGATCTTGACAAGGACAGGCCCCGCGCCCGGACGCCGCAGCGCGCCGCAGCGCAAGATCAGCGCATCGGTGCCGTCGATCCCCTCGACGCCCAGCACCATGCCTTGCTGCACCACCACGGCCTGCCCGATATCGAGCCGACCCAATTCCTGCGCCGCCTCGATGCCGCGCGCGATGTCGGCCTCGTCCTCGGCCCCGGGCATGCGCGCGCCGATGGCTCCTTCGGGCGCGAGCGCATCGGCGATGAGCGTCTCGAGGCTCACGACGCGAAAGCCCTCGCCCTCGAACTCGGCGATGACGGCGCGCAGCAATCCGTCGTCGCCGAGCGCGCGGAGGCTCACACGCGCGAGAAACTTGGCGGCGCGCCAGTCGGGGCGAAGTGCTGCGAGCGATGGGCGGCTCACTGCGCCGACGAGCACCACGTCCTCGACGCCCGCCTCGCGCAGGAGGCGGAACCCCTCGCCCGCCGCGCCGAGCCGCACCCACGCATGCGGCGCTTCACCGACGACGGTCGCGTCGGCGATCCCCTCGAGTGCGAGGACGAACACGGGACGGGCAAGCGCGCGGGCGGTTTCGATGACGCGCAACGGCAGCTCGCCGCCGCCGGCGACGACACCGAGTCTAGCCGCCATTGGCCTTCGGCTGAGTCAGGCCGCGCGGAGAGTCGACAGCGACGAAATCGAGCATCTCGCGCACCGTGCGCACCTCGGGAAAGCGCTTTCCCACTTCGGCCGCGCGCTCAGCGAAGGTGCCGGCACCCTCGCCCAGAAACAGCATCTGATAGGCCGTGCGCGCGGCCTGGACTTCCTCGCGCGTGAAGCCGTGGCGCTGCATGCCGATGAGGTTGAGACCCGAAAGCCGCGCGCGGTCGCCCATCACGGAGCCGAACGGGATCACGTCGCGCTCGACGCCCGTGACGCCGCCCACCATCGCGTGGCGCCCGATGCGCACGAACTGATGCACGGCGGAGAGGCCGCCGAACACGGCGCCGTCGCCGATCACCACGTGGCCCGCGAGCGTCGCGTTGTTGGCCATGATGATGTTGTCGCCGAGCTGGCAATCGTGCGCGACGTGGACGCCGACCATGAACAGGCAGCCGTCACCGACGCGCGTCACCATGCCGCCGCCCTCGGTGCCGGGATTCATCGTGACGTGCTCGCGGATGACGTTGCGCCGGCCGATCACGAGCCGCGACGGCTCGCCGCGATATTTCAGATCCTGCGGCGGGTGGCCGATCGAGGCGAAGGGGAAGATGCGCGTGCCCTCGCCCACTGATGTCCGGCCCGCGACGACGACATGGGACAGCAGCTCGACGCCTTCGCCGAGCTCGACCAGCGCGCCGACATGGCAAAACGGCCCGATCTTCGCCGAGCCGGCGACGCGCGCGCCCGGCTCAACCACGGCCGAGGGATGAATGTCCGTCATCAGAAAATACTCAACTGCCCATGATCATCGCGGCGAAGGTCGCCTCGGCGATGAGCTTGCCATCGACCAACGCCTCGCCATCGAACTTCCACACGTTGCCGCGGCTCTGCTTCTTGACGACGCGCACCGCGAGCCGGTCGCCCGGCGTCACCGGGCGGCGGAAGCGTGCGCTGTCGACGCTCATGAAGTAGACGAGCTTGCCTTCGGACTCCTGACCGAGCGAGTGGACGACGAGCACGGCCGCGGTCTGCGCCATCGCCTCGATGATGAGCACCCCCGGCATGACGGGGCGCTGCGGAAAATGGCCTTGGAAGAAGTACTCGTCGATCGACACGTTCTTGATGCCGGTCGCGTGTACGCCCTTTTCGACATCGACGACGCGGTCGATCATCAGGAACGGATAGCGGTGCGGGATCAACTGCATGATGCGCAGTATGTCGATCTCTTCGCCCGCCACGTCTGCCTTCGCTTCCATCCTAGTCGCCTTTTTTGGCCGCGAGGCGCCTCAGCATCAAGACCTGGCGATGGTGCTCGCGAATGGGAACGGCGGGCGAGCCCATCACGGTCTCTTTGGGCGCCACGTCGCGCATGACGCCGCTTTGTGCCGCGATGCGTGCGCCCGCGCCAATCGTCAGGTGCCCGGTGAGGCCGACCTGGCCGCCGAGCATGACGTAATCGCCGAGCCGCGTGCTGCCGGAGATGCCGACTTGCGCCACCAGCACACAGCCGCGCCCGATCTGCACGTTGTGCCCGATCTGCACGAGATTATCAATCATGGTACCGGCGCCGATCACGGTATCAGGCCCGGCGCCGCGATCGATCGTGGCATTGGCGCCGACCTCGACGTCGTCGCCGATGATGACGCGGCCCAACTGCGGCACCTTGACGGGACGCGCCGCGTCGGGCGCGAAGCCGAACCCGTCCTGGCCGATGCGCACGCCGGGATAGATGCGCACGCGGTTGCCGACGATGCAGTGGCTCAGGCTTGCATTGGCGCCAACCCGCACCTCGTCGCCGAGGACGACGCCCGCGCCGATCACGGCATTGGCGCCAATGACGCAGGCGCGGCCCAATTCGGCGTTGGCGCCGATGACGGCGTTCGCTTCGACCGCCGTGCCCGCGCCGAGCCTGGCGCTCGGATCGACCACGGCGCTTGCCGCCACGCCCGCGATGGGCGCCGGCTCGGGATAGAAGGCCTGCGCCGCCACGGCATAGGCGCGATAGGGCGCGGGCGTCACGAGCAAGGTCAGCGCCGGCGGCGCGTCGGCCGCGCGGTCGGGATGGACGAAGGCCGCGCCCGCCCGCGTCTTGCGCAGCGCGTCGACATATTTGACATTGTCGAGAAAGCTCACCTGATCGGGGCCGGCGCTGTCGAGCGGCGCCACATCGGTGATGCGGCGCGCGCTGTCGCCCGCGCCCGCGATCGCGGCCCCCGTGCGGGCTGCGAGCTCGGCGATGGTGAAGGGTCCCGCAACCGTGAAGAAGCGCGGATCGGCCATTACTTCGACGCGCTGGATTTCGGCTTCGCCGGCGCCGCCGGCGGTGCCGCTGCCGGCGGCAGGTTGACCGCCATGCTCGGCACCTTCTCGTCGAGCCGCTTCGTCACCTCGGCGGTCATGTCGAGCCCGTCATCCATGTAAAGGAGCGCAGCCTTCGCGACCACCATGGTGGCCTTCCGCTCCTTCGCCACGTCGGCGACGATTTGCAACGCCGAGTTTTCGACCTTGGTCATGGCGTCGCTGTAGCTCTGCTGCATCTCCTGGCGCTTCACCTGCACGTCGTGGTCGAGCGCGGCATAGCGCTGCTGATAGTCCTGCGAGCGTGCGTTGAACACTTCGGGCGCCAGGACAGTGCGCTGGCGCTCGAGCTCGTCGCGCAGGGTCTTGAGGTCGTTCTCCTTTAGCGACACCTCGCGGCTATAGCCGTCCATCTCCTTCTGGACCTGGGCCTGGACGTCCTTGGCGGCTTTCGAATCGCGCATGATCTGCGTCATGTCGACGACGACGATGACGGGTTGCGGCAGGGCCGGCTGCGCCCGCGCCGGAGCCGCGGCGACAAGCGCCGCAAGCGCCAGCCCGCCGGCGAGCCCGTGACCCATACGCATCTAGAACCTCGTGCCGAAGCTCACGTGGAACAGTTCCGTCCGGTCGAACGACTCCTTGAGCACCGGGAAGCCGAGGTCGACTTTGATCGGTCCGAGCGGCGATTTCCACGAAATTCCGGCGCCGACCGAGAGACGCAGAGCGGACGAATCCTGAACGGTCGGGCCGGTCGGATGAATGCCGAAGAGCGAGCCGAAATCGGTGAAGGTGCGGCCGGTGATGCCGAGTTCGGGCGGCAGGCCCAAGGGGAAGCCAAGTGCCATGGAGCCGGTGTAATAGGTCTCGCCGCCGAGCGCGTCGTCGAAGATTGAATCGCGCGGCCCGATGCCGCCGGTCTGGAAGCCGCGCAAATTGTCGCCGCCAACGAAGAAGCGGTCCTCGATGCGCACGTCCTGGTCGATGCCGAGGATATGTCCGCCCTGGCCCGTGACCGAGACGATGTAGTCGGGCGTGATTGGATAATAGGCGCCGGCCTGGACCGTGCCGCGCAGATAGGCCACGTCGCCGCCGAGCCCGGCGACATCCGAGCTGAACGAGGCGAAATAGCCCGAGGTCGGATCCTGGCGGTTGTCGCGCATGTCGTAAAGCGTCGTTTGCCCTACGGCCGAGGTCGAGCGCGTGCCGGTCTGCGCCACGATGAACGGCGAGGTGGTGGCGCTGACGTTGTAGATGCGGTCCTGCCGCAGCGTGTAGGTGAGCGTCTGGCGCAGCGGCTCGGTGATCTGGTAGCCGGCGCGCAGAGTGCCGCCGACGCTGAACTGGCTGAAGCCGGCGAAGCTCGTATCGTCGCGGTTATCGGCGAAGAGGTCGAAGCCGGCGGCGAGGTTGCGGTTCAAGAAATAAGGATCGGTGTAGCTCAAGTCGATGCTTTCGTCGCGCAACGCCACGACGGAGTCGAGCCGCAGATCGAGGCCGCGCCCCAAGAGGTTGCGCTCGTGCACGCCGGCATCGAGCAGTGGCCCGTCCGTCGTCGAATAGCCGACGCCGACCGAGAAATCTCCGGTGGATTTCTCCTGCACCTCGGCGTTGATGATGGTCTTGTCGGGCGCGCTGCCGGGCACGTTGGTGATGTTCACCTTGGAGAAGAAGTCCAGGTTCTTGATCTCCTGCTCGGAGCGGTGGAGCTTCGAGGAGTTGAAGGCGTCGCCCTCGACGAGCCGGAATTCGCGCCGGATCACATCATCGCGCGTGCGCAGATTGCCGATGATGTTGATGCGCTCGACATAGACGCGCGGGCCTTCCTTGATCGTGTAGGTGACGTCGATCGTCTTCGTATCGGCGTTGCGGCGGATCTGCGGCTGGATGTCGACGAAGGCGTAGCCGAGGTTGCCGAGCGTGTCGGTCAGCGCGGTGATTGTCCCCTCGACCTGATCGGCATCGTACCATTCGCCCTCCTTCGTCTTGAGCACGGGCCTGAGCGTCTCCGGATCGACGGTCGGGAGCTGGTTCGTGATGTCAATCTTGCCGAAATGGTAGCGCTCGCCCTCGTCGATGGTGAAAGTGATGATGAAGCCGTCGCGCGCCGGCGCCAGCTCCGCCACGGCCGAGACCAGGCGGAAATCGGCATAGCCCTCGGACAGGTAGAACTTGCGCAGCAGGTCACGGTCGTAGGTAAGCCGGTCCGGATCATAGATATCGTCCGAGCTCAGGAAGCGATACCAGCGCGATTCCTTGGTCTGGATCACCTCGCGTAGCCGGCTCCCGCTGAAAGCCTGGTTGCCAACGAAGTTGATGCCCTCGATGCCAGTCGCGGGCCCCTCGTCGATCTCGAACACGAGATCGACGCGGTTCTGCTCGAGCGGAATGACCTTGGGATCGACCGTCGCGGCAAAACGGCTGTTGCGGCGGTAGAGATCGATGATGCGCTTCACATCGCTCTGTACCTTCTCGCGCGTATAGACCGCGCGCGGCTTCAGCTGGATTTCGTCGTTGAGGCTCTTGTCGGTGATGCGATGGTTGCCCTCGAAGGCGATGCGGTTGATGACCGGGTTCTCGACGACGCGAACGATGAGCGCGTTGCCCTCGCGCCTCAAGGTCACGTCGGTGAAGAGCCCGGTCGCGAACAGCGCCTTCAGCGATTGGTCGACGCGATCGCTGTCAAACTGGTCGCCCGGCTGCACAAGGAGATAAGAGCGCACGGTCTCGGGCTCGACACGCTGCGTGCCTTCGATGCGGATTTCCTCGATGGTTCCGCCCGGCGCAACCTGCGCCCGGGCCGCGCCGACGAGGAGGTGGAAGGTAAGGAGGGTCGCCGCCAGAGCCAATCCGGCTGCCACCCGGGCAAATCTCCGCAAAAATTCCCCCCGACACACGAGCGACGCCGCGGGCCAAGCAAGCGTCAGGTGATGAGACCTTTGATGAACTCAACGATCCGCAAATGCACCAGGTCGTTCCAGGTCGCGAACACCATCAATGTAAGCACCAGAGCCAAACCGAGCCGGAAGCCGTACTCCTGCGCGCGGTGGCCGAGCGGCCGGCCGCGGATCGCCTCGGCCGCATAAAACAGCAGGTGTCCACCGTCAAGCACCGGGATCGGGAACAGGTTGATAAGCCCGAGATTGACCGAGAGCACCGCCATGAACCACAGCAAGGCCACGGCCCCGCCCTGCCACACCTCGCTCGACATTTGCGCGATGCGCACCGGCCCGCCGAGCTCGTCGGTGTTGCGCACGCCGATAACCATCTGCCACACCGCCTCGAGCGTGCCCGTGACGAGGTTCGAGGTTTCGACGCACGACTGCCACAGCGCGTCTGCGGGATTGCGCCGCACGTAGTTCACGCCGCTGCGCTCGATGCCGAGCAGCCCGAGCGTGTGCTCGTTGCCGAAGCGGTCGGTAAGCTTCGTTATGCGCGGCGTCACCGTGATCGTGACGGGATTGCCGTCGCGCCGCAGCACCATGTGCATCGCCGTTCCGGTGTTGAGCCGCACGAGGCGCTGCACGTCCTCGAAGCGCGCGATCTTCTCGCCGTCGATCGCGGCGATGACGTCGCCCGCCTTGATGCCGGCCGCCTCGGCCGCGCTCCCGGCCTGGACGCGCCCGACATCGGCCGGCGTAAAGGGCTGCCCCACCGTCGCGAACAGGAGCGACAGCACGACGAGCGTGAAGATGAAATTCGCAAGCGGCCCCGCTGCCACGACGGCGGTCCGCTGCATGAGGCGCTTGTGGTGGAACGAGACCTCGCGCTCGGCCGCGGTCATGGCCGGAAGGTGGCCGCCCGGCATCGACATGGGATCGGCGTCGCCGAACATCTTGACGTAGCCGCCGAGCGGAACGGCGGAGAGCTTCCAGCGCGTGCCGGCACGGTCGAACCAGCCGAACAGCTCCGGCCCGAAGCCGATCGAGAACACCTCGACGCGCACGTTGTTGTAGCGCGCGACCAGGTAATGTCCGAGCTCGTGCACGAACACCAGGACGGTGAGGACGATCAGGAACGGAACGATATAGCCGAGACTGTCGGACAAAAAATTCATGGCCCGCGCGATCCGTCGAAAGACCCCGGACCATAGCAGGAAATGGCCGTCCGCATGCGGAAAATTCGGGGCGCGCTCGTGACCTTCAGGGGCCGTGCCACACGAGGGGTCCGGCGCCCGCGAGGAACACCGCAAGCCACGCGAGCGCGCTTGCGCCGAGCATGCCGTCGAGCCGATCGAGGAGCCCGCCGTGCCCCGGAATGAGGCGGCCCGAATCTTTGACGCCGAAGCGACGCTTCGCCGCAGATTCGGCGAGATCGCCGAGCTGCGCGGCGATGGCGAGGGCGAGGCTCGCCGGCACGAGCGCAGGCGCCGCGACGCCGAACGGCAGGAACGCCGCCCCCACGAGCGCCGCAGCGGCGAGTCCGCCCGCGAGTCCGGCCCAGGTCTTGTTGGGCGAGAGCGCCGGCGCAAGGCGCGGGCCGCCCAATGTGCGGCCGGCGAGAAACGCCCCCGTATCGGTCGCCCATACGGTGAGGAAGAGCCAGAGCAGGAAGAGCCGGCCCATCTCGCCGCCGAGCCAGATCAAGGCAAGCGTCGGCAGCGCGATCACGGCGCTGCCGAGCGCCGCCCACGCCGCCGTGGCGGCGCGGCCGCCAAGGAACGCAAGCACCGCGCCCGAGGCGACAATGGCGAGAGCCGCGATAGACGCGCCGGCGCCTTCCGCCGCGCACGCGAGCGCGTTGGTAACGACGAGTGCAACCGTTGCCGGCCCGCCGCAGCCCGTGAGCCGCGCCCATTCCCAGCCCATCGCCGCCGCAGCGAGCACCACGACCGCCGCGAACACGCCATCGCCGACCCAGAGCGCCGCCAGCGCCAGCGGCGCGAGCACCGCCGCCGAAAGAAGCCGCAGCGGTACATCGCTCGGCGCGCGCGCGGGCGATGAGGGCAATGGTGGTGGAGGATTTATGGTTGCAGGTCCCGCGGGCTCAGGCACCGCCCGCTGCTCAGCGCGTGTGGACGGAAGCGCCGTAGCGGCGCTCGCGGCCGTGGAAGTCGCGCAGCGCGTCCTCGAGATCGCCCTTGTCGAAATCGGGCCACAGAGTGTTGGTGAAAACGAGCTCGGCGTAGGCCGATTGCCACAAGAGGAAATTGCTGATGCGCTGCTCGCCGCTGGTGCGGATGAGGAGATCGGGATCGGGCATGCCGTCGGTCAGAAGAAAGCGGCCGAAGGAATCCTCGTCGATCGCCTCGAGCGCAAGGCGCCCCTCCTTCACCGCCTCGGCGATGCGGCGCGCGGCCAAGGCAATCTCGGCGCGGCCGCCATAGGACAGGGCGATGGAAAGATCGATCCGGCCATTGTCGCGCGTCAGCGTCTCGGCGTTGTCGATGAGGGTGACGATGTCGGGCGCAAGCCGAGCACGGTCGCCGATCATGCGGAAGCGCACGCCCTTCTGATGCAGTTCGGCGATCTCGCCGCGCAGGTAGTGGCGCAGGAGGCCCATCAGGTCCTCGATCTCGCCGGGCGGTCGCTTCCAGTTCTCCGACGAGAAGCCGAAAAGCGTCAGATAGCGGATGCCGAGCTCGGCGGCGGCGGTGACGGTGCGGCGCACCGCCTCGGCGCCGCGGCGGTGGCCGGCGATGCGCGGCAGGCCGCGCGATTTCGCCCAGCGCCCGTTGCCGTCCATGATGATGGCGACGTGCTGCGGCGGCGGCGACGTGCCGGGATCATTCTGCGTGGTCGAGCTCAAACCTGAAGGATCTCCTTGTCCTTCTGCGCGAGCATGTCGTCGATGCGCTTGATGAGGGCGTCGGTCAGCGTCTGAATCTCATGCTGCAGTTTTTTGTGCTGGTCCTGGCTGATCGTCCCGTCCTTTTCCTTCTTTTTCAAGCCGTCGAGCCCGTCGCGGCGCACGTTGCGGACGGAGACGCGCGCGGCTTCGGTGTATTTCGCGGCGACCTTGGTGAGCTCGCGCCGCCGCTCCTCGTTGAGGTCGGGGATGGGCACGCGAATGGTCTGTCCCTCGGTCTGCGGGTTGAGGCCGAGCCCGGCCTCGCGGATCGCCTTGTCGACCGCCTTGGTGACGCCGCGGTCCCACACCTGCACGACGATGAGGCGCGGCTCGGGCACGCTGATCGTGCCGACCTGGTTCAACGGCATGGCATTACCGTAGGCATCGACCATGACGGGATCGAGAAGGCTCGCCGAGGCGCGGCCCGTGCGCAAGCCCGCGAACTCTTTGCGCAGCACCTCGCACGCTCCATCCATGCGGCGCCGCAGCTCGGCTACGACAGGGTCCTCGCTCATGATGCCCTCTCTTCGGTGATCATGGTGTATCGCCCGCGGCCGGTGACCACGTCGGCGAATCCGCCGTGCTCGTAGATCGAGAAGACCAGGATGGGAATGTGGTTCTCGCGCGCGAGCGAGATCGCCGCCGCGTCCATGACCTTGAGGTCGCGCGACAGCACTTCGAGATAGTCGAGCCGTTCGTAGCGCTTGGCGTTCTTGTCGCGGTTCGGATCGGCGCTATAGACGCCGTCGACCTTCGTCGCCTTCAGAAGCGCGTTGCATTCCGTCTCCGAGGCGCGCAACGCCGCCGCGGTGTCGGTCGAGAAGAAGGGGTTGCCGGTGCCGGCGGCGAAGATGACGACACGGCCCTTTTCCATGTGGCGGATGGCGCGGCGGCGGATATAGGGCTCGCACACCGATTGCATGCTGATCGCCGACTGAACGCGCGTCGGCACGTCGCGCTGCTCCAAGGCTCCCTGCAGCGCGAGCGCGTTGATGACGGTCGCCAGCATGCCCATGTAGTCCGCGGTCGCGCGCTCCATGCCGCCCGAGGCGCCGGCGAGGCCGCGGAAGATGTTGCCGCCGCCGATCACGATCGCGACCTCGACGCCCATGGCGTGAACGACGCGGATCTCCTCGGCGAGCCGCCCCACGAACCCGGGGTCGAGCCCGTAATTCTGGTCGCCCATCAGCGCCTCGCCCGAGAGCTTCAGGAGGACGCGCGGGTAGCGCACGGAACTGTCGGCAGGCATGGCGCGGATCATACAACACTCCGGCCGCGCCGGGCCACGCGGCAATCACGCCCGCGCCGCGGGCGGCTCAGTGTTTAAGCTGCGCCTGGACCTCGGCTGCGAAATCGGTGGCGGCGCGCTCGATTCCCTCGCCCAGGGCGAAGCGCACGAAGCCCACGACCTTGATCGGCGCGCCCGCCTCCTTGGCCGCCGCCTCGATCACCTTCGCCACCCGGGTCTCGCCGTCGATGACGAAGATCTGGTCGAGCAGCACGGTCTCCTCGTAGAACTTGCGCAGCCGCCCCTCGACCATCTTGTCGACGATCTGGTCGGCCTTGCCCGAGGCGCGCGCCTGCTCGCGCAGCACGCCGCGTTCGCGCTCCAGGGCCGCGGCATCGACGGAGGCAATGTCGAGATATTGCGGATTGGCGGCGGCGACATGCATCGCGAGCTGCTTGCCCAAGGCCGCTACCCGTTCGGCGCTCCCCGTCGATTCGAGCGCGACGAGCACGCCGATGCGGCCGAGATTGGGCGCGACCGCGCTGTGCATGTAGGAGGCGACGACGCCGTTCTTCACGGCGAATCGCCGTGCGCGGCGCACCGCCATGTTCTCGCCGACCGTGGCGATGAGGTGGGTCAGCTCGTCGCCGACGCTGCGCCCGCTCGCCATCGGCAGCGCCTTCAGCGCCTCGACATCCTCGCCCTTGTCGCGGGCGTGCTCGGCGACGGCGCGCGCGAAGCTCTGGAACGTGTCGTTGCGCGAGACGAAATCGGTCTCCGCGTTGACCTCGACGACGGCGCCGACATTGCCGGCGACGGCGACACTCACGAGCCCCTCGGCCGCGACGCGCCCCGCCTTCTTGGCGGCGGCCGCGAGGCCCTTCTTCCTGAGCCAGTCGACCGCGCCTTCCACATCACCCGATGTCTCGCTCAGCGCGCGCTTGCAGTCCATCATGCCGGCGCCGGTCTTGTCGCGCAGCTCCTTGACGAGCGCCGCCGTGATCTCGGCCATGTCTCTCCTCCAACAGGCTCAGGCGGTGGGACGGTCCTCGGGGGCGGCTTCGGGCACCACCTCCGGCGGCACCTCGGCGCGCGCGCCGATGTCGGCGCCCGAGGCCGCGAGCTCCGCCTGCAGGCCCTCGAGCACCGCGCCCGACACGAGCTCGCAGTAGAGATGAATGGCGCGCATCGCGTCGTCGTTGCCGGGGATCGGATAACTGATCCCCTCGGGCGAGGAATTGCTGTCGAGCACGGCCACCACCGGGATCTTCAGCTTGTTCGCCTCCTGCACCGCGATCGCCTCCTTGTTCGTGTCGATGACGAACAGGATGTCGGGGAGGCCGCCCATCTCCTTGATGCCGCCCAGCGCGCGTTCGAGCTTGTCGCGGTCGCGCGTCAGTCCCAGAAGCTCGCGCTTCGTCAGGCCGGCGGACGGTTGCGTCACGTTCTCATCGAGATCGCGCAGACGCTTGATCGATTGCGAGATGGTCTTGAAATTGGTGAGCATGCCGCCGAGCCAGCGCGAATTGACGAAATACTGGCCGCAGCGTTTGGCGGCCTCGGCCACCGGCTCCTGCGCCTGACGCTTGGTGCCGACGAAGAGCACGCGCCCGCCGCCCGCCGCCACGTCGCGGATCGCCTCGAGCGCGCGGTGAAGGAGCGGTACGGTCTGCTCCAGGTCGATGATGTGGACGCCGTTGCGCACGCCGAAGATGAAAGGCTTCATCTCCGGGTTCCAGCGGCGCGTGTGATGGCCGAAATGGACGCCGGCCTCCAAGAGCTGGCGCATGGTGAAGTCGGGCATTGCCACGGGGGCTGATCCTTTCTCCGGTTGTGCCGCCGCGGGGGTCATCGATTGCTCGACACCGGAGCGACCTTCGCCGGAAGGCCGCATCCCCGCGTGAGGGGTTGAGCGCGCTAGATAGGAAAATTCGCGGCTTTTGGCAAGAAGCACCCGCTCACGGCGGCACGAGCGGCGCGACCGCATCGAGGCCCGCGGGGATCCCGGTGACGAGCTCGCCCGGCACGCGCGCGCATTCCCCTTCGCGCTGCGCGACGCAAAATCCGCCGAAGCATTCCCGCACGCGGAAGGCCCCCGCATCGGGCACGTGCCCGAGCGCGACGAGCGTGTTGAAGCCCGCCGTCTCGCGCGCCAACTCGGCCTCGTCCTTGGGCAGATAGAGCGGACCCGGCACGTGCAAATAGGAATATCCGCCCGAGCTCGGCCAGCTCATGCCCCAGAGACCGACGCCGCACGCCGACGGCATCGCGGCGACGGCGAGCGCGGCGCGGAGCGCGTTCTCGTCCTGCCGCCACAATGGCGCATATCCGCCCGACGCCGACTCCCCGGCCGAGAACAGCGCCCATAGCCCCGCCGCCGCGAGCCCGCATGTGTGCCACGCGTGTGCGGGGATGCGGCCCTCGGCGCGGAGCCGCGCTTCGGCCCACACCGCAAGCCGCGCGAGGCCCAGCGCCGCCAGCATCACGGCGAGCAGGATCGCGGGATAGAGGATGCGCAGCTCCTTGTGCGGCAGCGCCGTGTACTCGGCAAACGTCACGAGCGCGGCCACGCCGAGCATCGGCAGGCGATAGCTGCCGATGACGGCAAGGAACGGGATGATGGCGATGCCCGCACCCCAGAAGAGCGCGAGCAGCGCGAAATAAGTGGCGCCCCCGCCGGCGCCGAAGGACGCGTTGACGCCATAAAGAGAATTGTAGACGGAATTGTACCAGACCGAGGCGAAGGGAAAGCCCCAAGTGGGCCAGTCGAGAAGGCCGCCCGCGAGCGCCGACGCAAACGCGCCTGCGAGGACCGGTGCCAATCGCGCGCGCCACGCGCCCCAGCCCGCCCAGAGCACGATCACCGCGAGCGCCGGCGCGAGGTGGTAGCGCACGTCGAAGACGAGGCCGAACACGAGCCCCGCAACGATGAGGCGCGCGCGGCCTTGCGGCCGATAACCGGGCTCGGCGAGATAAGCGGCGATGACGAGAAGGTGGGCTGCGATCTCTTCCTGCCCCGCGCGCGGCCCGAAATAAACCGCATCGGCCGAGAGCGCCATCGCCCAGGCGGCGACGAACCCGCCGGCAAGGCCGTAAAAGCGCCGGCCCCACAGAAAGGCGATGACGACGCACGACGTCGAGAGCAGCGACAGCGCGGCGAAGATCGCCGGCAGATAATAGGCGGGGCCGTCTCCAACCAATCGCGCGAGCCACATCACGCCCGCGAGCGCGCCCGGCACAAGCCACGAGCGCGCGCCATACTGGAACTCCCACGGGACGAGGCCGGTGCCGTAGACGAGCCGGTGCGCCTGCTCGATCGATTGGTAGATCTCGTCCGGCTGATGCAGGTTGGGCGTGAGCACGATCAGCAGGAACCGCAGCAGGAAAGCGGCCAGCACGATCGCGGCAAGGCCCGCGAGCGGCCCCGCGCCCAAGGTGCGTGCCGACGCGCTCACGGCATCGGACGCCCGGTCACGGTTTCTGGAGCGTGAAGGTGAGCACGCCTTGGGCTTCGCTCGCGGCGAGAAGGCGGCAGCCGGTGGTCTTGCAGAAATGCTCGAAGTCCTTCGTCGCGCCGGGATCAGTCGCGAGCACGACGAGCCGGCCGCCGGGCGCCACGTCTTTCAGGGCCTTGCGCGCCTTCAGCACCGGCAGCGGGCATTTCATGCCCTTGGTATCGACGACGATTTCGGCCTCGCTCATGGCGGGCCGAAGCGGTTGTCGCGCGGGAAGCCGCGCGGCGCCACGCGGCCCGCGCTCGCGCGCGCGCCCACCCAATTCGCGAGCTCGGTCTCGAGCCGCGTGCGCTCGCCCTGCTTCCAGCTCAGGCCCTCGGCGAGCGTGATGACCTTGGCGTCGGCGAGGCCGCCGTCATGGAAGCGCTGCAGGATGACGCCGCGGCCACGCGCCATCTCCGGCGCTTCGGCGAGCGGGAAGAGCAGGAGCTTGCGGTTGTCGCCGACGCACGCGACCGTGTCGCCCTCGGCCGGAACCGCGACGAGCGCCTGAGCCCCCTCGCCCGGCACCATCACCTGCTTGCCCGCGCGCGTCTGCGCCAGCACCTCGTCCGCCGGCACGACGAAGCCGCGCCCGTCATTCGCCGCCAGGAGCAGCTTCTGCCCCGCGACGTAGCGCAGCATCGCGACGACATCGTGCTCGTTGTCGAGATCGAGCATGAGGCGCAGCGGCTCGCCATGCCCGCGCCCGCCCGGCAGCTTGTCGGCGGCGAGCGTGTAGAAGCGCCCGTCCGTGGCAAAAACGAGAATGCGCTCGGTCGTGTCGGACTGGACGACGAAGCGCGGCCCGTCGCCCTCCTTGTATTTGAGCTCGGCGAGATTGACGTTGTGGCCGCGGATCGCGCGGATCCAGCCTTTGGCCGAGCACACGATGGTCAAGGGCTCGCGCTCGACGAGCGCCTCGACCGGAACCTGCACATCGGCGGGCGGCGCGCCGATCTCGGTGCGGCGGCGGCCAAGCGGCGTATTCGCGTATTCCTTCCTCAGCTCGATGATCTCGGCGCCCACCGCTTTCCATTGCCGCTTGTCGTCGCCCAGAAGCTCGTCCAGTTCCTTGCGCTCGGCCGCAAGCGCCGCCAGCTCCTTCTTGATCGCCATCTCCTCGAGCCGGCGGAGCGCCCGGAGCCGCGTGTTGAGGATCGCCTCGACCTGCACCTCCGTCAGCTTCCAGCGCTTCATCAGGCGCGCCTTCGGATCGTCCTCCTCGCGAATGATGCGGATCACCTCGTCGAGGTTGAGATAGACGATGATCTGGCCTTTGAGGATCTCGCTGCGCCGCGCGATTTCGTCGGCACGGAAGCGCGAGCGGCGCTGCAAGACTTCGCGGCGATGGTCGAGGAAGGCCTGGAGCGCCTCCTTCAATGACATGACGCGCGGCACGCTCGCCGCATCGAGCACATTCATGTTGAGCGGAACGCGCCCCTCGAGCTCGGTCGCGCGGAAGAGCGATTCCATCAGCACGCCGGCATCGACGTTGCGCGATTTCGGCTCGAGCACGAGGCGGACAGTCTCGGCCGATTCATCGCGCACATCGGCCAGAAGCGGCAGCTTCTTCTCCTCGAGAAGCTGCGCGATGCGCTCGATGAGGCGCGACTTCTGGACCTGGTACGGGATTTCCGTCACCACCACCTGGTAGAGCCCGTTCTTCAGCGCCTCGCGCTCCCAGCGCGCGCGCACGCGGAAGCTGCCGCGTCCGGTGGCATAAGCCTCGGCGATCGCGGCCGCGCTCTCGACAAGCACACCGCCCGTCGGGAAATCGGGCCCGCGCACGTGCTCCAGCAGCTCCGCGTCGCTTGCCCGCGGCTTCTTCACCAAAAGCTGGAGCGCGTCGCACAGCTCGACGATGTTGTGCGGCGGCACGCTCGTCGCCATGCCGACAGCGATGCCGGAGGCGCCGTTCGCCAAGAGGTTCGGGAAGCGCGCCGGCAGCACCAGCGGCTCGTTGTTCTCGCCGTCATAGGTTGCGCGGAAATCGACGGCGTTCTCGTCGATCCCTTGGAGCAGCGCTTCGGCGATCGCAGTGAGGCGGCTCTCGGTGTAGCGATAGGCGGCAGCGTTGTCGCCGTCGATGTTGCCGAAATTGCCTTGGCCGTCGACGAGCGGATAGCGCTGCACGAAATCCTGCGCCAGGCGCACGAGCGCCTCGTAGACCGCGGCCTCGCCGTGCGGATGGAACTTGCCGATAACGTCGCCGACGACGCGCGCGCATTTCTTATAGCCCGAATTCGGATCGAGCTTCAGCTCGCGCATCGCATAGAGGAGCCGGCGGTGAACGGGTTTCAACCCATCGCGCACATCGGGAAGCGAGCGCGCGATGATGGTCGAGAGCGCGTAGGAGAGATAGCGCTCGCCCAACGCATCGGCGAACGGCACGTCGCGGGTTTCGGCCAGGGCGGTGGTGCTCATGTCGGGGCAGATACTAACGCCTTCCGGCTCACGATGACGCGTCCTTCCGGCGTCAAGCGCACGACATTCACGGTCGCCTCGAGATCGGGCGAGCCCGAATAATAGGCCTCGACCTCGCCGCGCCCGACCTTGGCGGCGCGGTTCCAATGGCCCAAAGCGACGTAGTCAGCACGAGTCGCAGCGATCTCGTCGTCGCTGATGAGCCACGATGGCCGGAGCGCCGTCGCCGGATCGGGCTTAGGCTCGTAATGCCCGTGCGCCAGGACGACGTGCCAGCGCCGGCTGCGCCCGCGCGGCGATTCGAGCGGCGCCATATTGCCGTAGTCGCGGTGCGCGCGCCCCCACACTTCGAGATCGAGCGCCGGGAAATGGACGCTCTCCTCGTGCGTGACGCCGAGGATGGCGAGGTTTGCGACGCGCGCGAGGTTGCCGCGGTGGAACGCCGACTCGGGGATCGCCGGATCGTGGTTGCCGGGCAGGATCACGACCGGCATGGCGGCCTCGGCGATCACAGCCGCCGTGCGCGCCAGAAGCTCGAGCGGCAAGCGGTTGTGCTCGAACGTGTCGCCGGCCAGCAGCAGCAGATCGGCGGCTTCCGCCCGCGCGGTCGCGACGACCGCGGCAAGCGCGGCGGTGCCGTCATCGGCAAGCGTATCCACATGCACGTCGGAGCTGTGGACGAGAACGACCTCTTTCATGCGCGCGAGGATAAAAGATTGCCCGCGCGGTTGCGAACCGGAAGTTTGGCGCGGGCTCAGGCGCCCGGAACGGCGAGGTGAAGGACGATCGCGAAGATCAGCATGCCGACCGAGACCGAAAGGATGGGCAGGAGCAGCTCAAGCATCGCCTCGCGCGCGGGCTCCTGGCCGGTATTCGAGACGAAATCGCCGTCGAGCCAGCGCCGCAGGCCGGGAAAGCCGATGACGCCGCGCCGCCGCCCGATGTGGCGCAGGACGCCGTAGAGCGTCGCCGTGACGACGACGAGCAGCGTGACCACCACGAGCACCAGACCCTGATATTTGGGCCCGGCGAAGCCCCACCAGGCTGAGACGATGAGGAGCGCCGCGAGCGCCAGCACGATGCGATAAATCACAGGATGAATGAAGACCGAGCGCTGATCGCCGTCGTTGGGCAAAGACATCGCGGGTGCCTCCCGATTGGCTCGCTCTTCGGCCAACGCGGGCGGCGGCGCGATGATGCGCAATTCGACCTGCGGCTTAAGAGGATGCCGGCTTCTTTACTCGTGCGATGCGGCCGTCGCCAGCTCGGCTAAAGACACCATCGTCGCGCGCGCATTGTCTTCGAGCCGCGCGCGCACGCCTTCGAAGATCATGCGGCCGAGCCCGCTCTGGTAAAGCCAGAGGCTGTTCTGGTGGCCGTCGAAAGACGGCTCGCCCGCCAGTTCGCCCCACGGGACATAGCCGGTGCCGAGCCCGACGCCGAACAGGCCCGGCAGCGCCGTCCCGTCGGTGCGCACGAGCCGGCTCATGCGATCGACCGCAACGCGGCCCCCATCGGCCGCCAGCGATATGCGCCCGCCGGTCGGGCCATGGACCGGCACGGTGTTCGGTTGATATCCGAGCGCCGGCACGATGAGCGCCGCCTCGTCGAAAATGTTCCTGAGTTTTTCCGGGGTCTGGCTGGCGACCGGCACGAGCCGCACGCGCGGCTCGGGCGCGGCGCCGGGCCGGCCGGCGATGCGCCGCCACAGCTCGCGCCCATCGTTGCGCAATCCTCCCATGCGATGGACGCGTCCGGTCAT
>Ga0335081_10002584_pt1 | contig 28532 bp, 25 predicted proteins | sample Lox_Sample_35_FD_206713 | JGI IMG/M metagenome (GOLD analysis project Ga0335081, IMG submission 206713) | Soil microbial communities from Loxahatchee National Wildlife Refuge, Florida, United States - Lox_Sample_3.5 | ecosystem: Environmental > Terrestrial > Soil > Wetlands | place: USA...
CGCTGTGCCCAACCCGTTCATCAATAAACATCCTGCTGATAGCGGCCCCTGCGCTTCAACTCGGCGACAAACGCCACCGCCTCGTCGGTGGTGCGCACGCCGTGCTGGGCGACAATGTCGACCAGCGCGCGCTCGACGTCCTTCGCCATGCGCTGGGCGTCGCCGCAGACATAGAAATGCGCGCCATCGGCGAGCCACGCCCAGACGTCGCGACCGGACTGGCGCATCCGATCCTGCACGTAGAATTTCTCATCGGTGTCGCGCGACCAGGCGAGCGACAGGCGCGTGAGCACGCCTTTGGATTTCATCCCGGCCAGCTCGTCGGCGTAGAAGAAATCGAATTCGGAGCGCTGGTGGCCGAAGAACAGCCAGTTGCGCCCGGGCGCCTTGGTCGCCATGCGCTCGTGCAGGAAGGCGCGAAACGGCGCGACGCCGGTGCCGGGGCCGACCATGATGATCGGCACCGAGGGATCGGCTGGCAGCCCGAAGGCATGCGCCTTCTGCACATAGACCTTGAGCTTCTGGCCCTCGCGCGCGCGCTCGGCCAAGAAGGTCGACGCGACACCGAGCCGGCGCCGGCGGCCGACGTCGTAGCGCACGGCATCGACCGTGAGCGAGATGCGCTTGGGATCGACCTTCGGCGAGGAGGCGATCGAGTAGAGCCGCGGCTGCAGCGGCTCAAGCGATTCGATGAAGGCCTCCGGATCGGGCCGCACGCCGGGAAACTTCTCGATCGCGGCCAGCACGTCGAGGGCCGCGGCGTCGCGGTCCGGATCCTCGCCGGCCGCGAGCGCCTTCGCCTTCAGCCGCCGATCGCCGCCCGTGAGGTAGGAGAACAGCTGAAACAGCATGTCGGGCGCCGGCGCGAGCGATACGCCGTCGACGAGCACGTCGCGCAGCGTGCGTCCGCCGATCGGGAAATCCGCCGGCGCGCCGAGCGCGCGGATCACCGCGTCGACCAGCGCCGGATCGTTGGCGGGCGCGACGCCGAAGGCGTCGCCGACCCGGTATTCGAGCCCGCTCGCGCCGAGGTCGATATCGATGTGCCAGGTCTCCTTGTTCGAGCCCGCCTTGTTGAGCCGCGTGCGCTTGAGAAAGACAGCCTCGGCCGGATTGTCGCGCGACATGCCCGCAACGCCTTGCGGCGCAGGCGCCGATAGGGGTGCCGCGTCGGTTGCGCGCGCCTCAGTCGGAGCCGATGGCGGGGCGACCGAGGGCGCGGCGGCGAATTCCTCGTTGAGCTTCTTGAGCATGCGCAGCGTGTCCTTGCCGCCGGGCACGCACAGGTTCAGCCGCTCCTCCTTCTTGAGGAACAGCGCGTTGGAATAGTCCTCGCATGTGTAGCCGCATTGACCGCAGTCCTGCTGGCCCATGGCCGCCATCATGCGCCGGCGCAGCGGCCGGCCCTCGGCGAGCTGCATGCGATCCGGCAGCGGCATGGTCTGGTCGTGCCAGGGCGCCTCGCCGTCGTCGCCATCATCGAGCGGGCCCTTGGGCGCCGGCGCGACGCCCGCCATCAGCTTCGCGCTCTCTTCCGCCGAAAGCGCCGTCACGCCGCCGTCGAGGCCGAGATAGCCGGCGAAGAAGCCATTGAGCCAGGCGCGCTGCTCGGGCGTGAACGGCGCCGTCTCGGGCAGCAGCGACGGGACAGGCGGCGGCAGGGTCTTGCTCATGCGGCGACCTCCGCGTCGAACATGTCCCTGAGCGCATCCACCTCGTGGCGGCGCGCGAAGGCGAAGAACATCTCATCGGGGGCGGCGCGATGCTTGAGGTAGGCGCGCAGCATGCGCTCGACGGTCGCCGGCACATGCTCGGCCTTGACGTCGCGATAGACCTCGCGCGCGAGCCCGGCGTCGAAGCCGAAGCCGCCGCCGACCAGCAGGTGATAGCCCTCGACGGTGTCGCCTTCCGCGGAGACCGGCACCTTGCAGGCGATCAGCCCGATATCGCCGACGTAGTGCTGGGCGCAGGAATGGTGACAGCCGGTGAGATGAATGTTGATCGGCTGATCGAGCGCGACGCGCGCCTCGCACCAGCGCGCGATGTCTTCCGCATGACCCTTGGTGTCGGAGGCCGCGAACTTGCAGCCGACATTGCCGGTGCAGGCGACGAGGCCGGCGCGGATCGAGGTCGCCTTGGTGGTGAGGCCGAGCGCCTCGATCGCCGCCTCGGCAAGCGCGACCTTGTCGGCGGCGACGCCGGAGATGAGCAGGTTCTGCCAGACCGTGAGACGGATATCGCCATCGCCGAGATCGGCCGCGATCTTGGCAAGCCCGCGCATCTGGGCGCAGGTGAGCTTGCCCACGGGAAGCACAACGCCGATCCAGTTGAGCCCGTCCTGCTTCTGCGCATGCACGCCGATATGGGCGCTGCGGTCATAGCGCGGCCGCGGCTTGATCGCCTCGGCCGGCACGCGCGCGAGCTTGCGGCCGAGCTTCTCCTCGACGAGGCCTAAGAACTTGTCGATGCCGAACGCATCCAGCACGTATTTGAGCCGCGCCCTGGTGCGATCGGTGCGGTCGCCGTGGTCGATGAAGGCGCGCACGACTGCATCGGCGACCTGCGTCGCCTCCGCGGGCCTCACCACGACGCCGGTCTCGCGCGCGAAATCGCGATGGCCCGTGATGCCGCCGAGGCCGAGGCGGAACCAGATGCCGGGCTCGACGCCGAAGCCGGCCGCAACGTCGACCGCCGCGAACGCGATGTCGTTCGTATCCTCCAGCACCGGAATCGTGCCGGCGCCGTCGAACGCCACGTTGAACTTGCGCGGCAAGCCGTAGAGCGCGCGTTCGTTGAGAATGTGGAAGTGCCATTCGCGCGCGTACGGGCGCGTGTCGATCAGCTCGCGCGGATCGATTCCTGCCGTTGGCGTGCCCGTGACGTTGCGGATATTGTCGGCGCCGGAGCCGCGCGAGCAAAGGCCGAGGTCCTGGATCGCCTCGACCATCGCGACCGCGCTCTTCGGCTCGATCTCGCGGATCTGCAGGTTGGCCCGCGTCGTCACGTGCGAATAGCCGCCGCCGTAGCGCTCGGCGAGATCGGCGAGGCCGGTGAGCTGCCAAGCTTTAAGGATGCCGTTCGGCATGCGCAGCCGGCACATGTAGGAGCTCTGCGCCGGCGCGACGTAGAACAGGCCAAAGTAGCGCCAGCGGAAATTGTCCGCCGGTTTCGGCGCCTCGTTGCTCGCCGCCTGCGCCTTGAGGCGCGTGTAGGCGTCGAACGGATGTTCCTCGCGCTTGAACCTCTCCTGGTCGGAGAGCTTCTTGCCCTCCTTGAGCGCGCGGTCCTGCGCCTGCAACGCCGCCGCGTCGGGCCCGATCGGCTCCGCGTCGGACTTGACGGAGGCCGGCGGCGCGCCCCGCGCCGCGCGTCCGGCCTCGATGCCGGACGCGAAGCCTTCGAGGTAGCGCTTCTGCTCGGCGGTGAACTCGCCGCCTCCGGTGAGGATCGTCATGGTGCCGCGGCCTCTGGCGCCCGGCCCTATTCGGCCGGCACCTGGGCGGCCGAGGGCACGAAGACCGCCTTGCCGTCGGTGGCCGGTCGATGCGTCGCGTAGAGCGCAAGCCCGGTGAAGACGAAGCCGCCGACGAGGTTGCCGAGCGTCACCGGGATCTGGTTCCACAGCCACCAGTCGGCGAACGACACCTTGGCGCCGAGCAGCATGCCGGTCGGGATGATGAACATGTTCACCACCGCATGCTCGAAGCCCTGCGCGAAGAACGTGAAGATCGGCAGCCAGATCGCAGCGATCTTGCCGATCGTGGATTTCGTGCACATGGCGATCACGACGCCGAGGCAGACCAGCCAGTTGCACAGGATTCCCTTGACGAAGGCGGTCATCCAGCCGGCGGCGCCGTAGGCCGCGTAGCCGATGGTCTTCGCCTCCGCGATCGCGACAATGCGTGCCGCGACGCCGGTCGGCGCGATCTTGCCCATGTCGGTGAGCGCGACGACGAGGAGCGCGCCGTAGAGGATGCTCCCAATCAGGTTGCCGACGAACACCCAGCTCCAGTTGGCGAGGATCTTCCGCGTCTCGACGCCGTCCTCGAGCCGCGCGAGCGGCAGGAGCCCGAAGCTGCCGGTGACGAGCTCGAGCCCAAGCAGCACGATCATCACGAGGCTGACCGGAAAGATCAGCGCGCCGACCAGCGGCTGGCCGGTCGAGACCATTCCGGTAAAGGCGAGGCTCGTCGCGGCGCCGAGCAGCGCGCCCGACAGCATGCCGCGAATGAGAAGATCGCGCGGCGCAAGCGCGAGCTTGGCGCGCGCGCTCTCGATCATCGTCGTCACCACGTCGGTCGGCTTCACGTAGTCCATGTTTGCGCTCCGCGGCTCCCGATCCCATCAGGTGCGGCGCGTTGGAGCCCCAACGAAAAACGCCGCCCACCCGGACCCGAGTCCTGTTCAGCGGCGTTGCTGAAATTGGCCCATTAGGGCTTACGGCCGGCGATCCGCTCTGACCGCCTGCCGCCATCCAGCTATTCAAGGAGCGTGCCAAACGCGGCAAAATTGAATATGGCGCAATATCAACATCTTATGTCAGCCAGAATGGCTGCTCATTAATTATTCGGTCAAGGATTACCGCCCTTTTTCACGGCAGCCCGCTCATCATTTGTGCTGCATCGCAACACGGACGGAACCCTCGCGCCATCACGCGGCTGCGCGCATCGCAAGCGCGCGTCCGAAGGCGAGATCATCGCGCCAGGCCGCGATCGACTGGCCTGAGCGGATGAGGTCGAGATACCAGGGCCCGTCGCCGGTGTCGCCGTAAAGCACCGCACCGGCCAGGCGATCCTGCGCGATGACGAGCTTGCGATAGACGCCGAGGCCCGGATCATGCAGCACGATCTGCTCGGTGCCCGGGCTTGCGAGAAAATCGCCGGCCGAGAAAACATCGACGCCCGAGACCTTGAGGTTGGTGGCAAGCACCGAGCCCGGATAGCTCGCCGGCTTGCCGGCGAGCCGGCGCCCCAGCGCCGCCGCCTGCTCGTAGGCGGGCTCGACCAGGCCGTAGCACTGGCCGCGATGCTCGGCGCATTCGCCGATCGCGAACACGCCGGGCGCGCTGGTCTCGAGCCCGTCGTCGACCATGATGCCGCGGTTGACCGCGATGCCGGCCTGCGCCGCGAGCGCCGCGTTCGGACGCACGCCGACCGCGGCCACGACGAGATCGGCCGGGACGACGCGGCCGTCCTTGAGCTCGACCGCCTCGACCCGTTGCGCGCCGGCGATCCGCACGGTCTCGGCTTCGAGCAGCACCTCGACGCCGCGCGCCTCGACGGCGCGGCGCAGCATGCCGGCGGCAACCGGATCGAGCTGGCGCTCCATCAGCCGATCCATCAGATGCACGAGCGTGACGCGCGCACCCGCCTTGGCGAGGCCGTGCGCCGCCTCGAGCCCGAGCAGCCCGCCGCCGATCACGACCATGCGAGCGCCCGGGCCGGCGCGCATGCGCATCGCATCGACATCGCCGATGTCGCGGAACGTCATGACGCCCGCAAGATCGATGCCGGGAATGGCGAGCTGGATCGGCCGCGAGCCGGTGGCGAGCACCGCCTTGGAGAACGCAAGCCGCCCGCCGTCGGCGAGCGTCACGGTGCGCGTCGCGATGTCGATCGCGGTGGCGCGCGATCCGTAGCGCAAGGTCACGCCGCGGTCGCGCCACCAGCGCGCCGGCTTGAGCTCCACGTCGTCCGGCGCGACCTCGTCGGCGAGCAGGGAGGAGAGCAGCACGCGGTTGTAGGCTAGCCGCGGCTCCTCGCCGATGACCGCGATGGCGTAGCGGCCGAGCGCGCGCCTCGCGATCTCGTCGACCAGCCGCGCCGCCGCCATGCCGTTGCCGATGATGACGAGCGGTTCGCTCATGGTTCCTCCGGATGCGGTCCGTCACTCGGCGGCGGCGGGCCGCCCATAGGCCTCGCCGATCATGAAGCCGGACAGCGTCGCGTAGGCGGCGGCCCAGGCGGCGGCGAGCTCCTGCGTCCACTGCGCGCCGAGCCCGCGCTCGAGCGTCCACAGCAGCGCCGCGCCGACCGGCGCGTAGTGGCCGGGCACGACGCCGTAGGCGACGTGACGCTTGGCGAGCGCGCTTGCGGCGGGAAGGATCGCGTTGAGATCGGCAAGGCCGTTGACCACGACCGCGAGCGTGCCCATCAGTTTGCGGCCCTGCTCCCGCATGTCGCCTTTGAACAGCGGCTTCACCTCGGGCGCGATCTCGAACAGGCGGCCGTAGAAGAGGGCGGCCGCCTGCTCGGAAACCGGCGCGACCTTGGCGAAACTTTCCTGGATCAGTTTGACCTGCGTAGGGGTCATCGTGTTTCTCCGTATTCGGGTCTCGATCCCCTCGGCGAAGCGACCGCACGCCACTTGCGAGGCTGGCGTGCGGTTCTCACTCGTGTTGTCGGGCCACGCTACCCGGTCGCAGCGGCCGTCGCTTACACGCGCGCCTGCGCGAGATGGGCGGTGCTCGGCGCCATGAAAGTCTTGCGCTGATAGAACCACCAAGTCAGCGCGAGACACGTCGCGTAGAACGCGAGGAAGACTTCCAGAGCGAGTTGTGGGCCGCCGGTCGCCGAGATCGATGCGCCGAAGCCGCGCGGGATGAAGTAGCCGCCGCAGGCGCCGATCGCGCTGATGAAGCCCAGCGCGGCGGCGCTCTCGATGCTGGCGGTCTTGATGGCAGCCGTGCGTCCGGCCTCGCCCACGCCCTTCGCCTCGCGCAGCATTTCCTCGCGGAAGATCGACGGGATCATCCGAAAGGTCGAGCCGTTGCCGACCCCGGTCGTGACGAACAGGATCAGGAACATCGCCAGAAAGCCCTCGAAATTCTTGATGTCGACGAAGTAGACGACGCCGATCGTGGCCGCGCCCATGACGATGAAATTCCAGGACGTCACGATCGCGCCACCGACCTTGTCGGCGAGCCAGCCGCCGAACGGACGCGCGAGCGAGCCGACCAACGGCCCGAGGAACGCGATGCTGATGGTGACCGCCGGGAACTGGGTCTTGATCAGCAGCGGAAACGCTGCCGAGTAGCCGATGAAAGAGCCGAATGTCCCGATGTAGATAAAGGACATGATCCAGGTGTGCTTGCGCCCGACGATGGCGAGCTGATCCTTGAAGGTCGAGCGGGCCGACGTGAGGTTGTTCATGAAGAGGGCCGCGCCGAACACCGCGATGACTACCGGCAACAGCCACATCAGGCCGGCGTTCTGCAGATAGATGCCGCCCGCGACGGGCGTCGCCTGGTAGAGGTTGATGATGCCGAGGCCCATGAGAATCGGCGCGAGCAGCTGCACGCTGCTCACCCCGATGTTGCCGCCAGCGGCGTTGAGGCCGAGCGCCCAGCCCTTCATGCGGTCCGGATAGAAAAAGGAGATGTTCGCCATGCTGGAGGCGAAGTTGCCGCCGCCGAGGCCGGCCGTAGAGGCGACCGTCAGCATCAGCCAGAACGGCGTGTCGGGCTTCGTCACGAAATACGCAAGCGCGATGGTCGGAATGAACAGCATCATTGCGCTGAAGATCGTCCAGTTGCGGCCGCCGAAGATCGGGACCGCAAACGTGTAGGGAAATCGCATGAGCGAGCCGATCAGGCCGGGCAGAGCCACGAGCTGAAACAGCTGGTCGGTCGTGAAGTGGAATCCGGCCTGCGGCAGCTTGGTCGCGACGATGCTCCAGATCAGCCAAACGGAAAATCCGAGATGCTCGGCAACGATCGACCAGATGAGATTGCGCTTGGCGATGACCTTGCCTTTGGATTGCCAGAACGTCTCGTCCTCCGGATTCCAATCCGAAATCCAGCGCGTTTTTGCCTCGCTCATCGAACACTTCCTTTCTGCAGGGCACCGGCTCCGCCGTCGTCGGAGCCGGGCCACGGGTGGAATTGGCAACTGCGCAACCCCGGCATTTGCTCGGGCCGCAAAACAAAAGCCGCTCTCCGAGGCGCACACGTTGCGTCTCCCGGAAGCAGCGGCGTTGCTGGATGGCCCGTCGTTGGACCGTCGGGTTGGCCAAGGCCGCCCCGTATTCCAACCGATCCTGTTCAAGCTTCGTGCCAGATCGCGTTGATCGCAAAATAACGATGCGGATCAATCGCTTAGGGTGGAATCAGGAAAAGCTGACAAGTCCTTGCAAACCCGCCGAAATGCCCAACACGCTTTCAGTTTGCGAAGCCATTGTGCAGCGCAAAAATTGGGCAGGCCCGCTTGTTTCAGCGGCGACCGATCTTCCAGGCGGCGAGATGCGCCGCGACGTCGTTCGGATCGAAGGCCGGTCCCGCGAAGGCGCCGATGCGATCGGCAGATTCGCCGACGAACGGCTCCAGCGGCTTGCCGAGCGCCGCGTCATAAAGGTCCGGGCGAAACACGCCCTCGGCCACGGCGAGCAATTCGGGCGACAGCGGCGCCTGGCCCCAGCGCACCATCTGCGCGTAGAGCCACGCCGCCTGCACGGGGTCGGGTCGCGCGGCGTCCTCGCGGCCGACCAGCAGGTAGCGCGCGCTGGCGCGAACCGTCCCGTCCGGCGCGACCTTCAGGCGGCCGTCGAGCGTGCGGCGGATCACTTCCGCCGCGACCCCGATGCGATGGGGCGCCGCCAGCATCGCGCTCACCTCGTCGCGGTTGGCGAGGTCCTCGATGAACGCCGCGGCACGGCCGTGCGCGCGCAAGAGCCGCGTCAACGTGTCGGGATTCTCCTGCGCCCAGGTGCTGCGCACGCCCAGCACCTTCTCGGCAGCGCGCGCGAGGATTTCCGAGACGAAGTGCAGGATGAAGCCGATGCCGAGATCGACCGCGACCGAGTTCCAGGGCGCGCCGACGCAGAAGCCGTCGACGTGCTTGTTGGCGAGGCTCTCCACCATGTAGGGCGGCGGCAGCACGACCAGGCGCACGTCCTCGTCGGGATCGACGCCGGCCGCCGCCATCCAGAAGCGAAGCTGATAATTGTGGGTCGAGAACGGGAACGTCATGCCGAAGGTCATCGGCTCGCCCCCTTTTGCCTTGCGCCGCGCCACCACGCGGGCAAGCGCGCGCCCCGACACCGCCGGATCGGTGATGTCGCCGTCGGCTGCCTCGGCGATCGCCGCATGCAGCGTCGGCGACACGGTGATCGCATTACCATTGGTCCCGAGCACGAAGGGCGCTGCGATCGGCACCTTGATGTGGCCGAGGCCGAGGCTCGATGCGATCGCGATCGGCGCGATCAGGTGCGCGGCGTCGAACAGCCCGACATTGAGCTTGTCGCGGATGTTCGACCACGAGACCTCGCGCACCAGCTCGACGTCGAGGCCCTCCTGCGCCGTGAAGCCCTTGTCGGCCGCAACGATGACCGTGGCCGCATCCGCCAGGGGGATGAACCCGATGCGTAGCTTCTCGCCGCTCACTTGAACAGCTCCGCGGCGGTGATCACCGATTGCGCGACCTCGGCGATCTTCTTGTTCTCGTTCATCGCGGTCTTGCGCAGCAGCGCATAGGCGGCCTCCTCGCTCAGGTTCTTGGCGTTCATCAAAATTCCCTTGGCGCGGTCGATCACCTTGCGCTCCTCGAGCGCGCTGCGCGTGCGGTCGAGCTCGTCCTGCAGGCGCGCGAAGGCGTTGAAGCGCGAGATGCAGAGGTCGAGGATGTTCTTCACGCGGTCCTTGCGCAGACTGCCGACGATGTAGGCGGAGACGCCGGCATCGACCGCGGCCTCGATCGAGGCCTTGTCGCTCTGGTCGACGAACATGGCGACCGGCCGCTTCACGGCGCGGCTCACCTGGAACATCTGCTCCAGCACGTCGCGGCTTGGGTTTTCCAGGTCGATCAGGATGACGTCGGGGTCGATCGCATAGACGCGCGCGAGCAGGCGCGTCGTATCCTCGATGCGCACCACCTGCACGTGGCCCGCCTCGCGCAGACCCTCCTCGAGGATCGCGGCGCGGATCGGGTTCTCGTCGACGATGACGATCTTGAGCGAGGCATCCATCGGCACCACCGACGGTCTACAAGCCCCGTGCCAGCGCCGGCCGCCTTGATATTCGTCATTCAATTCAAAAGGATAACCGGCAAGCCCGGACCTGCTGAAATTCGCGTCAGACGGCGGCTGGCGCAATGCTGGGCAGGCCCGCCCAGCGATCGTGCAGACCTTACGTCAACGCCGTGGCGCGCTGCCCCTCAGGCCTGCGACTCGACCCGATAGAACCCGAGCCGCTGCATCACCGGCGCGTCGGTGACGCGCAGCAGGATCGCGTCGTCGGTCGCGGCGTGGAAGTGCGGGCGCCACGCCGGCGCCGCCATCACGTCGCCGCGGTTCCATTCGAAGCGCTCGCCGTCGATCGTCGTGGCGCCGCTGCCGCGCACCACCGCGTAGATGTTGTTGGCGGTGGTGCGGTGGGTCGCGGTGCGCACGCCCGGCGCAAGCCGCATCATGTAGAGCGCGGTGGTGTCGAGCGCCGGTGCGCCGAGCTCGATCTGCGTGCCGAACGAGCCGGTCAGATCGGGCGGCGTCGCGTCGAGACGCCCGAGCGTCTCCTTGAGCGTGAACACGAAGGGCGAGTCCGTGGTGGGCGGCGTCGCCGTCGCTGCGAATGCCTCGTGCCCGTCTCCCTCGGTGTGCTCGAAGAACATCGGCTCCAGCAGCTGCACCAGCGGCGCGTCGAGGAAGTCGAGCCAGTAGGCGCAGGCCTTGCTGTGGTTGCCGTGCCCGTGCGTCGACCAGTTGGGCGTGAGCAGCACGTCGCCCGGCTCCATCGCGATGTTGACGCCGTCGACCTCCGTATAGGTGCCGGGCTCGGCATCGAGGATGAGCCGCAGGGCGTTCGGCGTGTGCCGATGCGCGCGCGCCCATTCGCCCGGCATGATCATCTGATAGGCCGCGACCAGCGTTCGGGTGGTGCCGTAGGTGTTGCCCTCGGCCGGATTGACCAGGATGAGATTGCGTCGCTCGGCCAGCTCCGTGTTGATGAGCCGCCCGGCCGCGTCGAGCGCGCCGCGCGCCTGCTCGTAGCGCCAATGCGCCGGCGCAAGAGTCTTGCGCGGCGCCGGCCACAGCGAGGGTGTCGGCTTTGCCCATCCCGGGCCCATCGCGACCTTGTCGAGCTTGCCGTACAGCTCCTCGAGCGTGCCGCTCTGGGCGAGGTCCTGGCGCGTGATCGACATGTGATGCTTTCCACGAACTCGCGTCCCGGATGCGTGCAGCGGTGCGCACTTGCGCGCTAGTGCACCGCTGATCCGGGACTCACGTCTTCTCAGTATACACCGCCTGGGTCCCGGGTCTGCACCGCACCGCTACGCTTCGCTACGCGCTGCGGCGCGCCCGGGACACAATGGCGAGGCGCCCCGGATGCAGTCGATCACCGCCAGCGGGTCATCCGGCGCGCGGTCGCCACGCCAGGCGACGTGGCCGTCCGGCCGCACCAGCACGAGCTTGCGTTCGTAGAGCCGCGCCGCCGCGTCGTGATCGATCGCCGTGAATGTCACCGGCACGCCGCGTATGCTTGCCGCCGCCATGAGCTTGTCGACCGCGGACGCATCGGCGCCGAAGCCGAGCAGCGCGAATCCCCGCCCGAACAGATCGAGGATGGAATTTCCGGGGGCGAGCCACACATGCGGCGCGCGGCCGCCCGGGCGCGCCGACGGGACATAGCGGTTGGGATCGTCCGGCGTCGCGGCGGCGCCGTCCGGCCAGCAGATCGGCGAATTCTCGTAGCGGTAGCCGAGATGGACGCCGAGCGTGAACCATTCGTGCCGCATGATCGCGCTGAACTCGGCGCCGAGCTTTTGCCGAAATGCGTCGCCCACGGGCGTCGGATCGAGCAGCAGGGGCCCCGGGCGCGGCGACGTCATGCGGCGAAAATTGGCCGCCGCCTCGCGCACATTGCGATGGCCGATCGGCCGGCGCTCGGCATCGTAAGACGCGAGCAGAGCCGGGCCGCTCCAACCGCGCTGCACGGCGGCGAGCTTCCACGACAGATCGACCGCATCCTGGATGCCGGTGTTCATGCCGAAGGCGCCGGTCGGCGAGAGCATGTGCGCGCTGTCGCCGGCGAGGAACACGCGGCCATCATGGTAGCGCTCCGCGACCAGCTCGCGCCGCACCCACGGCATGACGGTGAGAATCTCGTAATCGAAGGCGCGCCCGACCGCGCGGCGGATGAGCTGATGAATCTCCTCGGTCGCATATTCGCGCGGCACGTTGCCGCCGATGATCGAGAAGCGCCACTGATCGGTGCCGTTGATGGCGACGATCGTCGACCAGGTGCCCTCGGGCCCGAGGATGATGAACCGGTAGGCGCGGCCCTTGTCGTGCAGGGCGACGAGACCGGGGCAGCGGAAGATCACGTTGGTGGTGTAGGTCAGCGCCGCGGTGCCGACCATCGGGATGCCCAGCGTCTCGCGCACCAGGCTGCGGCCGCCGTCGCAGCCGACGAGATATTGCGCATGGATTCGTCCGCGCTCGCGCGTGTCCGCGTTTTCGACCTCGGCCACCACGCCGTCAGCATCCTGCGCGAATGAGACCAGCCGCGTGCGATAGCGCAGCTCGACGCTCTTCTGCGCGGCGGCGAAATCGCGCAGGATCGGATCGAACATGTTCTGCGGGCAGCGCTCGCGCCGCTGCGGGCTCTCCGGCGGCACCTTCGCGGCATCGAGGGTGGCCATGCGCTCGCGGCCGAGCTCGTAGCCGGTGAGGCTCGTCACATAGACATTGTCCTGCGGCAGGTCGCGCGGATAGGGCGAGGCCTCGACCGCGCCGACCAGCCCCCAGCGCCGGCAGAATTCCATGGTGCGGATGCCGACGAGGTCCATGCGCGGCTGGTAGATCGAGCCGTCCGACTGCTCGATCAGCAGGCATCCGACGCCGCGCCAGCCGAGATCGCCGGCGAGCGCGAGGCCGACGGGTCCCGCGCCGACGATGAGGATGGGGGTGTCTATTCGTCCTGGCATTGGTCGCCGTCATTGCGAGCGAAAGCGAAGCAATCCCGCTTCGCTCGCTCATGCGTTTGCCGATCGAGCTTGCTTCGGCGCGCTGCGCGCGCCTCGCAATGACGTCTTATTTGGGCCGTTTCATCTCGCTCGACGAATTGACCACGGCGTGCAGGCTGCGGGCGAAATCGACCGCGCTCGGCACGTCCATGGTCATGGCGCGGCGCATGTATTCCTTGACGCCTTCGGTCGCGATCGCCGGCGCCTTGAGCATGAACCTGCACAAGGTCTCGACCGACGCGTCGAGCTTGTCGGCGGGCACGACCTCGCTGACGATGCCGTGACTCAGCGCCCGCTCGGGCCCGACCGTCGCGCACGACCACGTCATGTAGCCGAGCCCCTTGCGGGTCATGCGGTCGATCATGGCGGACAGCACCATGGTCGGCAGGATGTAGTGCTCCATCTCGGGGATCTGGAAGGTCGCCGCCTCGCTCGCGATCGTGATGTCGCACAGCGCCGCGACCGCGCAGCCGAAGCCGAGCGCCTTGCCTTGCACCACGCCGATCACGGGGAGCGGACAGTTGCGGATCGCCGCATAGGCGTTGAAGATCACGTCGTTGGCGCGCTTGCGCACCATCGCCTCCGGCATCACGGCCGGCTGCTGGCCCATGGTGGCGCGGCCGATGCAGAAATCCTTGCCGGCGCCGCGCAGCACGACGAGGCGCGACTTCTCGTGCGCCGCGTCGAGCAGGCGCTTGAGCTCGATCGCCATGTAGTCGGTCGCGCCGTTGCCGTGATCCGGGCGGTTGAAGGTGATGCGCAAGATCGGCCCGTCCTGCTGGGACAAGATTTCATCGCTCATACGGTTCTCCTTGTTCGCCTTGGCCGGGCTCAGCCGTTCGAAGAACGGCGCGCGTGTTTGGCATCCCATTCGAGTGCTTGTCTACTTCTTCCGCGGCCGCCGCACCTTCCGCTCGCCTTCGATCTGCGCGCGCGCCTTGGTGCACCACAGATCCCAGGTGCGCCGCCACGTGCCGGCGGAGGCCTGGCGGCCGCTGGTGGCGGCCACCTCCTCGTCGTCGAGATAGACGATCTTGCCGTTCGGTCCGGCGATCAGCATCGCCTGCATCTGCAGCTTGGCGGAGAGCTCGAGATAGACGCTGCGCACCACCGCGATCATCAGGCTGTCGCCGACCACGACCGAGCCGTGCCCGCGCATCAGCGCGGCCGGCTTCGGCCCGAGCACTCTTGCCAGCGAGGCACCGAGATGCGGGGTCTTGATGAGGAGATCGCCGCTCGCCTGGAAATCGCGGATCTCGAAGGTCGGGATGCCCTCGCCGACGAAGGCGCCGGTGTTGAACAGCGGCCGCAGCGGCACGGTGGTCACCCCGAACGGAATGACCGAGGGCGAATGGTTGTGCACCACCGCCTGCACCTCGGGCCGCGTCTTGTAGATCTCGCCGTGGATATAGCGCTCGAGATAGAGCGCGGCGCCGGGATCGCGGATCATGTTGCTGTCGAGATCGAACTCGCAGATGTCGTCGGCGGTGACCAATTCGGGTGCCATGGCGCGCGCCAGCAGATAGCGGTGCGGATCGCGCTCCGCGCGCACGCTGACGTGGCCGTAGGCGTCGACGACGCCGTGGGCGGCGAGAATCCGGTAGGCGAGGACGAGATCTTCGATCTGGCTCATGGGCGGCGCATTCCACCCGGCCCGGCATGAGATCGCAACCCCCGTTCCGGCATCGTTGCTGGCTGTACGCGCATGCGTCGCGCGATTGACGCGCGCGAAGCCAGCGAGCTAGCTTTCATACGCAAAAAACATCGAGGAAATATCCGATGCGGCTTGCGAGCTACCGCCTCGACGGCGAGGACACCTACGGCGCGGTGGTCGGCGACGGCATCGTCACGCTGGGCGGCCGCAACGCCCGCTATCCGACCTTGCGCGACGCGCTCGCCGCCAATGCGCTCCCGGAGTTGCGCGCTGCGGCGACCGGCAAGGCGCCCGACCATAAGCTCGCGCAGATCACGTTCCTGCCGCTGATCCCGAACCCGGCAAAAATCCTTTGCGTCGGCATCAACTACCGGGATCATGCCGCGGAAACCGGCCGCGACACCATGTCGAACCCGCAGATTTTTCTCCGCCTCGTCAACACGCTGGTCGGCCATGACGGCGAGATGATCCGTCCCAAGGTGTCGACCAACTTCGATTTCGAGGGCGAGCTCGCGGTGATCATCGGCAAGGGCGGCCGCCACATCAAGGAGAGCGATGCGCTCGCCCATGTCGCCGGCTACACCTGCTTCGTCGACGGCAGCGTGCGCGACTGGCAGAAGCACTCGGTCACGTCCGGCAAGAACTTCATCGGCACCGGCCCGCTCGGCCCCTGGATGGTCACGACCGACGACATTCCCGATCCGACCCGGCTCACGCTGATGACGCGGCTCAACGGCCAGGAGGTGCAGCGCTCCGGCACCGACATGCTGATCTACTCGATCCCGCGCATCATCTCCTACGTCTCCGCTTTCACCCGGCTCGAGCCGGGCGACGTGATCGCCACTGGCACGCCCGCCGGCGTCGGCCACCGCCGCACCCCGCCGCTGTGGATGAAGCCGGGCGACACGCTCGAGGTCGAGATCACCGGCATCGGCACGCTGCGCAGCCGGATCGTCAACGAGAAGTAGATTCTGTCATTGCGAGCAAAGCGAAGCAATCTCGTGCCACGGGCGCATGCGCCCGTGGCACGAGATTGCTTCGGCGCGCTACGCGCGCCTCGCAATGACGGGAAGCGCTACTTCAAATATTTGTCGAAATACGCAATCGAATCCGGCACTGCCTCCGTCTGCACGGCATCCGGCGCATAGGTGCCCTTCTCGTTGCGCTGCACGTACACGAATCCGTGCACGTCGTGCTCGTAGCTCTTCCATGTCGCGTCCTTGCCGGCTTCGACCAGCAGGTCGTAGCAGACGCGGAAGATGCCCTGCAGCTCGTCGCTGTCGCGGCCCTGCACGAAGATCGGCGTCGCGATCGGCGCGATGCGGGCGCGCGCCACGTCCTCGGTGATGCGGCCGCGCACCTTGCCGGCCTCGCGCATCAGCATGCGCTCGACGTCGAGGAGCCCGGTCGCCGGGTTGATCTGCGCGGTCGCGTCGGGCTTGAGCCGCAGGAACTCGTGCGCCGCCGGCTCGCTCGCGATCATGGCGCGAATGCCGTGATATTCCGAGGCGATCTTGAGCGCCATCTCGCCGCCGTGGCTCATGCCCATGTAGCCGATCCGCTCGGCCGCGACGTAAGGCAGCGTCTTGACGTATTCGGCGATCGCGATGATGTCCTCGTATTCGAGCGGGCCGCGGTTGAGCAATTGCCGCCCTTGCCGCTTGTCCTCGATCAGCCTGCCGATCCTGTCATAGGCGTAGTCGACCTCGGCACGGTAGCGCGTCCACGCCACCGCATAGCCGGCGGCAAGGAACTGCTCCTGCGTCCAGCTCGTGTTCTGCGTCGCGTTGCGGATCCAGGCCATGCCGCGCCCGCCGTTGCCGGAGGCGAACAGGACCAGCGGAAACGGCCCCTCGCCCGGCGGCTTGCGCAGACCGATCGGCGCGTAGAGGCCGTCGATCGTCTCGATGAGCATGAGATGGACCGGGATCGCGGAATCCCGCACCGGCTCGGTCACGACGATATGCTGCGGGTCGATCTCGCCATGCTCGCTCATGCTTCCTCCCGGCGTTGCCGATCCCTATAACGACGTTGTCCAACGATGAGCGCAAGCGCCTTTCCGGTCGACACCGTATTCGCCGCCCTGGCGGCGCGCCTCGGCGAGCGTGCGAGCCGGGCCGCGGCCGTGCTGGCGGCGCATGGCGCGAGCGAGAGCTACCACGCCGGCCATCCGCCCGACATCGTGGTCTTTCCGCAGTCGACCGAGGAGGTCGTGGCGATCGTCGCGATCTGCGCCGCGCATGGCGCGCCGATCGTGCCCTACGGGGCAGGCACCTCGCTCGAGGGCAACGCGTCGGCGGTGCGCGGCGGCATCTGCATCGACTTCGCGCAGATGAGCCGGCTGATCAAGCTCAATGCCGAGGATCTCGACTGCCGCGTGCAGCCGGGCATCACCCGCAAGCGGCTCAATGCGGAGCTGCGCGACAGCGGCCTCTTCTTCCCGATCGATCCTGGCGCCGACGCCTCGATCGGCGGCATGACGTCGACGCGCGGCTCCGGCACCATGGCGGTGCGCTACGGCACCATGCGTGACAACGTGATGGCGCTCGAGGTGGTGCTCGCCGACGGCCGCGTCATCCGCACCAGCCGGCGTGCCCGCAAGTCGGCGGCCGGCTACGACCTCACCCGCCTGTTCGTCGGCGCCGAAGGCACGCTCGGGCTCATCACCGAGATCACCCTGCGGCTGCATCCGGTGCCGGAGGCGATGTCGGCCGTGGTGTGCCCGTTCGCGTCGTTCGAAGGCGCCGTCGATACCGCGATCGCGGTGAGCCAGGCCGGCATCCCGGTGGCCCGCATCGAGCTGCTCGACGAGGTGATGATCCGCGGCGTCAACCGCTACGCCAGGCTCGGCATGATGGAGCAGCCGACCCTGTTTCTCGAATTCCACGGCACGCCGGCGGCGGTCGCCGAGCAGGCCGAGGCGGTGCGCGAGATCGCGCACGAGCGCGGCGCGCTCGGCTTCGCGTCGGCCACCCGCACCGAGGACCGCAACCGGCTGTGGACGGCGCGCGACAACACGCTCTACGCCGGCACCGGCTTGCGCCCCGGCGCGAAGGCGGTGATCACCGACGTCTGCGTGCCGGTGTCGCGGCTCGCCGAATGCCTGATTGCCACCAGGCGCGATATCGAGCAAAGCGGCCTCATCGCGCCGATCGTCGGCCATGTGGGCGACGGCAACTTTCACACGCTGATCCTGGTCGATCCGGCCGCGCCGGACGAGATCGCCCGCGCGCAGGCGCTGCACGAGCGCATGGTCGCGCGCGCCCTCGATCTCGACGGCACCTCGACCGGCGAGCACGGCATCGGCACCGGCAAGATCGCGTTCCTCGAGCGCGAGCTCGGCGAGGCGGTCGACGTCATGCGCGCGATCAAGCAGACGCTCGATCCGAAAGGGATCATGAATCCGGGGAAGATCTTTCGCTGACCTCGCGCCCCGGATGCGGTGCAGCGGCGCGCTCTTGCGCGCTGGTGCACCGCTGATCCGGGGCCCATCGGCTCTGGGTCCCGGGTCTGCAGCGCACCGTTCGCTCCGCTCACGCTGCGCTGCGCCCGGGACACGAGGCATTGAACGCCCTTTCCTGACCCGCTTTACTCCGGCCCGCACCTCGCCAAGGAGACGCTCGTGAACAAGAAAGACGACCCCGCCTTCCTCTACTTCCCGACCAACTATCGCTGGTCGATGGGCCTGCTGATCTGTCTCTCGGGCGCGCCGTGGATGGGAGCCGAGATCGACGAGGTCAACCGCGTCGGCCGCGCCCTGCTCGACCGCGTCGGCGACGACGAGGCCTGGTTCGCGGAATGGAAGCGGATGGGCGACAAGGTCGAGGCGCGCGGGCGCGCGGCCGCGAAGGCCGGCCACAAGCGCACCGCCGCCTCCTGCTTCATGCGCGCGTCGCGCTACTACCAGACCGGCGAGCGCTTCAAGCAGCCGCGCACGCCGGAGAGCATGGATACCTATGCGAAGTCGGTGGCGATCTTCCGCGAGGCGGCCGGGCTGCTGCATCGCCCCCGCATCGAGCCGGTTGAGGTGCCCTACGAAAAGACGAGCCTGCCGGCGCTGCTGGTGCATCCGGATCCGGAGGCGACCGGCGGCAAGCCTGCGCCCTGCATGGTGTTCTTCGACGGCTTCGACGTCACCAAGGAGCTGCAATACGGCTACGGCATTCCCGACCTCGCCGCCCGCGGCATCGGCTGCCTGATCGTCGACGGGCCGGGCAACGGCGAGAGCGTGCGCTTCCGCAACCTGCCGCTGATCGCCGAGACCGAGCGCTATGCCACCCCGGTCTACGAATATCTGGCGGGTCGGCGCGAGTTCGATCCGAAGCGCATCGGCGTGATGGCGCTCTCCCTCGGCGGCTACTATGCGCCGCGCGCCGCCGCGCTCGAGCCGCGTTTCGCCGCCAGCGTCGCCTGGGGCGCACAATGGGACTATCACGCGATCTGGGCGAAGCGGCTGGAGCTGCTCGACTCTGGGAAAGTGCTGTCGCTCTCGGTGCCGCCCGAGCACCTGCAATGGGTGCTCGGCGTCCCCGACCGCGCCGCGGCGCTGAAGAAGCTCGAGGGCTTCCGCCTCGACGGTATCGTGCAGAAGATGCGCTGCCCGTTCCTGCTGGTGCACGGCGGCGGCGACGAGCAGATCCCGCTCGCCCTCGCCCAGCAATGCTTCGACGCCGTTGGCTCGAAGCAGAAGACCTTCAAGGTGTTCGACCGCGAGGAAGGTGGCTTCCATCACTGCCAAGTCGACAATGTCACCATCGGCGTCCACTACATGTGGGACTGGCTGGAAGATGTGTTGAAGCCGGGGCGGTGATTCTCTTTACCCTCCCCCGCTTGCGACCGCTTGCGGGGGAGGGACGCGCGCGAAGCGCGCAGGGAGGGGGCAGGTCGGCGGCGCATGAGCAAGCGGCTTCCCCCTCCCCGCCCTCCCCCGCACGCCGGAGAGGGGGCGCGGGCGCCGTGCCAGCGGCTTCAATGCGCCGCTTTCTGGCAGATGAACAGGGCGCTGTCGGCGATGCCGCCGATGCGCGGGATGGCGCCGAGCACGGCGTCGAGGCCGGAGAGCTTGACGGCGACATTCGGCTTCTTGAGCAGCCGATAGGCGAGCGCCGAGGCGATGTGGAAATAGCGCGTATCGACGATCCGGAATTGCGCGTTGCCGAGCACCTCGCGCACGTGCCGGTCGGAATAGACCCACAGGCTCTCCTCGCCCTGGTAGAACGTCTTGATGAAGGCGGCATCCGCCCGGTAGTGCGGGGTCAAGAAGAACTCGAAGCTGTTGGAGAGCTCGATGTGCATGACCAGCATCGCGCCGGGCGCCGCAATCCGGCTGATCTCGGCGACGATGTCCGTGAGCGAGCAGTAGTTGACCACCGCGCCGACGCACATCACGCAGTCGGCGGCCGCATCCGCGAAGGGCAGGTGGTGCGCGTCGGCGCAGACCGAGTTCTGGATGCCGCGCAGCTTCTCCAGCGCGATATCGGCCTGGACGTAGGTACGGGCCGGCACCTGCTGCGGATGCCCGCCGGCACCGATGTCGATGACGAGCTCATGCGGCTCGGGATGCAGCCGGTTGAGCCGGTCGACGGCCTCGAAGATTTCCCGCCGCGAGCGGGCATGCCAATGGTCGACGTCGGTCCAAATCTGGTCGAGTTGATTGTATTTCCGCCGCACTGACTCGCGAAAGGCGGGATCGATCGTCACGGGAGGTCCGACGTTTGTGCGGCCCGCCGCCCTCGAGCAGGCCGTCCTAGTCCGGATATGATGCGCAGGAATCGCACGGTATGGTCCCGACTCGACCATAGCATCAATTCACCCGTTTGAAAGACGAGTCGAGGTGCATCGGGGCGGGTATCCCCCGTTCTTGCGTGCCGCCGCCCGACCGCCGGACCGCTCTACGCACCGGCGGGGCGGGCGTGCTAGCTTCCGCCGGCAAACGAGGGAGAGAAACGATGGCCAAGTTCGGCTGGGACCACATTCATCTGCGCAGCAAGGACCCGGAGGCCACCGCCCAGTGGTACGAGCGCATGCTCGGCGCCGAGGTGATCCGCACCATGCAGCAGGGCAAGCCGCGCATCGACCTCAAGGTGGGCGGCGCCAATGTCTTCATCGCCCCGGTCACGGCGGGCGACGGCGTCAACCCGCCGCCGGTCACCCCCTATCAGGGCCTCGACCATTTCGGGCTCACGGTCAGCGGCATCGACGCGATCTGCGCCGACCTCAAGGCCAAGGGCGTCGAGTTCACCCGCGAGCCGACCACGGTGCGGCCGGGCGTGCGGGTTGCGTTCCTGCGCGCGCCGGAGGGCGTCTCGATCGAGCTGCTCGAGCGCAACGTCTGAGGGGTCCGAGCGATAGGCGGTAGGTTGGGTCGAGCCCTTGCGAGACCCAACCTACCGCAGCACCGCGAGCCCGTTGGTCAGCACCACTCCGTCGCGGCCGAGCGCGCTGCACTGGAACGAGATGCGGCTACCGTCCCGCCACAGCTCGGTGCGCAGCGTGTCGCCCGGATAGACCGGCCGCACGAAGCGCGCCTCGATACTGGCGAGGTCCTCCGAGCGGTAGCCGATGTGGCGCACCACCGCGTGCGAGGCGACGCCGAAGGTGGCGGCGCCGTGCAGGATCGGGCGCGGAAAGCCGACCGACTGGGCGCGCTCGGGATCGGCATGCAGCGGATTTTCGTCGCCGGTGAGGCGATAGACCAGCGCGAGGTTGGGCGGGGTGGGCAGGTCGATGACCGCGTCGGGCGCGCGCGTCGGCACCTCATGCGGCGGCGCGATCTCCTTCACCTTGCCGCCGAAGCCGCCATGCTTGCGCACCAGCGTGCTGTTGTCGACGGTGGCGACCACGCGGCCGTCCGGCGCCAGCAGGTCGCGCGTCATCTCGATGATGGCGGCGCTGCCCACGCCCTTGTCGATCACCTCGCGCACGCGCGGCCGCGCCGTGAGCTTCGCCTCGATCGCCAGTGGCTCGTGCAAGACGAGCCTGAGCGCGGCCGCAACCATCATGCGCTGGTCGACGCCGAATTCCGGCCGCAGCAGCGGCCCGTGCCGTCCAAGCACGACACCCATGGACGGGAACGCGGTCAGCTCCTTCTCGTAGACGAATTTGAGCTGGCCCCGGTCCATCGGGTCCATGCCGATGCCGATGCCGAGCGCATAGATGATGCAGTCGCGCGGCCCGTAGGCGACCGGCATGTCGGCCGGCCGATAGGTCATGATGCCTTCGTAGTTCAAGGGCATGCGTCATTTCCTCCCCGCATGGAGTATAGCAACGGTTCGGCTGGGCTTGTCCCCACCATCGGGGCCGTGACAGAACCTCCGCATGCAAGAGACTGCCAAGCCCGAGGACTCGCACTACCGCTTCATCGGCAAGCCGATTCCACGCAACGAGGACGCCCGCCTCCTCACCGGCCACGGCCGGTTCAGCGCCGACTTCAAGCTCGACGGCGAGGCCTATGCCGCGATGGTGCGCTCGCCGCATCCGCATGCACGCATCCGCCGGATCGATACGAGCGTGGCGGGCAAGATGCCGGGCGTGCTCGCCGTGCTGACCGGCGCCGACTGCCTCGCCGACAAGCTCACCCCCATCCCGCATGACCCGCTGCCGAAGACGAAGTTCGACATGAAGCTGACCGCGGCGGGCGGCAAGCCGGTATTCATCGGCCCGCACATGCTGCTGCCCGCCGACAAGGCGCGCCATGTCGGCGAGGCGGTCGCCATGGTGGTGGCCGAGACGCAGACGCAGGCGCTCGACGCCGCCGAAGCGGTCACGGTCGACTACGAGGTGCTGCCGCATGTCGTCCACAGCGAAGACGCGATGGCGCGGGGCGCGCCGGTCGTGTGGGACGAAGTGCCGGACAACGTCCCGATCGACACCTGGTTCGGCGACCGCGAAGCGACCGACAAGGCGTTCGCGGCGGCGGACCACGTCATCAGACGCGACTTCTTCATCGGCCGCGTCACCGGCGTGCCGCTCGAGCCGCGCGCCGCCGTCGCCGACTACGATGTCGCGACGGGCCGCTACACGCTCTATGCCGGCAGCGGCGGCGCGGTGCGGCAGAAGCGCGAGCTGTCGACCGTCCTCGGCATCGCGCCGGAGCGGCTGCGCGTGCTCTCATACGACGTCGGCGGCAACTTCGGCACGCGCAACCGCGTGTTTGTCGAGTTCGGCCTCGTCCTGTGGGCGGCGGGCAAGCTCAAGCGCCCGGTGAAATACAACGCGACGCGGTCGGAAGCCTTCCTCTCCGACTACCAGGGCCGCGACCTCGTCTCGCGGGCCGAGCTGGCACTGAACAAGGACGGTCGCTTCCTGGCGATGCGCGCGACCAACATCAGCAATGTGGGCGCGCGCTGCGTCTCGCTGTCGCCCTTGGGCAAAGGCGCCGGGCTGATCCCGGGCTCCTACGACATTCCGGCTGCGAGCCTGCGCGCCATGGCGGTGTACACCAACACCATGCCGACCAATGCGTATCGCAGCTCCGGCCGGCCCGAGGTCACCTACGTGATCGAGCGGCTGATCGACCAGGCGGCAGCCGAGCTCGGCTTCGACCGCATCGCGCTGCGGCGCAAGAACCTGATCAAGCCGAAGGCGATGCCCTACCGCAACGCGGTCGGCATGCGCTACGACAGCGGCCGCTACGCCGAGAACATGGACTGGGCGATGGAGATCGCCGACTGGAAGGGGTTCGAGGCGCGCCGGCGCGCGGCGAAGAAGCGCGGCAGGCTGCTCGGCCGCGGGCTCGCCAACTACGTCGAGTCCTCGATCGGCGCGCCGAACGAGCAGGCGCAAATCCGGGTGCGGCCGGAGGGGCGGGTCGACGTGGTGATCGGCACCCAGCCGACCGGCCAGGGGCACGAGACGAGCTTCGCCCAGGTGGTCGCCGACCTGCTCGCCGTGCCGGTCGAGAAGGTGAAGATCATCCTCGGCGACACCGACATCGTGCGGGCGGGCGGCGGCTCGCACTCCGGCCGCTCGATGCGCCATGCCGCCACGGTCTTTTCCAAGGCCGCCGTCGATCTCATCGCCAAGGGCAAGCGCATCGCCGCCGTGGCGCTCGGCACCACGCCCGAGAACGTGACGTTCGACGACGGCCGTTTCGCGTCGCGCGACACCAACCGCAGCTTCGACTTCCTCGAGCTGGCGCAGGAAATTTCAAACCAGGCCGCGAACCTAAAGCTCGCCGACGATCTCAAGGACGGGCTTGCGGTCGTCACCGACAACGAGATGCACGAGCCGGTGTTTCCCAACGGCTGCGCGACCTGCGAGGTCGAGATCGACCCCTCAACCGGCGAGCTGACGCTCACCCGCTACGCCTCGATCGACGACGTCGGGCGCTGCATCAATCCGCTGATCGTCGACGGCCAGACGCACGGCGCGATCGCCCAGGGCGTCGGCCAGGCGCTGTGGGAGCAGTTCTACGTCGAGCCCGAGAGCGGCCAGCCGCTCACCGGCTCGTTTCTGGACTACGGCATGCCGCGCGCCGACGGCCTGCCGTCGTTCCGCACCGAGATCGCCCAGGTGCTCTCGCCCACCAACCCGCTCGGCATCAAGGCCGGCGGCGAAGGCGGCACAACCGCGGCGCCCGCCTGCATCGTCAGCGGCATCCTCGACGCGCTCCGTCCGCTCGGCGTCACCGACATCGCGATGCCGGCGACGCCTTATGCGATCTGGCAGGCGATCGAGGCGGCGAAGAAGCCGTAGCGACCGTCACCTCCCCGGCCCGACCTCCCGCATGTGCTGGGCGAACATCGGCATCATGATCATGGCCGTGATCGCGCCGATGATGAAGGGAATCGTCGCGATCATGTAGAGCTTCTGCACCGGCAGGTGCATGTCGATCAGCCGGCCGCCGATCACCGGGCCGAGGATGGCCCCGACCCGGCCGATGCCGAAGCACGCGCCCGAGCCGGTCGAGCGCAGCGCCGTGGGGTAGAGGACCGCCGAGACCGCATTGATGCCGAACTGGGTGCCGAGCGCGCAGAAGCCCGCCAGCCAGACCACGATCATCAGCTCCCAGAGCGGATACTGCGCGACGTAACCGATCGCGCCGATGACGGGCACCGAAAGCACGAACAAGGCGACGACCGGCAGCAGGCCGCGCCGGTCGAGCGGAATCGCGATTGCGATGCCGCCGATGAAGCCGCCGACCTGGAGAATGGCGGTCGCCAGCGGCGCCTTGGCCGGATTGCTGGCGCTCGCCAGCAGCGTCGGCATCCAGCTCACCAGGAAGTAGTAGGCCATCAGGTTGACGACGAAGAGGATCCACAGAAGCGGCGTCATGACGGCGAGCTTGCCGGCGAAGAGGTCCCGGAACGGCGGCTTCTCGGCCACCTTCACGATGTAGTGTGCACCCGCGGGCGGCGTCGTTCCGGGGTCCATGCGGGAGATCATCGCGCGAACGTCATCCTGCCGGTTCTTCAGGGTGAGAAACCGGATCGACTCCGGCAGCAGCAGCGCGATGACGCCTGCAAGGAGCAGCGGCACGAGCCCGCCGAAATAGAACAGGATCGGCCAGCCGTACTGCGGCAGCAGGTAGGCGGCGATCACCCCCGGCAGCGATCCGCCGAGCGTGATGCCGGCAAAACCCAGGCTGATGAGCGTGGCCTGCGAGCGACGCGGCGCGAATTCGGCGTTGAGCGCGATGATGTTGGGAAGGAGACCGCCGATGCCGATGCCGGCCACCAGCCGCAGGAGGCCCAGCTGCAGGAGCGAAGCGGACCAGGCGGCCGCCAACGTGAACACGCCGAAGATCACATACGAGAGCAGGATCGCGGCCTTGCGGCCGAAGCGGTCACCCATGAAGCCGAGGAACGGCGCGCCGAACAGCATGCCGAGCAGGCTCGCACTGAGCATCAGCCCGATCGCCTGGCGGTTCTCGATGGCCCACGCCTTGATCAGGGACGGCACCGCGAACGCCGCGACCGTGATGTCGAACCCGTCGACCATGATCACCAAGAACGACAGCACGACGAGCAGAACATTGAACCCGTTCACCTTACGCCCGTCGATGTAGTCGGTGACGTCGATCGTCTGTTGCCCGTTCATCCGTTTCCCCCTTGTGCTTGTTTTCACTTTTCGATCTTGAGACCGATCGATTTGATCAGCGCCGACCACATCTTCTCCTCGCGATCGATCACCTCGGCGTAGCCAGCCGGCGTGCTCGCGACCGGCTCGCCGCCGGCGTTGAGGATGCGCTGCCTCACGTCATCCGCCGTCAGCGCCGCGTTGAGCGCCGCGGAGGCGGCTGGCGCGGCTAGCGCAAGAACAAGTCCGAGGAACACAACCACGCAAGCCAGGAAGCGCAGCCTGCTCCCCTCCCCCCGCGCGCGAAGCGCGTGGCGGGGAGGGGCTGGGGGTGAGGGGCGCCGCTTGTTCGGAGCGAGCGTGAGTCGACACAACAGGCACATGAGCAAGCGTAGCCCCCCCACCCCGTCCGTCGCAGCTTCGCTGCGCCGTCCGACCCTCCCCGCCACGAAACCCGGGCCTGCCCGGGTTTCGCGAATATTGGCGCGCAAGTCGGGCAAGCCCAACTTGCGTGGGCGGGAGGGTAGCTGTGGCGCCTCAGTGCGCAATTTGAACCGCCCGACCCTCAGTGCAGAACATCCCGGCAATCTGCATGGCGCGTTCCTCCCCTGCCGCTGTCACCCCGCGAGCGCGCGCGTCGTGTCGTCGAACAGCTCGTCGACCGAAAGCTTGCGGAAGATGAACTTCTGCACCAGCGACATCTCGATCGCGAGCTCGAGCGCCCGGCGCACGTTCGCGACGCCGAAGCGCAGCGGGTCGAGCTTGCCGTCCTTCGACGAGTCGATCGCCCGCCGGCTTTCCAGCACCATGCGGAAGACCTCGCGCGCGACGTCGGGCCGCGACTGCACGATCGACTTGCGCATCACCAGCATGTGGTTGATCGGCACCCCGCCGTGCGTCTCGGCCCACTTGCGGCTGACCTCCTCGGAATCGGGAACGACCGGCTTGAGTCGCGGATCGCTGCGGTCGGTGATGATCGCCGCGTCGAGCTCGCCGTCGAGCAGCATCTGCGTGAGCTGCTTGCCGGGCGCCGCCCGGCTGACGAAGGGCGGGTCCTTGTACTCGGCGATATGACCGTCCTCGAAGGTGACCCAGCTCACCTTCTCGACGTCCATGCCGTAGAGCTCGGCGAGCATGCCGCGCACCCACATGCCGGTGGTCTGCGTATAGGCGCGCACGCCGACGCGCTTGCCGTGCAGCTCGGTCGGCCGCACCACGCCGCGCTCCGAATTGTACAGCAGGTTGTGGATCTGCCCGCGCCCGACGATGGTTGCCGGCAGCAGCACGTAGGGCTTGTCGTAGTACTTCGCCTGCAGGAACGTGTTGATGGCGAGCTCGGCACAGTCGTACTTCGCCTCGCGCACCAGCGGCTTGAACGCCGTGTTCGGCACCTTCACGTCGTCGAAATCGTATTCCACCAGATCGGACTTGATCGCGCCCGAGCGCAACGCCTTCGTGTTCGGGTACTCGCCGATCATGGTGAAGAGCTTCATCTTCTCGGGCATTGCGTTTCCTCTCGCTTAGTCCTTGAGCGCCGGGTAGAGCGTCAGTGCCGTCTTCTCGAATATCCAATCACGATCCGCTTGCGGCAGGAAGGCGAGCGTATCGCGCCCGAGCGCGACCAGGTCGATCAGCGGCTGCTTGGCGGCCGGGAAGTTCGAGCCCCAGGCAATGCGGTTCGCGCCGAATTCCTTCACGAGCCGGGCAAAGAACGTCTCGAGCGTCGCCTTGCCGTTGCGCGCCTCCTCGAAATTGCGGTGCGTCACCTTGAGATAGACGTTCGGATAACGCGCCAGCTCGAACAGCGGCGCCGCCGCCGCGTAGGGCGGGCCGTCCGCCATCTCGGTGCGCCCAAGGTGATCGATGATGAAGCGCACGTTCGCAAACCGCTCCAGCATCGCCTTGAGCTGGGGAAACGCCTTGTGGCGCATCTGCATGCAGACCGGGATTCCGGCCTCGCCGGCGAACGCCCAGGCGGGAAACGTTCTTGGATCGGTGAACCACAGCTTCTGCTCCATGGTGCTGCCCGCGGTATAGAGCCGCATGCCGGTGAGCCCCTTGCCCATCCAGTATTTCATCCTGTCGACCGCGTCCGGCGCCAGCGCATCGATCGAGAAGACGCCGGTGAAACGCTTCGGATAGGCCGCGACGGCGGCCGCCACGTAGCTGTTGTCGTACGCATAGGCGCTCGAGGCCTGCACCACCGCCGACTTGGCGACGCCCGCCTGGTCCATCGCCTGGATCATCTCGTCGTAGGAGACCGGGCGCGCCTGCGACCAGTCGGACTGGCGCCCGCCGATCGGCGCCAGCGGAAACCGCTTGGTGTCGGTCGAGATGACGTGCGGGTGGATGTCGATCAGAGCCATGAGGTCTCCGGGGGGCGGGACGGATGGTTAGAAGACTGCGGGCGGGGCGGCGTCAAGCCGCCGCAGCTTCAACCGACTTTTTCCCAAAACAGCTCGCGGTGCTGCGTCATGCCACGCCACGGCCGCGGCGGCGGCGTCAGGACGAGGCGCTCGCCCTCGAAGCGCACCTTGCGCACCTGGTCGCTCCCCATGCGCGCCGGGTCGGACGCGGCATCGACGCGCGTGACCAGCGTCGTGCCGTCGAACGTGTAGGTGCCGCAATAGGACGTGTATTCGCGCGCGCTCTCGTCCGGCGGCAGGTCCGGCCGCGGGTCGCACAGCACTGAGATCATGCGCCGGTCGGCTGAAAACACCACGACCCCCATGGGCCGCGGACCGTACGGCGGAGCCATCGGCTCGCCCGCATCGTTGTGGGCGCGGGTCATGACGAGCCGCCAGGTGCCGACGATGCGGGTGTCGAAATCGGGCATGCGTTTCCTCGTGCGTTGCGAATGTGCAGGTGAGGCTATTGGCGGCGCCGCGAGCGAGTCAACGCAA
>Ga0335081_10002585_pt1 | contig 28532 bp, 28 predicted proteins | sample Lox_Sample_35_FD_206713 | JGI IMG/M metagenome (GOLD analysis project Ga0335081, IMG submission 206713) | Soil microbial communities from Loxahatchee National Wildlife Refuge, Florida, United States - Lox_Sample_3.5 | ecosystem: Environmental > Terrestrial > Soil > Wetlands | place: USA...
TGGGGTGGTTGAGCGCCACGGCAGCGCGGATGAGGTCCTTCAGCGCCGCCTCATCGATCTTCTCGCCTTCGTGGATGTCGATGGCGCGCCTGACATTCCCCTCGAGGCTGGCGTTGAACAGGCCTGCAGGGTCCTTCAGCGCAGCTCCTTTGGCAAAGGTTATCTTGACGACGTTCCTGTACGTCTCTCCCGTGCAGACGATGCCGCTGTGAGAGAAGACGGGAGTCCCCGGCGAGGTCGCCCTTACCCACTTCCGCTCTTCGACGATGTCAGGGTCTGCCTCGTGTATGATTGCGCGCACTTTCGCCAGCATCTTCCCGCGCCAGTCGCCAAGTTCCCTGATCCTGGCGTCAATGAATGCCGAGGCAGATTCCGCGGAGCCCGAGGTTGGCTTCGTGGGGTGACTGATCGCGAGGGACTTTTTCATACTCATACACAAGCTCCAATTCGCAATCTACCTTAGATGCGCCCCGCGTAAGCTGCAACCTCGGCCTGCTCACCCCCCTCCTCTGTGCGCAAGCTTGTGATGGCCGGGAATTTGCGCGCGAGTAATGGCTCAAAGGTGATCGCTGCGGACTCGGCTCACCCAGGCGGGTGCCCCACACACGCCGGGGTTGCTTGTGTGGGGGTGTTTCGTAACAGATAGCAATCACAACGATTGTAGAGATTTTTCACGTCAATTGGGTCAGTCAGTGGGATTGTCATCCCGAGCAAGTTTCTTTTGCGCAGCGAGAGATCTGGGCGTCTCGATTCGCGCTGGTGCGCGAAAGGGACGCATCCTTATTCAACCTGACCCATTAATCTGCGGCGCCCCACTCTTCTCTTTTTGCCTTGGGGAGAGGGTGGGCCCTATGGCGGGTGACCCCGGGACGACGCATCCGTCCGGGAAGCCCGCCGGCTCAGCAAACTTCAGCTGCAGCACGCTCCAGTCCTTCACTCGCACCAGCGATGCTTCCTGGTACGCCTAAGCAGGTGCCCCTCGATAAGGACGGAGGCTTTGTCAAGGTATAGTTATCCTGGGCGGCGCGTGAGAGCCGCTGTTTTGTGCTTCGGCGAGAAGAGTTGGTCATGGAAGTAAGCCTGGACTCTCGCGCTGAATCACCCTTGGGTGGAGAAGATCGCTCCACCAGCCATCGATACGGCCTCGAACTTCGGGCCATGATTCTCCTATGCGAACCTCCGGCCGCCGTCGCCGGCGTCTGGCCGTCTACATCGTGCAATATGGCTTCCATCTCCCGGTTTCCGGCCATCCATCCGAAGATGTCATCCACCAGCAGTTCGGGAGCCCGACCTGGAAACAGAAGTGCCTTCGCGAATTCCTGCGGAACTGATATTTTCGTCTCTCCCATGTCACGTTCGATGCAGCTTCAACTGCGTGATCTGAACCAGATTGCCGCAGGTGTCGTTCAGCATGGCGATCCTGGAGGCCTGGTGCCCCAGGTTCAGCCTTCTTCTGGCCTAACCTGGGATCACTGACGGGGCATCCCCAAGTGCGTACTCCTGTCCCGGGTCTCCGCTGTTCGACACCCAAGAATTTCCCCGATCACCGCGCCATGTGCCCGTGAATCACAGCGCATCTCAACATCAGCATCTGCCCAGGCAGTTCGTCGTACCCGCCCGGGTCTCAATAACCGTGAGACCCCGGCCACACGGCCAGAGGGCATCGGCATCCTGCGGCAGCTCGCGAAAGCTCGCATCCGCCCTCCCGGGCTGAGGCAAACTGAAAGCAGGCAACATCCTCTAACCGCCTACGGCTTTCTGCGCCGGCTTCGAACTCGAGAGCACAACAGAAAGGAAGAATTCTGGAAGAATGCTAATGAAAAGTTGCTCACCATCACGGTGTTCATGCTGGCGACGCTGGCCTAAGCGGCGGCACGATATTCCAACTTGGCCCGTCGGGTGGAGGGTGGAACTTCAACCTTCTTTATGGCTACAACGGCACTGGACTGGGGACTGAGGGAAATCTGGTCAGGGACGCCGCCGGCAATCTTTACGGCGCAAGCGTATTTAACGGCCTGTACAACCAGGGCGTAGTCTTCAGGTTGACGCCCACCAACGATGGCTGGATCTACACCACGATTCACGACTTGACCAGCGAGGATGACGGTGGATGGCCCAACGGTCTGGCGATCGACAGCGAAGGCAACATCTTCGGAACAACCTAATCAGGGCGGTCTGCAAAGTTGCGGCTTCTGTGGTGTGGTCTATGAGATCACGCCCTAGAATTTCACGCCGATTTCCCGAACCGGTCTGCAGGATTGCGTGCTTCCACCGCGCGTTGTTCCACGGAGATCAGGTCTTTGGCGCCATGGGCGGAGCTCAGCGCGCCAACTTTTTCTCCGGGTGGATGGGATGCACGCCACGCGGCGGGCGACGCGCTCCGTTGCGAAGCGCTTTGGCATCGAGCTTGAGTTCGGCGATGGTGCGGCTGAGAGTATTGCGGTGCATGCCCAGCTGGCGGGCGGCCTTGCACTGATTACCGTTGCTGTCCTGCAGCACGGTGAGAATGAATTTCTTCTTGAATTCGCATACCGCTTCGGAATAGGTAATGCCGCTCCGGAACATCTGCACGATCAAAGCTTCCAGTTGATCTTTCACGACGCCTCTCTCCCGTTTAATGTCTGTGGTGTGGCGATCGAACTCTATTGAGCACTGCTGCCGGCCGGCTGCGCGCCCGTAATGTGCTGGGGCACGCCTCGCAGCAGGTCCCATCCCTCCCAGAATCGCTGGCGCATCTCGGCCGGCGCCGCCCAGATGAGGGCGCGGCTGCTCACCAGCATCAGCGGGGCGAAACGCGATCGCGGCAGGCCCCACTGAGGAGCAAACGCGGCCAGCGCCAGCACGATCACCGCGCTAACGGCGAGACCGCGAACAAACCCGAAGAGGGCGCCGAGCAGGCGGTCGAACCAGCGCAGCCCAACCCCGTGCACCGCCCAGCGGGCAATCCTTCCCAGCATTCCCGCCAGCAGCACGACGGCGAAAAAAATCGTGAAAAACCCGGCCACGTCCGCCGTCCATCGCGAATTCACATAATGCGCGTACCAGGCGGCCGCCCGCGGATACTCCCAGGCCGCAAGGACGTATCCGACAACCACCCCGGCCAGCGAGAAAAATTCGTGGAAGAAACCTTCCGCGCTCGCCTGCAATGTCGAAAGCAGGACCACCAGCACCAGCAACCAGTCGAGGGCAGACAGGCTTGCCATCGGCTGTCCCTAATCGGGTAACGGATGTCCCGTCAGCCGGGTGTAGGCCTCGACGTACTTTTCACTCGTCCTGGCCGCCACGTCCGCAGGCAGTGCCGGCGCGGGCGGCTGCTTGTTCCACCGGATGGACTCCAGGTAATCGCGGACATACTGCTTATCGAAGGACTCCTGCGCTCCACCCGGGCGGTAACTGTCCTTCGGCCAGAATCGTGAGGAGTCGGGAGTCAGCACCTCGTCGGCCAGGACCAGGCCGCCCGGGGTGCGCCCGAATTCAAACTTGGTATCGGCAATGATGATGCCGCGCTGCTCCGCGTAAGCGGCGGCAGTGCGGTAGATGCGGAGGCTCAGATCGCGCAGCTGCTGGCTCAATTCGCGTCCGGCTAGCCTGACCATGTGCTCAAACGAGATGTTCTCGTCGTGGCCGCTGCTGGCCTTGATGGCGGGCGTAAAAATCGGTTCCGGCAGCCTGTCCGACTCCCGCAGTCCGGAAGGAAGCGGAATGCCGCAGACCGTACCATCGGCCTTGTACTCCTTCCACCCCGAACCGGACAGATAGCCGCGCACCACGCACTCGATGGCGATCATGTCGGCGCGCACCACCAGCATGGAGCGTCCACGCAGCTGCGGGGCATACTTCTGCAGCTCCCGCGGATATTCGCTGACCCTGGCGGTCGCCAGATGGTTGGGAACGACATCCTTCAGAAAATCGAACCAGAACAGCGAGAGCTGGGTAAGCACGCGTCCTTTTTGCGGGATTCCGGTGGCCAGCACGTAGTCGAAGGCGGAAATCCGGTCGGTGGCGACGAACAGCAGGTGGTCGCCGTCGACCCGATACAGGTCCCGGACTTTACCGCTGGCATACAGCTCCAGATCGGGAAAATCGGTGCGGAGCAGAACGTCGTAGCTTTCGGTTGGGCTTGTCACGGTAGAAGAACGATTCGCAGAGCCGTCGCGTATTTTAATTTTCCGAAATGGTTTGTCAATGCACCGTGAAAAAGTTTTTTTCCGGCCGGCGGAGGATGGCCGCAAAATCGCTTGACAAAAGCCGGAACGCGCGGAACCAGCATGGATAGCGGAGTTTCTGCAACCTTGCGCGATGACGCGGCGGCATGAACGCGGATGAGGGAGGCTTACGCGCAACTTGCGATTTGGAGCGCAAAGCGGGGCCTCATGTCAAGAGGGTGCGGGGGAAAATTTTTGGTGGCCCGGGAACTCAGTCGGCGGCGCTGCGGTGAACGGCGCGCGCGTCTTCCAGGTACTGAATTTCGGGAGCGCCCATCACCCCCGCCTTCTGCATGGCATCGCGCAGTTCGGCGGAATTCATGAACCTGCGGGCCTGCTCGGTGCTCTCCCAGTCGAGCAGCAGAAAAATGTCACGCGGGTCTTCGACGCTGTGGAACAGGCGGCATCCGGTTTCACCGGCGCGCTTGCGGGCGGTGTGGTGGGAATCGAAAGCCTCCTTCCAGCGGCTGTAATCCGCGACCTTATGACGAACCAGAACATGCACCATGAGAGCGCCTCCAAATCGTCTGTCATATGAAAAGATACGAAATCGGCGGCGGAATGTGAACTGGGAAATGGACCGGCCCACAGTGACGCCGCCATGACGATGGCCGCACGGCAGCAGCGCAATTGCACCGGCCGAATACGCTATACTGCATTCCGCCTCACGGGGAGAAGGGCCGCTTGCCGCGTCTTATCGTCCGTTCCTCCGATATCCATGCCGCGGGATGCTTCACGCTGGACGACATTCCGAAGGGCACGCGGGTGCTGGAGTACACCGGCGAGCGCATTACCAAGGCGGAAGGCGACGATCGTTACGACGGCCGGCCGTTCACCTATCTGTTTGGCGTGGGCGACGGCGAAGTGGTGATCGACGGTCACGGCATGGCCATGTTCGTCAATCATTCGTGCGATCCCAACTGCGAAACCGACGAGGAGGACGGCAGGGTCTTCATTGCCAGCATCCGGGACATCGCGGCCGGCGAAGAACTCACCTACGACTACTGGCTGTACGACGGCGACGACGATGCGCCCTGTTTCTGCGGCAGCAGGCGCTGCCGGGGAAGCATGTACTCGCCTGAAGAGCTGAAGAAGAAGCAGCGGGCGCGGGCCCGGCGTAAGAAGCAGGCGAAACGGCCGCCCGGGAATGGCGCCGCGCGCCCTGCGGATTCCACCGGGGAAGGAACCAGGAAAAAGCGCCGGCCCGGTTTATGACGCCGCAGCTATTGTGCCGGCCAGGTCGTCAACCTCGACGCCCATGTGCCGCAGATGATGCAGCATGTGCGCGACGTAATCGTCAAAGACAAACTGCAGGGTGAGGGGAGCGGAATCGCCAATGGTGCAGGTTCGCGACCAGCCAGCCTGCGGGACGGCTTCCGCCGCGGCGAGCAACTGCCGGTTCAGCGCCACCCACAAACCGATGAGCGTTTCCCAATCGCGTTGCTGATAGCGATGCAGCGCCACCCAGGCGTCACCGTCGTAGTCCGGCATGGCAGGTTTTTCTTCCAGCTGGGTACGCACAATGCGCTGGTGGTTGTTGGCAGCCGAATCCAGGAGATGCCCTAATTCTTCCTTTACGGACCAAGTGTTGGGCGCGGGCTTGTGTTCGACCTTGCCGGCCGGCAGGGCAGCCAGACGGGCGGGCAGGCGGGCGATCAGCCCGCGAAGAACTTCGAGACTCCTCATTGTTCACCTCGCGAAAACCGGCAGTATTATCTCTTATGCGAGCTTGGCGGTTCCACAGCCCGGCACCGTATAATCAGGATTCCTTCCATGAGCTATCAGGTCCTGGCGCGCAAATACCGGCCACAAAAATTCTCCGAGGTGATCGGCCAGGAGCACGTCACGCGCACGCTGAGGAACGCCATCGAGCAGGGGCGGGTGGCGCACGGCTACATCTTCAGCGGGCATCGGGGCATCGGCAAGACGACCATTGCGCGCATTCTGGCCATGGCACTGAACTGCCGTTCGCACGACCATCCGGTGCCGGAGCCATGCGGGGTGTGCGATTCCTGCCGCGAGATCCGCGCAGGCTCGGTAGGGTCGATGAATGTTATCGAAATCGATGCTGCGACTAATCGCGGCATCGACGAGATTCGGCGGATCACCAGCGAAGCCATCATTCCGCCTGCAGCGGGAGCGCGTTATCGGATCTTTATCCTCGACGAAGCGCATCAGGTAACTGAGGCGGCTTTCAACGCATTGTTGAAGACCTTAGAAGAGCCGCCGCCCTGGATCGTATTCATGCTGGCGACGACGCAGCCGGAAGACCTTCCGCAGACCATCCGCTCGCGCTGCCAGCACTTCAGCTTTCACGCCGTGCGCTTTGACGACATTGTTGCCCAGCTGCGGGGGATCGCGAAGCAGGAGGGAATTCAGGCCGACGATAACGCGCTGGCCATGCTGGCGGAGGTCGGCGACGGATCGATGCGCGATGCGCTGAGCATCATGGACCAGGCAATCGCCTGCTGCGGCACCACTCTGAGCGTGGATGTGGTGCGGGGACTGGTAGGGACCGTCCCCTCCCAGGTGCTGGAAGATGTGATGGATGCCGTGGCGCGCAATTGCAGCCAGGACGTGCTGCGCACCCTCGACCGTCTGCTGGTGGAAGGGCAGAGCCCGCAGCACTTCGCGCGGCAGATGCTGCGTTTCCTGCGCAACGTCCTAATGGCCAGGGTGGCGGGGAGCGATTCGCCGGTGCTGCAGATCTCCGCGGACGAGCGGGCGAGGGTGGCGCGCGTGGCGGAGCGCTTCAGTGAAGAAGACCTCTCGCGCTTCCTGCAGATCATGCTGCGGACACATGGCGAGCTGGGCTACAGGCAGGAGCAGCGCTTTCATCTTGAACTTGGTTTGCTGAAGCTGGTCCACGCGCAGCGGCTGCTGCCGCTGGAGGAGCTGCTGAGCGGCGAGGCAGGCCGGGCGGAGAGCGGCGCAGCATCGCCGGTCCGCGCGGCGGGTGGAACCGCGAAGCAGGGTGCGCCGGCGGGGCAGGGAAGTGCGGCATCGCGATACCGGGAGACTGAACCGGCATCGTCGCGCGCGCCGGCGGAGTCTCCGTTTGCCCGCCCTTCGCCCTTCGAGGCGGATCGCAGCCGCAAGAGCGGGCCGAAGGCGGAAGCCCAGCCACAGTCGAGTCCGGTTGCGCACGCGTCACCATCGGACAATCGATCGAATCCGGGTCGCATGTCTTCGAACGCGGAGACAACCGGGAGCAGTACCGGCACGGCGGTAGCTGTGGAAGCCGACCCGGCGGATGTCCCGATTGAGGTAGTACGCAACGCCGTACTGGCTGCCCTGGAAAATGCCGGCCAGCATGTGCTCGCCCACAACCTGGAAGCTGGAGAGTGGGTGGTGACCGGCGGCGAGCTTTCGGTCAGGGTGGCGATGTCGCAGGTGCTGATAGATGTGGCATTGGGGCCGGAAGCCAGGCGGATCATTCAGGCGGCAATCAGCCAGAGCGCGAACAAGCCGCTGCAGTTCAGAATGACGAGCAGCGGTGCAGCGGCCCCGGCAAAGCCGGAAGCGGCGCCCCGTCCATCGAACGGCGCGGGGGCGCGCAGCCGGGCCATGGCCGATCCCGTGGTGCAGCGCATGCAGGAGAAGTTCGGCGCCGAGATCCGCACCGTCATCGACCAGAAAGTTCGCGGGTGACATCATGGGTGGATTTAACTTGCAGGAAATGCTGGCACAGGCGCGGCAGCAGGCGGAGAAGCTGCAGGAGAAGATGCAGCAGATTACCATCGAGGCATCCTCGGGCGGCGGCAGCGTCACCGTGCGGATGAACGGACAGAAACAGCTGCAGAGCATCGCCATCGAGCCGGACGTGGTGAAGTCGGGCGATGTCGAGATGCTGCAGGATCTGGTGATCGCCGCGGTCAACGAGGCCTCACGCAAGGTGGACGAGGCGCTGAAGACGAGCCTCGGAGGCATGCTCGGCGGCATGGGACTGTCAGGGCTGTAATCAACCACAGAGCACGGAGACACAGAGGGAAATGAACCTGAAAACCTGTGTGCCTCTGTGTCTCTGTGGTTAATCAGGTTTTTGAGGGCGTTACATTGTCCAGATTCGCCGAGCCCATGGCTCGACTGATAGAAGAGCTGAAGAAGCTCCCCGGGGTGGGCGGAAAAACCGCGCAGCGCTTCGCGTTTCATATTCTTCGCGCCAGCGACGAGGACGCGGAGCTGCTGGCCGGGGCCATTCGCGACGTGAAGGCCAGCCTGCGCCTCTGCTCGGTCTGCAACAACATCACCGATATCGACCCCTGTACCTATTGCGCCAGCGCGACCCGCAACCAGCGCCTGGTTTGCGTGGTGGAAGAGCCGACGAACATCGCCGCCATCGAGAAGACGCGGCACTACAACGGCGTGTATCACGTTCTGCACGGGGCGCTGTCGCCCTTGCATGGAATCGGTCCGGAGCAGTTGCGCATCGCCAACCTGGCGAAGCGCATTGAGTCGGGCAATGTGGATGAACTGATCCTGGCCACCAATCCCACCATCGAAGGCGAAGCCACGGCGACCTATCTTTCGCAACGGTTCCGGTCATCGGGAATAAAGGTGACGCGCATCGCCACCGGCGTACCGGTAGGCAGCGACATCGAATACGCCGATGAGGTCACCATGCAGAAGGCGATGGAGGGGAGAAGGGAACTGTAGGAAAGCCGCTCTTCGCCCGGTCAGCCGTCCCACAGAGCGTGGTTTTTCATTTCAGCTACGGTGTCTTCAGATATCGATTGATTGCCTCTTCCCATTGCTTGCCGGCTTTTTCATCCTGTCGCGCAAAGTGCTGGACGTGATCGTTGGCCTCGGGCATAAGCGCAGTACGCTCATACACGACGGTCACGCCGGTCTTCTGCTCGCCCTCACGCGTGAGATGAATGTCGATCAGCGTGACCATCGCGTCACTCAGCACATACGCGTACTGAATGTGCCCGGCGGCAGGATCGAACGCGGTATTCACCCAGGTGCTCGCATATGCGCCATGCGCAACCTGAAAGACCATACCCTGCCGATCCTGCGCGGGATTCGGATAAACAAACTGCGGGTTCCAGTCCGGCGACCATTTGCGTTCCTCGTTGGCGCCGAACAGGGGAGCGGTGCGCTCGAATGAGGCGTTGGCGGTAAAGCTGAATTCGGTGCGCGTGTGCGCCAGCCTGCCTGAGGATGCCTGCTCCTGTGCCGGCAGGGAAGCGGCCAGGAGGCCAAGCAGAGATGCGGCAGCGAACATTACCGGCGAAGTTGTCATCGCTGATGCTCCTTCAGTTGGTGACTGTCCGCGGCCCGTAGCGGAAGCCCGTAGATGTCGCGGAGTTTTTCGATTTCCTTCAGGGTGGGGGGCGAGAACGGCGCCTTGCCTTCAAAGGCGTGCAACACGATGCCTTCCAGCAGGTCCCCGAGCGTCAGGTCCTTCAGCTCGGCAAGGGCTTTCAGCACCTTGAGCAGGCGCTTCTCCATGCGAACGCCGGTCTGGACGCGCTGCACCAGGATAGGGTGCTTTGAAGTGTCGACCATGGTACTAATATACCAATGTATATAAATAACGCCAAGGAAAATTTTTGCTTGACTTGCGATGCGATGTTCTGCATGGTATCGTGCATTGCAAGGTATCAGTCATGCCCAAGCAACTGCCCGCCGCGGTCGAGCCGGAGTCCAGCGAGAAATGGGAAGCCCAGATGCGCAAAGGCTGCCTGGAAATGGCGGTTTTGGCCAGCCTCTGCCAGGGCAAGCTCTATGGTCTGGAGATCCTGCGGGTACTGGAGCGCGATTCGCGGCTGGTTTTATCCGAGGGCACCATCTATCCGATTCTGAACCGTCTGCGGGCCATTGGCCTGCTGCGCTCGGAGTGGGTGGAGGCCGAAGCCGGCCATCCGCGCAAATATTACGAACTGACCCAGGCCGGACGCGATCGCGCGATCCGCATGGCGGAAATTTGGACCGAGTTTTCTGCCGGACTGGAAGCCTTGATCGAGCCGGTGCTGGGCGCAAAGGCGAGGAAGCAGGGGCGGCACCTGGGCACGATTCAGGAAAAGAGCGGGGTAACGGAGCGAAGAATATGACAACGACCGACACGCAGGCGAACGCTTATCTGGCACGGTTCAGGACGGCGCTGACGGGAATGACGCTGGCCGAGCGCGAAGACATTGTGGAAGAGATTCGCATGCATATCCGGGAGCGCGCCGGCGAGAAGGGAATCGACATCGATGAGGTCCTCGCCGGCCTTGGGCCCGCCGAGCACCTGGCGGAGGAGTATCGCACCGGACTGCTCCTGCAGCAGGCGCGGCGCAGCATCTCGCCGCTGTTGATTCTGCGCGCGACCTTGCGATGGGCGCGGACCGGAGTGGAAGGGACGGTCGTGTTCTTCATCGCGCTGCTGGGCTACACCATGGGTGGTGCCTTTCTGCTGCTTGCCTTGCTGAAGCCGCTGTTTCCCCATCACACGGGCCTGTGGGTGGGTCCGGGTGTTTTCGACTTCAGCTTCCACCTGGGCCGGGAGTACCCCTCGGCAACGGTTCACGAAGTTCTGGGCTGGTGGTTTATTCCCGTGTGCTTGGTCCTGGGATCGCTGGTACTGCTGGCGACGACAAAACTGATCAGGATGCTGACCAGGCAATTCCGCTGGCGCCGGCCGATTGCCGCAGCCGCGCACACGCCGGCCGCAATGGTGATCGCGGGCTGATGGTCTGAAATCGACCACAGGAGCCAGGAGTAGAGCCCTGGCAAGCCGGAAAGAATAGCCTGGTGACGAGTTAACCCTTCAGTTTGGCGAGCAAATCGGCGGGATGGACTGGCTTGGCCAGGATCTCGAATTCATGGCCCTGGGCGCGCGCGTTCTCCAGAAGGTCGGCGGTGGCGGCCTGGCCGGAGAAGAGAAGTATCTTGCAGCTTGGGAGAAAGCCGCGGATGCTGATGGCGGCTTCAATACCATTCATGTCGGGCATGATGACATCGCTGATGACCAGATCGGGTTTCAGCTCCCGGGCGCTTTCGACAGCGGCGGTGCCGGTGTAAACCGCCGAGGCATCGTAGCCATTCAGGTCAAGGATCCTGGCCAGAGTATCGGCGATCACCTGCTCGTCATCGACCACCAGAACCCTCGGTTTTCTGCCCGATTGCATCAGTCGCTCCTCCTGCGCCAGCCAAGCCAAAATGCCGATTATAGCGGAGAGACGGGACGGAGAGGTCCTATCCGGGAACTTACACCTGAGATGCAGAATTTACCTGCTGCGTCACACGATCGGGTCGAATTTCCACTGTATGGGCTGGCTTGCCGGGCTATTGCCTAGGAGAAGAGCAACTGAGGGGCCAACACGCAGCGGCCCCATATTGCCGCCTTCGTCACGTTGTGCGGTCGCTCACAACCGCCCGGTGATTCTCGTCACCGCCTCCCCGGTTGTGCTGCCGGTAGATTGGAGTTGGCCAAGAGCCAGAAAGCAAGAGGGAGAACGTAATCATGGCATACGTCATCACCGATACCTGCACCAAGGATGAACTCTGCGTGGAAGCCTGTCCGACCGACTGCATCCACCCCAAGAAAGACGAAGAGGGATTTGAAGAGGCTCCCCAGCTTTTCGTGGATCCCGAGGGCTGCATCGATTGTGGCGCCTGCGTTCCGGTTTGTCCGACAAACTCGGTCTTCGTCGCCGAAGAAGTTCCGGCCGACAAGCAGGAGTTCATCGCGAAGAACGCCGCGCATTACGGAAAGTAACCGCGGCTGGCGGCTCGGCGCAGGACGGCAGACCTTACCTGCCGGGGCGCCGCATGTGGTGGAATAGCGTGCCAACGCTATGGCAGTGCGGGTGCTGCTAAAGAGATTGCAGCAGCACCTGGGGGTTGGGGAAAAGCAGGCAGCTCGAGGATGGCAGAGTCGCGACAGCGCGATGGTACGGGCCTGCGACGATATTTAACATAATATCTGTTATCGGACGTAACCTCGGCAGGGCCTGAACCATTGCTCTGCCGCTCCGATCCTGCCCCGGCCTCAATCGGCCATCCAGAGATGCACGAGCATGCCGTTTTCTGACCGGCGTTCCGCGGGAAAGGGCCGCTTCCGCCTGTAATTACACTACCCTTTCAGATGAGCACCACCTTGGGATGAAACAGCGTGCCGGCGACGCGGCTGGCGACGCAGATCAGATCGGATTGCCCGGCGAAGACCTTTACCCAGCGCGAGCGCGACATCTCCGGCAGGTTCACGGTGCGTCCATGGCGTATTCTGGCGACATCGTCGGCCGTGGCCGTGACGGAGGGTATGTCCGGGAGGACGCGGCGCAGGTGGACGCAGAGCTCGTCCGTACCTCCTTCGGCGCGGGCCTGGGCGATCTGCTCCAGGGTGTGGCTCTGCTCCGCCGTGAACTCGGCGACGGCGGTGCGCCGCAGGCTGGCGAGATGGGCCCCGGTACACAGCTTCTGGCCGAGATCATGCGCCAGGCTGCGAACATACGTCCCCGATGAGACCCGGCAGTGGAATGCCACCAGGCCCTCCTGCAGGCTGGTGATGGTGAACTCCCGGACCTGAACTTCGACCGGCGGTAGCTCGACCGGCTGCTTACGGCGGGCCAGCCTGTAGGCGGGGACGCCGGCGATCTTCTTGGCGGAAAACGGTGGCGGAAGCTGCTGAATTGACCCTACGAAGGCTGCCGCGGCGGCCCTTAACTCTTCAAGTGTTACATTAACTTCCTGCGGCCTGCCCAGCGGTTCGCCGTCAGCGTCGTAGGTGTCGGTGGCAATGCCCAGCCGGATGGTCCCCTCGTAGGCCTTGTCCGACGCGCCATAGAACTGGCACAGGCGGGTCATGCGTCCGATCAGCAATGGGAGCACCCCAGTCGCCATAGGATCGAGCGTGCCGAGGTGTCCGATGGAGCGCTCGCCGAGGATGCGGCGCGTCTTCGCCACGACGTCGTGCGATGTCCATCCTGCCGGCTTGTCCACCACCATCACGGCGTTGAACGGCATCGTTCTGCTATCGTGGAGGCTGGCAGCCTGTTTGGTCAAATTGCGCTTCGGGTCCCCGACGATCGGAGTGGAAGCCGCTTCCCTGCCACGGCCGGCGGTGAGAGCCAGATATGATTCCGCTGAAGGACGACGCACCCCGGATCAGCACACCCCTGATCAATTACACGCTGCTGGTGCTGAACACCCTGGCATTTTTCTTCGAGGTCGCGCTGAACCCGATGGCGCGTCAGGGGCTGATCTTCACCTTCGGAGTAGTGCCGGCGCGCCTCACGGTGGTGCTGTTCAACCATGGATATGTGCCGTGGGACCTGATCTCCGGGCTGGGGACGCGTTACGTGCCGGCGGCGGCGGCGATCGTGCCGGTCTTCACCTCGATGTTTCTGCACGGCTCGTGGCTGCACCTGATCTTCAACATGTGGGCGCTGTGGATCTTCGGCGATAACGTGGAAGATTATCTGGGACACACGCTCTATCTGGCGCTCTATCTGCTCAGCGGAGTGGCGGCGGGACTACTGCATACGCTGTTCAACATCGGCTCGACGGTGCCCAGCGTGGGCGCCAGCGGGGCAATTGCGGGGGTGATGGGGGCGTATTTTGTGCTGTATCCGCGGGCGCGAGTGCTGACTCTGGTGCCGTTCTTCTTCGTGTTCCTCATGTGGCTGCCGGCGTGGATCGTGCTGGGATACTGGTTCATTGCGCAGTTTCTCAGCGGGGCGGCCAGCTCCATCGCGACCCACGGAAGCAGCTCGGGCGGCATCGCGTTCTGGGCGCATGTGGGCGGCTTCGTGGCCGGAGTTTTCCTCATCAAGCTCTTCCCTGCCCGCACGCGGCGGTACCACTACGGACTGTAGTGCCGCCAATCGCTGTTCGCCTGGCGATATCCGCTCCGCCGGTTGAGCTCACGGATTACTGCTTCGTCCAGGATTTCAGATCTCAGAGTCGATTCGCTGCAGTCTCTGGCGAAAACCGAATAGCGCCAGGTGAAAAAGCAACCGGCGCACATCATAGCGCGCCGCGGGCGGGATCCAGCATCAGCTCCGAGAGGTTCGCATTGGGCGGCAGCAGGACGGCATAGAGAACGGCCTGGGCGACGCTGCCGCGGTCGATCATCCGATTGCGGGGCGCATCCGGCATGATCTGGTCCCACATATCGGTGGCGGTCGCGCCGGGCATGAGGGCGGTAACGCGTATGCCGCGCGGGATGAGTTCCTGGCGCAGGGACAGCGTGAAGCCGAGCGCGCCGGCTTTGGCTGCCGTGTAGGCAGCATAGTTCGGGAAGACCTGTTTTGCCGCGGCCGATAGGTTATTGACGATGCTCGCTCCCGGTCGCATCAACGGCAGGGCCGCCCGGGTGCAGAGAAACATGCCCGTCAGATTGGTGGCGATGAGGTCCTGCCACACCTCCAGCGGCGTCTCCTCCACCGTTGCCACAGGCTGTGTAATTCCGGCGTTGTTGACCAGAATGTCGAGGCGGCCGAAGCACCGTTTCACTTCCGCGAAAAGCGCCTCCACGGCCTGAGGGTCGCGCACATCGCAAACCTGCGGGACGATCCGCGGCCGCCGGCGGCGTATCGCCGAGGAAAGCTGTCTGGCAGCCGCTGCGAGCTTCCTGCTGTTGCGGGCGGTAATGACGACGCTGCAGCCCTCGGCCGCCAGCGCATGCGCGATGGCATAGCCGATGCCGCGGCTGCCGCCGGTAACAACCGCAACCTTGCCCACGAGACGCGGCGCTGGCGGGGATGGGTTTCGTTCTGCTCCGGATGGCGACTGCGGCTTCTTCGCAGCCATCGATCAGGTTCCGTTGGCGTTGCGGGCGTGGATAAGCGACAGGAACTCCTCGCGGGTTTGCGGCGCACGGAAGGCGCCCAGCATGGACGACGTGACGGTGGCGGAGTGCTGTTTCTCGACGCCGCGCATCATCATGCAGAGGTGCCGCGCCTCGATGACCACACCGACTCCCAGCGGCTGAACGATCTTCTGGATGGTTTCGGCGATCTGCACGGTGAGGCGCTCCTGCACCTGCAGGCGGCGCGCGAAGACCTCGACCAGGCGCGCGACCTTGCTGAGTCCTATCACGCGGCCTTTGGGGATGTAGGCGATGTGCACCTTGCCGAAGAACGGCAGCAGATGATGCTCGCAGAGGCTGAACATCTCGATGTCCTTGACGATGACCATCTCGTCATAATCGACATCAAAGAGCGCGCCCTGCAGAATCTGCTCGGGATCTTCACGGTACCCCCGGGTGAGATCCTGCAGCGCCCTGGCATAGCGCTGCGGGGTGCGGCTCAGGCCTTCACGGCCGGGGTCTTCGCCCAGGCGGACGAGGAGTTCGCGAGTAAGTTCTTCAAAGCTCGCGCCGGTCAGCGACGGGGTTTCGATGGTGTCTTTCATTCTTAGCAATCAGCAATTAGCAATTAGCAATTAGCAACTAGTGTTCCGCTTTCCAGCGGTCAGGTCAGAAGCCGGCAAATACGCCGTCCCTGTGGTGATAAGGCCTTTTTCACGAGCGGAACCCGGCTCCTCCGGCATACTCGAAGCTGTTCATCGCCGTCTCTTCCAGCCTAACCTTTTCCAGATGAGCAGCCTTGAAGTTTTGCTTCAAAATGTCGTAAATCAGCCGGCTGAGGTTTTCGGTGGTAGGAACCGACGAGCTGAACTCCGGACGCAGATTCAGATTCACATGATCGAAGCGGTGCAGGATTTCCCGCCGCACGGCTTCGTCGAGATCCGCCAGATTGCAGACCATTCCCGTCGCCGGCTCAACCTGTCCGCTGACCGTGACCGCCAGCGCGTAATTGTGGCCATGGCCGTGGGGGTTGTTGCACCTGCCATAAACCTCGGTGTTCTGCCGGTCTGACAGAGCGTCACAATGCAGGCGATGCGAAGCCGAAAAGATGTAGCGGCGGGTCAGATGGGCCTTCATGTTTCTCCGTAGAAATCCACGAACAGGTCGGGCAGTTCGTAGACGCGGACCCGGTGCAGCTTCGCCATGGTGAGCTTTCTGTGCAGACGGTTCCAGATGGCGATGGCCAGGTTCTCGGTGGTCGGGATCTGATCTGCGAACTCGGGGACTTCCCGGTTCAGGTGGCGATGGTCGAACGGCTCGACGACTTCGGTGTTGAGAATTTCCTTTAACTGTTTGAGGTCAAGTACAAATCCGGTAAGGGGATCGGGTTCGCCCTTCACCGTTACCTCGAGGGTGTAATTATGGCCATGACCGTTGCGATTGGCGCACTTGCCGAAGACACGCTGGTTCTCCTCCTCCGTGAACTCCGGATTGTAATAGTAGTGCGAAGCGGAAAATTCGCACTTGCGAGTCAGGTAGACCATACTGGAAGAGCGCAGATGTAGCTGCGCCGTCGTACACTCCTCATCTTTATCACCCGAGCGCAGCGAGATTCTTCGCACGGGAACTTATTTCTTATTTACCCCGCGACGGGCTCGTCGTCGCCGAAACCAGATTCCCGCGGCAGCCGGTAACGCGAGCAAGCCCATGGCGCAGAGTCTACTTTCAGCACTGTACACCGGAGTGAGGCCCCCGAGTGATATGAAACTCAGCGTCCACCCTGGGGCAGCAACAGCAACAGCTTTTGCCCAACCTCCCCAAAACTTTGCCCACGCGCGAAACCGCTTACCAACATTACTGCCGGAGTAACGAGGATCCACGGTGCGAAAAAGTCAAGACCACCGAGAGCCATAGCGACCATGATGATGACGACGAGCGAGAGCAGGCCAGCAAAAACATCCGCCATCAGAGGACCCCAGAAATACCGCTCCCTCTCGCCAGCGAACATCTCTCCATCGCTCCTTGCCTGCCGCCGCTCGCTTGCTTCTTAGAACAGCTTACCCAGCACTCCGCCCCGCTTCGTGCTGGGCTAAGTTATGCCGTGCCTTCGGCACTCCTGTGTCGCCGCGTGGCGCGATTCCGGCAGCAACAACCATTGACCCTCGGTCCGGCACTCCATACGTCCGGCCTTTCCAGCTCACTGCTCCTCGCCGATGTGCCATGGCTGAGTTCACTAGCAGGGCGGCGAACAGCGGCAGACCAAAAATTGCCAGGCTATTGGAAAGCCGGTCGAAGTGGGCGCGCCGCAGTCGCGCAAAAAACAGGACCAGAAACAGCGTCGCCAGCGCTGCGGCGGCCAGTGCGGTCATGTTGTCCCCGCGGATCCACTGCACCATCGCCAGGGCCCCAGGGGCTGCCATTGCGGCAAATTCCAGCAGGCGGCGGAAGGCGAGCCGCCGGGGATGCGGAAACAGCAGGGCCAGGTTCTTGGTCCAGCCCTCCCACAGGGCGAAGAAGCTGCGGTACATGCGGGTGCTGACGAGGTCGCACCTGCGGAAACGGAGGCTGTGGCCGGCCCGCTTTACCCGCCCGGCCAGCTCTACGTCTTCCAGAATGGCTCCCGCCACCGCAGCATGACCGCCAACGGCATCGTAGACGTCGCGCCGGATGAGCAGGTACTGCCCATTGGCGGCGGCCGCCGGGGAATTGGGATCGCAGACGTCCTTCGTCCGGTATGTCGTGGCCAGTTCGGCGAAGATAACCGGCATCAGGGCGCGCTGGGCAAAGCTGTGGACCTCCTGCCTGGGCGACCAGGAAAGCAGAGCGGCACCGCACTCGCGCGCCTCCTCGAGGCCGGCAGCAATGGAGTTGGCGGCATGCCTGGTATCGGCGTCAGTGAACAGGAGCCACTTTCCCCGTGCGACTCGGGCGCCGCTCCAGGCGGCATTGCATTTGCCGCACCAGCCTGGCGGGAGCGGAGGGGCGGCGATGACCTGCGCCGGGAAAGCTTCCGCAATGCCGCGGGTGGCATCCGTGGAGTGATCGTCAACCACGATGATCTCGCATTGCGGGCCCGCCTGCCCGGCCAGGGTGCGCAGGCAATCCGCAAGGCAGGCCTCCTCGTTGCGCGCGGGAACGATGACGGAAACCTCGGGAATAATGCGAGAGTGCATGGCGAATCGGGCGTGGGCCGCTCGGGCTGAGCCTGATCGATTATTATAAAAGGCATGAAGTATTTCATCGTGGCGGCCGGCCTGCTGGGGTTGTTGCTGCTGGGAGGCTGCAATACCGGTTCGCATCCGCCGCGCATCGGCAGTGCCGCTCCGGATTTCACCATTCGCGACTCACAGCACAGCGTCGAGCTCAGCCAGTTGCGCGGCAAGCCTGTGGTGCTGAACTTCTGGGCGACGTGGTGCCCGCCATGCATCGAGGAGATGCCGTCGCTGGTGAAGTTACACAAGAGCCTCGGGGATGAGGTGACGATCGTGGCGGTCAGCGAAGACGCGGACGACAACGCCTACAGACAGTTCGTGCGCGACCATAATGTGGACCTGTTCACGGTGCGCGACACGCAGCAGAAAACCAACGAGCTCTACGGCACGTTCAAGTTTCCCGAAACCTTCGTGATCGACCGCAACGGAAAGATCGTGCGCAAGTTTATTGGCGCGACGGACTGGACCTCTCCCGAAATCGTGAATTACCTGAGAAAGCTTTAGGCCAATCCGGCAGCTCTCTCATGCTGGGACCAGGCCCGACTTTGTGCCGCGGGCGGGTCTGGCAGAACGACGGCTGACTGCAGCTCACAATATCTCGAGCAGAACCCCTCGCCGCTGCGATCAAAGCATCGCATTGGATGAGGTTTCATGCGCCGGGCCGGCTGTGGATTGGCGCGCCCGGGATTGCAGCCGCGCGCTTCGTGACAGGCCGTAAGGCGTGATGCGAGGGTTGCTGCCGGAAACAGATAAGGCGCCTCTCCTTCTGCCTTCCGCGCCGTTGGAGGGTCAGTACAGGCGGAAGTTCACCTCAACATTAATCTGCACGGCCACCGGCTTGCCGTCCAGGGTGGCGGGCTCGAATTTCCAGCGGCGGACGGCCTCGATGGCCTTCTGATCCAGCCCCATACCCAGGGCGCGGGCAACCTTAACGTCGCGCGGCTTGCCGTCGGGACCCACGATGAGCCACAGGACGCAGGTTCCCTGATACTTCGCCTTGCGCGCCTCGTCGGAATACTCCGGATCGGGAGTATCGAGGGCGCGGGGCGGAGAAACGCCGCCGCCCACGCGGAAGACGCCGCCACCGATGCCACCACCACGACCGGGACCAACGCCGGGGCCGGTTCCTGAGCCGACGCCGCCGCCCGCTCCCGAGCCGATGCCGCCACCGCTACCGGTTCCGTTGGAGGGAGGTCCGGAAGGCACGGCTGCCATGGGATTGCCCAGGTTTGGCATGTTGGAGGCCAGCTTGATCTGCGGAGGCACAACCACGGTGGGTTCGACCGGAAGCTTGGGATGGTCGTTACGGATGACCATGGCCGGAGGGGTGATCTGCTCCATGGCGGTTTTGGGCAGCTTGCCCTTGGGCGCCTGCAGCTTGTCACGATCACCGCCTCCACCACCGCCGCCGGAACTCTGTGCGCTCTTCTTCGACATGGGCAGCGGGGGCGGGGTGAGGTCGGGAGCAATCAGCTCCACCGTTTGTCTGGGGGTCTCGGCGTTCTTCACCGCACGGGCGCCCAGAATGGAAATCCAGATCAGCCCTGCGATCATGGCCGAGTGGACGACAAGCGAGACGCCGGCACTCTGTTTCTTATAGTTGTACTCACCCCAGATCGGGCGGACCCTTACCGGCCGGGAGGTCAGCTGCAATGGGGGCAACTTCTCCGGAAACAGCGCGGCGCGGACGTTTTCCAGCAACGATGTCCATAAGGACTCGTCCATGGTGGTCCGGGGGAGCAGATGCAGGTCATCCTGCGCGGTTGCGGGGATCAGCGTCTGATTAGCCATACTCCTAGTCCCTGGTCCTGCGGCCCGGCATGTCTCCAGGCCGCCGTACGGAAAGTTGCCAGAACCAAATCGCGCATCGGCAATGCCTGCCGTTCCCAGTGCGATGCGGAGCGAAGCCCACCCGGTTTGCCGGAGCGCGAGTCACCGCTCTTTGGCTTAGATGCGAAGTTGCCCACATCGTTGTGTGACTCAGCACACTATCCTTGAGACGCTGCCGGCCGGCAAAGGCGAGCGGCGGGGCAACCCGCTGATAGACGCGGATTTTGCTGCTCCCTATAATGAAGGGACAAAGCTGGCTGAATCTCATCCCAGAAAATCCGAGGCGGGGAGAAAACTCCGGAGTGCCGCTCGAGCTGAAATCGACGCTGAACCTGCCCAGGACCGGCTTCGCCATGAAGGCGAACCTGCCCAAAAACGAGCCCCGCATGCTGGAACGCTGGCAGCACATGGGGCTTTACGAGCGGCTGCGCGAGGCGCACAGGGGTCAGCCCATCTATGTGATGCACGACGGCCCGCCATACGCCAACGGGCCAATCCATCTGGGCACGGCATTCAACAAGACGCTGAAGGACTTCGTGGTGAAGTCGCGCAGCATGAGCGGCTTTGACGCACCCTACGTGCCCGGCTGGGACTGCCACGGACTGCCCATCGAGATCAAGATCGACGACCAGCTGGGGCGCCGGAAGCTGGACATGGATCCGCTGGCGGTGCGCGAGGAGTGCCGCAAATACGCGGCCAGGTACCTGGACTTGCAGCGCGAGCAGTTCCGGCGTCTGGGCGTGCTGGGCCGCTGGGAGCGGCCGTATTCCACCATGGACCCGGAATACGAAAGCGTGGTGCTGGAATCGTTCTACACCTGCTACGAACGGGGCCTGGTTTACAACGGGCTGAAGTCGGTGTACTGGTGCATCCACGACAAGACGGCGCTGGCCGAGGCCGAAGTCGAATACGAGATGCATACCAGCCCGGGTATCTGGGTGCGGTATCCGCTGACCAGCGATCCGGGGAAACTGGACGGGAAGCTCGCCGGCAGGAAGAAGGTCGCCACCATCATCTGGACGACGACGCCGTGGACGCTGCCCGCCTCGATGGCGGTGACGTTCGCCCCCGATGCGGAGTATGTGGCGCTGGACACGGGCGAGTGGATCTACATGGTCGCCAAAGCGCTGGCCCAGCAGACCATCGAGAAGTGCGGCCTCCGGGAGGCGAAGGAGATAGCGTCATTCCCGGGGACAAAGCTGGAGCACGCGACCTTTGCGCATCCTTTCCTGGAGCGCAGCGTTCTGGGAGTGCTGGGTGACTACGTCACCATGGACACCGGAACCGGTGCGGTGCACACCGCGCCCGCGCACGGCGCCGACGACTTCAACACCGGCGTGAAATACGGCCTCGACCTGCGCTGCGATGTGGATGATGCCGGCATTCTGCGCAGCGGCCTGCCCGAGTACAGGGGCCAGCAGGTGTTCCGGGCCAACCCGCTGATTGTGGATCTGCTGAAGAGCCGCGGGGTCTTGCTGGGGTACGAGGAGATCGAGCACTCGTATCCGCACTGCTGGCGCTGCCACAATTCCATCATCTTCCGGGCCACCGAGCAGTGGTTCATCGCGATGGAGGGAACGCTTCCCGGCGGCGGCACGCTGCGCACGCGCGCCCTGGAAGCAATCCGGAAAGTCAAATGGGACCCGGGATGGGGTGAAGAGCGCATCACCAACATGGTGGCCGGGCGTCCCGACTGGTGCGTGTCGCGGCAGCGCGTCTGGGGCGTGCCCATCGCGCTGTTCCAGTGCGAAGACTGCAAGGAATTCCTGAAGGATCCCGCGGTGAACCGCAGGGTGGTTGAGCTGTTTGCGCGCGAGGGCGGCGACGCATGGTACAGGCGTTCGCCGGAGGAGATCGTGCCGGCGGGAGCCAGGTGCGCGAAGTGCGGCGGCACAAAACTGCGCAAGGAGATGGATATCGTCGATGTGTGGTTCGAGTCGGGCTCGAGCCACGCCGCAGTGCTGGGACGCGAGCCCGGTCTGCCCTGGCCCGCCGATCTCTACCTGGAAGGCGGCGATCAGCATCGCGGATGGTTCCAGTCTTCCCTGCTGTGCGCGGTGGCGACCCGGGGCGAAGCCCCGTATCGCAGGGCCGCAACGGCCGGCTGGACGCTCGATCCGCAGGGCCGGGCCATGTCGAAATCGCTGGGCAACACCGTGGATCCGGTGGAGATTGCCGACAAGATGGGAGCGGAGATCGTGCGGCTGTGGGTGGCGTCGGTGGATTTCCGCGAAGATGTGATGGCCTCCGACGAGCTGATGCAGCGCGTCGCCGAAAGTTATCGCAAGATCCGCAACACGTTTCGTTACATTCTGGGCAATCTGGACGGCTTCGAGCCACAGCGCGACGGGGTGACGTTTGCCCAGATGCATCCGCTCGACCAGTACATCCTGCTGCGCGCGGCGGAAGTTACCAGGGACGTGCGCGAGCATTACGACACCTTCGTCTTCCATCGCCTTTATCAGCGGCTGAAGGACTTCTGCATCGTCGATCTCAGCGCGATTTACTTTGACGTGCTGAAGGACCGGCTGTACACCTCGGCCCCGAAGTCGCCGGCGCGGCGCTCGGCGCAGACGGCCTTATGGCGGCTGGGCGAGGCACTGGTGCGGCTGCTGGCGCCGGTGATGAGCTTCACCGCCGACGAAATCTGGCAGCATCTGCCCGCGGTCGAGGGCCGGCGGGAGAGCGTTCACCTGGAGCTCTTCCCTGCCCCGGAGGAGCTGACCGGCGCCGTACCTGCGGGATTCGATGTTGCCGGCATGGAGGCTGACTGGCAGACGCTGCTTTCTGTTCGTGACCAGACCCTGAAAGCGCTGGAGACGGCGCGCAATGCGAAACGCATCGGCAGCGGTCTGGAGGCGCAGGTGCATCTGGGCGCGCCGGAGAGCATTTACCCGGTGCTGGAGCGCTATCGCGATCAGTTGCGATATCTCTTCATCGTCTCTGACGTAGTATTGGAGAAGTTGCCGGCGAGCGATGGCGCGGGGCTGGCGATTGAGATCAGGAACGCTCCGGGAGAAAAATGCGAGCGCTGCTGGAACTACTCGACGCGGGTCGGCGAGGACAGTGCTTATCCTACGGTGTGCGAACGGTGCAGCGCGGTGCTTGCCGAGATTGAGGCGGCGGCGCGGGCGAGCTGATCTCGCCGCGGGGCGAAGCAGCGGCAGTTGAGCGGGCGGCGGCTGAGCTGAATCCCGGCTGATGGGGCTGAAACCCGGTGCTTCTTTCACCGGGGCAGCTGCGTCTAAAGAACAAGAGGGTGAGGGAGCCGCGAGTCGCGGAGGCAAACAGCAGAATCCATCGATGCGCAAATACTACTTTTTCATCGCGACGATCGTCCTCTTGCTGGACCGCATCGCCAAGTGGGCCGTGGCCAGCAATATTCCGCTGCAGGGCAGCGTGGTGGTCATGCCTGGCTTCTTCCGGCTGTACCACGTGCAGAATACCGGGGCGGCGTTTGGACTGTTCGCCGAGTCTTCGGCGCAGTGGAAAGTCGGCGCGCTTGTCACTTTCTCCGTGCTCGCCCTGGTCATCGTCTCCGCTCTGCTGTGGAAGAACGGGCACTCGCTGAGCACAACGACCATCGGACTGTCGCTGATCCTCGGCGGCGCCATGGGCAACCTGTGGGACCGGATGTTCACCGGCTATGTCATCGATTTTCTGGACTTCTATGTCGGGAGCTATCACTGGCCCGCGTTCAACGTTGCTGACGGCGCGATTGTGGTGGGTGCGGTGCTTCTGGTCTCCGAAATCGTCTTCGCCAAATCCGCCAATGAGACGCTGAAGAGCAATTCGTGAACTCCTACCGTTTGCTATAATCGCCTTGCTGCTTCCGAGAAGCGCCCTTAGCTCAGCTGGATAGAGCGACTGGCTACGAACCAGTAGGTCGGGAGTTCGAATCTCTCAGGGCGCGCCATTTCCTGCCCGTGTTCCTGCCGCATACAGAAGGAAGGTGAACGCCAAGTTCACCGAATCCTGCCCTGCGTTGAAGACAAGTGCGCGACGCCGCAGCCGGTCAACTACGGAGCCGGCTCGAAAGTCTTTCCCTCGCATACGGTGTCAACGGCTGCAGGCAGATCATCGAGCAGGCGGGACATGAACACATAGGCCGATGCTCCTACAGCGACGGCGGCTCGAGCCAAATCGCTTGACTCATGCGCCGACACGATGATGATCTGCGCCGGGCATCCGGCCTGCCGCAGCCGTCGAGCGATGTCAAATCCCGTCGCTCCCTTGAAGTTCATTCCCAGGACAATGATATTGGCACTGAGTGCCGTAGCAGTTCCCGCAACAGCCTCTGCATTATCGACAGTGGATACGGTTTCGGCATCTTCCTGAAGAAGATCTAGCAGCGTCTGCCGGACGGCAGGATTGGGGTCGGCAATGAGAATCCGGTTGCGCGCCACGCGACTTGCCTTTCCGCGAGAGCATACTGCTACCAATTGCAAGGCTAATGACGAATCTCCGCTTTTCCAACTTGCAAAACTGCGAGTCGAGCCCGATTCAATTGATAGCTAAAGGCGTACATAGCCCGGGGGTGGCCGGAAAGTGGTGCTGGCAGGCGTGACAATGTTCATTCGTCACAGGGGCTTGTGACGACTCTGTTTGATTCGTCCGATACGCATGCTAGCATTCCACCAGACTCCCAAGTCCCAAACTTACGCCATCGTCACCACTACTGCGGACTGGTAAGAAAGGACCGCGGGCCGATGATCGCCAGCACCATCTCGCATTACGCCATCCTGGAGAAGTTGGGCGAAGGCGGCATGGGTGTGGTGTACAAGGCCCGAGATACAGTGCTGGAGCGCCTTGTCGCGCTCAAGTTTCTTCCTGAGGAATACGCCGAGGATCCCGTGCTGCGCGAGCGGTTTCTTCGCGAGGCGCGTGCCGCGTCGGCCCTGAATCACCCCAACATCTATACCATCTACGAAATCGGCGAAGAGGACGGCAGAATCTTCATCGCCATGGAGTTCCTCGACGGTGTGACCCTGAAGGAACTCGTTCGGCGTGGTCCTCTCCGTTGCGAGCAGTTGCTGGGTGTCGCCGCTGACGTGATTGCCGGGCTCGCCGCAGCGCACAATGAAGGCATTATTCACCGGGATATCAAGCTGGCAAACATCTTCGTTACCCACGACGGACGGGCGAAGATTTTAGATTTCGGGTTAGCCAAGAAAAACGGGCTGAACCGCACGGTCGAAAACTCTGCCTCGGCCGATGAAGAGTCGCAGCTGACGAGTGGCCTGGCTGCGTTGGGTACGGCCGCCTATATGTCGCCGGAACAGGCGCTCGGAAAGCCACTGGACGAGCGCACCGACCTTTTTTCCTTCGGCATCGTGCTTTACGAAATGGCCACCGGGCGAGCTCCGTTCCGCGGCGACACGACCGGAATGCTTTTCCTATCCATCCTGCAACAGACACCCGAGCAACCAAGGGCGCTCAACCCTGATGTCCCTGAGGGGCTGCAGCGAATCATCGTCAAGTGCCTGGAGAAGGATCGCGCGTTGCGCTACCAACACGCCTCCGAGATTCGGGCCGACCTGCAGCGGCTGCCGCCAATCTCCGGCGGCCATGAGACTGCGCCGACCGCTCTGCCAGACCACGCGCAAGCAGGAGTTGCCGCCTCCTCCGAAAGACGATCGAGCGGATCTTGGCCTTCACACAGCCGCCGAGGTGACTCTCTTGCCGAGACACTTGCCCGAAAACCGCACCGCCGCATTTGGAAGAGCTTCTCCGCCGTGGCTCTGGTGGCCATCGTTTTCCTCGGTGCCACGCTGTTCCGTCTTCACTACAAGGCGCAGGCGTTCGCGGCGCAAAGCAGCGTGATCGTCGCCGATTTCGCCAACACAACCGGCGATCCAATTTTCGATGAGACGTTGCGGCAGGCAGTGGCGATTGATCTGGAGCAGTCGCCGTTCGTGAACGTTGTTTCCGATCGCAGAATCGCTGCTGCGCTCAGGCAAATGGAGAAACCGACGGACACGCGGCTTTCGCACGAAGTTGCACGTGAAGTCTGCTTGCGCACCAATAGTAAGGCTTTCATTGCGGGCTCGATTGCGCGGGGTGGAAATGGCTACCAACTTCGAGTTCAGGCATTGAACTGCGAAACCGGAGAAGTCCTCGCCACTATTGAACGTGAAGCTGCCAACCGGAACGAGGTTCTGAAGACACTCGACAATGCCGATGCACAACTCCGCCGCAAGCTGGGTGAATCCTTGCCGTCGCTGCAAAAGTTCAACAAGCCTCTGATGGAAGCGACCACCTCGTCTCTGGAAGCGTTGCAAGCCTTTACGCAAGGTCGCACGTTGGCCCAGCAGCAGGGAAACGCTGCGGCCTTGCCCTACATGAAACGAGCCGTGGAGCTTGATCCCAATTTCGCTCGGGCATACACATCTCTTGGAGCCACGTACGTCAATATCGAGGAACCTGCGCTGGCCAAAGAAAATTTTGAGAAAGCATTTGAGCTGCGGAACCGGGTGAGCGAGTGGGAACGTTTCTATATCGAAACCGCCTACTTCACGACCTTCGGAGATCCAGCCACAGCTGCGCAGGTTTGCGCGGCCTGGGTTCGCACGTATCCCGCTGACAGTTATCCGCACATCAGACTTGCGGCCCAGTATGGGGACCTGGGCCAGTTCGAGCAATCGGCCCAGGAGTTGCGGGAAGCCATCCGGCTCGCGCCTGACAATTTCGTGTCCTACGACAATTTGGCCTACGTTTACCTGCAGCTCAAGAGACCCGACGAGGCCCGCGCCACCCTGGACGCGGCACAAGCGCAGCACCTTTCGAACGAGAGTTTGCAGGTTGCCCGCTACGCTCTCGCATTCGTCGAGGGTGACAGTGCGACCATGCAGCAGCTGGTTAGGTCAAGCAAAGGCCAGCCGGGGTACGCCGATGAACTGGCCTACCGCGCCGCGGATACGGAAGCATTTTACGGTCGTGTAGCCCAGTCGCGCGTTGTGCGGCAGGAAGCCGTAGCGGGCGCCATCGTTGCCGACGCCAAAGAGCGAGCCGCTCGATATTACGCCGCCCAGGCTTGGGTTGAAGCTGAAGTTGGAAACGCCGCTTCCGCCCGCGAGTATACGGCGCACGCCCTGGGGATGAGCCAGGGGCGCGATGTCCTGGAGGGCACCGCTTTTGCGCTGGCGAGGGTGGGCGATGCCGCTAAGGCAGCCCGGCTGGCTGAAGAACTGGATCGGCAGTATCCGCTTTCCACGCTCGCACAGAACTACTCGCTGCCGTCAATTCGGGGGGTGGTCGAAATTGATCGAGGACATCCAGCCAAGGCGCTAGAAATCCTTAAACCTGCGCTGCAATACGAGCTGGCAACGGGATCCTTTGCCGATCTGCGGCCCGCTTACGTCCGCGGTCTGGCTTATCTTCAGTTGGGACAAGGCCGTGAAGCCGCGGCGGAGTTTCAGAAGCTGGTCGACAACCCCGGAGTCGTGTTGAATGCTATTAGCGGCTCGTTGTCGTACCTTCAACTGGCACGAGCCGAAATGATGAGCGGCGATCGGGATGCGGCGCGCACACATTACCAGGATTTCCTCGCGCTTTGGAAAGACGCCGATCCTGAGATTCCCATCTACCAGCAAGCCAAGGCCGAATACGCCAGACTGAAGTGAATACTCGACGCGGTTCCCCGCCGGCGTTCAAATTTGCGAGAAAGATGGTTTGCTAAAACGACATCTATCAGCCATTGTCCACTGCCATTGAGTTTGCCTCAGAGACGGCTTCGGTAAGTGGAACACGGGCAGCAATGCATGTGCCTTCGCCGGGCGCGGAGGTGATTTTGAACTCGCCGCCGGCCAGGTAAACACGCTCTCGCATTGAGATCAAGCCAAGGCCGGCGGCCAGCTTGGCTTGTTCGGGATCGAAACCGACTCCGTCATCGGCAATCAGTAGCGATAGCTCCGAGGGTGATCCATGCACCGCAACCTGGATGGATTTTGCCCTACTGTGCTTGCCGGCGTTGTGCAGCGCCTCCTGAACGATACGCAAAATGCTCAGCGCGAGCAGACCATCCATGTCCTTTGGAATTTCTTCACAAACACATTCCACCGCCATTTTGTACTGCCGGGAAAACTCGCGGCAGTGGCTCTCGATTGCGGCTGCCAGGCCAACATATTCGAGTTCGGAGGAATGCAACTGGTGCGAAATGCGGCTGACTTTCTCCGTCAGGGCCTTTAGCTGCTCGCAGAGCTCTGGGATCGTAGGATGTCGCTTGCCGATCATCCCCGAAACCGGCTGTCCCGCCCGTAGCATCTGAATTCGAAGAATTGCCAGCGACTGCCCGATGTCGTCGTGCAACTCGCGGGCGATGCGCGTGCGCTCTTTTTCCTGCGCGGTCGTCAGCCGTCGCGCAACTTCTCGGCGTGCGGTCTCAGCCTCATTCAGTGCGGCTCGCGCCGACTGTAACTCGGTCAGATCTTCGACTACTGCAAGCAGACATTTTTGGCCGTTGTAGTTGGCAAGCGAGAAAACCACACGCACCGGGAAGCTTCGATCGTCTCCCACAGCGGCTTCGCGCCGCGCCACATAGTACGGAAT
>Ga0335081_10002586_pt1 | contig 28529 bp, 25 predicted proteins | sample Lox_Sample_35_FD_206713 | JGI IMG/M metagenome (GOLD analysis project Ga0335081, IMG submission 206713) | Soil microbial communities from Loxahatchee National Wildlife Refuge, Florida, United States - Lox_Sample_3.5 | ecosystem: Environmental > Terrestrial > Soil > Wetlands | place: USA...
CGATGCTGAAGCCTGCATTGTTGATCGTAGACGGTGTAGTGGATGAGATCGAACCGCCGACCCCGGTCCAGCCGCCCTTGAAGGTCAGGGTGAAGGTTCTCAACGCAGGATCGATGGAACCTGAACCGTTCAAAACAATTTGGGTGCCGGTTGAGTCTGATGTATCCTCGATCCAGATGGTTGAATTTGTAACTGTTGGATGCCAAGCGCCTGATTCTACCGCATTGGTAAGAAATGCTAGACCGGATTTATCGTAGGTAAGCGGTGAGCATCCGCTCATGCCGGCGACCGGTGACGAAACCGTGGATGGGCACCAGATCGGGTCGCCGCTGTTGACGATCTCCTGTGCGGCTTGTGAACCGAGCGGGAGTTTATCCCCCGATGCATCCACGACCACGACTTTCGTTCCAGATGGGACTTGTGAGAGCGGTGAACCTTTGTTAGAGGTCCGTCCGCCGCCCGATGATGGGGCGGTGGGCGGAGGCGTTGTGCCGCTATCTGCCATTGCGGGCACGCTGAACACCACGCTCAATGCGAATACGATCAATGTGCTGATGGAGAGGATGGAAAATAATCTATTCTTTAACACGTTCACTCCTTTAGTGAAATATCAAACTATCCTGATATTAAACGAGGCAGGCGGATTCCAAATCCGCCTGTGGTGTCTGAACAAAATACTGAATAATGACTTGCGTTGCGTTAAGGTCTTATCGATCACCTCTCTTCAATGTAATGGATCCAAGACTCCATCTATCAATAGAACGAAGCACCAATTTTCAAAAGTATATATCATACAACATCAAAAAAGAACAGGCCATCCAGGGTACTGGCAGGAATACAGCTGGTGATAGCCTGCGGGACGCACTGGCGCATTCCAATGCGATATATAACAAGGGGTGAAGTTGTTTGAAGGGTGACAAAGTTGTATAATGGTTCCGAAGCACCGAACCATCATAGTCTGCAGAGAGGCTTGAATGTATCATCCTGGCTCTGATGAAAAAACATCCGCCGTGATGTTTTATTCTCAAAACGCTTTTGTGCGCGGCGATGTGGTGACCAAGGGCAATGTGCGGGTCAGTATTTGGTTGCGAACGCAGGGCGTACCGAATTATCTTCATTTGTTGAAAGCCCAGGTCCTGCTTTTTGGGGGAACACCTCCCAAATCGATCACCTACGATGAGCTCTATTTTCCCACTACGCAAATTATTGCCTTTCATCTGGCACCGCCGCTGGCAGATCCACTGGATTACGATCCGAAAGAAGCCAACCGCACCATGGTGGAGGTCTCTTTCCTGATTGGAACCTTCACGATAAAAGGGAAACTCCGCATCTCGACCCAGACGGATTTCGCGACCAGCATCGAGGTGGGGCGGGCATCATGGCTGTCCATCTATGACGCCGACATCACGAATCCGTTTCTGGCGCAGATGCCACCCATTCATGTGCCGATGCTGCTAATACGTCCTGAACACGTAAGTTTCGGGCTGTAGTTTTTCTACTCGGTATATCCACACAGCGCCAACGCGCGCGGGCCGGTGTTAATTCCTAGCACAGGGCCAGTGATGTTGATCAGCAATTCTTTCGGCGCGTACTCTTGACCAATCCTCTCGGCGATGGCCTTGGCATCGTTCAGAGCGTTGCCGTGCAGGACAGCGACATGGATCGGTCGCTCCCTTTGCATCTGCTCGAAGAAACGTTCGACCAAGACCTCGATGGATTTCTTCCGCGTCCGTGCCTGACCGGATGGCTCGACTGTTCCTGTGGTGTGGTTGATCTGCACCAGCGGCTTGATATCCAATAGGCTTCCCAAAAACTTTGTGGCGGTGCCGATACGCCCGCCGCGATGCAGGTATTCCAAAGTATCCAGGCAGACGATCTGTACCAACGTCTCGCGGACTTTGTCGGCGGCGGCAACCATTTCCTGGACGCTGGCGCCGACAGCGCGCAAGCGGGCCGCAGCGAGAACCTGCCAGCCCAGACTCATCGTCGGGCCCTTTGAGTCAATGACGTGAACCGGGATCGCCATGCGTTCACCGACCTGTTTTGCAGCCTGGAAAGTTCCGCTCATGGCGGCACTCACTGTGAAAATTATGATTTCCTTCGCGCCTTGCGCGATGGCGCCCTCGTACACTTTCTCGAATTCGGCAGGGCTTGGGAGCGCGGTGGTCGGCCTGGCCGGGTCCTTTTCGAGACGCTCGTAAAAAGCCTGGGGCGTGATATCCACCCGGTCGCGAAAGGTTTGCCCGCCCCAGATCAGAAGTTCGGGAATAATGGTGATGCCATATTGTTGAATCAAATCCTCGGGGATGTCGCAGGTGCTGTCTGCCATCAATGCAATTGAGCTCATGACCATGTTCCTAGACAAAAGGTGATTGCGATCTATTTTTGAAATCATAACACTCATTTTGATGCCATGAATTCCGTCGCCAAGGCGGATATTCCTCCCTTCTAAGAAAATTGTTAATTTGCAGGAAACTCCGGGCATGGGGCTGTATAATTGAACTCGGAAAGCAAGGCCGATGGCTATATTCCAGCCGGTCGAGCAGATTGGACCCTAGACAATGCAAGGAGCCTTCAATGCATTGGGAAAAACTTCCAAAGGTAACTCATAACGAGGACGAGATTCGCGAATATGAACGTCAGGAAAGCCGGCGGATTAATCATCATCTCAGGGGGCTGATTTATATCGCGCTGCCCTTGCTCGTTTTGCTGATCGTGTGGATTTTCCTTCGCTGACTGATAAGATTCATGTTGGTTTAAGGCGCACATCCATTATGAAGTCCACATTGAAACGTCAGAATGAACGGCTGACGGCGCTTTACGCTATTGCCCTGGATCTGCTAAACCATCACGAAGTGGAGGAGGTGCTCGATACGATCATCGTCCGGGCCTCGGAATTGCTGGACGCGCCGATCGGCCTTTTGGATTTGCTGGACGGGGAGATACTTGTTACCAAGGCAACCACCGAGCCGGTCATATCAGAAAAAGGGGATCGCACACCGCTCAAGAACGCAACGCTCACGGCGCGATCCATCAAGACAGGCCAACCACAACTTGTGGATAACTATCGTGGGCGCCCCAATCGGATCAAGGTGTTTGATCCGTATCGAATGCGGGCGGCATGCACCTTTCCCATCATCGTGAACGGCAAAGCCGTAGGAGCATTGAGCCTGGGAAGGACCAGGCCAGGTTATCTTTTTACCGAGGACGATGTGGAGACAATGCAGGCGCTGGCACAGTTGGCCGCGCTGGCGTTCCAGAACGCGAATCTCTTTGAGGAAACCGAGAAGAAATCCTTTACCGATGGGTTGACCGGACTCGCGAATCGCCGCCGGTTTGATGCCTTTTTGGCACAGGAGTGGGCACATGCCATGCGAAGCCAAAAGCCTTTGGCACTGATCATGGCAGATATCGATTCGTTCAAGAAATATAACGATACGTATGGCCACGCGGCGGGAGATGACTGTTTGAGAAACATTGCGCGTTTGCTGCAGAAGATCGGACGCCGGACGTCCGACCTTGCGGCGCGATATGGCGGCGAGGAGCTGGCCCTGATTCTGCCTGTGACCAGCCTTGCCGACGCGAAGCACATGGCCGAGGAATTACGCAGCCAGGTAGAGGTGTTGGCAATCCCTCATCAAACTTCCGAGGCCAAGCCGTGGGTGACCATCAGCGCCGGAGTGGCAGCGATGGTGCCCGAACGCAACAGCGCGCCCCTGACCCTGATCAATCTGGCGGATCAGGCGTTGTATAAAGCCAAGCGGACCGGGAAAAATCGCGTGTGCACCTACCGCCGGAGTTCTCGCAAAGCAAAACCATCTCCGATGGCACGGCAGAGCCACGGCTAACCCAGCCCGCTCCATCAGCAGAAGACGCGGTTCGCCACATCGGGCAGAGCTTCAAACACGGGTCGTGCAAAATAATAGCCCTGGAAATTCCTGATCCCCATTTCCCGTAGCCATTGGTATTCACCGGCTTGTTCGACCCCTTCTGCCACAATTTCGATGGATAACTGATCGCAGATCTTCCGGATTCCCAGGACGATGCTCTGCATCACGGGGTTCTGGTGGATGTTGCCGATCAAATGGCGGTCCAGCTTGATATAGTTCGGCTGATATTCGACCAGGAGGTTGAGGCCGGAATAGCCTGCGCCGAAATCATCGAAGGCCGTCTTGAAGCCAAAGTCCCTGATGACCCGTAGATATTGCAGGAGGTTCTCGCGATCGGTCATGCTCTTATCCTCCAGTACTTCGAAAACGATGTTCCGGACGGGGATTCCGGATTCGATGGAGGCATTGAACGTGGCGGTGATGGTCATGTCGATCTGATAGAGGGCATGGGCAGACATGTTCAGATTTAGCCGATGGGCAATTCTCAGATGGCTGGCCAGGTTGATGGCCTTCCACCGGCAGACTTCGTCGAATCTCGCAATTCGATTGGAGGGGACCTGTGCGAAGACCCAGGCAGATGGCTCGCCGTGCGGCCCGCGCACCAGTGCCTCAAAAGAGATGATCTCGCGCGTTTCAGCGTTTACAATGGGTTGGAAGGCGAAGCTGAATTCGAAGCCGATTTCTCCCTTGCCATTCGATAGACGATCCTGTTGCATTGTGTCTGGTAGATTGCACATGGTCTCCTTCCAGAACGTAGGGTGGTGTTGGAAGTCCCTTTGAAGCAGGCATTCATTTGATGGGGAATGAGGCAAATGTTGCTCAATCCAGCCAGTGTGTAATGATAGGTGCCAGCCCACAGGCGCGTAATATCATTAATGGGACAACTTTGTATCGCCCTTTTGACCAGTCGCGGATATGGAAAAATCGACCGGGAATCCAGCCGTGCGGCGGCCAGCGCCGGCGCGGAAAAGAAAGGATGACCACCGCGCATCGAAGATCCGGGTCTCCGGGATGGCGAATTTACAAAACCTTTACACACCGGCAATATTCCATTACCATGCGATGGATATCTTATGAAAAAATCTCACCATGGAGCAGAAGATGAAAGCAAAGATTCGCATGCCCTCAATCGGTTTAATCACAATTCTCCTCTTCGCCAGCCTGGTGACCTCGGCCTGTGAACGGACGTTCACCCGCAATCCCAACGGTTCGCTCGGAGTGCAGACCAACATCACCCAGCAGCAGTTGCAGGGCGTGATTCAATCGTCGATCGCCGATCCGCTGGTCAAGGAACTGAACGTCCAGTTGCAGTCAGGCTATATCCTTGTCACGGGACAACGCCGGCGCCTCAACGATGCCAGCGTGACCGATACGATGACGTTCCGCCTCGACCTCGGCGTGGCCAATGGGCATCTCACGGCGACCATCTCGAACGCGCTGATAGACAATGTTCCGATAGAGCAAGCCCGCGTTAACATTTGGAATCAGACCATTGCCAATCGCCTGGCAAACCTTGGCCAACGCGCTCCGAACGTCTCACTTCAATCGGTGAGCATCACACCCGATTCGGTTACGATGAACTGGCAAGTATCAAAATAAGAATCATTTGCGAACAAAATTAAGAACGCAGACAATAATCTGCGTTTTTGATTTTAGAACGCCAGTCAGAAGGCAAGGTTATAATCAGCCCGATGTTTGAATTCCGGATCACCGCTCGCAATAACCGCGCCCGCACTGGCATCTTCACCACACCGCACGGCGACCTGCTCACGCCGGTCTTCGCGCCGGTCGGCACGCAAGCGACGGTCAAGACGCTCACGCCCGAGCATCTCAAGCAGGTCAAGGCCACGCTGGTGCTTGCCAACACCTATCATCTTTATCTGCGTCCCGGCGATGAACTTGTTCGCGAGCTGGGCGGCTTGCACCGGTTCATGCAGTGGCCGCGTCCCATGCTGACCGACTCGGGCGGTTTCCAGGTTTTTTCTTTGGCGCAGACCCGCAAGATCGATGGCGACGGCGTAACCTTCAAGAGTCACGTCGACGGCTCGACGCATCGCTTCACGCCGGAGAAGTCCATCGCCATCCAAGAGAATCTCGGCGCCGACATCATCATGGCGTTCGATGAATGTTCCGATCCGAACGATCACAAGTACACCAAACTTGCCATGGATCGGACTCATCGCTGGGCAGAACGTTGTCTCAAAGCGAAGAGGCGCGACGATCAAGCGTTGTTCGGCATCATTCAGGGCGGCATCGATCCTGACTTGCGGGCGGAGTCGGCTCAATTTATTTCGTCGCTCGATACGCCCGGCATCGCCATCGGCGGATTGTCGGTGGGGGAGACCAAAGGCGAAATGCATGCCATGCTCGATGTGATGGCTGCCTGCCTCCCCGAGAACAAGCCGCGTTATCTGATGGGCGTCGGCACGCCCGAAGATCTGATCGACGGCGTCTTGCGCGGCATCGACATCTTCGATTGCGTCCTGCCGACGCGCCTGGCGCGTCATCATTCCGCCTTTGCACAAGAAGGAAGATTGAATTTGATGAACGCTTCCTTCGCTCGCGATGCACATCCGATCGATGAAACGTGCGATTGCTATACTTGTAAGACTTTTACGCGCGCCTATCTTCGCCATCTAATCATGGCAAGAGAACTGTTGGCTGGAACATTGATTTCGATCCATAATTTGCGAGCCTTGATACGATTGATGGAGCATATTCGCGGTTATATTGCCGACGGCTCATTGGAATCACGCGTGCCGGAATTGTTGAAACAATGGCATGGCAATGCCGCGCGAATTAGCAAAAAGGCAATGAATGACGAATAATAGTTGATACGCCGATCGGTTTTCTGCTGATCATCTGGTATTATTCACTCGCTTTGCAATCCATCCATACCATCCAAAGGATTTTCTCATGAACATTTTCTATGCATTTCTGCTCGGCCTCATCGAAGGCATGACGGAATTCATCCCGGTCTCGTCCACGGCGCACATGCTGATCGTCCAAAAAATATTGAGCATCCCCTCCGACGCCGGCATGTTTGCGTTTCTTGTTCTCGTGCAACTCGGTCCGCTATTGGCTCTGCTTGTTTATTTTTGGAAAGATTATTGGTCATTGATCAAAGCGTTCTTTGCCAGGCCGTTTTCCTCGCCGGATAATAAAATGGCCTGGTATATCATCATCGCCACCATCCCGGCCGCCATTGCGGGTGTGCTTCTCAAGGATGTGGTTCAGAACCTGTTTCAAAATCCGTTGGCGGAAGCCGCCATCCGCTTAGCGACGGCCGCGGTATTGTTATTCCTCGCCGAATGGCTCGGGAAGAAATCTCGCGGCCTTGATTCGATCACATGGCTGGATGCCTTGATCGTCGGCTTGTTTCAAGTGCTGGCGGTTTTCCCAGGTTCGTCGCGCTCCGGCTCGACCATCCCCGGCGGCATGTTCCGCAACTTCGACCGGCCCTCCGCGACGCGCTTCGCTTTCCTGATGGCGGCGCCGATCATGCTCGCGGCAGGCGGATATGAATCGCTCTCCATCGTCAAGTCTCATATTCTGCACACGATTTTGGCTCCGCTTGCGATTGGTTTTATCGTCGCCGCGATCATCGGGTGGTTGTCCATCCGCTGGCTGATCAATTATGTGAGCAAACATTCGCTGTATGTGTTCGCCGCGTATTGCGCCGTCGTGGCGATCTTGTGCACAGTGTTCCTGTTCGTTTGAGCAATGAAACATTGCAAGCGGTACATTCTCTTTCTTTTTGCATGGACACTTTTGTTGAACGCCTGCGGAACGCAGACTCCGCAGGCGACGCCCCAGCTATTGAAGGTGTATGTCACCTCGGCGGCGTCTGCGCGGCTGACCGATTTATATAATTGCTCAACTCCCTCCACGGCGATTCTTTTGTCCGACCCGCAGTCGGCGGATCTCACGCTCCGCCTCGGTCCACCCGATGGTCTTTCATCGCCTGCCTTCCAGATCGGCAGCGATGAGGTCGAAGTGATCGTCCAAGCCAAAAATAATGTCGGCAATTTAACGGTTGATCAGATCCACTCCATTTTTCTTGGCCAGGTGGCCAACTGGAAGGATGTCGGCGGTGCGGACATGCCCATTCAAGTCTGGACGTATTCTCCAAACGAAGATATACAACAAATCTTCGAGCGGAATGTGATGGATGATCAGCAAGTCACATCGTCCGCGCGGCTGGCCGTCAGCGCGCAGAATATGTTGGACTCAATTGCCCGGGCTGCCGATGCCGTTGGCTTTCTGCCGCGTGGCTTGGAAACTTCGAGCGTGCATGATGTTTATAGAATTGCATCTGCACCAATATTAGCGATTACGAATTCAGAACCACAGGGCGCGCTGAATGAATTGATCGCGTGCCTGCAAAAATAAGATCTATTTCCAAATGAACAATTGAATCCAGGCAATGCCGATGAGCAGAGAAAGGATGGTGACAATGAATCCGGTTTTGGTGTATTCCCAGAAGGTCAGTTTAACATTATGCCGTGCCGCCACCTCTGCCACAATCAGATTTGCAACCGAACCAAGCAGAGTCAGATTTCCTGCCAGCGTCGAGGTCGCGGCGAGCGTCAGCCAGCCGGCCTGAGGGTGCGCAAGATGTGGTATCACCGATTTTCGCAATAAAACAGCGGGGACATTCGAAATCAGATTGCTCAACACTACCGTGATGGTTGCCAGCGTAACCGAGTTTCCATTCAACATGTTTGTCAAAGCGGAAAATAGTATGCTTGTGATGCCGCTGGTCTCCATCGCCCCACTGACGATGAATAATGCGCTGAAAAAAATCAATAAGCTCCAATCAATTCTGCTCAACACTTTTTCAGGATGAACGCGGCGGGTCAACAGAAGCACACAGGTCGCGACCAATGCCGCTTCCGCAATTGGGACGCCGACGATAAAGCCGATCAGCACACCGCCGGATACGATCATGCTTTTGATCAATAGCGGACGATAAACGCGCGGCGATTCGATCTCGCCCAAATCGAAATGACCGGCGTCAAGTTCAGCTGGATAGAACCAAACCAAGATCAACCATATGCCGCTCAAGCCAAGCACAGAAATCGGCGCCAATGCAGAGCAAAATGGGTGTAAGAAATTCCTGATGCGATGCCGATGATCATGTTTTGCGGATTCCCCGTCAGGGTTGCAACAGAGCCGATATTTGAGGCGGCGGCCAACGCGATGAGATAAGGAATGGGACTGCGTTTCACTGAAAACGTAATGTCGAGGATCAGGGGTGTTAACATCAGGCAGATGGTGTCGTTGAGGAATAAGGCGCTCAGCACCGCCGCTAGGACGATCTCCAAAGCGAGCAATCCGCGCGGCGTATGGGTGAACCTCAGAATGGCACCTCCTGCCAGACTGAAAAATCCAGCCAGTTGCAAATTGGCATTGATGATCATCATTCCAAATAACAGGATGAGCGTATTTAGATCGAGGAATTGACCGATGTCTTTGAACTTAATTTGTTCCGTGATAAGCAAAGCGCCCACGCCCAATAATGTAATGGTGGTGCGTGTCATTCGCAGACGCGGGAACCCGCCCAATGCAATCCCAATATAGGTCACGGCAACGATCAGAGAGGTTATCCAAATATTTATGAGGCGCTGATGATCATCGCAAATTGGATGTTTGCAAACGCTGATTTATAATAGAGCCCAGCCAAAGGAGAGAGACCTATGCGACAACCGCTTTGGATTCCATCCGCCGAGCGTGAAAAACAAGCCAACATAACGCGTTTCATGGACTTCGTCAATCAAACGCATCATCGGCAAATAAACACCTATTCGCAGTTGTATGATTGGTCTACAACGGAAACTGCTGACTTCTGGGCAACGATGTGGGAATTTGCCGGTATCAAGTATTCTCGGACTTACGATTCGGTCATAGAAGATATCCATAAATTTCCCGGCGCAAAATGGTTCCCCGGCGCGCGCCTGAACTTTGCGGAAAACCTTCTGCACTATCATGATGATCGCGCTGCATTTGTGTTCAGGGGAGAAACGCAAGTGAAAAAGCAAATGAGTTATGCCGGACTTTATGATACCGTTGCTCGATTAGCTAAATCTCTGCGCGAACTCGGCGTAACGGCCGGCGACCGCCTCGTCGGTTATATGCCGAACATGATGGAGACGGCTATCGCCATGCTGGCGGCGGCGAGCCTCGGCGCGGTCTGGTCATCGTGCGCCACGGATATCGGCCCCTCCGCCGCGCGCGAACGCCTCGGGCAGGTCGGGCCCAAGGTGCTGTTCACTGCGGATGGTTATTTTTATAAGGGCAAGCTCTTCGATACACTGCCCCATGCAAAAGAAGTAGCGAGCGGGATTCCGTCATTGCAAAGGGTGGTGGTTGTTTCGTACACGCGTGAACGGCCTGATATTCGAGGTCTGCCCAATGCAATTCACTGGGACGATTTTCTTTCAAAGGAACGGAATCTCGAAATTGCTTTTGAGCAGCTGCCTTTTGATCATCCGCTCTACATCATGTTTTCATCGGGCACAACCGGCAAGCCGAAATGTCTGGTGCAGAGCGCAGGCGGCGTGCTGCTCAATCATCTGAAGGAACTACTACTTCACACCGATTTGAGACGCGACGACGCCATCATGTACATCACGTCCTGCAGTTGGATGATGTGGAACTGGTTGTTGAGTTCGCTGGCGGTGGGTGCGACGATCGTTCTTTACGATGGCAATCCCAATTATCCTGACCTCGGCGCGATGTGGAAATTGATCGATGAAGAGAAGATTTCCATCTTCGGCTGCAGTGCGAGTTATCTGCTCTTCCTGAAAAAAGAAAACTTTTCGCCGCGGGCGCAGCCACTCCAAATGGATTTATCGTCGCTTCGAGAAATTTCGCAGACCGGCTCGCCCCTTTCGGCTGACGGCTTTGAATATGTTTATGAGGAAATCAAGTCTGACTTGCACTTCAATTCGATCGCTGGCGGCACGGATATCAACGGCTGTTTCGCGGCGGGCAGCCCGATTCTGCCGGTGTACGCAGGAGAACTGCAAAGCCCGGCGTTGGGGATGAAGATCGAGGCGTACGACCTGAATGGAAAGCCGGTTCGCGATCAGCAGGGAGAATTGGTGTGTGAAATGCCTGCGCCTTCAATGCCGATCTACTTTTGGGATGACACCGATGGTGCGAAATATCGCGCCGCCTACTTTGAAGTCTACCCGAACGTGTGGCGGCATGGCGATTACATTTTGATACACTCTGACACTGGCGGTGTGACATTTTATGGCCGTTCGGATGCGGTACTCAAGCCTTCCGGCGTGCGTATCGGCACGGCAGAGATTTATGCGCAGATGGAAAAACTGCCGGAGATCATCGACAGCCTCGCAGTAGGGCAGAACTATCAGGAGGATCAGCGCGTGATTCTGTTCGTGAAGCTTGCTGCGGGTCATTCATTGACCAGGGAATTGAAGGACAAAATTAAAACGACTCTGCGCGAGAATGCCTCCCCGCGCCACGTGCCTGCATTGATTTTTGAAACACCGGATATCCCTTATACGTTGAACATGAAGAAAGTCGAAAGCGCGGTGACGAACATCCTCAATGGGCGTGCTGTCAGCAACAAAGACGCGTTGATCAATCCTGGCTCGCTGGATTATTACGAGAAAATTCTGCCGCTCTTAAGTTGACCGTCACCTTCAAGGAAGTGACGGTCAACTCGCCATCTTATACTAGCCCGCCTCCACCCTGTGTTGGACCGGGCATGTCTGTAGGCCCAGGGGCAACCTCCGACGGTGTACCGATATTGAGATCCGGATTTCCGATGGATGCGTCTGTGTGAGGTTGAGGAGCCGCACTGTTGCTGTTCACGATGACGATACCTTGATCAGAACCATCATTCATGTGAGGCTGGGCACCCATCTTGTCGGAGCCATCCGAAGAGGAACCAGGTTTTACGGCAGGCACGAGCCACGAACGAACGGCGGGTACCAATAGACCGATCAGCAGGCCGCCAAGCAGCAAGAGCAATCCCATCAAGCCCGCCAATCCCCCGGGAAAACCGAATGGGAAGGACATGTGTCCTGAACCCGGATTCAGATTCTGAACTGCTGGCAACTGCCCGTTTGGATCACCTGCGCCGCCTCCGCCCGTGAGGGGAATGGTTGCCGCGCTGGTTGCGGTAGGATTGGGTGTCAGCGTTGGAATGGCCGTTGGCACAGAAGGAATGGCTGTAGGTTGCTTCTTTTTGCCGGAGGGCGGGCAGGGTGGCTCAGTGCCGTGGCCGCAGGCCGCGTAAACCGTCTGTGGGATTACAGCGGAGATGATTGCAGTAAAGAGAATCCCTAAAAGGAAAGCGAATACAATCTTGCGTGCTTTCATGTTCTACTCCTTGATCACCGAATAAGATAAATAATTGTGCGACTATATCACTGGCGGAGGGACGGCACAATAGGACATCGGTAAGCGATTTTGTGAAAGCCGGCACTTCATAGCTGGTATGGAACTCGATGGATCAATGCTCAGCGCGTCGTTCTAGAGGTCAAGCTCGCCGCGGGTCATTTATTGACCGGGGAATTGAAGCACAAATTCAAAGCGACACTGCGTGAAAGTGCATCGCCCCGTCAGGTGCCTGCATCGATTCTTGAAACGCTGGATATCCTCTACACATTGAAAGTGAAGAAAGTCGAAAGCGCGGTGACGATTATTCTCAAAGGCCGCGCGGTTACCGATCAAGATGGCTTGGTTGATCCAGCATCACTTGATTGGTTCGAGAAGATGCTTCGGAAGTTAAAATGACGGTACATCGGATCTGGACTTCCTCTTGACTTGAAGCTATTCGGGCTCCGATAGCCCTGTGCCTAATTCCGAGGGCTTGGAGGTTTAGTGCCCCGGCAGATGAGGAGTGCACCCATCCCCACGGCAGCGATCCAGACCAGGAAGCCCGCAGCGATTAGAAGGAAGAGGATGCCGCTTGTCGGGAAAGAACCAACCGGGCGATAGACGGGAAGTGTAGACGTGGCTGTGGGTTCGTATTGTCTGTAACAGCCGACATCCGCCGCTGATTCGGCATTCTGTGCTTGTATTCCTCCAATACCTGGCGTGCTCCAAGCCACCGTCTTGGTGGCTTCAAAGCAAGCCTCCTACGTGGCTTGCCAAGGCGGGGTTGTTGCAGTGGGAGTTGCAAGACCGGGGTTGACCGGTGCGACCGCTGCATTCGGCGCTGGTTGCGTGGGCGTCGGCGTAAGGGTGGATGTCGCTCGAATAGGTATGGGCCCGGTTTTACCTCCACCTCCGCCGGATGCCGGTTTCGTTGGCGTTGGGCAGTCCGCAACTTCACATCCCGCTCGGACGACCATGTCTTGAGGCATTATGACGACTAAGCTGGCGAGGATGAAAATGCCGATGAACAGAGAGAGAACAAATCTGCGGATTTTCATTCTGTGCTCCTAAGGCCAAACGAAAAAAAGAAACGATTAAGGTCGAACGACGCATTCGATTCATAATCGGAATCAAATCGGACGAGAACGGGTCTTAAATGGGAGGCAGGATCGCTGCCGTGATCCCATGTGGCAAAGTAATTTTCGGTCTGCTGCCTCGGGCAATCACCGATGGCTACTTTTTGGGGCATGTAGATATACCAAAACCAAATATAATGGGAGGTGTAATTCGGTGAGCCCTTTTTCGAGAGGAGAATTGTATGAAACGCACACGGCTGATGTTTTATGCATGCATGGCGTTGATGATCGTATTGGCGGCGTGCGAGCAAGCCAGTACACCAGCTCCCACTTCGGTTCCGCCTACGGTTACAGCCGTGCCAGCGACATCTACTTCCGCGCCGCCGACCGCCAGGTCAACGACCGCGCCGCTTGATCTAGCTGGACCGCCGATGCAAGTTGGTTCGACTTATCTATATTTCGATGGGGCACTGCTCGTCGCAGTTCCGGGCGGACCATTTATCATGGGGCATGGCGGTTCGGACAACCCGGAACACACGGTAACGCTGAGCGACTTTTGGATCTACAGTACCAAGGTCAGCAACCGCGAATTCGAGCAGTGTGTTGCGGTGGGTAAATGTACTCCTCCCGATCCTCAGGATAACCCGGGCTACAACGACCCCGAGCAGCAAAGCAACCCCGTGACGGGCGTGAATTGGGCTCAGAGCGAGGCCTATTGCGAATATGCCAACGGTCACTTGCCGACCGAAGCGCAATGGGAAAAGGCTGCGCGTGGACCCAATGGAAATATTTATCCGTGGGGCAATAACGCGCCGGGAAATGATTTGCTCAACTACAATTTGTTCATCGGTCGCACAACCAACGTGATCAATTACCCTAAGGGCAAGAGCTATTATGATGCGTTGGATATGGAAGGGAATGCGCAGGAATGGGTCTACGATTGGTACGCTGAATCATACTATCGCACCGGACCCGCTCAGGATCCGTTCGGACCCGACACAGGTCAGGATCGTTCGGTGCGCGCGGGTAGTTATAAAACCACGGTCATTGATCAGATCTCTGCCGCAGTACGTTTCCACAAACTTCCGACCGATCACGCGCGCGACCTGGGCTTCCGCTGTGTAGTCAAAGATCCGACCTTCTTCGCGCCCCTGTGCACGCTGACCCCCTTGAACGGAGTAAACTTGAGTGGAAATCCGGGAGCGGTCGGCGGGCAACCGACATGTCCGACGGTGAACGTCTCGGTCGGATATTCGGGCTGCGGCAGCAATTCGATTGCAGTCGTCACATTTGACGATTCGCTCTATCCAAATCCGGGCGACTCGAATGAGAGTCATACGCCCAAGCCAATGGAGTGCTCGCAAAATGTGAGTGCACATCTCGATCAGTGGACATGCCACAAACCCGAAGGCAATGTGATCATCACGACCTCCGCCAATGTTCCTACACCACCAACTCTCACGTGCCCCGCGCATTACAATTTGATGGGGAATCAATGTGTGTGGGATGGGAGTGCAACGCAAGGACAAGCCTGCCCGGCCGGCACGCAATATGACCCGCAACGTTTGTGTTGTACCTCCGCCCCCGGGACCGGTACGGACTTCTCGGCTTGCCCGGCCGGAAGCGTCTTTCAACCGATCGGTGGAAATTCGTATGAATGTTTGCCGGTGCAGGATGCTTGTGATTTGAACAATCTGTCGAGCAATGCCGCCGTTGACGATCCACAGGCCATACAAGGTCCTTGTGGTAACACGGGCGGCAGCAACCCTGGCACTTGCACTTTAACCGCTAGGTCGTGCACGAAGCGTCCTTACCTTTACTTTAACGCAGCCAGTTGTTGTTGCGCCAATTCTGATGGGACTTGCGGCTAAACGTTTTAGAACTGCAAAGGTACGATGAGCTGGATTTCAAAGCCCTCGCTCTTTCAAGGCGAGGGCCTCGTGTTCCTTATGGTTTCAATTAATCAGGCCTGCCGTGTTCGTGGGATCGCGAGAAAGCTTCGCTACCATATGGGTTTGGGATGTTCATCACGATAGTTATTTTGGGGGAGTGCAAGAATTCTCAAAGCCATGTAATAATGTCAACCAACCAAACCGAAGCGACTTTATAAATAGGAGAGCCTATGAACAGGTTACGGTTAATATTCCTTATCGGTGCAGTGCTCATGGCTTTGCTAGCGTCCTGCGCGCCTGCCAGCACACCCACCGCCGCTCCACCCACCGCGGTGCCAATCTCAACCCCAACCAGCCAGCCGGTAGATCTGGCCGGTCCGGCGATGCAAGTTGGCTCGACCTATCTGTACTTCGATGGTGCACTGCTCGTGGCAGTTCCGAGCGGGCCATTTATTATGGGGCATGGGGGCTCGGACAACCCTGTGCACACTGTGACCTTGAGCGACTTTTGGATCTACAGTACTAAAGTCACAAACCTCCAATACCAGCAATGCGTAGCCTTGGGCAAATGCACTTCGCCTGATTTAACGGATGACAAGGGCTATAACGATCCCGCCCAGCAAAATGACCCTGTGGTCGGTGTGAACTGGGCGCAGGGCGAGGCATATTGCGAGTACGCCAATGGCCACCTGCCGACCGAAGCGCAGTGGGAAAAGACCGCGCGCGGTCCGAACGGGAATGTTTATCCGTGGGGTGACGGCTCACCGGCGGACGACTTGCTCAACTACAACAACGATGTCGGTCAGACCACCGATGTGATCAATTATCCGAAGGGCAAAAGCTATTATGATGCCCTCGATATGGAAGGCAACGTCTATGAATGGGTTTACGATTGGTACGATCCGTTCTACTATAAAACCGGCCCAGCTCAGGATCCGCAGGGACCGGATAGCGGCGTGGGTGGACAGCGCTCAGTGCGAGCCGCCGGATTCAAGAGCAACAATGATCAGGTCGTGACGTCGGTGCGCTCTTTTGATCTGGCCACTGATCATCGCAAAGACCTCGGTTTTCGCTGTGTGGTCAAGGACCCGACCTTCTTCGCGCCGATGTGCCAATGGAACGCCTTTGCGGGAGTGAATCTGACCGGTACCCCCGGTTCATCCTCCAGCGGAAGCACTTGCACTCCTCCCACCATCAGCGTGAATGGACCTGATTGTAAGCAGTCGTCCGGTACGGTCACGGTGGATGCCGGTGTTGGGGATTCAAACATAACGCCTGGTTCGTCGGGTGGTTGTTCTCCGAATCCAAAACCTGGAACCCATGTCGCAAAATATACCTGCACGAGTGCGGGGTCGGTGACGGTGACTTATACGTGTGGCTCATCCCAACCGCTCACCCAGACCTGTCCGGCGCACTATAATCTGAAGAACGGCGTCTGTGCGTGGGATGGAAGCGGAACAGCAGGGCAGGCCTGCCCTGCCGGCACGCAGTATAACCAGTTGCAGATGTGCTGCATGAGCACGCCCGGCACCGGCACGAATTTCTCGGCGTGTCCGGCTGGGTCGACGCTGCAGGATTTAGGCGGAGGGCAGTATGCCTGTGTGCAGAATGGATCAGCGGGCAGCGGCGGTGCAGCGACCGCGCAGGTAGGAGCACCGCCCACCGCTGCTCAATGCAGCAACAACGGCGGAGGTGGTAGTTGCAATATTGCAGCGTTGTGTAGACCGTGTCCAAATGGTTGCCAGGTTGACCCGGATACTTGTCGTGTCACTTTTTGTGGTCGAAGTTGATAATAAGAATACCCTCGCCTTCACAAGGCGAGGGCTTTTGTTTCTGAGGGTTTCAATTAATCAGGTATCCAGCGTTCATGAAACAATGACGATGTTTTGCTCCGTCGTGTATTACCTTGTGTATCGTTGTAGCTATTTTGGGGGATGATCGAATTTTCAAAATCATGTAATAATAGGAAGCTACTGGACCAGATCGACTTTATCAATAGGAGAGCGTATGAACAGGTTACGGTTAATATTCGTTATCGGTATCGCATTGATGATCGTTGTGTCGGCGTGCGCGCCGGCCAGCACACCGACCGCCGCACCGACCACAGCAGCGCCAAGCTCCAGCTCCACCAACCAACCAGTTGATCTCGCAGGTCCACCGATGCAAGTGGGTTCAACCTATTTGTATTTCGACGGCACAACCGTGGTGGCGGTGCCGGGCGGACCGTTCATTATGGGCAAACAGGGCGGAACGGATAACCCGGTTCATACCGTGACATTGAGCGACTTCTGGATCTATGCCGCCAAGGTGACCAATCAGCAATATCAATACTGCGTCAACATGCAGAAGTGCGACCCGCCCGATTTGACGGATAATCAGGGCTACAACGATTTCACGCGCAGCAATGATCCGGTGGTGGGCGTCACCTATGCCGACGCCGCGGCCTACTGCGCTTTTGCTCACGGACAACTTCCGACCGAGGCGCAATGGGAAAAGACGGCGCGCGGACCCAATGGAAACATCTATCCGTGGGGGAACAACGCGCCCAGCAGGGATTTGCTCAACTATAATGATTACATTGGCCAGACCACGAACGTGACCAATTATCCGCAAGGCAAGAGCTATTACGATGCGCTGGATATGGAAGGCAATGCTTACGAGTGGGTCTCTGACTGGTACGACCCGCTTTACTATAAAACCAGTCCGGCTCAGGACCCGCCTGGACCGGGCACCGGGCAAGATCGTTCCGTACGATCGGCTGGTTACAAGAGCAATGATGATCAAGTCCCATCGTCGGTACGCTCCCACAACGATCCGACATATCACGCGCGCGACCTCGGCTTCCGGTGTGTGGTCACCGACCCGACCTACTTCGCGCCGTTCTGTCAGGTGCTTTCCTTTGAAGGCCCGAATCTAAGCGGAACTCCCGGCACGACCGGCACACCCCTTTGCCCGACCCTCGGAGTTTCAGTCAGTTACGCTGGCTGTGGGGCGAATGCTTATGCAATAGTTACGTTTGACGACCCATTCAAACTCGAAAACAATCCCGATCCTGAAGCAAAAGTCAAAGTCGGGCCCGGCTGCACTCCAACTTCGCCCGGTGGACATTTTGCAAAATATATCTGCACAAAGATCCCACCCGGCGGATTCGACGTCAGCATTACCTCGAAGTGCCTCGTGTTGGCACTCGGCCAGACCTGTCCAGCTCATTACAATCTTACGGGCAATATGTGCGTATGGGATGGCAGCGGCACACAGGGCCTTGCCTGCCTGCCCGGTTGGACTTATGATCCAAGCACCATGTGCTGTTCTTCCAGCAACGGCACCGGCACGAACTTCCCGGCCTGTCCGGTGGGGACGGTGCTCCAGGAAAATAATGGAGCGTACACCTGTCTGCCGCAACAAATCGCAGGGCATGTGAACCCGGCCAGCGCGCACGTGGATCAACCCACAAATCAATGCGGAAGCAGCGGCAACCCTGGCAGTTGCACGGTCGGCGCGGCATGTGGCGCAGCATCCACTGGACACTATAATGCGAACTGTGTATGTGTGCCTTAACTTGAAGCTCGCGGGGTTTAACTTAACAAGGCCCTCGCCTCCAGGAGAGGGCCTTTTATTTCGCATGATATCTTCTTGCCTACGGAGTGGCTGTGGCAAAGATGGACGGTTTGCTTTTTCCTAAGGACAGAATAGTGAACCTTGCCAGAACATAGGCGCCATTGAAATCAACGATCGAGTTGGCGTTTGAAACATTGGTCTGCAATACAGCATCCACCTGGTTGCCGGGGAGATTTGTCAGACTGATGGTCGGGTTTAGGTTTTGAGTAAGGGGAATGATGAATTGATTCGATCTGCCCGCCGGGACCGGAGTGAAAATGATTATTCCTCCAAGTTGATGCGATCCATTTCTCGGTTTATCATAGTAAAGCACGATGAAGGCAGCTTGAGAGGATATCACGGTATCCATCGTAAGGCTGTTATTGATGATCGGTTGATCCTTTACAACGATCAGATTGGTCGCATTTGGATTGGTGCTGCTGCTGTGAACAGCCGGCCCACTGGGCGTTGGAGTCAGTGTGGGTGTGGCCTTGTTTTTACCGGCGCTGAGAGGTTTGGCTGTCGCCGCAATGGCCGTGACAGGAGTAAGAACGGGTGTGGCTGTTGCGGCCTGGCAGGCCGCGAGCAGAAAAATTAGGAACCATGCAAAGTGATAGGGCTTCATGACAAAACGTTTTCCTTTTTCAAAGACTTTGACCTTGCAAAATCGGCTTGGGCCCTGCTGGTGTTCTGAACAGACTCGGTCGAGAATCCTCTGGCCCGACCAGCTCGATGGATTTGCCTGTGGAAAAGCGCATCCGATGTGCTATCCACGGCCATGCTTCCTGCGCGGCCGGCGTGCGACGACTGATCCAGACGGACGAAGCGGTCGCCATGGCGAATGGCAGAGTCCACGAGTGGAAGGCCACAGGGAAAGACAGCAAGCTTAAGTTTAACATAATATTCCCTCGGCGCCTGCCAGGAAAAACCCATGCGGCCCCAGAACCGTCCATTCACCGGGCGGCTCAAGCTGAGCGGCTTCACTCCCAGCTCTTTCCGCACGACAGAAACCACGTGCACGTATTTTGGATGCGAAATTTTCATGTTCCTTTGGTGATGAGCCTTGATTTGGCCGCTGTCCAAGTCTCATCAAAATCGGCGCTGAGAGCAAAGGGAGTTCATCGCCTCCACTTTCACTTTGGATGTTACGGGATCGTGAGGTACACTGTGGTCATCATGGGGTTCGGATAGGTTATGTTCAAGCTAAGCGAATATCTTCCACACTTTGCGTTGTACCAAGACGGACTCACAGCCGTGTAAGTGCCGGGAGCTTTGATTTTGACTTTCTGAGAGGGGCTGGTATAGCTCGTCGTCTTGTTTCGCAGCAACCAGTCAAATACAACCACGGTCGAATCGTTTGTTGTTATCGTTCCATTGAACCGCAGAGGAGTGCTGCCGGCACAGGAGCTGAAAGTGTATTTCCCGCCAACCGAAATCCCGATCACCGGCTGCCAGAAGGGCGGGCTGGAAGGCGTTGTCGTCGTCGTGGGTCGCAAAATGGTCGGCGTTGGCGAGGCTGTTTCAGCCGCGGTCGGGCTGATTGAAAGTGTTGGGCTGGATGCGACGGATGGCAGAAAGCTGGGCGTTGCGCTGGCTATTGCAGTTGCCAGAGGTGTGTAGGTCGGCACGGTGTTTATCGAAAACGGAGCGCAAGCCTCCAACAGAGCTGCGAGAACCATCAAACCTGGCAGGAAATGGTTCCTCATTGAATCCTCCATTTCGTGGTCAACTGCCATTGTAGCGAGAATCCGCAATGGAGAAATTAAACCCACCTGAGTCAGAGATGAGAATCCTTCGCGGCAGAAAACTGAAAAAACTCAGAAAGCTGTTTGCCGGCTATGGGTTCTGCGCGCTGGAATTTACAGGCAGATCTTTTGCCCGGTGTGCTTCAATTCGCAGGGCTGCAAAAATGCTGATCTCATATAAGATGATCAGCGGCACCATCACGGTCAGCGGCGCGACGATGGGATCGGAGACTGGAGTGATGATTTCTGCAAACGCAAATAAAACAAAGTACGCAATGCGTCTCTGTTTCCGCAGCAGCGTGGCACTCACGATTCGCAGACGCACAAGTATGACGAGTACAGTCGGCAGCTGAAAGGCTAGGCCGCAGGCCACCATGAAAAAGATGACGAATGAGATATAATCGTCCGCGGCTGGCAGAAATTGTACTTCGCTGGGGAAGAGTTCGATCAAGACGCGGATCATGCCCCATAACAAGTAATATCCGAAGAGCGCGCCCAGTAGAAATAGGACGAATGCCGCAATCAACGGAGAAAAGATGGCCCGGCGTTCATGGTCCTTCAAACCGGGACTTACATACCGATACACGTGGTAGGCCCAGACTGGAAACGCGCCGACAATTCCGGTGTACAGCGCGATCTGCCATTTGATCATAAAGCCGTCCATCAAGCTGAAGGCTTTTAGCTGCAAGCCTCCCGAGGGCAGAAGCAATAACTTGAGAATCGGATCCGAAAAAAAGAAAGCCACCGCGGTTACGATCAGAATGGCTGCACCCGAATAAAGGATTCGCATCCTCAATTCTTCGAGATGGTCGAACAAACTCATGTATTTTTCGGACATAAAAGCGAAACCAATAATTCAGTGCCGGCTTTTGATCGCTGCTCCCAGTCGCCTCATCCCCCGGTTTATGACTGGGTCGGAAAGGGGTTGCCGCACTTATTGCAGAAAAGCGCTTCCTGTGGATTGGCCGTACCGCATTTAATGCAAAACTTACTATCACCTAAAGGCACGGATTGCGCGGGAGCCGGTTTGCCGATGGTTTTTTTCTGATCATCCACCTGTTGTGCCTCATTCATCCCTTCGCGCAGCGCATTCGTCATCTCCTGCGATCCCTTGCGAAACTCCGTGATGGATCGTCCGACCCAGCGTCCAACTTCCGGCAGACGCTTCGGCCCGAAGATGAGCAAGGCGGCAATAATGATGAGCACAATATGAATAGGTTGTATACCGAAGGGCATTTCAGCCTCCTATCGCAGAATGATTAAATTTTACCTCACAAAGATTAACTCTGGCTAAGGTCAGGCGTTCTGATTCGCGTCGCAATTTGCCTCGTCCATGGCGGCGCCTTCCCTGACGGGATATAATTTCCTTGATCATTGCCTGTGCGCAATCGCTGTCGAGAATTCTATGAAACGATTAATCGTCATGACTTTCGTCACGGTGCTGTTGAGCGGATGTGCACGATCTACGACACCCACGCCCGTGCCGACTCAAACCTCGGTCCCGACTGCGACGCCGGTAAAGATTAACCCGCCGTCCGTCCAACAAGGTGCCAGTTATCTTTATGCGGATGGGACAACCCTGGTTGCCGTGCCTTCTGGTTCGTTCACCATGGGTGATCCCAAGGGCAAGGATAATCCGCAGCATCAAGTCACGGTCGGAAATTTTTGGATTTATAGCACGATGGTCACGAACACGCAATATAAGTTTTGTTTTGATGTCGGTTATTGCACGGCGCCGGATGAATCCGACAACCCGGATTTCGGCGATCCATTGATCGGCAACGAACCGGTGGTCGGCGTGACGTACGATCAGGCCGCATCGTATTGCAAGTTTGTGAACGCGCGGCTTCCCACCGAGGCCGAATGGGAAAAGGCGGCGCGCGGCCCGAATGGAAATGTTTATCCATGGGGCAACGATAAGCCGACCTGCGAGTTGCTGAACTTCGGCAGATGTGTGCGCGAGCTAACGCCCGTGAACCAATATCCGACGGGAAGAAGTTATTACGGTGCTTTCGATATGGAGGGCAATGCCCTGGAATGGGTCGCGGATTGGTACGGAGCGAATTATTATGGCGCTTCTCCATCGAATGATCCGCTTGGGCCGGAAAATGGAGACCAGCGTGTTATTCGGTCCGCCGCCTTCGACACGGATGCCTATCTGCTCGACTCTGCGCGCCGTTCCTCGGCTGATCCGGCAACCCATACGAATGAGCTTTCCTTCCGTTGTGCTGTCGATGACTATGCCCTTACGTATTTTGCCCCATATTGCCAGTCGGTTTCCGCCATCACTGACGCCTCGAGCGTGACATCGGTCTGTCCAAAACTTTCGATCACCACACAGGAGAGCTGCAAAACCCATTCGACGTATGTGACCTTCAATGACGATCACCCTGGCGACCCGAACGGAGCGGTGGGCGGTGTCGCCAATTGCACATCGATCAGCGGCGGTCCCGGCTCTTATCCGCAGTCCTATCAATGCACTTCGCAAACCACCGCGGTGATGAATTCCAGCTGTGTTTTCACCGGCATCGAGAACGCGGCCTGTGCAGCGCACTACCTGCTTGACCCGGCTACGGGGCTTTGCAAATGGGATGGGAGCGTCAGCTACGGCAATCAATGTCTGCCTGCCTACAATTACGATCCGCGCAATAAATGTTGTAGTGTGGTGCCCGGCACGGGTGTGAGCTATCCTGCCTGCCCGGCGGGGACGTCGTTTACCGAAGATACGCCCAAGCATTATGTCTGCCTCCCGGATTCTGTTCCGAGCAGCGTTGCCCAGCAAAGCGCGGAGGTGGACCCGTCGAAGGCTTGCACGATTCAAGGTGTCGTCAATACCTGCAAATTGAATTCGATCATTTGCAATCAGACGTTCGACGCATTCTGCCCGACGCTTTGTACCTGCCTGCCCACCGGATTTAAATGTCCGACGCATTAGATCATGGCGACGTAATTCCGGACGGCCTGCAGTGGGCCATGAAAAGGTATAATTTCCTTTACGAACAGGAGAATCTCATGAAACATTTGATTTGGATTTTGGTTGCAATGCTGGTACTGGCGGCTTGCGCGCCTGCCTCCACTCCGACGCCCACCGTTTTGCCGCCAACTTCCGAGCCAACTGCAACCTCTCTGCCTCCGACCAATGCGCCCACGCTTGCACCTGTATCACTGGCTGGACCCAGCTCCGGTACGACCATGACATGGGTGGATGGCAGCGTGTTGGTGTATATTCCATCCGGTGAGTTCATCATGGGACTCGGTTCCGGCGATGCGCCGACGAAGACCCTCACACTGGATGCCTATTGGATCCAACAAACTGAAGTTACCAACAAAATGTACGCTCAGTGTGTGGCCAGCGGAAATTGTTCGGCGCCTGTGCAGGAAATCGGCACGCCGTCCTTTGAATCGATTCAATTCGGTGACTACCCCATCGTGGGCGTGACCTGGAACGCGGCGAACACCTATTGTCAGTGGATCGGCGGTCAGCTGCCAAGCGAAGCCCAATGGGAAAAGGCTGCCCGCGGCTCGGATGGAAACCAGTATCCCTGGGGTACCCACAGCCCGGACTGCGACCTGGCCAATCTCAAAACGTGCGGAGGTCATACCAGTCCGGTCAATGCGTATTCGGCAGGCAGGAGTGCCTACGGCTTATTGGATATGGCCGGCAATGTCTATGAATGGGTCAACGATTTTTATGATCCAAACTATTACGCCAGCGCGCCTTCCTCCAACCCTACGGGTCCAGCCACCGGCAACGACCGCGTATTTCGTGGCAGCAGTTTCGAAACAGACCTCACGCTGATACTCTCGGCGGTCAGGCATCATTACGCGCCCACCTATCATAACTACGATTTGGGATTCCGCTGTGCAGTGCCTCAACCCAAAGCCTTCGCGCCATATTGCCAAATGTCCTCCTATTTGCCCACCGGCAACGCGCAGGCAACGCAAACCGCCACATGCCAGGTACCGACGGTGCAAATGCCGGCCAATTATTGTCAGGGCAGCACCAGCTACGTTACCGTGAAAATCCCGCAGAATGTAACGTATCAGGTCAAGTCGAAGGATTTTAACTGCACGGATGACGTGGTTAATGGTCAACGGGTTTTGACGTGCATTGGTCCGAATAGTTCCACAACCGATGTGACGGTCTGCAATTCAGCCTGCAGCGGTACAGCCAATACCATCAGTTCTGCGTCGGTTTGCGATCCGGGATATAACCTCGATGCTTCGAGCAATGCGTGCCTCTATGCGCCGGTCGCCGAACAACCCGGCGTGGCTGGCTGTCCTCCGGGCTACAACATGGTTAATCGCGGTGGACAGCAGGTATGTGTCGTCGGGCGGAACCAAAATGGTCAATGCCCAGCCGGTCTCTATTTCGACTCACAATACGGCGCCTGTGTCTCCGGAGCGGGCCAAGCCTATGCGCCCTATGGAATTAATAATCCTGAGCTGGCCGCCAAGAATTATCAAGGCTGCGCGGCTGGATATACCTATACTTCAACATATCAGTGCTGTCAGGCCAACACGGGTGGTACGTATCCGGGCTGTCCGCTGGGCTTCACATTCGACGCGACCCAAAAGACATGTCTTCCGGCGCAGGTCCCGTTGAGCGGTCCGGGCTGCGTCACCGTGCCGCTCAACACATTGCAATGCGGTCAGGTTGTTGACGTTTGCAATCAGTTCAAAAACGACATCGTTTGTATTCGCAGCGGTTGCCACTGGAACTACAAAACCAATATTTGCCAGACGACGGTGCCATAGGGGAGAGATTGGCCTCCCTCTCGGGTTTCCAAGATCGAAGGCATTTTTGCTCATTGTCTGACGATTGACGGCTGTCGTTGGCTCCCATCGGTTTCCTGTTCGTAAGCATATGCGGCGCTCAAGATTCCTGATTCGTTCCAAGCTCCGGCGACAATTTGCAGGCCGACCGGCAGGCCCTCTTTGCTGAATCCACACGGGATGGAGATCGCGGGCAGGCCGGTCAGATTAAACGGCGCGGTGAATCGCGTGAGACGACGCGCCTGTTCTACGGCATCGTGCCCTTCGATCGCTGGCGCGGCAATCGGCGTGGTGGGGAGCAGCAGGTGATCATATTCCTCAAAGAATTGCGCGAGGCGAAGTTTCATCTCTGCTTGTGTATGTCGTGCCAGTGAATATTCGGTTGCGGAGGTTTGGCGCCCCGCCTCCAGGCGCAGACGCACGTCCGCACCGAACCAATCGGGATGCTGCGCCAAACGCTCGCGATGATACGCGGCAGCATCCGCCTGTGTCATCAAGCCGTTGGCAAGTGCCGCTTCGCGCAGAAAATCCATCTCGACTTTTTCGATCTTCGCGCCGAGTGAGGCAAACACTTTGGCTGTTTCATTGATGGCAGCGATTACCTCTGTATCCGCGCCTTCAACGTAAGAGCCGACCGCCAGCGCCATCTTCTTGCCTTTGATCTTATCTTCGAGACGACCTGGATAATCACGCAATGCCCTGTTGATGGATGCCGGGTCCTGCGGATCAAATCCGGCGATGATCTGCAGAACCAGCGCGGCATCTCTGACCGTGCGCGTGATCGGCCCGACATGGTCGAGATTCCATGAAAGTGGAATTACGCCGCGCAAGCTGACTTGTCCGTAGGTTGGCTTTAGTCCGACCACACCGCACAGCGAAGCCGGGATTCGGATTGAACCGCCGGTATCCGTACCGAGCGCGGCCAGTGACATGCCGGTTGCCACAGCCACCGCGCTTCCGCCCGATGAACCGCCGGCAATGCGGGTTGTATCCCATGGATTGTGCGTCGCGCCAAAATGCGGATTGACCGTGGTCACACCGAGGGCGATCTCGTGGGTGTTGGTCTTGCCCAGGATGATCGCGCCGGAGGCCTTGAGTTTTTGAATCACCGTCGCATCTTCATCCGGAACATAATCTTTGAAGAACAACGATCCGGCGGTCGTCCGGATTCCCCTTGTTTCAAATAAATCTTTGACAGCGAAAGGAATGCTGCGCAATGTCACACTTGCTCCTGCGCCAGGTGCAAGTGTGGCGGGCCGCGTTCTTTGCGGCGGGGCCATTTCTTCATTCATCGGAGATGGCTTCGCCGCCCTGACCTCGTCGCACACCGTGATGAACGCGTTGAGCTTCGGGTTGAGCCGCTGGATTTGATGGAGGCAGGCTTCGGTCAAGGCATGAGGCGCGAGCCTTCCATTTTGTATTTCCTTCAGGGCTTCGTGAACGGAAAGAAAGTTTAATTCGGTCATGCAATCCATTATAATTCCCGACATGTTCAGGAACCTTTCGGAGGAATCCAAATTCAAGATTTTTCTTACAGTACTTTCGATCGCCGGATTGGGATTCATTTTGATGGTCACGCATCGCTACGGCGCGGGTGTTTCATCCGATGCGGCGCGTAATCTTGCCACGGCTGAAAGCTTGCTGCAAGGCAAAGGCTTCGTGGACATGCTCGGCGCGCCGTTCGTGCTATGGCCGCCGTTATATCCGTTGCTGCTGGCCGGGTTGAGCTGGCTGACAAAACTGAGCGCGTTTCAGGCGGGATGGATTCTGAACGTGATCCTTTATCCGCTCAATCTCTGGTTATGCGGCTGGTTATTTTATGTGATTTTCAAAGAGAACTCGCTTTACGCCATCATAGGCGCGCTGGCTTTGTTGTTCTCGCGTTCCACGCTCCGCATCTATGCCAACATCGCGTCCGAACCGTTATTTGTAACGTTCCTGCTGATTTTCTTTTTTGCCTCGGGCCGATACATCCAAGATGATTCGCCCTCGATGTTATGGATCATGTTCATCGTGGCGGGATTGGCTACCCTTCAACGCTATCTCGGCGTGATCTTGTTTGGCGTCGGCGGACTTGTAGTTTTCTTTAAAGGTCGATGGCGGGGTTTGCTTCGGGCGATCCTTCCGGCATTCAGTTCAGCGCTGCCCATCGCATTTTGGGGCATATTCCATAATATTCCCTTGAGCGGCGGTTTGTTTGGTCCTCGTAATTTTGGAACCATGCTGCCGCTTGAAAACATCGACCTCTCGCTGACGAAAATCCTATGGTGGTTCATGCCGCTCACGCCACCGCTCGATTGGATCATGATGCGCCCGTGGATCTTGATTGGCGCATTGGCGCTGCTCTTGATCATTGTGAATAAACGAGTCCATTGGCTAAACTGGCGGAAGTCTCTGGCAAATGGCTATGTTTGGCCCGCTGCGATATTTTCGGTTGTGTATTTCTTTACCCTTGCATTTACCGTGGTCACCGCCGACCATCTTGATCTTACATCCGATCGCTATTATGTAATTATCCTGCCTGTGGTTTTGATTTTGCTTTTTATCACGGCCGGTCCATTGCTCTTCAGCCATTTTCACTTAAAGAAGCCATTCTCCACCTACTCTTTGGCCCTCTTGATCTTACTTTATTTTGTTTACCCGGTTTATAGTATGCAGGGATATTTGCGGGAGGCCTTGGTGCTCGGCGAACCGAGCAACTACAACATCGCCAACTCGGTGGATTTCCGAACCCGGGTTGTCACGATTGAAGGACAAAAAATACTGGCGAATGATTCGTCCTCGTTGCTGTACACCAACTACGTAAACATTGTTTGGTTCCTCTTTCACGGACATCCGGTCAGGGAACTTCCGTTTGTGGACCCGCGCTCAACAAGCGCTGAACGCACGGTCGTTCTTAAACAGGATTATCCCAACTGGCCTCCGCAAAGCGGATACATCATTTGGTATGAGCCGAATCAATATCATAATATTGCCAGTCCAGCCGATCTTTCAGCGATTGCCACCTTGAAGGTGCTTTATCAAGGTAAGGCGGGCGGGGTTTATTATGTTCAAGCACCCTGAAAGGTAAACATAACACACCCCTAATTTAATAAAAGCAGGGTCTGGGAAAAAGATAGGCCTCTGGTGTAAGCTAAGTTTGCGAAAACTGGCTGAACCGGAGGTCTATCATGTTAAAAGATAAACGAAACGAGGAGG
>Ga0335081_10002587_pt1 | contig 28529 bp, 29 predicted proteins | sample Lox_Sample_35_FD_206713 | JGI IMG/M metagenome (GOLD analysis project Ga0335081, IMG submission 206713) | Soil microbial communities from Loxahatchee National Wildlife Refuge, Florida, United States - Lox_Sample_3.5 | ecosystem: Environmental > Terrestrial > Soil > Wetlands | place: USA...
TAACGCCAGGAAAGGCGGCCGCTTTTGCCGTTGTGGGAGTGTAGGTATGTTAAGCAGAGAGCAGATAAAATTCTTCTATGATCGGTTTGGGAACAAACAAGATTGGCAACGATTCTACGAAGGACCGGCGATTCAGGATCTTCTGGCCCATGGGGCTTTTGAAAACGCCCGTGCCGTCTTCGAACTCGGGTGCGGGACAGGAGCTTTGGCTGAAAGCCTTCTCTCCCGTTATCTCTCAAAGGATGTAGCCTATCTGTGTTTGGATCTCAGTTCGACCATGGTGTCTCTGGCCAAAGAGAGACTGCGCAAATACGGTCCCCCGGCGGAGGTTCGTCTTACCGAAGGTTCTACGAAACTGCCCCTGCCGGATTCGCGATTTGACCGTTTCATCTCTAACTATGTGCTCGACCTTCTACCTCCGGATGAGATTGAAGTGGTCGTAGGGGAGGCCCACCGAGTGTTGGCGCCGGAGGGACGTCTCTGCTTGATCAGCCTGACGTATGGTAATACATTGGCTTCGCAATTTGTTATCTGGCTCTGGCGGCAAGTTTTTGCATTTCGTCCCGCTCTCGTGGGTGGCTGTCGTCCTGTGAAGCTTTTTGACTTCCTCTCCGAGAAGATGTGGAAAGTGCAACACCATAATTGGGTGGCAACATTTGGCATTCCTTCCGAAGTGATCGTAGCTCGGAAGTCGCCTTTGGGGTTCGACAATAAATTTAAAGCCTAAGGTCTTCTGAAAAGGCTGGAAAGAGAGGAAAAAATGAAACTAAGTCTTAGGGCGCTGGCAGTGACTTCAGGCATCGTGTGGGCTTTAGCATTATTTCTGACCGGATTGATAAACCTGATTTGGCGCGGGTATGGTAACGCATTCTTGAAGCTAATGGCTTCGGTCTATCCGGGTTATCATGCGGCGGGCTCGATAGGCGATTTGATCGTTGGAACGTTGTATGCGTTTCTCGATGGTCTCATTTGCGGATTGGTTTTTGGCTGGCTCTACAATTTCTTTCTTGGTAGGGGAAGCCTGTCCAGACAGTAGTCTACTTAGATCGGGCGTAAACCAAAAGGAGGAAAGCATGATTTCAAAAATTCTTGTGGCTACAGATGGCTCGGAGACAGCTTTAAAGGCAAGTAGATACGCGATACAGCTTGCAAAACAATTGGGTGCCTCGATAACCGTATTGAGCGTGGTTGACAATCGATTCCTGACAAACTACTACATGGTTGCTCCTGAGGCGACACACATTCATATTGTAGAACCTGTGCAGGATTTCCTCAGAGAAGGGGCTAAAAGGGAGGTTACGGTAGTTAAAAAGCTCTGCGAGAAGAAAGGCGTTTCATGTAAAACAGTCGTTTCCTCAGGTCACCCTGCCGAAGAGATTATAAAAGTGGCGGAGCGATCAAGATCTCACTTGATCATTCTTGGTTCTCATGGAAAAGGGGCGTTGGCTGCTGTATTCCTTGGAAGTGTGACCTACGGCGTCATCCATAAGGAAACGCATATCCCAGTCTTAATTGTAAGGAGAGGAGGAAAGAATAAATGAACCGACATACGATTCCGGTAGGACGCATCCTGGGTATTCCCATCGGACTCCTCCATTCGAAAACCCTTCCAGAAGCCAAGAGTTGGCCAAAGTGACGAAAATTGGAGGATAGTCATCATGCAAAGGATTGTAGGCAAGTCTGAGGTAAAGGAGGAGCTTAAATCTCTCTCCTTGCCGGAATTGCAGAAAAAATTGGGATCGTCGCCAGAGGGCCTCAGTCAAGCTGAGGCTCAACGCCGGCTGTCACAGTACGGATTCAACGAAATCTCAGAGAAAAAGATCAATCCATTTCTCAAGTTTCTCGCCTATTTCTGGGGGCCTATCCCTTGGATGATCGAAGTGGCTGTCATTCTATCGGCATTGGTCCGGCACTGGCCCGATTTCTTTATTATCCTCGTGCTGCTGTTTGCTAATGCGGTCGTTGGTTTCTGGGAGGAATTCCAGGCGGGTAACGCCATCGCCGCACTGAAGGCTAAGCTGGCGGTCCGCGCTCGTGTTCGACGCGATGGACAATGGACCACGGTGCCAGCGCGTGAGTTGGTGCCCGGCGACGTTATCCGTGTGCGTCTTGGCGACATCGTGCCGGCGGATGCATGCTTGCTGCAAGGGGACCCGGTGGAGGTGGACCAATCCGCCTTAACGGGCGAATCATTGCCCGTCACGCGCAAAACCAGTGAAACAGTTTACTCGGGATCAATTATCCGCCAGGGCGAAATTGAGGCACTCGTTTATGGTACGGGACAAAACACGTACTTCGGCAAGACCGCACAACTGGTGCAGGAGGCTCATACGGTCAGCCATTTTCAGCGCGCCGTGTTGAAAATCGGAGATTTCCTTATCCTCATCGCCGTAGCCCTGGTGTTTCTTATCTTGGCGGTTGCCCTCTTCAGGCATGATGACATGATTACCACCATACAATTTGTTCTTGTTTTGACTGTCGCCTCTATTCCGGTAGCTATGCCAACAGTGCTATCCGTTACGATGGCCGTGGGGGCGCGACTCTTGGCTCAAAAGCAAGCGATCGTCAGCCGCCTGGTGAGCATCGAGGAGATGGCAGGCATTGATGTCCTGTGTTCAGATAAGACGGGCACGTTAACCCAGAATAAATTGACTCTTGGCGATTCATATTGTCTGAACGGCATTAGCCCAGAACATATGATTCTTAGTGCAGGACTCGCCTCCCGTGCCGAAGATCAAGATCCGATTGACATGGCTGTACTCAGTGGCCTAAAGGATGAGAAAGAACGGGATGCTTACCAGGTTGTCCACTTTCAGCCTTTTGACCCGGTCCATAAACGGACGGAAGCTACGGTTAAAGACCTTAAAGGGTACACTTTCAAAGTCACCAAGGGGGCTCCGCAGGTGATCCTCCAATTAGCATCTAATGCGGATGAGATACGAGATCAGGTTAACGATGCGGTGAACAAATTTGCTGTTAGAGGCTTCCGTTCCCTGGGTGTGGCCTGCTCCGACGAAAAAGGCCAGTGGCAGTTTCTGGGGGTGATTCCCCTTTATGACCCGCCTCGCCAAGACTCAAAGGCAACTATTGAAACTGCCAAAAAGATGGGTGTCAACGTGAAGATGGTTACCGGAGACCAAATTGCAATTGCCAAGGAAATCGCCCGCCAATTAGGCTTGGGTCAAAACATTCTGGACGCTGGGCTTTTCTCCGAGACTAAACATCACGAATCCGCCCAAGTCCACAATTCCATTGAGCAGGCCGACGGGTTCGCCCAGGTCTTCCCTGAGCATAAATATCACATTGTCGATGTGCTGCAGCACCAAGGACATATCGTTGGAATGACCGGCGACGGGGTGAACGATGCGCCCGCACTGAAAAAAGCCGATGCAGGAATAGCTGTCTCTGGTGCCACGGATGCGGCCCGTTCTGCTGCAAGCATCGTTTTGCTGACGCCCGGGCTTTCTGTAATCATCGACGCGATAAAAGAAAGCCGGAAAATCTTCCAGCGGATGAACAGCTATGCCATCTACCGAATCGCCGAAACAATCCGGGTACTGCTATTCATGACCCTGTCAATTCTGGTCTTCAACTTCTATCCGGTCACCGCTGTCATGATTGTTTTACTGGCGCTTCTGAACGATGGCGCCATTCTCTCCATCTCCTATGATCATGTCCGTTACTCCGATCAACCCGAGGCATGGAACATGCCAGTCGTCCTCGGCGTGGCGTCTGTGTTAGGAGTCGCCGGGGTTCTCGCTTCTTTCGGCCTTTTTTATTTGGGACAACAGGTCTTTCATCTCAGCCGGGAGGTAATTCAATCGCTCATGTATCTAAAACTTTCAGTGGCAGGACATCTGACTATTTTCCTCACTCGTACTCGAGGGCCGTTCTGGTCGTTTCGGCCCGCGCCAATCCTCATAGCGGCGGTAATGGGGACACAATTGATCGCGACATTCATTGCTGTTTATGGCGTGTTTATGGCCCCGATTGGTTGGAGCTGGGCATTGTTGGTATGGGGCTATGCTTTGGTCTGGTTCTTCTTCAATGATCGAGTAAAACTGGCGACGTATCGGGTTGTTGACCTCAGACAGCCGGGACTCTTACTCAGAAGAAGCAAAAGATGGGCAATCTGACGTGACAAGTTATCCCGGGAATCTGTGTTAAGGGTGGAGAATAAAAGGGTAAGGAGGTGGTCCGCATGAAGATGAGAGAAATCTTCTTATGGATAGTTTCCCCTCTTCTTTTCCTGGGGTTAACGGTAGGAGTCGCTTGGTGTGACAATTCTTCTTGCCTGGGTTGTCATCAAGATCGAACGCTTACAATGAAGGACGTCCGAGGCATAAGTCTCTCTCTTTTTGTTTCCGAAACGGAGTTTAAAAATTCTGTCCATGCTGAGCTTTCTTGCTCAGACTGTCACATGAAGATTAAAGATGATACCCACGCAGCAGGGGGAACAAGGCTCGCAGACCAGGGAGTCAACTGTGGTGTTTGTCATCCTGAAGCAGAAAAGCAGTATGAGCAGAGCGTCCACGCCAAGGTGACGATGCAAGGAATGAAAGGGGCGGCTACCTGTTATAATTGCCACGGAAAGCATAATATCCTTTCAAGCCAAAATCCGAAATCGATGACCTATTTTTCCAACATTGAAAAGACCTGTGATCAGTGTCACGCCAATGTCACATTTGTCAAAGAACATGCATTGGGTCCGGGTCCCACCCCCGAAGATCTCTTTAAAGGGAGTGTTCATAGAAAGTCGGGGGAGGTGACATGTACGAGTTGTCATGGCAGTCACAACCTGAGGTCCCTCATCGATCCGAAATCCTCCATCTTTCGGTCGAATATCCCCCGGACCTGCGGCGCATGCCACGGTCAAATTACCAAAGAATTTACAGAAAGCATCCATGGGGTGCTGGCTGCACGAGGAAGGAGTGATGCTCCTACATGCACCACATGCCACGGAATCCATGGAATCAAAGCGAAGGTGGATCCTGACTCTCCAGTCAACGAGAGGAGGATTGCCGTGACAACTTGCCCGCAGTGTCATGCATCGCAACGGATTACGAGAGAATATGGAATGACCGCTTCTCCGGTCAAATCATATTTGGATAGTTTTCATGGGCTTTCGTATCGGGGGGGAGACCCCTATGTAGCCGATTGTGCCAGTTGTCATGGTGTCCATGATATTTTGCCTCCTTCAGATCCGAAATCGACGGTGAACAAAAATAATTTGCAAAAGACCTGTGGAACCTGTCACCCCGGGGCTTCGATGAACTTTGCGGAACTCTCCATCCATACCTTCGGCCCGACAGGAAAAGCAACAATTGGAGACAAGGTTATTGGCTGGGTAAAAACCTTCTATATCGTCCTGATTGTGGCTGTCGTCGGGGGAATGGCCTTTCTCAATTTTACCGATTGGCTGAGAAAAACTATCGATCGGGGGCCTTGAAAACAAAGGGAGAAAGTGCCAAGACGAAGAGGGCCTTCAGATTAACGTTGAGTAAGAGGATTCAACCCTGCTTTATTAAGGATAGATATGCCACTTTATTCCTTTGGAATAGCTAAGGCAAGCTATGGCAGCTTCATAAAGGGAGATATGTTTGAATATTGATTTAATAAGGAAAGGAGTGAAACTTGTGCAGGCAATAAGAAAAATAGCGCCGGCCGCGTTCACAATTACATTTTGTTCTTTATTCTTCTTTCAATTAGCTTCTGCGGGTTTTTCCAAGACGTTGTATGACAAAGGAATTTACCAATTCAAACACTGCGAAAGCATACCTGAAAGATACGTTCAAGACCCGGAGGAAAAATATTGGCAAATACTCAAAAACCGAAATTTTCCCTTAGCTCTCATTGATTGGCAACTTGTCACTAATGTAGGCTCCGGCGACAAATATATGGACAAGCGTATTATTGGAACGGTTAAGAATAATTCCAAAGAAGAATTCTCCGAAGTCAAAATCGAATTTACGGTTTATGATGAGGAAGGATCTCAGATAGCGGTTGTGTTTAGTAACGTCAGTCGTTTTAAGCCCGGTACCATCTGGAAGTTTCAAATTCCTGTCACATCTGACGTCGGGAAAGCAGAATTGAAAGGACTTTATGTTCCTTCCCGCACCTAAAGGCGATCCTTTCCATCGAGCGATGCTAAGCATCGACTATTCAGCAGCCATGTGGAAGGTATGGCTATGGAAAGGAGAGAGGTAGGGCATTCTGGCAGATCTATTTTCAGATTTCTTTTTGAGGTTGATCTGCACTGATCGTCATTCATTCTATCTTTTTGAAGAAAGGGGAACAAGATGAGCGAATCAACCAGGGAAAAAGAGAAAAAGAAGACAGTTGGAGTGAAAGAACCTTCAATGGAGATCTTAATAAACACTCTTTCCAGCCATAAAGATAAGGCACGCGAGGGCGCACGTCACACTCTTGTTGCTATGGGAAAACCTGCAGTGCCGTCATTAATCAAGGCACTAAAAAATAAGAACACCTTGATGAGATGGGAAGCGGCGAAGGCCCTGGGCGAAATTGGCGATCCAGAGACAGCATCTGTCTTGGTGAAGGCCCTGGAAGATGACAATTTTGACGTCCGTTGGCTCGCAGCCGAAGGGTTGATTAAAATGAACATCCAGGGGTTGAAGCCATTGTTCGAGGCATTAGAACATCGAGGAGATTCGGTTTTGCTCCGGGAAGGAGCTCATCATGTTTTCCACGACCTGGCAAAAGGAGGATTGAGGAAATTTCTGGTTCCGGTCCTGGCTGCGCTGGAGGCCTTGGAGCCGGGGGAGGAGGTGCCGTGGGTAGCCCGTCATGAAATGGAGGTGGAGGTACCTTGGGCAGCCCGCCGTGCCCTAGAGGTGTTGGAGAAATTGAAAAACCCTTAAAGCGTCTTCGGGAATTTATTCTGTAGCCGAAAAAATAAAATCGAGCGGGATATAAAGCCACTCTGGGAATCTTTTAGGAGGGTTAGCAAATTGAGTGAGACTTCAGCGCCATGCCTTAAAGCGGAATCCTCAGGCGCTTATTAACACGATCATTTCTCCGGGAACCCCGACGTCACTACAGCGACTTATGAGAGCGCCAGGATGGATGAAGAAATTAGCAAATGGTTTTTAAAAGGAATTGCTGCCTCGCCGGGAATTGTTATCGGGAAGGCCTATGTCCTTCAGGACTTTCTTCTTATGGTTGAAAGGCGGAGTCTGGAGGAAACACATGCAGACGAAGAGGTTGCGCGTCTCAAACAGGCCATTCGTCGAGTGATCGATGAACTGATGGAGGACAACTTCCAGATATCTCAGAGGATTGGTAAAAAGGAGGCAGAAATCTTTCTTACTCACCTCGCCATACTTAAGGATCCTTATTTTATCGGTCAGATCTTAAAAGATATTCGGGAAAATAGGGTTAATGCAGAGTCAGCGGTGACGAGAGAGGTTGATGAGTTCGGAGAAGCTTTTAGAAAGATGGATGACACTTATTTACGAGACCGTGGTACCGATATCCGGGACATTGGAAGGAGAATAATCCAGAAACTGGTGCCGCCACAGCAAGCCCCATGGGATTTTAAGGAACCGGTGATCCTCGTATCCCCGGAGTTGGCACCATCTGATACAGTCAGATTTGATAGAGAGAAGGTTCTCGCTTTCGTCACGGAAGCAGGGGGAAAAGACTCTCATGCTGCGATTCTGGCTCGTTCTCTTGGAATTCCTGCAGTCCTGGGCATCGAGAGATTACTTTCAAAGGTTAATAAAGGGGATACGCTGATCGTCGATGGCGATACGGGCATAGTGCTAATTCGTCCCCCTGTGGAACTCATTCAAAATTATCAGGATCTCCAGAGGAAACGTGAATCGTATCAAACGGATTTGTATAAACTCGTTTCTTTACCTTCCAGAACCCTTGATGGTCGTGAAATTCGGTTATGGGGTAATATCGGAGGCCTGACTGATCTTGAATATTCGCTTCGTTTTGGAGCCTATGGTATCGGATTGTTCAGGACCGAGCTGCCGTTTCTGGTCTGGAGAAGATTCCTCTCTGAAGACGAACAATTTTCTCTCTACCACAACGTAGTTACAGGGGCTGCCGGGAAGGAGGTCACCATTCGCACCCTTGATTTCGGAGGGGATAAGTTTTTCGAAGACGGGAAGAGCCAAAAAGAAAAGAATCCTTTTTTGGGTTATCGGTCGATCCGTGTATTTTTGAGAGAGAAGAATCTCTTCAAACAGCAACTCCGGGCTATCCTGAGGGCAAGTGCTTGCGGGCCTGTTAAGGTTCTTTTCCCGATGATCTCAAGCGTCGAGGAGATTAGACAGATTAGAGATTTATTTGAACTAACCAAAAGAGAACTTCGTAAAGAAAGTATTCTGTTTGATGAAAGAATTCCATTCGGAATCATGATTGAAATACCATCCGCTGCGATCCTGGCTGACCAATTGGCAAAAGAGGTCGATTTCTTCAGTATAGGCACAAATGACTTGGTTCAATACACGCTTGCGGTAGACCGGAACAATGATTTGGTGAACCATATCTATAAGCCATTAAACCCGGCAGTCCTACGTTTAATTCAAAAGGTTGTTCAGGTGGCAAATCAAACAGGCAAGCAGGTAACCCTTTGCGGTGAAATGGCGGGTACTCCAGCCTATATCCCCCTTTTGGTTGGAATAGGCTTAACCGATTTAAGCATGAATCCTTCCTCTCTTCTCGAAGCAAAGAGGATCATCCGGAACACCGAATACGAGCGCTGGAAGTCAGTGGCCGAAACAGCATCAGATCTTGCCTTGATTGAAGAAATTGAAAAGCTTATCACTTTTGAGAGGTAAAATGATCTTAGGAAATGTTCCCGTACATTAACTATCGAGCCACCGAGGTTGCTAGTATTCGCGCCTCTGCATAACTATTTTACAGGAAGGTTTGAAAAAAGCTGATAGAAAGGCTTTTATGGGGAATGAATCCGTCAGTCGTATCCTCACGATCAACAGCGGCTCCTCCAGCATCAAGTTTGGGCTGTACAGCATGGGCAGAGCTGAGACAGTGGTGCTGGCAGGGAGCGTTGTCGGGATTGGTCTTGATTCGGGGATGTTCCATGTCAGGGACAGCGATGGGAAGATCGTGATCGAGAAGCGTCTCCAATTGCTGCAACACAGGGAGGCCTTGAAGGAGATTATCGAATGGCTCCAAAGCAGTCCAGGTGCATGCCATTTTGACACCGTAGGACATCGGCTGGTACACGGTGGGAGCAGGTTTAGCCAGCCCCATTTGATCACCCCAGATCTCATGGAGACGCTCAACGAATTGATGCCTTTCGCCCCGGACCACCTCCCGCACGAAATCAATGCGATCAAGGTATTCAAGCGTAGTTATCCTGATATTAAACAGGTTGCCTGTTTCGACACTGGTTTTCATCGAGACATGCCACCGGTTGCACAGATCTATGCGCTTCCTGGTGATTTATTGCGGGAGGGGATCCTTCGATACGGCTTTCATGGTCTATCCTATGAGTACATTTTGGAGGAATTGAGGAAAGAGGTTGGCGAGGAATCATCCCAAGGTCGGGTAGTCGTGGCACATCTGGGGAACGGGGCGAGCATGGTGGCTGTCAAGGGCGGGAAGAGCATGGATACGACCATGGGATTTTCCCCGGCGGGCGGGCTCGTAATGAGTACGCGTTCGGGCGACCTTGACCCGGGGGTGGTCCTGTACCTGTTGAAGGAAAAGGGACTTGGATTCTCTGCAGTGAACCGGATGGTAAACAAAGAGGGCGGACTCTTAGGCGTTTCAGGAATGAGCCCTGCCATCAAAGACCTGCTGGATGTGGAGGCGAAAAACCTCCATGCCGCTGAGGCAATCGCTTTATTCTGCTACCAGGCTAAAAAGTTTCTCGGCGCTCTCACGGCGGTATTGGGAGGTTTGGATACTTTGATCTTCACGGGTGGCATTGGAGAAAACGCTCCTTCCATTCGGTGGCGCATCTGTGAGAATATGGAATTCTTGGGAATTCGTCTGGATTCGGTTCGAAATGATGCAAATGAAGCGATCATATCCAACGATCGCAGTCCGACAACGGTCCGGGTAATGAAGACCAATGAAGAACTGATGATCGCAAGACATACGTACAAACTCCTGCAAAGGAAAGCAAACGATCCAAACGGGCTCGGTCAGTAACCACGCGGCGGCCGGTAAGATAGGTCGTCAAAAACGGAGGGCTACCATGAACGGACCGCTTTCTAAAGAACAGCTAAAGGCCATGGACGCCTATTGGCGAGCCGCTAACTACCTTTCTGTTGGGCAGATCTACTTATATGATAATCCACTACTGAAGGATCCCTTGAAGTTAGAGCATATCAAACCGAGGCTCCTTGGACACTGGGGTACTACTCCTGGGCTGAATTTCATTTACGTCCACCTTAACCGGGTGATTAAGGCACATGATCTCAATATGATTTTCGTCTGTGGTCCTGGCCATGGGGGGCCGGGAATGGTTGCTAACACGTACCTTGAAGGGACCTATAGCGAGCTATTCCCTCATATTTCCCGAGATGCAGAAGGGATGAGGCGTCTGTTCAAACAATTCTCCTTCCCCGGGGGCATACCAAGCCATGCAGCGCCTGAAACACCGGGTTCCATCAACGAAGGAGGCGAACTCGGCTATTCCCTTTCCCATGCCTATGGCGCTGCCTTCGACAACCCCGACCTCGTCGTCGCCTGTGTCGTGGGTGATGGGGAAGCTGAAACCGGACCCTTGGCTACCGCATGGCACTCAAACAAGTTTCTCAATCCTGTTCGCGACGGGGCGGTCCTTCCGATCCTCCATCTCAACGGGTATAAGATTGCGAATCCAACAGTTTTGGCGCGGATCAGCAATGAAGAACTAGAAAGCCTGTTCGTTGGTTATGGCTACAAGCCATACCTTGTGGGAGGTTCTGAGCCAGAGGTCATGCACCGGGTAATGGCTGAAACCCTGGATGCTGTGATTGCTGAAATAAGAGGGATCCAAAAAGATGCGCGTGGCAGTAGTGTTGCAAAGCGCCCCCGGTGGCCGATGATCATTCTTCGGACCCCGAAGGGCTGGACAGGACCGAAGGAAGTCGACGGACTGAAAACGGAGGATTCCTGGCGATCCCATCAAGTTCCAATCACTGATATGGGGAAACTGGAGCACGTCAAGCTCCTCGAAGACTGGATGAAGAGCTACAAACCCGAGGAACTGTTTGATAAGAAGGGGAGACTGATTCCGGACTTGGCAGAACTCGCCCCGAAAGGCAACCGGCGCATGGGCGCCAATCCTCATGCCAATGGCGGCTTGCTTCTGAAGGAACTGAACATGCCAGACTTCAGGGATTATGCTGTCGACGTTCCAAAACCTGGCGGGGCTGTAGCGGAGGCTACGCGGGTCTTGGGACGCTTCTTGCGGGACGTAATGAAGCTAAACGGCGAAGAAAGGAATTTCCGGGTGATGGGACCGGACGAAACGGCCTCGAATCGTCTCGATGCTTTGTTTGAGGTAACCAATCGGACATGGATGGCTGAGATGATCCCTGGGGACGACCATCTCTCTCCAGACGGCAGGGTGATGGAGATTCTCAGCGAGCACACGTGTCAGGGTTGGCTGGAAGGGTACCTTCTTACCGGGCGGCACGGTTTTTTCTCTTGCTATGAGGCATTTATTCACATCGTTGACTCGATGTTTAACCAGCATGCCAAATGGCTAAAGGTGACCCGGAGCGAAATTCCTTGGCGGCGTCCTATTGCTTCCCTTAACTACCTCTTGACTTCTCACGTCTGGCGGCAGGACCACAACGGATTTAGCCACCAGGATCCCGGCTTCATCGATCATGTGGTGAATAAGAAGGCCGACGTAGTTCGAGTTTACTTTCCACCCGATGCCAATACATTGCTCTCTGTCGCTGATCATTGTTTGCGGAGTCGTAACTATATCAATGTGATCGTAGCTGGGAAGCAACCCCAGCCGCAGTGGTTGGATATGGAGGCAGCCGTCAGACATTGCACATCGGGAATCGGGATCTGGCAGTGGGCAAGCAATGATAGGGGTACTGAACCGGACGTAGTGATGGCTTGTTGCGGCGACGTGCCGACGATTGAAACGCTCGCCGCTGTTGAGATATTCCGGGGGCAAGCACCCGACCTAAAGATTCGGGTAATCAATGTCGTTGATTTGATGACCCTTCAACCTAAAGAGGAACATCCGCATGGTCTGTCAGATCGGGACTTCGACACGTTGTTCACAACCGATAAACCCGTCATCTTTGCCTATCACGGTTATCCGTGGCTTATCCACCGCCTGACTTATCGCCGGACAAACCACAAAAACTTACACGTTCGAGGTTACAAGGAAGAAGGAACTACCACGACTCCCTTTGATATGGTTGTTCGCAATGATCTGGATCGTTTCCATCTGGTGAGAGACGTGATTGACCGCGTCCCGAAGCTTGGGTATATTGCTGCATACACCAAACAGATGGTTCGCGACAAGCTCGTAGAACATAAGGAATATATCACCAGATATGGCCAGGATATGCCGGAAATCCGTAACTGGACATGGAAACCCAACGGCACCTAAGGCTGATAGGCTGGAATAGGCTGGATAAGTAAGTATCATGTCACGTTTTGGGGGGAAGGTTGAGATGGGAGCCTGTTCTCCTAAGGAAGATGAAGAGGCGGCAGAGGCACGGGATGACATCATCTATGGAGATTGTATTTCTGTTTGACGTGGACAACACCTTGCTCGACAACGACCGGGTGGAGCAGGATCTGCGGCTTCATATCGAACGAGAGTTTGGGCCTGAAACTCGGGAGCGGTACTTCGCTATCTTCGAGGAATTGCGGGCCGAACTCGGCTATACGGATTACTTAGGCGCCTTGCAGCGCTACCGGCTTGAAGACATTTGCGATCCACGATTGCTCCAGATGTCTTCGTTTCTGGTGGATTATCCGTTTGCGAACCGTTTGTACCCTGGTTCCCTCGACGCCCTCGAGCGCGTCCGTACCTGGGGAGAAACGGTCATCCTGTCTGATGGCGATGTGGTCTTCCAACCACGGAAGGTTCAACGTTCAGGCTTATGGGAAGCGGTTGAAGGCCGAGTCCTAATCTATATCCACAAGGAACTCATGCTGGATGAGGTTGAACAGCTCTATCCAGCCCGACATTACGTTATGGTGGATGACAAGTTGCGTATTTTGGCTGCGATGAAAAAGGTCTGGGGGACAAGGCTCACGACCATATGGCCGCGCCAGGGCCATTACGCCCTTGATCCGCAAATTGTGGCTAAATACCCTCCGGCCGACCTCACGATTGAGCGCATTGGAGATCTGGTCAGCCACGATTTTTCCGATGTGGCTCGGCGGCGTCAAAACCCGCAATGGAAGAATAGAAAGAGATCGTGAGAACGACTCTAATAAAATCAGTCTTTTTGCGGCAAAGGAATGTTTTCAGTACCCTTATTGTCCGGAAAAACCGATACAAATCTTTGAGGGAGAGACTCTGATGGATAGAAAACGAAAACATGAGTCGAGCGAGTTTTCACACAAATTCATCGTTGGAATATTGTTCCTGGCCGCTCTTTTGCTGCCTATTCTGATAGCCTGCACCGAAAAGAGTGAGGCGACCGAGGAACAGATGGCCGGCCCGCAACAGGGTCTGCGAGCTACCAAGATCATAGACGCGGTTGTTAAAAATGATCGGGGGGCAGAGGTGGGTGAGGTGGATGACGTTATCATGAGCCGAAATGGTAAAATTAAAAAAGTGATCTTATCTGTGGGCGGGTTTTTGAAAATTGGCGAAAAACTCGTAGCAGTCCCTTTCAGGCCCCTCGAAATAAATGACAGGGGAGATATCATTTATAACATTACCAAAGGACAGCTCGAGAAGCACCCGAATTTTAACTATAGAGAAGAACTTCCTTATGAGGACTACTATTCGTCATACAGATACCCATCCACCCCACCCCCAGAAGTAAAATATAAGAGGAAATACGTTCCTTGGGAGTGGGAATATTTCCCCGTCCGCTTACGGGTGAGCGCGGTCCTAGACCAGACAGTAATAAATAATGGAGGCGAAGAATTGGGTGATATTGATGACCTGATTATCAATCAAGAAGGTAAGGTTGAAAAGATCGTTTTGGCTGCGGGCGGGTTCAAGTTCATGGGAATAGGCGAAAAATTAGTAGCACTTCCGTTTAGGCCGCTGAAGATTACCGACATAGGCATCATTTACAATATCACAGCCCAGCAGCTTGACGAACTTCCAGAATTCAGTCACGGAAAAAAGTAGATAAGGCCTTGTGGCGGCAGAGGCTCGTTTCGCAATCTAAGAAGGGTATAGACGCTCAATAAGGAGGCAATATATGTCTTTAGTAACAATTCGCGGTTCTTTGGGAAGCGGGGCGCCGGAAGTAGGGAGACAGGCCGCCAATAAACTTCACTTTGACTATGTTGACCGAGAGATTATTGCTGAGGTAGCTGCACGACTTCATCGGCAAGAACAAGACGTGATAGCGAAAGAGATGCCGGATGGTAGTCTCCTAAGTCGCATCGCAGAAGCCTTGGGACGTAGTGGCGTGTGCTTTGAGGGTGCGTACTTACCCACTTGGGAAATACGTCTGGACGACACTTGCTATTTGGCCGCACTGGAGTCTGTTGTTAAGGAACTGGCTCGAAGCCAGTCGCTGGTGATCCGAGGTCGAGGCAGCCAATTCATCTTGAAAGATTATCCCGGAGCCCTTCATTTTTTAGTGGTGGCACCGTTGGAGGTACGAGTGAAGCGTGTTATGCAGAATCTCGAGCTCGACCAAGAGACGGCTAAGCGGGAGATAGCGCGATTTGACAACAGCCGTCGAGAGTTTATTAAGAGGTATTTTCACGCTGAGCTGGAAGATCCGGCATACTATGATCTGGTTATCAATACGGAGCACCTCAGCTTTCAGACTGCTGCTTCGGTTGTCGTCGATACCATCTCTTTTGGAGACCAGGACATAGCCGGACAAGCATAGGATGTTGGTCTGCCAAGTATAGCCGATCGTCGATCGCTAAACGATGAGGGAGGGGAACATGCCATCAAATGAAAGCAAAAGGCCAATGGAGGATTTAAAAGATAAGTTACGTTCCTTCTTCGGTCCCCAGGACCCAGAGAAAAAGAAGAATGCCTTGCCCCCTAAGACTCATTTTACCATCTGGTATCTCCTGATCGCCTTCCTTTTATTTACCTACCTGCAACAATACTTCCTTTCTCGAAGTAAAGTGGAGACGATTCCTTACGGCCAATTTAAGCAAGAGCTGACCGAAGGCAACGTGACTAAATTGACCATCGGCCCGGAAAATATTACCGGAACGCTAAAAGGAAAAGATAAGAAGCCGGCCCAGCAGTTCACTACAGTTCGGGTAGACGATCCTGGTCTGGTGAAAGACCTGGATGAGCACAAGGTCGATTATTCCGGACGCTATGAGAGCAAATTCCTGACCAGTGTTCTCTCCTGGATCCTCCCCATCGGCATTATGATCCTGATCTGGCGGTATGCCACGAAAAAAATGGGGCCGGGGATGGGGGTCATGTCTTTTAGTAAGAGTAAAGCCAGGCTTTTTGCGCAGAGTGAGACAAGGGTCACTTTCGCCGATGTAGCTGGAATCGATGAGGCCAAAGAAGAGCTCCAAGAAGTAGTGGAATTTTTGGGGAATCCGGGGAAATTCCAGAAACTGGGGGGGAGAATTCCCAAAGGGGTGCTTCTGGTTGGCCCACCGGGGACTGGCAAAACCCTTTTGGCCAGGGCCGTGGCCGGGGAGGCAAAAGTACCTTTCTTCAGCATCAGCGGGTCTGAGTTTGTGGAAATGTTTGTCGGTGTGGGAGCGGCGCGCGTTCGTGATCTTTTCTCTCAGGCCACTCGCCAAGCCCCCTGCATCATCTTCATCGATGAACTGGACGCCTTAGGGAAAGCCCGGGGAATGAATGTCATGGGTGGGCATGACGAACAGGAGCAAACCCTCAACCAGCTCCTGGTGGAGATGGATGGATTCGAAACGAATAAGGGAGTCATCATCATGGCCGCTACCAACCGGCCGGAAATTCTCGATCCTGCCTTATTGCGCCCTGGACGGTTTGATCGCCAGGTCCTGGTAGACCGCCCGGACATAAACGGGCGAGAAGCCATTCTGAAAATCCATTCCAAGAGGGTTCTTTTGGGTCCTGAGGTGGATCTCCGTAAGATCGCTGGCCGCACCCCAGGCTTTGTGGGAGCGGACTTAGCCAACCTTATCAACGAAGCCGCCCTTTTGGCTGCCCGGAAAAATAAGGAAGTGGTAGGATCGGCGGAGTTCGACGAGGCCATCGACCGGGTGGTTGGGGGTCTCGAGAAAAAGAACCGGTTGATGAATCCGCAAGAGAAAGAAATTGTTGCCTTTCATGAGTCTGGACATGCGATTGTGGCTGAATCTGTTGAGCATGCCGACCCGGTTCACAAAATTTCCATTATTCCGCGAGGGATCGCAGCTCTCGGGTATACCCAACAACAACCCACGGAGGACCGCTACTTAATGACCCGTTCGGAGCTGCTGGACCGGCTTGCCGTACTTGTAGGAGGTAGGGTAGCGGAGGAGCTGGTTTTCGGAGAAATCTCCACAGGGGCCCAGAACGACTTGCAGCGTGCTACAGACATTGCCAGGTCCATGGTCACGGAGTATAGCATGAGCGATTCCTTGGGACTGGTGACCTATGAACGTCCTCGCCAGGCTACGTTCCTACCAGAAAGTTTTACTCCTCGCAAAGCCTATAGTGAAAAAAAGGCCGCCCAAATTGATGATGAGGTCACACGAGTCATCGAGGAAGCCCATCAAAGGGTCCGAGGAATCCTGTCCGCTCACCGAAATGTCTTAGATGACTTGGCCCACCTCCTTTCCAAGGAGGAAGTTGTACAGGGGGAGGAACTCAGAAAGATGCTGGGCAAAGGTCCTAAGGCAACTTTACCGGTGTCACAAGAACGGTAGAAGTCAATTAGCCAGGCGGGTGAGGTTGCCAGAGTTCCTCAGGAGAAGGCGCAGAAAGGAAGAGAACACGCAGAAACGTTTGGACTTCATTGAAGGAAACATTGAAACCAAGATAGCACAAAAGATAAGCATTCATAGAAGGAGGAAAGCATGATCTCAAAAATTCTCTTGGCTACAGATGGCTCGGAGACGGCTTTAAAGGCAAGTCGATACGCCATCCAGCTCGCCAAGCAGTTAGGCGCCTCAATAACGATACTGGGTGTGATTGACAATCGATCCCTGACAAACTACTACATGGTTCCTCCTGAGGCGACACCCATTCATATTGTAGAACCTGTGCAGGATTTCCTCAGAGAAGGGGCTAAAAGGGAGGTTACGGTAGTTAAAAAGCTCTGCGAGAAGAAAGGCGTTTCATGTAAAACAGTCGTTTCCTCAGGTCACCCTGCTGAAGAGATCATAAAAGTGGCGGAGCGATCAAGATCTCACCTGATCATTCTTGGTTCTCATGGAAAGGGGGCGCTCGCCGCTGTATTCCTTGGAAGTATCACCTACGGCGTCATCCATAAAGAAACGCATATCCCTGTCCTAATCGTACGGAGAGGAGGGAAGAATAAATGAACCGACATACGATCCCGGTAGGACGCATCCTGGGTATTCCCATCGGACCCGACTACTCCTGGTTTTTGATTTTTGTGCTTATTACCTGGACGATGGCCGTTGGCTACTACCCGGCTGAATTTAAGAACTGGCCTGTAGTGCAGTACTGGATCGTGGGAGCGATAACAGCCATCATGCTTTTTGTGAGCGTGCTGCTCCATGAACTGGGACATTCGGTGGTGGCAATGCACTACAAAATCCCGGTGCGAAGCATTACACTGTTTATTTTCGGTGGTATATCCCTAATTGGGACCGAACCAGCCAACGCCACGGCCGGATTCTGGATTGCCATCGCCGGCCCCGTGTAAGTTTTGCTTTGGCAGCTTTTTTCAGCCTGACGCAGCCTTCCGTCGCCGGTTTTGCTCCGCTACTGGCCCTGTCCAAATATCTAATCTATATCAACGTCGCTCTGGGCCTGTTCAATCTCATTCCAGGCTTTCCTCTGGACGGAGGCGGTGTCTTACGGGCCATTGTCTGGGGTGTCACCCACAATATTCGCAAGGCCACTCTCATCGCTGCCAATGTGGGGCGATTGATCGCCTACCTCTTCATCTTCTTCGGTGTGTGGCAAATGTTTGGGGGCAACTTCATTAACGGTCTGTGGATTGCTTTCATCGGTTGGTTCCTGGAGAGTGCTGCAAAAGGGCAGGTTCAACAACTAGCGCTCCAGAATGTGTTGGCAGGCCATAAAGTCTCACAGGCAATGAATCAGCAATATACAGCCATACCTGCAGACACGACGTTGCAACGTTTGGTAGACGATCATATTTTAGGGAGTGGTCGCCGGAGTTTCGTCGTCAAACGGGATGAAGCGGCTATCGGCTTGTTGACTTTACATCACTTCAAGGAAATACCACGGTCTGACTGGCCGACCATGACGACCGCCCAAGCGATGGTACCATTGGAGCAGACGAAACGGTTGCGGCCCGATGAAGAACTATGGGCAGCCTTAGAAGAGATGGATCGGGATGGCGTCAACCAACTTCCGGTGATGGTAGATGGGAAGATTCAGGGCATGCTCAGCCGGGAGGATGTCATCAGCTATCTGCGCACCTTGCGGGAACTGGGTGTTTAGCCGATGGCCCGGCTTTTTGAGGCCTTGTCGATGCGGCAGTTGAACCAACTTAATAGGAAGAGTGGATTTTCTAAAAAAGGATATTCACAGGTTCACCCTGGACCATGAGCAAGTGTTACCTGTGAAGGCGATCAGATGACATCTCTCAACGAAGTTGTGTTTCTGATTGACGTGGACAATACCCTGCTCGACAACCACCGTGTAGAGGCTTTGGAGCCGGGGGAGGAAGTACCCTGGGCAGCCCACCATCAGTCGGGGGTAGAAGTGCCTCTGGCTGCCCGTCAGGCTCTGGAAATGCTGGAGAAATTGAAGAAGCCTTAGATCGCTTTCGACAGATTCGGCTCAGGTGGCTGTGCCAATAAAAATGAAATTCTGCGGATGACGCAAGATGGCGTGACCTTCCATTCTGCACGGAGCCAGGATCAGCCGATATCGGCAGGATAGCTAACATTTTATGACGGTACAACGACTGAAGAGCCTTCCGGAAGTCAGCGAAAAGAGGAGCAGACAAAACCAGGCATTATGAGCAAAATTGTTGGGGTACACGGGGACAAGCCCCGTGATCCTTAAGTCTCAACGGAAGGAGGATCTCTATGCTGTTCTTTTTCGGACTGGCATTTTTAGTAGTCGTTGCGTTAGCTATCTTTGCCGTTCAAAATTCAGCTGCTCCAATGGTGGCCATGAAATTTCTCTTTTGGCAATTTGAAACTTCCCTTGTCTACGCCATTCTGGGATCCATCGGTTCAGGAATGGTTATCATTCTCCTTCTCTGGATTCCATCAGCCATCAAATGCTCATTTCGCGTCAAAAGTTTGAAGAAGGAGATTGAGGGCCTGAGAAGGGAGCCGACGCAGCAGGTAGAAAGTAGCAGACCGAACGAACTCAAAGAAGCCAAATGATCAAGGAGGAACATACTCATTCGTTCAGCTCCCCTTTCTCTCCATGTCCGAAAGGGCCACAGCGGCAGCGATCAGAGAAAGATGAGTGAGACTCTGCGGAAAGTTGCCCAGCATCTCTCGGGCTTCAGTATCATACTCTTCGGAAAAAAGACCCACATCATTGCCCGTTGCGAGAACGCGCCGAAACACTTCATGTGCCTCGTCAAGACGGTCTTGGCGGGCAAGACATTCGACAAGCCAGAAAGAGCATGCGAGAAAAACCCCTTCTTTCCCCTCCATTTCCATGCTAGGTACAGGGCAGGCAGGGGAGGGGTGGCGAAATGTTTGTTTTTGAAGGGAGGAGTTACAATGAGCCGTTTAACAAAAGTGATCTTTTTTTTGTTGGTCTTCCTGCTGTGGAATGTCTCGGTAGTTTCTGCTCAATTCTTGGAAGCAGGCGTTAAAAAATTGGAAAAACCGACGGATGCCCATGATTTCACACTGAAGGTTTTGGGTTCGGGCGAGATTTCCCTTAAGGAGTTGAAAGGGAAGGTTATCCTCTTAAACTTTTTCTCTGTCGCCTGCCGTGTTTGTCAGCATGAGGTCCCTTCCCTTGACAAACTGGCTACATCCATTAGGGAGAAAGACTTAGTTATTCTCCTCGTAGCCATCAATGAGAAGGAAAAAGAACTAATAGAATTCAAGGATAAATATGGTATCACCTTACCAATTCTCATCGACGAAAAAGGGAAGGTAGCAAAGGCTTATGGAGTGCGTGGATATCATAAGACTTTCTTCATCAACCGGGAGGGAAAAATTGTCGCGTACACCTTTGCAGAGAAGGATTGGGCATCGCCAGCCATGAGAAAGCTTATTGATTATCTTTTAGGACAAAAATAATGTTTAAATCTCATCAGGCTTTACCTCGGACTTTGTCCTGATCCTAAAAATCTTGTCTACCGGAAGAATAGAGATAATCCCATCTCCGGGCGCACCTGTGTGGGCGACTTCCATAATGGCAGCAGCGATCGCATCGGCTTTGGTCTTGTCTGCAAAAATTTCGATCCTGGCGTGGTCGCCAAGCCAATCTTGTGCCCAGATCGCCTTCTCCTCACCATATCCTTTTACACGGGTGACGGTTAGGCCTCTGACCCCTATCTTCTTGAGCTTTTCCTCGACATCTTTCAAAAGCCCACTCCGTATGATAGCGCTAATTTTTTTGAGTTCCATCTTTACCTCCCGCCGTGTTAAACGGCTTGGCTCCACCCTCAGAAGAGAAAGGATTGTCGGCCCTCTCAAGCGGAAGTTGTACGACAAAAGTTACGCCCATTTCTGGGTTTGATCGGAAAGAAGCTTTTCCTCCGTGCGCTTCGACGATCTTTTTTACAATCGCAAGGCCAAGTCCTGTTCCTCCCCTTTTCGTTGAAAAGAAAGGAGAAAAGACAATTTCCTGGTCTCCTTCCTTTATTCCGCCGCCGCGGTCAGACACTTCTATCAGCGCCCACTTTTTCAACAGATAAGCCTTGACCAACACGCGCTCTCCCGCCGGAGAAGCCTGAACAGCATTAGTGATCAGATTTAGGAGGACCTGTTTGAGTCTCGGGACATCCAGCATAAGCGAAGGCAAAGACGCATCCATATCAGCTTTGATCTCTACATTGGCCTTTTCCGCCATTCCTTCTGTTATTTCTATACATTGCCGGACGATTTCATTTAAGTCGACTTTTGTGGGGTGAAGTTCCAAAGGCCTACCAAAGTCGAGCATTTCGTTCACCATGGATTCCAACCGGGCTGCTTCTTGGATTACCAAATCCAGCTTCTTACGACCAGGGTCTTTATCGGGGAGGTTCTGTGAGAACTGGCTGACCAGTCCACCGATAGCGATGAGCGGTGTTTTTATATCGTGAGCTACTTCCGAGACAGTTCTTCCAATAGCGGCAAGACTTTCGGCTCGAAGGAGGGCCCTGTGTTTTCTTCTTTCTTTTTCAACCAGGAGACCGATCACGAGAGCGATGACTAAATATAGGACCATTTCAAGAAATTTTTGAAAAAGCTCGTATGGTCCGCCCCAATGCTCGATGAGATAGAGCAGGTATAACGTAACTACACTTCCTGAGACATACAACGCTCCGTTCAACCCGAACCAGAAGCTCCCTAAGACCAGAGGAAGGTAAAATAACATTCGGTAAATAGCATGTTGGTACCTCATCTGAGGAGCCGTGAGATAATGCAGGCCAATAACTGCAACAATCATAAACACAATGACCAAAATTTTTATCCACTTTTTAAGGTTCGACACGGTTTTCACTTAATTACTTCTAGTTATCCGTATCGTAGAGCCATTCTTCATTGAAATCTTCCTTTTGCCAGGAGTTCTCGAATCTTTTCCTTCAACTCTGTGAGATCAGATGATTTCATGATATAGGCATCCGCTGCCCAGCTCATGAAATCTTCTTTGTAGTGTGAATAAGAAGTATGAAGGATGATGGGAATCTTCCTATTCTTTCCTAAAATACGGCCAAGGGCCTCCATTCCATCCATCACGGGCATGACAATGTCGAGGATCACCAGATCGGGCTTCCCTTTTTCCAATTGTTGAATGGCTTCCTTACCATTCCGAGCCGTAAGAACTTCATATCCCTCCGCCTTCAATCCGTCCTGATACAGAACCCTTAGAGCTTCCTCATCTTCGACCAGTAACACCTTCTTCATGGAACTTCACTCCTCTGCTGCTGGGGCCTTCCGAACGGGATCGTTTGCCTAAGCCGGGTCACTCCACCTCGCAAACCATACATTTCCCCCCTTTGAAAAATGTCTTGCGCAACCCCTCCAATCATTCCTTCGGACTCAAGTTCTCCAAGTCTGTCAAGGGGGAAAACCACATTGATATCCTGATTGGCATCCGAATGGTCATAATCATTATGGGTTATCATCAAATCATCTGCTGACGTCGTCGAAGGAATTTGCCTAAAAGTAGGGTCTCCGTGTGTAAAATCTTGCAATGATTCTGTCCTTTGTGACCTTAATGCTCATCTTTTCCTTTTAGATCCTCTCTGACAGTCGGTCCGCCATTCTTCTTCCATTCCTTCCAGGTTCATTTCTCTTTTCCATTTGCCTTTTCAAGTTTACCCTGAAGTTTAAACTTAAGCCAGTCGAGCATGTCCTGAACGTTTTTTCCCATGTCCCAGCGACCATGGGCGAAGACGCCATAGTCAGCACCTGCCATGGCTGAGGCTAAACGGGTGGAGGTAGCATAGAAGAACCACTGCTCAACCCATTTCTTCTCGATGGCCTCATTGAAAGAACTATCCTTCTGAGAAAGCCCTTTGGCAGCCCGTTTCTCCCAGGCGGTCAGGAGAATTTTTGTGGCCGTGAGTGTCATCTCATTCGAGCTCTTAATCGTGTTTTCCAAGCGGGCAAATTGTCCTTTCACCCAACCCTCCGCATGACAGGATTGGCATACCTTCTGCATCGTGGCATCTCTCCTCGCTTGTTCCTCTGTGTCAATGAGATATTCAGATACCTGTTCCCCCGTAAGTTCTGTAGGCAGAGGTAATCCAGCCTTGTTTCTGATGACGGTGGTATCGGGAGATTTGGGATGGGCATGGGCATAGATGAGACCTAGGAGGCGCCAGGCAAGGCGATCGCTCATCTGATGGGTCCTTTCGATGACATTACCGGATTCCCAGTTGACGATTAAACTGATATGGCAGGTAGCGCAAGTGGGGGCCGTCGGATCCTTTCCGATGGTCCAGGGAACGGCGTCGAAATTCCAGTCTTTTCCGACAGAAGAATAAATGTTCCCATGTTTACTCACCTCATAGACCCGGTAAGCAGGGACATCTGGTCCTTTGTGGCATTCGGAGCACGTGTAAGGCTTCCGGGCCACCTCGACCGAAAATTGATGACGGGGATGGCAGGCCGTGCATCCTCCTTTGCTGCCATCCGGATTAATACGCCCAGAACCTTGATTGGGCCAACCGGAGAGGACAGGAAATTCCATTTTCCCAAACTCGGTATCCTTTGTCCATTGACCAGCGACTTTTATCTCCGTTCCGTGGCAATAGAAACAGGAATCTGCATTCGTCTCAGGATCGGATGGTCTCAAAGCTATCTTCATATTTTCAAATGATTGCACCCCGTTGACCGATGTCATGAGGTCCCGATAAAGGGCATTGTTGTTCAAGTTAACATGGGCATAAGCCATGAGGCTCTTACCGTACTGTTCCACTTCGACGAGATGACAGGTCGAACAATCAAAGGGCGTGACGACGACATGGACCTTGTAGCCGTTGTGCTCAAAAGTATCCGGATGTTTTTCAGGATTAAGGGTGTGACATTCTGCGCATCCGACCACTGTTTTTAGTAAACCTTCAGGGACTTTTTCGTTAGAAATTCTCCTTTTCAGCTTTTCTTTTGCTAGCGCCTCGGCCGGAGTCACTTTGGCGTGACGGCTCCTTTCCCAATCAGACTTGATCCCTGGGTGAAAAAAGCCATGGCAGGACAAACAGGCTTGGGTAGCGTCACTCATAGTAGGCTGCCCCTGAGCTCCACCAGACCCGGTAATCCAAAAGGTGCCAAATAGGGCGATTAAGATGCTACAAGTCCATTTCATCATAGGTTAGCCCTCCTCCAGAAAACCTCTGGAAGCCTTATAGTGATAGATAATGGTGGGAACCTTTCTATTTTTTCCCAATAGGCGGCCAAAGGCCTCTTGGTTTCTGATCATAGTCCCCATGGCCATGTAATGAGGTAGTTCGTTTATTCGTCATCAGAGTTGCCAAAAGAACAGAGAGGATTCCAGCCACAAAAATGCCATCGAAGGTGCCGGCTCCACCGATGGAAGCCACGGGAGCCCCCAGCCCCTGGATTTTGCCAAGGTTCAGAAGGTCTGCACCGATCAAGGTTCCAAGGCTACCAGCGATATAGGCCAAGGGGGGCGCGTACCGCCGGGAAAGAAGAAGGGCGGCTGCAGTGGCAACCAAAGGAGGGATGAAGATCGGCTCCGCAATTCCTATGCCCTGCAGGGGATGGGCCATGAGATGGGCAACAACCATGACTATGGTCACCGCCAAGAGCCCCTGGAGATATAACCTGTTCTTGATCAGGAGATAGATGGAAAGGATCGTCGGGATAACAGCCCCTCCAAGGTTTACTGCGATAATGGTCCGCGGCCATTCTTTCACGAAGGGGACGACGTGTTGTATTCCGAAGAATGTGACCCGTTGGTCTGAGATCACTTCCTTAGCCGGTAGCTCGGCTACGGGAATATTGATGTAGCTCCCCAGGAGAGAGAGAAGGAGTAATGTGAACATGTGCCTGCGGCCAATTCCAATCTTCCCGTAGGCATATTGGAGTATGCCCACCTCAATCAAGAAGATTAAGAAAATGAAAAAGAATGCGAGGATAAATAAAAAGGGGAGCGCGAGTGGAAAATAGTGCACGATCTTTCCCTCCTGTGCTTTGGATCACCCATGACTTAAGCTAACGTTGTTCAACCCTCATCGTATATTTATACTCTCTTGTTATGACATAGAAAGTAAATAGAGTGAATCCAGTATTTTCCCGTCGGGAATATTGTATTTTTTGCCTCGCCTTCCATAGGGCCGATGAAAGGTTGTAAACCTCGTCTCAGGGACTGTAGAGATAGGTTCTTACTGCAGAAAACAAATAATCTTGCTACGACGCCCTCGAGGTAGGGATGAGTTGTTTTCTCTCCGGGAGGAATCCCGGGCTGCTTGAGGCTAACCCGCATAGCTCTGGATACCGCTAACCACTTTCCATATCGTCAAGGCGCCAAGCGGGCAGGAGCGGAAAAAAATACCAAATTTTGTTTAGAAAAATACAAGGGTTACCCCATTCCCATTAGAATACTTTAGAATTATTATTAGGCGAAGACATTTCAATGAATTCTTTAATGTGGAGTAAAACATGAATGGCAAATTCAATCCAGAAGACCAGCGCCAGGGGCCAGGAAAGCCTCAACCCCCAAAATTCAACTGGACGCTGATTTTTTGGCTTCTTATTTTTTTCCTCCTCTTTGGCCCTTTGTTCTCGAAACAGGTAGGGGTAAAAGGAACCCAGCTCAGCTACAGTTCGTTCCGCAAGCAATTGGAAACAGGCAATGTGGAAAAAGTCACGGTAGAAGGTGAAAAAATCTCAGGAGAGTTTAAGAAGCCCATCGAAATGAAAGGTTCGGACAAAAGGGCTGTTTCTTACAAGGATTTTTATACCTATCTTCCCTCTTTCGGCGATGACAAACTGCTTGGCCTGCTGGAGGCTCAGAAAGTAGACATCGTTACAGAACCGAAGAAGGATGTCTCCTGGTGGGGAACACTTTTAACAGGCTTTCTACCCTTTTTGCTTTTGATAGGGCTCGGAGTTCTGTTATTTAGGAGGTTTCAAGGGGGACTGGGACAAAATATCTTTTCGATGGGTGCCAGCAGGGCCCACCTTTATGATCAGGGGAAACAAAAGGTCACATTTGATAACGTCGCTGGGGCTCATGGAGCCAAGACGGAGCTTGAGGAGATTATTGAATTTCTTCGGAATCCCTCACGATTTCAGCGTTTGGGTGGGAGGACTCCCAAGGGTGTGCTTCTGGTAGGGCCTCCGGGAACAGGTAAAACTTTACTGGCGCGCGCAGTGGCCGGTGAAGCTAATGTCCCTTTTTTCAGCATCACAGGTTCTGATTTCATGGAGGTGTTCGTGGGAGTAGGCGCCTCCCGGGTTCGGAGCATGTTCACTGATGCCAAGAAAATGGCTCCGAGCATCATCTTTATCGATGAGCTGGATTCGATTGGGCGGCAGCGAGGGGCTGGGATCGGAGGGGGTCATGATGAGCGTGAGCAGACTCTTAACCAGATTCTCTCGGAGCTGGATGGTTTTGAGCCCAACGAGAACGTCATCGTAATGGCCGCGACGAATCGTCCGGATATCCTAGATTCAGCATTGCTGCGGCCCGGGCGGTTTGACCGTCGTATCACGGTGGATTTGCCAAGCCTGAAGGATCGGGTGGAAATTCTTAAGATTCACGCCCGAAACAAGCCTTTGGCGGAGGATGTGGACTTGGAGGAAGTGGCTCGGGGGACACCGGGTTTCAGCGGGGCTGATTTGGAAAATCTTCTTAATGAGGCGGCCATTCTGGCTGCGCGCAAAAATGAAGAGAAGATTAAGGCAAAGGATATTGACGAGTCAACCGATAAGATTCTCATGGGGTTGGAACGGGAGAATATTGCTGTCACTGAAGAGGAGCGGAGGATTCTTGCTTATCATGAGGCGGGGCATTCGGTGGTGGCCGCGGTTTTGCCCAATACCGATCCCATCCACAAGGTAACGATTGTGCCAAGGGGTATGGCGATGGGCGTAACTCAGCAGCTTCCGGAGAGAGAAAAGTATATTTATCCTAAGGAGTATATGTTAGACCGTTTGGCCGTCATGATGGGCGGCCGTGCTGCAGAAGAGTTGGTTCAGGGTACGGCCACCAGTGGCGCCGCAGATGATCTCAAGCAGGCCACGCGGTTAGCTCGTAAGATGGTGTTGGAATGGGGGATGAGTGAGAGCCTGGGAAAGATGGCCCTGGGAGACGGACACGAGAATGTTTTTCTCGGCCACGAGATTGCTCAGCGGCGTGAATATAGTGAAGCCACCGCGCGAGAAGTGGATGAAGAGATCAAAAAGATTCTGGAAATAGCCTATGACCGTGCTGCGCGAGTGTTGCAGAAGCACCGCGACGGACTTGACCGTGTGGCTCAAGACCTCGTCGAAAAAGAAGAGATTTCGGGCAAGGAAGTGGTCAAATTAGTGGGAGTTAATAAGCCCCAGCCACCCGATGAAAAACCGGCTTCCATTCAAAAATCAGCCTAGTTACTCTCCCTCGCAAACCTTTACAAATCAGTTTTGAGCGATGAATTCAACTTAGAAGGAGTAATTTATTTTTGCCGACTGTGAGGAACGTCAAAGAAGAAGGAGCTGGTTGTGAGATCCGAGAACTCTGTATTTTCTCCTGCGATGTTCATCAACCTGACATTTCCCATCCGCAATGATCTTTTTCATCGATGGTTGGCTCAATTCCCCGACTTTTCATCCAGAAGCATTCCACAAACCAGATCGATACTCATATCCTTTCATCTCCCTTGTTTGACAACACCATCGAGAGACATTTCAGCTTGATGGCCTGCGGGTGCCATTATTGTTTCGTGGTAGTTTAAAGAGATGACATTCAGAAGGAGTTGGCCGGCTGTCGGCCTCGTCGCCCCCAGAAAAGACTCCGTATCACCCACGCAATCCTGAAATTCCAGCCAGACCGCGTAAGGCTTCGGCTTCTTTTCGATGGCCTCAGCTATCTTAGGGATAAAGGTTGATGGCAGGCCAAGCGTGGCTGCCATCACCGTACAGAATTTAATAAAATCTATACGGGATACCCCTCGCTGCAAAAGGCCCTTGTAAATAGTCTCTTGTTCCATCGTCCACCTTCCTTTTTCCGGAGATTTCGACCTAAGCAACCAGGTTCTCTTCCGGCCATCAGGGTTTCTTATTTCTTGTGGCATTTTGAACAATTTGTGGGATCGTTCGTAGCGAAGGCTTTTTTTCCGTTGTGGCATTCGCCGCAGTATTTGCCGGCATTCAAATCCGACATTTTTAGCTCTTCGGTGGTTTTCTTCATTGGGAAGATTTTGGGATGGCAGTCCATGCATTTTAGACCCTTCTCGGCGTGGATGCTGCCGCTAAATATCACCTTGCCAGCTGATCCATCTTTAAACTCCGCAGTCTTCCCGGTGGGAACAGCAAAACCTTCACTGCTAATGAGCACCAACGCCAACACTGGAATCAAAAATAGCGCATTCAGCTTCATACCATTTTCCCCTTTCTGAGTTTGGATTTTTTGCATGACAGAAATCTTAAACAGAACCCTTAGAATAGAATACCCCGGTTCG